>Ga0070698_100000132_pt1 | contig 65416 bp, 58 predicted proteins | sample KBSK1502metaG_FD_65477 | JGI IMG/M metagenome (GOLD analysis project Ga0070698, IMG submission 65477) | Corn, switchgrass and miscanthus rhizosphere microbial communities from Kellogg Biological Station, Michigan, USA - KBS K1-50-2 metaG | ecosystem: Host-associated > Plants > Roots >... | reverse complement strand
CCTCAGCCGCCGCCGTCGACGCCGCTTCCGCCGCGCGTCACGCCGGTGCGCCCGCAGCAGGAAGCACAACCGACGCCGCGCACGGTCGAAGAAGTAACTGGCACCGCACGCAGTCGGTTCGAGCTCGAGCTCGAGCGTGCACGCGCGCGAAGCGCCGAGCGTCCGCGTCAGGAAGATGCGCAGCCGCCGGTCGAGGAGCAGGCACCAGCGCCACCGCCGCGCGATCCATCGCGCCCGGCCGTCGGTAGCGTCATCGCGCTTCCGCCGCGCATCAAGATCACCGAGCGCACGCCGGCCGCGGGTGGTCGGCCGCCGCCGGGCCCGCAACCCGTCAATCCGATCCGCGATCGGTTCCGCAATCAACAACAGCAGCGCGGTCCGCGTCCGGGTGGCCCGGGCGACATGCGCAAGAAGCTGCCCCTCGGCAAGAAGGGCAAGCAGACCACGATCACCACGCCTGCCGAGCACAAGCGCGTGATCCGGATCGAAGACTCGATCACGGTCGCCGATCTAGCGCGCAACATGGGCATCAAAGCGCCCGAGGTGCTCAAGAAGCTGTGGGGCATGGGCATGACCGGCGTGAATATCAACGCCGCGATCGATTTCGATACCGCGCAGATCCTTGCAAGCGAGTTCGGCTACGAAGTGCAGAACGTCGCGTTCAAGGAAGAGGATGCGTTCGCGCAGAAGGCCGATGAGGCCGAGCAGCTCGAGACGCGCGCTCCGGTCGTCACGGTCATGGGCCACGTCGACCACGGCAAGACGTCGCTGCTCGATGCGATTCGCAAAGCGCGCGTCGCGGCCGGCGAGGCCGGCGGCATCACGCAGCACATCGCCGCGTACAAAGTGAAGTCGACGTTCGGCGAGATCGTGTTCCTCGATACGCCGGGCCACGAAGCGTTCACCGAGATGCGCGCACGCGGCGCGCAGGCGACGGACATCGTCGTGCTCGTCGTCGCCGCGAACGATGGCGTGATGCCACAGACGATCGAGGCGCTCTCGCACGCGAAGGACGCGAAGGTCGCGATCATCGTCGCAGTCAACAAGATCGATCTGCCGGATGCGCAACCCGAGCGCGTCAAGCAGCAGCTCGCCGATCACGGTCTCATCCCCGAGGAGTGGGGTGGCGACACGATCTACGTCAACGTGTCAGCGCTCAAGGGCGATAACGTCGACAAGCTGCTCGAGTCGATCTCGCTCACCGCCGAAGTGCTCGAGCTCCGCGCGAACTCCGACAAGCCGGCAACCGGCCTCGTGATCGAAGCGCGCCTCGATCGCAACCGCGGTCCGATGGCGACCGTGCTCATCCAAGAAGGCACGCTGCACGTCGGCGACATCCTCGTCGCAGGCCGCACGTTCGGCAAGGTGCGCGCGATGCTCAACGATCGCGGTGAGTCCGTGGAAGTCGCAGGCCCGTCCACGCCGATCGAGATCCTCGGCCTCGATGGCGTGCCCGACGCCGGCGACAAGGTGAACGCCGCCGAGGACGACAAAGTCGCAAAGCAGGTCGTCGATCACCGCCGTCAGCAAGAGCGCAAGCGCGAGCTGTCGTCGAGGCAGCGCTACTCGCTCGAGAACCTGATGGAGCGCGCGTCGGAGACCGCGCAAAAAGAGCTCAAGATCGTGCTCAAGGCCGATGTGCAAGGCTCGGCTGAAGCACTCAAGGCCGCGCTCACGAAGCTCTCGACCGATAAGGTCAAGGTCGCCGTCATCTCGGCCGCCGTCGGCGGCATCACCGAGAGCGACGTCAACCTTGCGAAGGCGGGCGGCGCGATCATCGTGGGCTTCCACGTGCGTCCCGCCGGCAAGAGCAGCAAGCACGCCGAGCAAGAGGGCGTCGAGATTCGCCTCTACGACATCATCTACGACGCGCTCGATGACGTGAAGGCGGCGATGGCCGGCCTGCTCGCGCCGATCAAGCGCGAGGTCGCGATGGGCAAGCTGCAAGTGCGCGAGACGTTCTCGATCCCCAAGGTCGGCACGGTCGCGGGCTGCATGGTTACCGAGGGCAAGATCAACCGCAAAGCGCACCTGCGCATCATCCGCGACGCCGTTCAGATCTACGAAGGCAAGGTCGCGAGCCTGCGTCGCTTCAAGGATGACGTCAGCGAGGTCCAGCACGGCTTCGAGTGTGGTGTGATGGTCGCGGGCTGGAACGAGATCAAACAGGGTGACGTCATCGAGGCTTACGAGGTCATCGAGGAGGCCGCTCAGCTATAGGGCCCCGTGGTAGGGTCTCTTCGTGTACGTCGGAATGGCGAAAATCAGCCTGGTTATCGACCAGAGCCATTCTTTGAAGGAAAAGCGCATGGTGCTGCGGCGCATCCGCGACCGCGTGCGCGAGCGCCTGCACGTGACCGTCAACGAAGTCGGCGAGCACGATAACTGGCAGCGCGCCGAGCTCGGCACGGCGGTTGTCAGCTCGGATCGCGCGAAGGCACTCGAGCTGCTCGACGAGGTCGTGCGCGTTTCGATGGCCGCGGCGGGCGCGCAAATCGTCGCGATAGCCAAGACGGTGACGACGTTTGAGGCCGAGTCGCTGCCGTTCACGCCGATCGACGAGCGCACGGGCTCCGGCGACAAGGCGCAGGGTCAGGATGATTGGATTCCTGACGAGTGGCGCGAGGAGCCGGAATGAAGGGCGCGCGCGCGGGTAATGCACGCAAGACGCGCGTGGAGCACGCGATTCGCGACACGCTGACGGAGCTCATCGCGGCCGATGTGAAGGATCCGCGCGTTCATGCGCCCGAGCTGCTCACGATCTCGCGCGTCGAGCTCAACGTCGATATGTCCGTCGCGCGCTGCTACGTCTCGATCGTCGGTGATGACGCCGCGGCCGACGATGCGATCGAAGGCCTCGCGAAGGCGGCGAGCTTCTTGCGCGGTCCTGTCGGACGCAGGCTCGGCCTGCAGCGAGCACCGGAGCTGCGCTTCATGCTCGATCCATCGGTCGACATGAGCGCGAAGCTCGCGGCGATCGTGCGCGAAGATGAAGAGCGCGCGAAAGCGGCGGGCCGCGCAGGCGAGCCAGAAGCCGCACCACCATCGCCCGAGGAGCCGAAGCCGTGACCGAGGATAGCGGCGATGGCGTGGCGACCGATGGCCAGCGTGGGATGACCGTCGAGGAAGCGCTCGAGCGTGCGTGCACAATTCTGCGCCGCGCAAAGCGCGTGCTCTTGACGAGCCACCGCCGGCCCGATGGCGACGGCACCGGCTCGATGGCCGGCCTCGCATCGCTGTTGCGCGCGCGCGGGATCGAAGCGGTCATCTACTCCGTCGATCCGATCGCACGTCGCTACAGGTGGCTGCCGCTCGTATCGACGACGGTGCACACGATGTCGTTCGACGAAGTCTTCGACTGCACGATCGTCGTCGATTGCGCCGATGTCTCGCTGCTCGGCGACACGCTGCCGCCGCCCGAAGTGTGCGGCGTCCTCATCACGCTCGATCATCACGCGAGCGGTCATCCGTTCGGCGACATCGCGGTGTGGGATCCGAGTGCAGCCGCTGTCGGCGTGCTCGTCCATCGCATCGCCGTCAAAGAAGGCTGGCCGATCACGCCCGAGGCCGCGGTCCCGCTCTATGTTTCGCTGATCAGCGACACCGGCGGCTTTCGTCACGCGAACACGAATGCCGAAGCGCTGCACGTCGGCTCCGAGCTGATCCGCGCCGGCGTCGTGCCCGCGACGATCGCCGCGAGCCTCGAAGAGCGGCCGAGCCCTGGCAAGCTGCGCCTCCTCGGGTCCGTGCTGTCGACGCTCGAGCTTCATTGCGCGGGCCGCGTCGGCGTGCTCAGCGTCACGACCGACATGGTCGAAGGCGCCCGCGCATCGTGGGAAGACATCGAAGGCATGGTCAACTGGGGACGCAACGTCGAAGGCGTCCAGGTCGGCGTGCTCCTCACAACGGCGAAAGGTGGCGGCGTGCGCGTGTCGATGCGGTCTCGCAGTGAACGCATCGATGTCGGCAAGGTCTGCATGACCCTCGGTGGCGGCGGTCACCCCGGCGCCGGCGGCTGTCACATCAGCGGCGATTTATCGACGACGAAAGAAAAAGTCGTGCGCGCTCTCGAGATGGCGTTCAACCGCATCTCGCGTCCCGTGATTGCGCCACCGACGTAAACCGAGACGGGTTAGGATGGCGGCCATGCGGTGGTACCTCGCACTGGCTCTCGCCGGCGCTTGCGGCGATGGCAAACAAAATCCCGACGCGGCCGTCGATGCGACCGATGCGCCACCCGATGCCGACCCGCTCAATCCACCGACGCTGCTCGACACCGGCCTCTGTCTCGACGCGAGTTGTTCGCAAATCGCGCCCGGCATCAAGCCATACAAGCCGCGCTTCGAGCTGTACTCCGATGGCGCGACGAAGCGTCGCTGGATCTACTTGCCGCCGGGCACGCAGATCGATACCTCCGACATGGACTACTGGCAGTTCCCCGTCGGCACGAAGGTGTGGAAAGAGTTCACGCGTGACGGCGTGCGCGTCGAGACGCGCCTCGTGATGCGCATCGGCCCGGGTGACACGATGGCGGATTGGTTCTACGTCGCGTACGTGTGGAACGCGACGCAGGATGCGACCACCGCGGAGCCGTACGGCGTTCCCGACGCGAACGGCACGCCGCACGACGTGCCGAGCCGGCAGCAATGTCGAACGTGCCACGAGAATCTAAAGCCAAGCCGCGTGCTCGGCTTCTCGGCGATCCAGCTCGGGTACGACGATCCGGTCGCGGAGAACCTCGACCTTGCCGAGCTCGTCTCGCAGCAGCTGGTCACGAACGCGCCGCCGAGCGTCTACGCGCTTCCCGGCGACACGACGTACCAGCAGCCCGCGCTTGGCTACATGCATGCGAACTGTGGCCACTGCCATAACCCATCGTCGAACGTGTTCGTCAACAACACGCCGATGGTGCTGCGGCTGACCGTCGGCTCGCTCGGCTCGCTGAGCACGACCGGCGCGTATCAAACGGCGGTGAATACGAACGGCAATGCGATCGGCGGCCTCACGAAGATCGTCGTGCCGAACATGCCGGACCAATCGATCATGATCTATCGCTTCGAGTCGACGAATATCGCCGAGCGAATGCCCGCGCTGGGGACCGAGATCATGGATCCGAGCGGCGACACGATCCTGCGCGACTGGATCATGCACCTGTAGCACGTGAAATTTTGAATGGAGTCTTGGTTCTCGATAAGCCGGCCGATATGACGTCGGCGGCCGCGGTCGAGCACGTGAAGAAGCGGCTCGGGCTTCGGCGCGCGGGGCACGGCGGAACGCTCGATCCGATCGCGACGGGCGTCTTGCCGATCTGCATCGGCGAGGCGACGAAGCTCGCGGCGTACTTGCTCGCCGACGACAAGGCGTACGATGCGGTCGCGCTGCTCGGCGTCGAGACGGATACGTTGGATCGCACGGGCAACGTCGTCGCGACGCGCGGCATCGAGCACGTCACGCGCGAGCGCATCGAAGCGGCACTCGCGGCGCGCGTCGGCGAGCACGAACAGATTCCGCCGATGTTCTCGGCGATCAAGCAGCGTGGCGTGCGGCTGTATCATCGCGCGCGCGCCGGCGAGCACGTTGAACGCGAGCCGCGCCGCGTGCGCATCGATCGCTTCGAGCTACTCGCGTGGGAGCCGCCGCACCTCAGCATTGCGATCGAGTGCAGCAAAGGGACGTACGTGCGCAGCCTCATCGCCGATCTGGGCAATGACCTCGGCTGCGGTGCGCACATGACGGAGCTACGGCGCACGCGCAGCGGCGTGTTCACGCTCGCGATGGCGCACGACCTCGACCGCTTCGATAACGTCACGCTCGTCGCGATGACCGAGGCGACGCGGCTGCCGCGCGTCGTTGCACCGGCCGAGCACCTGAAGCGCATCCGCGACGGGGTTCAGCTCGCTCCCGAAGTGCTCGCGATTCCGCCCGAAAACTACGAGCGATTCCAGCTTCTTGATGAGGCGCATCGGCTTGTTGCGATCGCTCATGTCGAGCGCGAGCGCGTGGTCTACGACCGCGTGTTTGCGCCTTGACGCTAGGCCGACTTTCGCCCAATCTGCGCGTGACCTCGGCACTCGTTCGTTTCGGACGCGGCCGATGGCGACTGGAGCGACTCAATGTCCGTTTCGACCGTTCGCAAGCAAGATACGATTTCCAAATTCCGTCAGCATGAAGCTGACACTGGCTCGCCCGAAGTTCAGGTCGCGCTGCTCTCCGAGCGGATCTCGCACCTGACCGAGCACCTCAAGAGCAACCACAAGGACCACCACAGTCGGCGTGGTCTGCTCAAGATGGTCGGTCAGCGTCGCGCGCTACTCGATTATCTCAAGCGCAAGAACCTCGATCGCTACAAGAAGCTGATCGATACGCTCGGTCTGCGTCGCTAACGCGAGCAGGCGGCGTACTCGGCGCACGTCGTCGTTTTTGCCGTGCACTCGGCCTGCACGCGCAGCCCTGCTTTGACCGCGTCATCCATCGTCGCGTAGAGCGAGAGCGCGTCGGGCATCAGCTGCTTCGTCTCGCCGGTGAGCACCGCGCGACACAGGCCGCGCCAGCGATCGACGACGAGCTCGCGCTGAAGCTTCGCGTCCGAGCCATCCGCCGGGAATTGCTCGCAGCGATCGAACATGCGCGCGGCCTTCGCGCACAGCTCCTGCTCCTGCTTCACCTTGGCCTGGCAGCCGAGAAGCGCGAACACGAGCAGCCAGCGCATGGTTAGCCCTTCGCAGCTTCGCGCAGGACTTCTTTGAGCGCGTTCTGCCACGTCTCCTTCGATGGCGGGCCGACGACGCGCCCGACCTCGGCGATCGAGACGTCTTTGATCTCCGTGGTGCCGTCGCTGACGATGCGGTCGGCGCCAACCCACCCGACGGTGACGTCGGCTGTTGGCGGCCCGACGAACGCGTTCACGCGAATCGTCATCTCGCGCAGCTTGGCGCCGGTGTTGATCCGGCGGTGCGTCCATTCCCCGTTCATCTCGTCTTGCTCCAGCTCGCCCAGCTCGGCGAGGCCCTCGAGCCAGGGGGCGGCGTCCTTGGTCACGCAGGTGAGCTTGACGTCGAGAAAGCCCGGCGTGTCGGTCTTCATGGCCTAGAAACAAGCTAACACGTTGATCCCTTTGGAGCCGGCGTATTTCGCAACTCTTGGCTTTCGCGATCACCTATGCAATAAAGCCCGCGAAACAACTAGGTAGCGTCGCAGGGCATTCAGGGTTCGCGTTGGTTTGATCGTTCCGTCGAGCCTCTCGAAGCGTTCGAGAGTTTGGACTGAGGGTTCAGGCCGCACGACCCACTCGGCGACGTGATTTTGAAAAGGACACGTCATGGCATTCGTGCGCGAGACCGCCATTGTTGGCGGCAAGGAAATCATCGTCGAGACGGGGAAGTGGGCTAAGCAGGCCGGCGGCTCCGTCGTCATTCGTTGCGGGGACAGCATGGTCCTCGTCACCGCCGCCGGCTCTCAACTGCCGCGCGAGATCGACTTCATGCCCCTGACCTGCGAGTACCAGGAGAAGTTTTACTCGTCGGGCAAAATTCCGGGCAGCTTCTTCCGCCGCGAAGGTCGCTCAACCAACGCGGAGATCTTGATCGCCCGCCTCATGGATCGGCCGGTCCGCCCGCTGTTCCCCAAGGGCTGGTTCATCGACACGCAGATCATCTCGAACGTCGTGTCGTTCGATCGCGAGAACGCCACGGACGTGCTCGCGATGACCGGCGCGTCGGCGGCGCTGCACATCTCGGATCTCGTCTGGGAAGGCCCGCTCGCCGGCGTCCGCATCGGCCGCATCGATGGTCAGTTCGTCGCAAACCCCACGTTCACCGAGCGCGAGAAGAGCGACATGGACATCATCGTCGCCGCGAGTCGCGACGCGATCATGATGGTCGAAGGTGAGATGCACGAGCTCGCGGAGGACGTCGTCATCGACGCGCTGCTCTTCGCGCATCAAGCCGTGCAACCGCTGATCGATCTGCAGGAGCGCCTGCGCGCGAGCAACGGCAAGCCAAAGCGCGCGTTCACGAAGCCCGTCGTCGACGAGGACCTGATGAAGCGCGTCACCGAGATCGCGGAGTCGCGCCTCGGCGAAGCGATGCGGACGAAGGACAAGCACCAGCGCCGCGACATGGTGAGCCAGACGCACCTCGACACGCGCGCGCAGCTGACCGCCGAAGGTCAGCCGTGGGTTGGCAGGGTGAAGGAAGTCGACACCGCGTTCGGCAAGCTGCAGAAGAAGATCGCGCGCGGCACCACGCTATCGACGCGCACGCGCATCGACGGCCGCCGCCCCGACGAGATCCGCCAGATCACGATCGAGACGAACGTGCTGCCTCGCGCGCACGGCTCGGCGCTGTTCACGCGCGGCGAGACGCAAGCGCTCGTCGCGGTGACGCTTGGCACGAAGTACGACGAGAAGAAGCTCGACACGCTGCTCGGCGATCAGAAGAAGACGTTCTACATGGACTACAACTTCCCGCCGTTCTCGACGGGTGAGGTCAAGCCGCTGCGCGGCCAGTCGCGCCGCGAAGTCGGTCACGGCTTCCTCGCCGAGCGCTCGGTCGAATCGGTCGTGCCGATTTACGAAGACTTCCCGTACACGATTCGCGTCGTCTCCGACATCCTCGAGAGCAACGGTTCGTCGTCGATGGCATCGGTGTGCGGCGGCTCGCTCGCGCTCATGGATGCCGGCGTGCCGACGAAGGCGCCGGTCGCGGGCATCGCGATGGGCCTCATGAAGGAAGGCGAGGATTATGTGATCCTCTCCGACATCCTCGGCGATGAAGATCATCTCGGCGACATGGACTTCAAGGTCACCGGCACGCGCCGCGGCGTCGTCGCGCTGCAGATGGACATCAAGGTCGATGGCCTGACGCGCAAGATCCTCGAGGAAGCGCTCGATCAAGCGAAGCGCGGTCGCCTGCACATCCTCGACAAGATGGATGCGGCAATCTCGGCGCCGCGCGACGAGGTCTCGATCTACGCGCCGCGCATCGTGACGGTGCAGATCAAGCCCGACAAGGTGCGCGACATCATCGGCCCCGGCGGCAAGACGATCCGCGCGATCCAGGAGCAGACGGGCGCGCAGATCGATATCAACGACAACGGCACGGTGTCGATCGCGTCGGCCGATGCAAAGAGCATCGAGCAGGCGCAGGCGCTCATCTCGGGCCTCACGATGGAGCCCGAGGTCGGCCAGTTCTACAACGGCATCGTGAAGAAGATCGTCGAGATCGGCGCGTTCGTCGAGATCATGCCGGGCACCGACGGCCTGCTTCACATCAGCGAGGTCGCGAAGGAGCGCATTCGCGCCGTCGAGGACGTGCTGTCGGAAGGTGACGAGATCATCGTCAAGTGCATCAAGGTCGATCGCGACGGCAAGATCCGCCTGTCGCGCCGCGAAGCGCTCGATGCGAATCCCGGCCCCGAAGAGGTTCACAACTTCGTGATCTGATCGTGCGAGTCGCGATCCTCGCGGTCGTTGCTGCGTGCGGTCGCTTCCACTTCGGCGCGCTCGATGACGGCGCGGCTGCCGACGTCGCGCTCGGATCGTTCGCGATGCCGGTGCTCGCGGTGCCGCTCATGGCGCCCGGCGTCGATGACGATCCGACGGCGACCGACGATGGCCTCGAGCTGTACTTCGCGTCGGAGCGCATCGGCGCGGCCGGCGGCTACGCCGATATCTACGTCTCGACGCGGAGCTCGCGAGCATCGGCGTGGAGCGCGCCGACGAACGTGACGGTGCTCAATAGCGCCGACGAGGACCAGAGCCCGGGCATCACGGCCGATGGCCTCACGATGTACTACACGAGCCGTCGGCCGAGCCCGATCGGCGGCACGAGCAGCAACATCTGGGTGGCGACGCGTGCTGCCCGCAGCGATGCGTGGTCGGCGCCGACGTTTGTCGCCGAGCTCTCGACGACGCTCGACGAGTTCGATCCGCAACCCGATCCGACTCACCTGCGGCTCGTGCTGTATCGCCAGCTGACCGCGACGAATCGCGACATCTACGAATCGACGCGCGCGTCGACGAGCGATCCATGGGGCACGCCGGTGCTGCTCGACAGTGTCGTCAATGCGCCCGGTGGCGAGCGCAGCCCATGCCTCGCCGCAGGTGGTCTCGAGCTGTGGTTCGGTTCCGATCGCGCGTCGGCTCCCGACGTTCACGACATCTACGTCGCGACGCGGCCGAGCACGAGCGAGCCGTTCGTATCGGCGATAGCGGTCGACGTGCTCGACAGCCCGCAGGACGATGTCGATCCGTGGCTCTCCAGTGATGGTCGCGTGATCCTGTTCTCGAGCGACCGCACGGGCGACGCCGAGATCTATGAAGCGCAGCGTTAAGGTTGCAGGTTGGAACCGACACGCTCGTCGCGGCAGCGGCGAAAGTACGCGACATCGCGTTGCGCGCGCCTGGCCGGTGATTTGCTCGGCTACGCGCGATGCGAACGATCGTTGTTCTCCTTAGCCTGACCGCATGCGCGGTCTCGCCTGATCCCGCGGCCGGTGACATCGTGCAAGCCGGCGCGCTCGAGCTCGAGGTGCCGCCACCCGGCGAGGTCGCGTCGATCATCGTCGAGTACGAGGACGGCACAACCGACGAGCTCGCGCTCGCGAACGTCGCGGGTGTCGTGACCGTATTCACAGCCGAGAACGATCCGCTCGTGCTCACCGCGCTCTCCACCGCGCCGTGCCAAGACGGTGCGTACAAGCGCGCCGGTCATCACTGGACGACGGACTATCGCTGGCACTTTCAGGCGGGCAGCACGCCGAGCGAGAACAACAAAGACAACGTCGAGACCGGTCTCGTGCACGCCGCGAACGCGATCGCGAATTCGCGGAACGATTGCGGTCTCGACGATCGCGTCTCGGCGACGAACACATACGCGGGTCGCACGACGCAGGCTCCCAACGTGCGCGTCACCGATGCCGGCGCGATCCGCTGCACCGCGCGCGATGACGTCAACGCCGTCGGCTTCGGCCCGCTACCGGGTGCCACGCTCGCCGTCGCGTGCAGTTGGTGGGATGGCGATGGTCACAGTCTCGAAGGCGATGTTCGGATCAGCACGCACCACAACTGGTTCCCGCTCGATGTGCCAAGCGGCTGTTCCAATCGCTTTGGAATCGAAGCGGTGATGACGCACGAATTCGGACACGTATTCGGGCTTGCCCACGTGTCGGAGAGCAATCATCCGAATCTGACGATGAGCCCCTTGCTCGCACCTTGCAGCAACGCACCGTTCACGCTCGGCCTCGGTGACGTGCGCGGGCTTCGCGCACTGTATTGAGCGAGGGTCTGCGCTATGCTCGGGCGCGATGACATCGCTGTACGAGCGCATTGGTGGCGAAGCGGCGATCATGGCCGCCGTTGGCATCTTCTACAAGAAGGTGCTCGCCGACGAAGTGACGCGTCCGTTCTTCGCCGACCTCGACATGGCAAAGCAGACGCAAAAGCAGATCTCGTTCATGGCGTGGGCGTTCGGCGGGCCGCAGCAGTACATGGGTCGCGATCTGCGCGAAGCGCACGCGGACCTCGTCAAGCGCGGCCTTAGCGAGGAGCACTTCGCAGCGGTCGTTCGTCATCTGCGCGAGACGCTCGAAGAGCTCGACGTGGCGCCCGCCGATGTCAACGAAGCGATCGCGCGCATCGGCGGCACGAAAGGTCAGGTGCTCGACCGATGAGCAAGCTGCCGTTCGATAGGATCAACGTGGTCATCGGTGGCGACCGCAGCGATTACGCGGTGGGCGATTTTCTGCGGCTGCCGCTCAACGCTCGCGTGAAGTCGATCCTGTTCGGCAAGCTGACGTTTTCAAACGACGGTCAGCCGGTCGACACGAACCAAGCGCTCAACGCGTTGCGCAAGCTCGGCACCGAGTAGAGGATGGCTGCGTGACAGCTCCTCGCGTACAGATTCGTGCGCTGCGCCCCGACGCGATCGTGCCGCGCTATCAAACCCCGCACTCGGCGGGACTCGATCTGCACGCTGCGATTGATGCGCCGGTCACGCTCGCACCGGGAGAGCGCACCGCGATCGGCACCGGCCTCGCATTCGCATTGCCGCCGGGCTACGAGGGCCAAGTTCGGCCACGCTCGGGGCTCGCCCGCGATCACGGCGTCACGCTCGCGAACGCGCCAGGCACGCTCGATGCGGACTATCGCGGTGAGCTAACGATCCTCATCATCAATCACGGCACGCAGCCGGTGACGCTCGAGCCGAAGCAGCGCATCGCGCAGCTCGTGATCGCGCCGTTCGTGCAGGCCGAGCTCGCTCTTGTCGACGAGCTGCCCGCAAGCGAACGCGGCGCGGGCGGATTCGGATCGACAGGGCGATGAGCGGGAACGACAAGGAGCCTCCGGATCGTCCAAGCGAAGAGGTGAAGACCTCGATCTACGAGCCGAAGAAGAAGAGCGCGCCCATGCAGGCGATCTCGATGAAGACGCCGAGCGACGCGCCCCCGCGAGAGGAGTCGAACACGACGCCGGCGGTACCGCGCCCGAAGCTGCGCGCGATTTCGGAGATGGCGCCGGTGAGGAAACCGCCGGCGCAGAACCTCGGCAATCTCGCGCCGCCCTACGATCCGCAAGCGGCGCGGATGCGCTCGGTGCAGGACTACATTATCTGGGGCTGCATCGCCGTGATCCTCGCGAGCGTGATCACGCTCGTGATCTGGTTCGTCGCGCGTTAATTGCGCCGGTCGTGGTACAAGGGGCGCGCGTATGATCCCTCGCTACAGTCGACCCGAGCTTGCGCAACTCTGGGCCGACAAGTCTCGCTTCGAGCTGTGGCTCGAGATCGAGCTCGCGGCCTGCGAAGCGATGGAGCAAAGCGGCATCGTGCCGGCGGAAACGGCGCAGACGGTGCGCGCGGCGGCAGCCGGCAAGCTCGATCCTGCGAAGATCCTGGAGCACGAGGCGCGAACGCGGCACGACGTGATCGCGTTTCTGACGCACGTCGAGGAGCTCGCGGGGGAGCCGGCGCGCTGGCTTCACCTCGGCATGACATCGTCGGATGTGCTCGATACGGCGCTCGCGATGCAGACCGGTCGCGCGCTCGAGCACATCGTCAAAGGCGTGATGGAGCTCGCGAACGCGCTGCGCGAGCGCGCGCGGCAATACGCGAAGACTCCGATGATCGGCAGATCGCACGGCATCCACGCCGAGCCGATCACGGCAGGCCTGGTGTTCGCGCGCTGGCACGCGGAGGTCGTCCGCGCGATGGGCCGCGTGCTCAAAGCGCGGCACGCGATCGCGGTCGGCAAGATCGCCGGCGCGGTTGGCGTCTACGGCAACCTCGATCCGGAGATCGAGCGCGCCGCGCTTGGCAAGCTCGGCCTCGAGCCCGAAACGGTCGCAACGCAAATCGTCGCGCGCGATCGCCACGCCGAAGTGTTGTGTGCGCTCGCGCTGCTTGGCACCGCGATCGAGCAGATCGCACTCGGCGTGCGGCACTGGCAGCGCACGGAGGTCGGTGAGGCAGAGGAGGGATTTGGCGTCGGGCAAAAAGGCAGCTCGGCGATGCCGCACAAGAAGAATCCGATCCTCAGCGAGAACCTCTGCGGGCTCGCGCGGCTGTTGCGCTCGTATGCGCAGGCGGGTCTCGAAGATGTGGCGCTGTGGCACGAGCGCGATATCTCGCACTCGAGTGTCGAGCGCGTCGCGATGCCGGATGCGACGATCCTCGCCGACTTCATGGTCTCGCGCGCGACCGGCCTCGTGAAGGGGCTCGTCGTGCACGAGCGGCGCATGCGCGCGAACCTCGAGAAGACGGGCGGGCTCTACTTCTCCGAAGCCGTGTTGCTCGCGCTCGTCCGCACCGGGTTGCCGCGCCAGCAGGCATACGAGCTCGTGCAAAAGTCGGCGCTCGCCGCAATCGCCGAGGCCGCGAGCGCGGGAGCGATCGGCGCGCTGCCGGGACGCTTTCGCGAGCTCCTCGGCAACGATGCCGATGTCACGGCGCGGCTCGATGCGAAGGCGCTCGACGCGTGCTTCGATCTCGAGCATCACCTGCGCCACGTTCCGGAAATTCTCGATCGCGCGCTCGGAGGTGCTGCATGATCGAAACATCCGTGTTGCGCGCGCAGCTCGCGCAGACGCTCACGCATACGCCGTTCGCCGCGATCAGCGGTAAGAACTTGGTGCGCTACGACGGCAAGGTGCGCGACTGCTACATCGATGGCGAGCGCGGAGAGCGCATCATCGTTGTCACCGATCGGCTAAGCGCGTTCGATGTCGTCATCGGCACGATTCCGTTCAAGGGCCAAGTGTTAAACCAGCTCGCACAGTTCTGGTTCGAGCAGACGCGCGACATCGCGCCCAACCACATGCTGCGCGTGCCGGATCCGAACGTGATGATCGCGCGCGAGTGTGAGCCGTTGCCGGTCGAGCTCGTGATGCGCGCGTATCTGACGGGCGTGACCTCGACGTCGATCTGGAAGGCGTACGAGAAGGGCGAGCGCGTGTTCTGCGGGCATTCGCTGCCCGAGGGCATGAAGAAGAACGAGCCGCTGCCCGCGCCGATCCTCACGCCGTCGACGAAGGCGGCGAAAGGCGATCACGACATCTCGGTATCGAAAGACGAGCTGCTCGCGATGGGACGCATCAAGGCGGACGTGTTCGAGCGCGCCGCGGCGATCGCAGAGCGGTTGTTTGCGGCAGGGCAGGCGCACGCCGCAAAGCAGGGCTTGATCCTCGCCGATACGAAGTACGAGATGGGCGTCACGCCCGACGGCACGCTCGTCGTGATCGACGAGATTCACACGCCCGATTCATCGCGTTACTGGTACGCCGCGGATTACGAGGAGCGGCTCGCGCACGGCGAAGAGCCGCGGAGCCTCGATAAAGAGTACGTGCGGCGATGGCTCGCGAACGAGGCGAAGTACACCGGCGACGGCCCGCCACCGCCGCTGCCGGATGAGGTGCGCGTCGAGGCGGCGCGCCGCTACATCGCGAGCTACGAGCAGGTCACGGGCACGCCGTTCGTGCCGGATACGCAGGAGCCGGTCGCGCGCATCGCACACGCGATAGGGGCGACATGCTGATCATCCCCGGCCGCGCGGCACTGAGCGCGGCACGGAAGGCCAGCGTGCTGGCAAAAATCCGCGAGGTGTCGCCGCACGTCGCGTCGCTCGAGGCGCGGTGGATGCATCTCGTGCTCGCCGAGCGCGAGCTCAACACGAGCGAGCTGCAGCAGCTCGCGCAGATGCTCGATTACGGCCCGGCGGATGCCGGCCCGACGCCGAGCCGTCGACTCGAGACGATCGAGACCGCGAGCTTTGTGGTCACGCCGCGCATCGGCACCGTGTCGCCGTGGTCGTCGAAGGCGACCGACATCGCGCGCGTCTGCGGGCTCTCCGCGATCACGCGGATCGAGCGCGGCACCGAGTGGACGCTGATCGGCGAGCAGGTCGAGATCGCAAAGATCGCGCCCGTGATCTCGGATCGCATGACGGAGAGCATCGTGATGCGCGAGCAGGATCTCGTGCGCGTCGTCGCGCCGGGTGGCTCGCCGAGGCCGCTCGCGTTCGTCGAGCTCGGCGCGGATGGCCACGCGACGCTGCGCGATGCGAGTCAGCGGCTCGGCCTCGCGCTCGCCGAAGACGAGATCGAGTATCTCGTCACGCGGTATCGCGAGCTCGGCCGCGATCCGACCGATGTCGAGCTGATGATGTTCGCGCAAGCGAACAGCGAGCACTGCCGGCACAAGATCTTCAACGCCGAGTGGTATCTCGCGGGCGCGAAGCAAGAGCGCTCGCTGTTTCAATGGATCAAACGCTCGACCGAGGCGGCGCCGGCGGGGGTGCTGTCGGCGTATCGCGATAACGCGGCCGTCGTCGAGGGAACGACGGCGGAGCGATTCTTCCCCGACGAGCGCGGCGTATACCGCGGCCACGTCGAGCCGGCGCACATCCTCGGCAAGGTCGAGACGCACAACCACCCGACCGCAATCTCGCCATTCCCGGGCGCGGCGACCGGCTCGGGCGGCGAGATCCGCGACGAAGGCGCGACCGGCCGCGGCGCGAAGCCGAAGGCAGGCCTCGTCGGCTTCACGGTCTCCGATCTGCGCATTCCCGAGGCGCGCGAGCCGTGGGAGCGCGAGGAGTGGATCGGCTCTCCCGCGCGCATCGCGACAGCGCTCGACATCATGATGGATGGCCCGCTCGGTGGTGCCGCATTCAACAACGAGTTCGGTCGGCCGGCGATCCTCGGCTACTTCCGCACGTTCGAGCTCGGCGACCGCGGCTATCACAAGCCCGTGATGCTCGCCGGCGGTATCGGCACCGTGCGCGAGACGCACGTGCAGAAGGCACCCGTGCCGGCAGGTGCCGCGCTGATCGTCCTCGGCGGACCGGCATTTCTCATCGGGCTCGGCGGCGGCGCGGCGAGCTCGCTCGCGCAAGGCGCGTCGGCCGAGGATCTCGACTTCGCGTCGGTGCAGCGCGACAACGCGGAGATCCAGCGTCGCTGCCAGGAAGTGATCGATCGCTGCTGGGCGCTCGGCGACAACAATCCGATCTTATCGATCCACGACGTCGGCGCAGGCGGGCTCTCGAACGCGATGCCCGAGCTCGTCCACGATGCCGGCCTCGGCGCGAAGCTCGAGCTCGCGAAGATTCCGACCGGCGAGCCCGATCTGTCGCCGCTCGAGCTCTGGTGCAACGAAGCGCAGGAGCGTTACGTGCTCGCGATCGCGGCGGAGCGCGTCACCGAATTCGCCGCGATCTGCGCGCGCGAGCGTGCACCGTGGGCGCAGCTCGGCACCGCGACGCCGGATGGCTGGCTCAAGCTGCTCGCTCCGCAAGGGCCAGCGCCGGTCGATGTTCCGCTCGAGCTCGTGCTCGGCAAACCGCCGCGCATGACGAGGCGCGCCGATCCATTGCCGCCGCCGCGCCGGCCGCTCGATCTGGCAGGCGAGGGCGTCGAGGATGCGCTCGATCGCGTGCTCGGTCTGCCGACGGTCGCCGACAAGACGTTCCTCGTCACGATCGGCGATCGCACGGTCGGTGGCCTCGTCAGCCGCGATCCGATGATTGGCCCCTATCAAGTGCCGGTCGCCGACTGCGCGCTCACGACCGCCGGCTTCGATACCTACGCCGGCGAAGTGATGGCGCTCGGCGAGCGCCCGCCGGTCGCGCTGCTCGACGCAGCGGCCGCATCACGACTCGCGATCGGCGAAGCGATCACGAATCTCGCAGGCGCGCCGATCGGCGAGCTCGGTCGCATCAAGCTGTCGTGCAATTGGATGGCGGCGGCGGGTCACCCCGGCGAGGACGCGCGACTCTATGATGCGGTGCGCGCCGCGAGCGAAACGGCCGTCGCGCTCGGCATCGCGATTCCCGTCGGCAAAGACTCGATGTCGATGCGCACGCAGTGGGAGGGCAAGGCCGTCGTCTCGCCGGTCACGCTCGTCGTCACCGCGTTCGGGCCGGTCAGCGATGTGCGGCGCGCCGTCACGCCGGAGCTACGCGGTGGCGAGCTGTTTCTCGTCGATCTCGGCGGGGGCCGCAATCGGCTCGGTGGCAGCTGTCTCGCGCAGGTCTACGGCCAGCTCGGCGACGTGCCGCCGGATCTCGACGACGCCGCGCAGCTGGGCGCGTTCTTCGCCGCGATGCAAGGCCTCGTCGCCGAGGGCAAGCTGCTCGCGTATCACGATCGCTCCGATGGCGGCGCGATCGCGTGCGCGCTCGAGATGGCATTCGCCGGCGGTCTCGGCCTCGATCTCGATGTCACCGCGCTCGCTGCAGATCCATTCCGCGCGCTGTTCGCCGAGGAGCTCGGCGCGATCATCGAGGTCGCGCCAGCAGACATGGGCCACGTGACCGCGGCGCTCGCAGGATTCGCCCTCCATCCGATCGGCCGCGTGATCCAGGGCGATCGAATCATCGTCGCGCACGGCGGCACGGCGGTGATCGATACAACGCGTGGCGAGCTGCGCGCGCGCTGGTCGCATGTCACGAACCAGATCGCACGCCGCCGCGATGATCCGACATGCGCCGCCGAAGAGCACGCCGCGCGCATCGATCCGAATGCACCCGGTCTCACGGCCAAGCTAACGTTCGATCCCGCAGCCGACATCGCGGCACCGTTCGTCGCGCGCGGCGCTCGACCGCGCCTCGCGATCCTGCGCGAGCAAGGCGTCAACGGTCAGATCGAGATGGCGGCGGCGTTCACGCGTGCCGGCTTCGATGCGGTCGACATCCACATGACGGATCTGATCGAGGGCCGCGCCGATCTCTCCGATTGTCGCGGCGCGGTCGCGTGCGGCGGCTTCTCGTTCGGCGACGTGCTCGGTGCCGGGCGCGGCTGGGCCGCGACGTTCCGCTACAACCCGCGCGCCCAGGCCGCGATCAGCGCGTTCGTCGCGCGCACCGATACGTTCGTGCTCGGCGTTTGCAATGGCTGCCAGATGGTTGCCGACCTCGCGCCCGCGCTCGTGCCCGCGACGCGCGACACGTGGCCGCGCTTCGTCAAGAATCGCAGCGAGCGGTTCGAGGCGCGGCTCGTGCTCCTGCGCATCGAGGCGAGCCCGTCGCTGTTCTTCAAGGACATGGTCGGCTCGCGCATCCCGATCGCGAACGCGCATGGCGAAGGCCGCGCCGAATTTGCGACAACGGCGCAGCTCGATGCGCTCGAAGCCCAGTCGCTGATCTGTGCGCGCTTCGTCGACGGCCGTGGCGATGTCACCGAAGACTATCCGGCAAACCCGAATGGCTCGCCGAACGGCATCGCCGCGATCACGACGCCCGATGGTCGCGTCACCGTCATCATGCCGCACCCCGAGCGCGTGTTTCGCACGGTGCAGCTGAGCTGGCATCCACCCGAGTGGGGGGAAGACAGCCCGTGGATGCGAATGTTCCGAAACGCGCGCGCGTGGGTCGGCTAGTTACACTGATCGACGACGATTCCATTCGCGAATTCTTGATCGAACATCTGCGCGTCCCACGCCTGCGTGAGCGCCGCGTCATCGACGATCACGTCGATCTCGCGTGAGTTGTTCCACGACTGCGTGTCCATGTTCGCGGTGCCGACGATGACGATCGCATCGTCGATCGATGCGTACTTCGCGTGGCTCGCGTACGCGCCGTTGCCGAGCACAGCGACGCCATCTTGCGCGTGCCAACGGAAGCGCAGCTTGTCGCACGCGTTCGTCACGCCGGCGGCCACGAGCGCATCGTAGAGCAGCTGCACGTTCTCTTCGTTCGTGCCGCCCTGGCCGGGCAAGACTTCGGTGTCGTCGTTGAAGCCCTTCGACAGCACGACGTCAACGGTGACGCCGCGCTGGATCGCCTCGATGAGCGCTTGCTTCGCCGCGTCGTCGTTGAGGTTCGGCGTCTGGATGTGGATGCTCGTCTGCGCCGCTGCGAACGCGGCGAGAAATGCTTGGTCCTGCGGATTGTCGATGCGATTGCTCGGCGTCGGATCCGCCTGGCGCGTGACTGTCAGCATCGGCAGGCACGCGTCGCTGGCTGCGAGCGGCTGCTCGAGGCGCTCCATGGCGGTCGTCGGCGCCGAGCACGCGGACCACTCGCCCGTGAGATCGCCAGCGCATGTCCAACGCTGCGCGCGCGACCACGTGTCGGCGAAATCATCCTCGAGCGCCTGAGCGATCTCGCCGCTGAATCGAAAGCCGGCATCGCGCCAGGGCGTCGCGTAATCGTGGTGCGCTTGCGGATTCGCGCCGGTGATGATCGCGTCGCGACCATCGACGACGAGCGTCTTCTTGTGCAACGCGCCGAACGCGGTGCGCTCGACGCCGGCGAGCTCGAACTGCACGTACCGCGGATCGAGCTGGAGCGCCGCAACGGCAGCCCACGCCTTCGGCAGTGCGTCGACCTGCGAGCCATAGCCAAGCGTCGAGACATCGAACGCGAAGCGCACGATGACAGGTGACGTCGCGCCATTCGCTGCGCGCCGACGCGCGAGGTCGGCGATGCCGCCGATGATGTCGTTCGCCGGATCACTGTCCGCTTCCCAGACGTACGTCTGCAGCGCGACATCGTGCTTTGCCGATGCGATCAGCTCGCGGAATGCGGGAAAGATCTGCGGCCCATCGAGGTAGAGATGCGGATCCGCGGTGCTCGCCACCGTCACGAAATTGCGATCCGAGACCGAGCCTTTTGGGATGTAGCTGCGCGTCGCCTTGAAGATGCTCGTCATCTGCGCGCTCGCGCACGATGGCAGTCCATTGACGTCTTCGTAGTCGACGTCTTCGGGCCCGGTCATGCAACCGGCCAGAATCGCGAGGGCGGCGAACGCGCGCACGCCCGCGACGGGTGCAAACGTCGCGCTCGCCCGCGCCGCCAATCAATCCGACCGCTTCACATAGCGCCGGCTACTCGACGAGCCGGTCACTTCAACTTTTTGTTTGCACTCAGGGGACGACGCACCTCACCGTCGTCACCGTATCCGGCGGCGGCGCCGCGGAGCGCTTGATGTCGACGTACAGGTGATCGAACGACACGCACGCGGCGGGGTCGGAAACGAGCGTCCAGCAATCACCGGACCCGCACATCGGCAGCGACTTCGTGCCTGTCGAATTCGTATCCGTCACGGTGCAGTTTGGCGGCATCGCGATCACTCGCGTCAGGCACGTGTCGCCGATCAATCCCTTCACGTGCGACGCGATGTTGTCCATCTGCATCGTGACGTCGTTGTTGCAGACGGTCTCGAACGCGTTGCGACCGAAGTGGCTCACCGTTTGCGCGAGCCGAACCGGCGGATACGCGTACGCCATGCCGAGCGACGTCGTATACGTGCAGGATTCGACGAGCGTCGGGATCGCGGTGCCGCCGCCGGATGGTGCACGCAATTCGACCTTGAACGGCATCGTTGGGCCGGCGAGCGCCGCGAACATCACCATCTCGGGCCGCGCCTTGAGTCCCTTGAACCACGGCGCATAGGGCTCGACCGGTGCGACGTACGGCGACCCTTCGTTCGAATGACAGCTGCTCTTGTCGCCGACCGTGTTCATGTCGTCGGGCGTCGTGCCGCCGACGTCACACGTCACGCCGAAGCGCGTGCAGCGAAACGACTGCAGAGGCCCAAGCGTCGCCGTGTCGCTGCTCATCAGCGCGGTGCTCCCGATCGAGCAATCGTCTTCGTCGGTCACGAAAATCACTCCGAGGTTCGCCGTCTCGCGCAGAAACCCGACGTTCGTCGGGTTTGCGTCGAGCGCGACCTTCGCCGCCTCGAGCGGCTGCTCGAATCCGCACCCGGCGGCGCCGACGGAGGCGACCGCCGAGAACGCATCGGCGAGCGAGCCGGTGTAGTTCGTCATGCGCGTGCCAGCGCCGGAGTCGACATCGATGATGAACGTTCCAGTGAACGCCGCGTTCATGATCAGGTTGCCGCCTTTGCCGGTGTTCACGCATGCGCCCGGCCCCGATCCGATCTGTGGGCCCGTCGTGCCGTCGGTCGCGCGCGTGCCGAGGTCCGTGGTGACAACACCGATGTGGAGGTTCGGTAAGCCGCCCTGGTTCGTCTGCAGCGCGCTCACAAAGCTCGGAAACGCGGCTTTCACGCTCTCCTGTTTGTCGAGCATTGTCGGCGAGTCATCGATCACGAACAGCAGATCGAGATCGCGATTCGGCGTCGCCGCGATGACAGCGACCTCTTCGCGCACGGTCGGATCCATGGCGTCAAACATGCAGCAATCCTCATCGTCACATCCCGAGATCGAGATCACACACCCGAGTAAGAGAACGCGCATCGCTCCATGTTACTACCTCACGCGATGAGATGGCTGGATCGATTGCTCGGGCAAGCACGCTGGCCATCATGGGAACCGGATCAGCTGACGGCAGCGGTCGCCGCGGCGACGCTCGTGCTCGAGGGCAAGGTCACGCGGCCGCGCGTCGAGGTGCCGTCGTATGCACCGGCGCGGCAGTTCGAGGTCGATTGGGCGCTCGCGCTCGCCCTGCGCGCCGTCGGGCGCGATGCCGGCGCCGAGATCGAGCGTGCATGGAAGTCGGCGAACGCGATCGAACAGCCGGCGGCGAAGCAACGCGCGCTGCTGTGGGGTGCCATCGAGTTGCGCGATGAGCGCTGGAGCGTCGATGGCGAATATCGCTACGAGCTCGCGGCGCGCGATGCCAGTGCGATCGCGGCGCTGCCCGCGACGTGGACGCTTCGCACCGACGTCGAGGCGTGGCACGGCTATCCGCGCTGGCTCGGCGGCGCGGCGATGGCAGCGAGCGTGATCGGCGAGCGCGAGCTCGTCGCTGCCGTCGAGGACAAGCCGATCGACGAGGATTGGCGCGCGAACCGCGAGTATCGCGCGCTCGCGATCGCGTGGGCGCGGCTCGGCGAAACCGAGCGCGCGTTTGCCGCGGCATCGCAGATGCCGGGCTCCGAGCGGGCGAGCGCGATCGTCGAGCTGCTCGAGCTCGTCGGCGACGAGGCCGTGGATCGGCTTGCCGCGCTCGCCAATGGCGCGATGCAAGCGACGAAGACCGCGCCGTTCGTCATCGTCGGAGGCGTGGCGAAGCGCGCACGCGACCGCGAGGCACTGCGCGAATTCGCCGAGCAGGCGAACGATGCCTCTGTCGTCGCCGCGATCGCACGCCGGCATCTTGTGGCCGGCGACGCCGAGGCGGCGCGCGCGTTGATCGCGACGATTCCCGACAACCTGTCGGTGCGCCACGAGGCCGCACTACAGATCGAGTGCGCACGAGTGCAGCGCGATGACGAGCCGCTCGACGAGCTGCTCGGCAAGCTGCCGCGCGACGACTACATGGTGCCAAACCTCGTCCGCGCAGCCGGCGATATGCGCTGCATGCCCATCGTGCACGCGCTCGTGCGCGACGCGAAGCTTGGCGATCGCTTCGCCGCTGCGCAGATCCGACGTTTCATCTATCAATCGCATCTCGATGATGCCGCTGCGCTGCTGCGCTGGGCGTGGCAACGCATGACGCCGGTGGCGCGCAGCGAAGCACAGGCAGAGCTCGTCGGCGCGTTTGCCGAAGCGGGCCGGCCCGTCGATGCGCTCGCGCTATTTCGCAGCGTGCCGGCGCACGAAGCGCCGATCTGCGAGCGTTCTGCGCTCGCCGCGGGCTATCGCTTGATCGTTCCGCTCGTCGTCGCCGAGCACGGCGCGAGCGAGCTCTACGCCGAGCTCGGCGAGCGGCTCACAAAAGTGGCAGGATAGCCGCGAGAAATCCGAGCACCGCGAAGCCGTACTGAAACTTGCGGCACGTGCGGCGCGTGCGGCGATAGCCGCTGATCAAGACAAGCGCCGCGGCTGCGCGACGCGCGTGCAGAAGACCGGGCACGATCATCACGAGCGATGCGAGCGCAGCGACGCGACCGGGCCACAGCGCGATGCCACCGAGGAACGCGCGCGGCCAGATCGTCGGCAAGAGCAACAGCTCGGCAACGACGATCACGGCGATCGCCCAGCGCTGACCCGCGAGCAACGCGACGGCGGCAACGGCAAGCGTCGACGCGACCTCGGGTCCGTGCCAGCTCGACTGCGCAAGCGGCAGTGCGAGCATTGCTGCTGCCAATCCGCTGAGGCCTACCCAGAGATCATCCCGTCGCCTACGAGAGCGAGCTATGCGACGTCTCTGGATTCGAGTTGCGGACTCGACGGCATCCGCCATATTGGAAATGTAACGGAGCGGCGACAGTTGTCAAATGACTGTCATCACATCGATACAAGTGTACACGCCCAACCTGGCGAAATTCTTTCAGAAGAATCTTCAGTTACTCGGCCACTTCGCGGAGCTTCCGGAGTAGCTCGCGGGCCTCGTCGCAATGGCCGGCGGCATCGCGCAGCGACTGCCGGATGAGCTCGAAGCTCGCGCGCGGGATGTTCGTCGCGTACTGCTCGAACTCGCCTTCGGCGGCCATCACCTCGATGCGCAGGCTCGACAGTAGATCGTTGAGCGATGCGGCGGTCTCGGCCGTCATCGCGGCGATCTCGAGCGCGCGCTTCACCTTGAGGCTGCCGGCTTCAAGCTTGATGTGTTGCTCGGCCTTCTCGAGCCGATTTTTCAAGTTGTCGCGCTCGATCTCCATCATCGAAAGATCGTTCTCGAGATCTTCCATGCGGCGAACGTTTTCCTCTTTGAACTTCTGCCCGCGATACATCCGCAGCTCGGTCTGCAGCTGATCGACGCGGCGACGCAGCACGCGAATCTCGGCGTCGGACTCTGCGCTCTGCGACGAGGAAAGCGCCGCAAGCGCGCCGCCAGGATGCGACTGCGGCTGCGATTGAGACATCGCGTTGGGGCCAATCGCCGACACGTGGCCCGTCGGGCCCGCGGGCGCGATCGCGCCCATGCCGGGATGCTGCATCATCGGCGAGGGCGTGCCCGGCGCGGACGCACCGAGTTGCTGCGCATCAACGAAGCGCAGCCACAGACTGCCGCACCGCACGGCATCGCCGTGCTTGAACAGGTGGCTCTGCACGCGCTGCTCTTGGAAGTACACGCCGTTCGCGCTCGACAGGTCCTCGAGCACGTAGCCGCCGCCGCCCCAAAAAATCCGCGCGTGATGGCGCGAGACCATCGCATCATCCGTGCGAATGGCGCAGTCCATCGCTCGCCCTACCTTGATCTCCGCGGAGGTCAGGTCGAGCGAGCCCTCGATGCCCTGCGCATCGCGCCAGAGAAGTCGTGGCACGCCCGGAAAAGGTACGTGAACCCGCGTCCATCCACAAGTTTCCCGGGCCCTGCGCGTCAGGTTTCGCTACTGGATATCAGGCTCGCATGGTAAGTGAGCGCCATGTGCGGGGTGTTTGGCATCCACGGTCACGATGAAGCGGCCAACATCGCGTACCTGGGCATGCATGCCTTGCAGCATCGCGGTCAGGAATCGGCGGGCCTCGTCGCCGCCGACGACGGCCGGCTCCGGCGCCACGTCGCGATGGGGCTCGTCAGCGACGCATTCAACCGCGATGTGCTCGCGAAGCTGCCGGGCACCGCCGCGATCGGCCACGTCCGCTACTCGACGGCGGGCAGCTCGGAGCTGCGCAACGCCCAGCCGTTCGTCTTCGAGTACGCCGGCGGCGCAATCGCGATCGCGCACAACGGCAACCTCGTCAACGCGACCGAGCTGCGCTCCGAGCTCGAAGCGCAAGGCTCGATCTTTCAGACCTCGAGTGACACCGAGGTGATCGTGCACTTGATGGCAAAGGCGCGCGAGCCGGACGTTCTCGGCAAGCTCATCGCGGCGCTGCGCCGCGTGCGCGGTGCGTACTCGCTGATCGTGCTCACGAGCGACGGCAAGATGGTCGGCGTGCGCGATCCCAACGGGTTTCGTCCGCTCGTGATCGGCCGCCTCAAAGATGCATACGTTCTATCGAGCGAGACGTGCGCGTTCGATCTCATCGAAGGCGATGTCCTGCGCGAGGTCGAGCCCGGCGAGATCGTCTTGATCGAGAAGGGCGGGATGACATCGCATCGCCTCCCGGAGACGGCGGAGCGAACGTTCTGCGTGTTCGAGCACGTCTACTTCGCGCGCCCCGATTCGCTGATGAACAACAAGTCCGTCTATCGCGCTCGCGAGAAGATGGGCATGCGCCTCGCGCAAGAAGCGCCGGTCGATGCCGATGTCGTCATCCCGGTGCCCGATTCCGGCGTGCCCGCGGCGATCGGCTACTCCAAACAAAGTGGCATCCCGTTCGAGATGGGGCTCATCCGCTCGCACTACGTCGGGCGCACGTTCATCGAGCCGCAAGATTCGATTCGCCACTTCGGCGTGCGGCTCAAGTTGTCGCCGGTGCGCTCGGTCGTCGATGGCAAGCGCGTCGTCGTCGTCGATGATTCGCTCGTGCGCGGCACCACGAGTCGCAAGATCGTCAAGATGCTGCGCGGTGTGGGCGCGCGCGAAGTTCATCTTCGCATCAGCGCGCCGCCCACCACGCACCCCTGCTACTACGGCATCGATACGCCCACGCGCAGCGAGCTCGTCGCGGCGTCGCACTCGGTCGACGAGATCAATCGCTACGTCACGAGCGATTCGCTCGTGTATCTCTCCCACGAAGGCATGATGCAGGCCGTTGGCTCGGAGACGGGCAAGGGCTACTGCTCGGCGTGCTTCACCGGCAAGTATCCGGTGCCGCTTGGCCAAGGTGCCGGCCTGGTGCCGCTCCGTCGCGCACGCGGCTGATTGCCGTCGACGCGCGCGTGGTGTAAGCCTTGGGGCCATGGCGATCGAAGGTACCGATGTGCGCGCGCTGCGCGCCCAACTGAAGGAGCTCTCCGGCAAGCTGACCGAGCTCCGGAGGTTGCTTTGACGTCGACCACAAGCGCCTGAAGATCGAAGAGCTCGACTCGCTCGCCGCCCGCCCGAATTTCTGGGACGACCAGAAAAAAGCCCAGCACCTGCTGCGCGACAAAAAGCACCTCGAGCAAGTCGTCGGCGGGTGGGACGCGCAAGTCCGCGCGCTCTCCGATGCCGAGGTTCTCCTCGAGCTCGCCGAAGAAGCGAGCGACGAAGCCGCGGCGAAGGAAGCCGAAGGCCAAGTCCTGGCGATCCGCAAATCGCTCGACGAGCTCGAGTTCAAGCGCATGCTGTCGGGCGAGCTCGATGGCGGCGGCGCGATCGTGCAAATCACCTCCGGTGCCGGCGGTGTCGACGCCAGCGACTGGGCGCAGATGCTGATGCGCATGCTGATCCGCTACTGCGAGCGCAAAGGCTGGAAGGTCGATGTCGTCGAAGAGACGCCCGCCGAAGAAGCGGGCATCAAGGGCGCGACGTTCACCGTCGAGGGCGACTACGCCTACGGTCTGCTCAAAGCCGAAAACGGCGTCCACCGGCTCGTGCGCGTCTCGCCGTTCGACGCCAACGCGCGCCGTCAGACCTCCTTCGCCGCGGTCACCGTCACCGCCGACATCGACGACGACATCGACGTCCAGATCAACGAGACCGACCTGCGCATCGACACGTACCGCGCCGGCGGTGCAGGTGGCCAGCACGTCAACAAGACGGACTCGGCCGTGCGCATCACGCACATGCCGACCGGCATCGTCGTGCAATGCCAGAACGAGCGCAGCCAGCACGCGAACAAGGACAAAGCGTTCAAGCTGCTTCGCGCGCGCCTCTACGACTACGAGGTCGCGAAGCGCGAAGCGAAAGCCGCCGAAGATGCGAAGAACCGTCTCAAGATCGAGTGGGGCTCGCAGATCCGCAGCTACGTCCTGTTCCCATACCAGCAGGTCAACGATCACCGCACCGAGGTCAAGACGAGTGACGTCAGCGGCGTACTCGACGGCGACCTCGACGATCTCATTCGCACGTTCTTGCTGAAGGCGGCGAACAAGCAGTTGAACTAGCGAACCGTCCGCTCGACGACGATTCGATGGCGTCGCTGAGCGAGCGGGATCGCGCCACAGGTGGCGCTCGAACACCCCCACACCACTACATCACCCAGGGGTCTTTTTAGAATCCGTTATAACAATGTTCGAACCGACGTTCGAACCGGCTATCCGAGGCTCGGACAAAGATGCCTCAACGTTGCTCGTCCGTGATTCGGACAATCGGTTCGAACCTACGTTCGAACATTGTTATAACGACTTTCCAAAAGACCTCCTGGCCATGGCGGATCAAACGCGTGTTCGGGGTGCGCGGCTAGCTCAGCGCGCGGCGCGTTCGATCGCGGCGTAGAGGTCTTCGCTCGTGTGGTTCGAGCCTTCGAACTTCTGCTTGCCGATGAAGATCGTCGGGAAGCCCTTGAGGTCGGCGGCTCTCGCGTCCGCCATATCGCGCTCGATGCGTGCGCGCAGCTCGGCACTCGCGAACGTCTGGCGGTATTTCATCACGTCGCAGCCGAGGCGCACCGCAATGGCTTCGCAGCCTGCCGGCGTGAGGTCTTCGGGCTTGGCCGCGAACAGCTCCTGCGCCATTCGATCGCCCACGCCTTGTGCATCGGCGGCGCACCATGCCATTGCCGCGGGCACCGCGTAGGTGTGGCTTGGCAGCGGCACCATCTTGCGCACGATCCGGATCGGATGCTTCGTGCGATCGACCGCCTCGGTGAGCTTTTTGTTGAGCTCGCGGCAGTACGGGCACTCGAAGTCCACGAACTCGACGATCGTGACGTTGCCGGGCAGTTGCTCGCGCGCGACGCACTCGGGGAGCTTCTCGTCGGGAACGGCATCGGGCCGTGCGGTCCAGACACCGAGCCCGAGGACGGCGAGCGCGGCGGCGGGAATGGTCGCGGCGATGTTGGTGGCGGTCGGGCGAATCGTGCCGGCACCCGCGACGACGGCGATCGCGGCCGCGATGGCGGCGGGATCGGCGATCAGGCAGAGCTTGCACCACGCACCGATCGCGAAAGCTTGGATCAGGATGAGCGCGACGCCGAGTGCGCCGCCGGCGGAGGCGAGCGCGATGCGCAGGCGCGGCTTCGGCAAGAACGCGAGCACGACCATCGTGATGAAGTACGCGATGCCAAAGACGGGGAGCGGGATGCCAAGCGGCCGCGCCCACGCGGACTCGCGCACGGTGGCGCAGCCACTCTCGGCGCAGAACGTTGGAGCATCACCGAAGTAATCGACGAGACTCGCGATGCTCGCGCCCAAGCCAACGAGCGCGAACGCGAGCGCTGCTATCGCGAGCACACGGGACCGCATGGCCATACGAACTTACCGCGGCTGCGTCGGAATTCCTCAAGTTCGCGTGTGCGTCGAAAAGAACTCCCAGATTCTCTCGGCTCCGTCGAAATCCCGGCTCGTGCCGCCGATTAGGCGCTTCGGCAAGTATTGTTTCCCGCCCGGCCAGGTGTGACCCGCGCCATCGAGCGTGAGGAGCTCGACCGAGACCGGCGCTGGACATGGGTAGCTCGTGCGAAGCGTTCGTGAGCCATCGTTGGGATCGGCATCGGGCTCGTCGACGGTAGCCGTCGCGGGGCCGCAGCCCGCGCGCGTCGCGAAGTGCGAGGTCGAGAGCGCGGCGCTCAGCACGGTGCCGCGTCCGCGAGCGACGGCGCCGCCCGCGTAGGGCACGAGCGGATCGGCACTGCCGTTGATCGCGAGCACCGAGAGCGGCGCATGCGGCTCGCAGTGGATCGTGGCAGGCAGATTGCCGATCACCGGCGCGATCGCCGCGATACGATCGGCGAGGTCACAGCCGAGGCGGTACGCCATCATGCCGCCGTTCGATGCCCCCGTGATGTACACGCGCGAGCGATCGATCGCGTATCTCGCGGCGAGCTCGTCGATCAGCGATGCGATGAACGCGACATCATCGACGCCGGTTTCGAGCTCCGGGCGACCATCGTTCCAGTGGTGATCGATCGCATCGGGGTAGACGACGATGAATTGCTCGCGCGCGGCGATACTGTCGAAGCTCGTCGTGCGCTCGATCTGGCGACCGCTGCCGCCGTTGCCGTGCAGCACGATCACGAGCGGCATGTTCGGCTTGTCCGTCGGCACGAACAGCTCGTAGTGACGCTTGCCGGTGGGCACGGCATGCGCCCTCTCCGGCGAACGACACGCCGCTAGCGCGAGGAGGATGACCGCGAGACTTTGCAGGCCGCGCATGGTCACAGCTTCGCGCCGGTAAAGCCGGTCGTGAACTTCAGCTCCGCAGCGACGAGCAGCGTTTGGTTCGTGCCGTCGACGGTACCTTGATAGAGACAGCCGCCTGCGTAGCCGATCGTGACGAGGCCGGCGCTCATGCCCGTCGCTTCCCAGTCCGTGCCCGCTGTGCCGATGTTGTCGAGGTCGGCATCGGCGAGCGAGTAACCGAGCATCGCACAGTTGACGCCGTTCGTGACGATGCCGCCGCCGAGGTAGAGGCGGAACGTGTCGCCGGTTTCGCCGATGACGCCCCAATGCTGCGTCGTCGCGACGGTGACACTGCCATCGCACACGAGATCGCAATTTGGATTGCTCGTGCCGGTGCCGCAGGTGCCGGGCGCGGGCTTCGTCAGCGTGCCGGTGCACGATGCTTGCGGCAGGTTGACGATCATCTGGTGCTGGTAGTTGACGTCGCGCTGCTCGACGACGACACGCCCGGGCCACGCTTCGCTCGGGCACACGACATCCGCACGCGCGCAATCGAGGTTGAACGTGTACGGCTTGCCTTCGTGGTTGATCGTGAACACGCCACCCTGCGCGGGCAGCTCCGCTTGGTAGACCGCCGCGCCGAGCTTCGCCTCGATGCCTAGCGTGTTGTCGTACGTGATCCCCCACGTGCCGCGCACGTCGGGGGCGGCGCTCGTCGAGGTGGCGGCGGCGCAACCATCGCCTTGTGCGCCCATCAGAGCAGGGAGTGCGAGTAGGCAAACCAGCTTGTGCATGCCAACCGCTTTTTCAAAGGCTGGACCAAGCCGTATCTCCTGTGGATGCAGGCCGTAATCGCGCGTTCACGTCGAGGACCGCGACAGCCTACATCTGGTGTCAACGCGCGGACCCACTTCCGACCGCGGCGAGCGCCGCTTGCGCCTTCTCCAAGTTCTCTTGCGATCGCTGCGCCGGCGGCAGTGACTCCCACAGCTTCACGGCCTGCTCGCGATACTTGCGTTCCGTCGCGACATCGCCGGCCGCCTTCGCGATCTCTGCGCGCTGCGCGAGAAGGCGACCTTTGCGCGGACCGTAGACGAGCGCGAGTGCTTCGTCCGTCCACTTCGCTGCTTCGGTGTACTTGCCGCCTTGCAGGTACAACCAACCAAGACGCGCGCGCGGCTCGTACTCCTTTGGCAGCTCGCGCGCGAGCGCTTCGTAGTCGTGCACGAGATCGAGCGGCCGCTTGAGATACGCGTAGACCTCGGCGCGCAGCCACAGGTGCGTCATCTTCGCGAGGGGCGTCGTCGCTTTGGCCATCGCGTCGTCGAGTAGCGTGCGCAGCTGCTCGGCAACCTGCTTTGCGTCGGCCGGCTTGCCGGATTCGTCGAGTGCGTCGCGCAAATAGCCGAGCGCTTCGGCGCGATCATCGATCGACAGCGGTGCGCTCTTGTCGGCGAGGATCGTTTGCAGACGCTTGATGCCGCGATCGCGGAATGCAGTGACGCGCGCGGCATCGATGCTCTTGCTCGCGCAGCCGAGGCCCGACTTGACGAAGTTCGTCGCGAGCGCGCTCGTGCCCGCTGCGTCGAGGTATTTGTCGGCGAGATCGAGGCAGCCCGTCGTGTCGCCGAGCTTGGACTTCGCGAGGATCGCCGCGTGCAGCGCTTCGGCGCGGTGTGGCCACGTCTCCGGCGCCATGCCGAGCGCAGCGGTGAATTCGGTGTCGGCGGTCGCGAAGTCCTTCTTCGAGAGCGCGCGTTGGCCACCGAGGAAGCGCGCGTCGGCGGCCGCGCCACCGCCCGCTGCGGCACGCGCACCCGAATCGAGGAACTCTCGGAACTGCTGCACGCTCGCCGCGCCGATGAAGCGCGCGAGCACCGACTCGTCGGTGCCGATCACGTAGAACGTCGGCCACGCGGACGGTGCGAACTTGCCAACCGCCTCGGCGTTCGCTTCGCGCTCTGTATCGATCGCGGCGAACACGAACTTCGTGGCGTCGCCCGCGAACGCGTTATCCATGAACACGGTCGTCTGCATCGACAGGCACGTGTGGCACCACGGCGCCCACATATCGAGCACGAGCGGGACTTTCTTCGCGCGCGCGCACGCAAGCGCCGCGCCGTAGTCGTCTTCGATCCACGCGATCGGTCCGCGCTTCTCCGCCTTCGCGCACGGCTGATTGCCGGGACTGCAAGCGATGGCGAGCATGCAGGCCACGAGGGCGCCGAAGCGGACCATATGCGGGCGTGATAGCACGCCTTCGATGATGTAAGGTGCGCCCCTCATGTCGTCTCAGCAGGAGCCAGCGGAGTCCACCCTCGAGCGCATCATGAAGGAGCGCCGCGAGAAGGCGGCGTCCCTGCGCGGCAAAGGCCACCATCCGTATCGCAACGACGTCGGCCCGACGACGACGCTCGCCGCGGTGCGCGCGCGCTACGCCGCGACGAAGCCCGAAGCGCCGCCTGCCGAGAAGGGTATCCATCCGATCGATGGCGAGACGCTGCGCGTCGCGGGCCGCGTGATGAACAAGCGCGGCATGGGCAAGACGGTCTTTGCGCCGATTCGCGACACGACAGGCGACCTGCAGCTGTTCCTCAATGTCGAGCACCTGGATGACTTCGCGACGGTGGTGCCGGTGCTCGACGCCGGCGACATCGTGGCCGCGGAAGGCCCCGCGTTCTGGACCAAGACCGGTGAGCTCTCGATCCTCGCGAAGCGGCTGTGGCTCGTCACGAAGTCGCTGCGCCCGCTGCCCGACAAGTGGCACGGCCTCACCGATGTCGAGGCGCGCTATCGCCAGCGCTACGTCGATCTCGCGGTCTCGCCCGACGTGCGCGACGTGTTTCGCAAGCGCACGCAGATCGTCCGCGGCATCCGCCGCTTCCTCGACGCGCGCGAGTTCCTCGAGGTCGAGACGCCGATGATGCATCCGATCATCGGCGGCGCCGCCGCGCGCCCGTTCACCACGCACCATAACGCGCTCGACATGAAGCTCTACATGCGCATCGCGCCGGAGCTCTACTTGAAGCGCCTTGTGGTCGGTGGATTCGAGCGCGTTTACGAGATTAACCGCAACTTCCGCAACGAAGGGTTGTCGCGTCAACACAACCCCGAGTTCACGATGCTCGAGTTTTACCAGGCGTACGCGACCTACACCGATCTGATGGACCTCACGGAACAGATGATCGGCGAGCTCGCGCGCGAGGTGAACGGGAGCACGAGCGCGATCTGGGAAGGCACGCAGCTCGAGCTCGCGCCGCCGTGGCGCCGGATTAGCGTGCAAGACGCCGTCGGCCAGCTCGGCGGCGTTGCCGATGTGTCACGCGTGTTCGCCGATCCGGCATTCGCGGCCGAGACCGCGATTACGCATGGCATCTCGGGAGGCGAAGTCGCCCGCGCGCTGCTCGAGGGTGTGCCGCAGGGCACGTTCGATGTCAGGCCCGATGATGTCGTGGCCGGCTTCAAAGATCCCAGCTCGCGCCCGACGCTGGCGGCGCGCATGATCGAGCGCTATCCCAATGAGGAGGAACGCCACGTGCGCGCCGGTCACATTGGATATCTGCTGTTCGAGCACACCGCCGAAGCCAAGCTCGTGCAGCCGACGTTCCTCACGCAGTTTCCGCTCGCTGTCTCGCCGCTCGCGCGCAAGAACGATAGCGATCCTGCGTTTTGCGATCGCTTCGAGCTGTTCGTGTGCGGCAAGGAGATCGCGAACGGATTCTCCGAGCTCAACGATCCGGATGACCAGCGCAGTCGGTTCGTCGGCCAGCTCGTGGCCAAGGCGGCCGGCGCCGCCGAGACGATGGACTACGACGAAGACTATTGTCGCGCGCTCGAAATCGGCATGCCGCCGGCGGCAGGCGAGGGCATCGGCATCGATCGCCTGACGATGATGCTGACGAACCAAGCATCGATCCGCGACGTGATCCTCTTTCCGCTGATGCGCCCCGAATGAAGAACGCCTCCGACAAAGTGCTCGACAAGGTCCGCCGCCGACGCATGCGCGGCTGGATCGAAATCGCCGTCGGCGTCGTCTTGATTGCGGCGACCGTCGCGCTCGCGATCTGGGGCCGCGGCGCGATGGGCCGCGTCCTCTGGTACGCCGCGACGGCGGTGCCGGCGATCGCCGGCTTCGTCTTGCTCGTGCACGGCGTTCTCCAGCTGCTCGATGCGCACGCCGATCTCGTCAAGCCGATGCAAGCCTCGGCGACGCGCAGCGAGCTCAGCCTCGGCTTTGGCTTTCGCTCGTTCGTCGCCTGGCGCTATCTGATGGCGCGGCACCACCGCGTCAGTCGCATCGTGCTCATCTTCTTCATGTGCTCGCTGTTCGTCGCGTTCGGCACGTCGCTCGCCGAGCGCATGGCGCTGACGAAGGCAAACCCGCTCGACTTTCAGCCCGAGCTGCTCAAGGGTGTCGCGCAGGTCGTCACCGGCCTCAAGATCTTCGCGTACGTGCTCTTGTTCTTCACGATCGTGATCGCGGGGCTGCGCTACGTCTTCTCGTTCTTCACGACGGTGCCGCTCGTCGGCGTGTGGATCGGCACGGGCGCGCTGATCTGCGTGCTCTCGGTGATGAGCGGCTTCGAGACCGACCTGCGTCAGAAGATCCTCGGCTCGAACGCACACATTCAAGTCACGCGCGATGATGGCGAGTTCACGGAATGGCGTTCCGTCAAAGCGCAGATCGACAAGCTCCCCGGCGTCGTCGCGTCGTCGCCCTACGCGGTCAGCGAAGTCGTGATCGCAGCCAGCGGCAACGCGATGCCCGTGATCATCAAAGGTATCGATCCGGAGACCGTCGGTAAGGTCACCGATCTCGTCAAGGACATCGAAGATGGCGACAAGCAAGGGGTGCTCAAGCGCCTCAATCCGATCATCAACGAAGAGCAGGATCTGACCGTCACCGACAAACCGGCAGCGAGCGGGAGCAATGTTGTCGATCCGCCGCCGACCGACATGCCCGGCCGCGGCGATCCGATCGATTTCTCGAAGCCCAAGCCTGAAGTTCTCGATCCCGAACAGCCCCCTCCCGTCGACGATCCGCCGCCGATGCCGCTGCCGCTCGAAGATGAGCTGCTCGATGCCGGTACGCAAATGAGCACCGACGCACAGATCGTCGATCCGCCGCCGCCCGATCTGATCACGACCGACGAGCCGCCGGCCGATTACAGCAGCGACAGCGACGTCGCGATCCACGTCGTCGATGTCGATCAGAGCTCGATGACGCGCCGTACGCAGACGCTACCGGGCATCCTCGTCGGCAAAGAGCTCGTGCACCAAACGCACCTCTACACCGGCGAAGAGGTCCGCGTCGTGTCGCCGCTCTCCGATCCCGCGAATCCCGATGCGACAGGCACGCCGATTCCGTTCCATCGCGATTACCGCGTCGCCGGCACGTTCTACACCGGCATGTACGAGTACGACCTCAAGTACGTCTACGTCACGCTCGACTCGCTCACGGATTTTCTAGATCGCGGCGACGTCGTCGATGGCATCGAGGTGCGCATCAAGGATCCCGACGACACCGATCGCTACATCGGCCGGCTCCAAACGCTCCTCGGCAAGCACTACACCGTCAAGGATTGGAAGGAGCTCAACCGCAGCCTCTTCTCCGCGCTCAAGCTCGAAAAGATCGCGATGTTCCTCGTACTCGGAATCGTGATTCTCGTCGCGTCGTTCTCGATCGTCGGCAACTTGATCATGGTCGTCGTCGAGAAAGGGCGCGAGATCGCGCTGCTCAAGACGCTCGGCGCAAGCGATCCGAACGTGATGCTGATCTTTGCCATCCAGGGCCTGCTCATCGGCATCATCGGCACGGGCCTCGGCGTCGGGTCCGGCCTCATCGCGTGTTACCTCGGCCAGAAGTACGGCATCCCGCTCAATCCCGACGTCTATTACATCGATCGGATGCCCGTTCACGTCGACGAGAGCTCGGTCATCATCACCGCAACTGCCGGCGTGTTCATCTCGATGGCGGCGACGTTCTATCCGGCGCTGCTCGCGGCGCGGGTCAGACCCGCCCAAGGAATGCGGCACTGACCAGGGCGCTCGTGTCAGGCTTGTCCACGAGTTTATGATCTAACAGGTGGGTCGCTCTCGCCCATGTAGTGAAGGATCGATGACAGGTTTCTGAAGCTTGCGGACGTACTTCCTACGAGTTAACGCGTGGCACACGATGTGCTCTACCCCACCCCCATGCGCCGCCCCGTCCTAGCTCTGGTCTTGGTTGCTGCGACAGCCGCCACAGCATCTGCGGGAGGCTATGTCGGCCTTGGTATCGGCAACGGTGCGAACTCGTCGGGCGGTCTTTCCGTCCACCCGGCCGGGCGGACGTTCCGATTGATGGGTGGATACGAGATCGGCCGTGACGTCTTGCACGGGCGGTTCGCCGTGGAAGCGCTTGGCACGCGCTACGACATGGTTCGCGAAGACGGTCACGAATACACGGGCACCACGCTCGCTCTCGCTGGTCGCTACAACTTCGGACTTGGCTACAACTTTTATCTGTACGCGCGGCTCGGCATTCAATACACGACGCTCGAGCCCAAGGTTTACGAAGAACCACGCTCGGGAATCGGCGTCTTGTTCGCGCCGGGTGTCGAATACCGCATCCCGATCGGTGCGATGGCGCTGGCCTTCTTCATCGACGGTACGGTCACGCACGCCTCGATGTCGGACCCCTCGATCCCCAACAGCCCGGCGGTCGGCGACTTGACGTCGACATACTGGACGCTGGGCGCCGCGTTCTATTTCTGAGACGAGCGGGCCTCACGGCTAGCTCCCGATCTCCTCGCGCGCCAAGCAACCCAAAGGGCACGGCATAGGTCCCAACGCGCGTTGACACTCGCAGGAGCCATAAGTAAGGTCCTGCGCCCTTTAGAGATTCCCGTGACCGACGTGCCCGAGCAGGACGCTGCGCAGCCACCTGCGACCGTAACCCCGATAAGGAGCGAGCGCGGTGCTCGCATCGAGGTGTCGAAGCTGGGCAAGGCCTATATCCACAATGGCCAACCACTTCCGGTACTAAGCGACGTCGATCTCCTGCTCGAGCGAGGCGATATGGTCGCCGTCGTCGGCAACTCCGGCGTCGGCAAATCGACGTTCTTGCAGATCCTCGGCACGCTCGATCTGCCGACGTCGGGCTCGATTCGCTTCAACGGCGAAGAGCTGACGACGATGAGCCAAACGCGGCTTGCCGAGTTTCGCAATCGCAGCATCGGCTTCGTCTTTCAATTTCACCATCTCTTGCCGGAGTTCACCGCGATCGAGAACGTGATGATGCCGGCGCTGATCCAGAACATCGCCGTGCCGCGTGCGAGAGATCGCGCGCGCGACATCCTCGGACGCGTCGGGCTCAGTCATCGACTGACGCATCGGCCGAGCGAGCTCTCGGGCGGCGAGCAGCAACGCGTCGCGCTTGCGCGCGCGATGGTGCTCGAGCCGGCGCTGCTGCTCGCCGACGAGCCCACGGGCAACCTTGATCGCGGCACCGGGCAAGCGATCCATCAGCTGTTCCTCGAGCTCAATCAGGAGCGCGGCTCGACGCTGCTCATCGTCACGCATAACCCCGAGCTCGCGTCGATGATGCCGCGGCGGCTGCGCATGATCGATGGCGGACGACTCGTCGAAGAAGGTGGCACGCCGCCGACCGAGGCGACGCCCGAGCACGGAGCGCCTCCGTGACGCGCGCGACATTCGTCTTGTTCGTGCTCGCGAGCGCCGTGCCCGCAGGCGCGCAGCCAACGCCGCCAGCGCCAACGCCGCCAACGCCAACGCCGACGCCAGCGCCAACGGGGCCCGCGACACCAGCGCCGACACCCGCACCGACGGCAGTGCCTCCGCAGCCGGCGACGGGCGCCGTGCAGTGGCAGGGCAGGCCGATCGAGCGCGTGCAGTTTCGCGGCAACCGCAAAGTCGAAGACGATGCGATCCGCGTCCAGCTCCTGTCGAAGCCCGGCACGCTCCTCGATTCGGCGAAGCTGCGCGAAGACCTGCGCACGATGTGGAAGATGGGCTTCTTCGCCGACATCGATGTCGAAGGCGAGGTCGGCCCGTCGGGCGCACTGACGCTGACGTTCGCGGTGCACGAGAAGCCGGCGATTCGCAAAGTGCTCGTCGCGGGCAATAGCGATCTCGGTCTCGACAAGATCAACGAAGTGATCGACCTCGAGCTCGACGCGATCGTCGACATCTCGAAGGTGAAGAAGAACCGCGAGAAGATCGCGGATCTGTATGTTCAGAAGGGCTTCTACCTCGCGACGGTCGATTACGAGATCAAGCCCGTCAACGAAGCCGAGGTCGATGTCTGGTTCAAGATCGACGAGAAGGCGAAGGTCAAGATCCGCGAGGTTCAGTTCATCGGCAACAACCACATCTCCGATGAAGAGCTTCGCAACGCGATCTCGACTCGCCGCGCCGATGCGCTGTCGTTCTTGAACGACTCCGGCACGTACAGCCAGGAAGCATTCGAGCGCGACCTGTTGCTCGTGTCGGCGCATTACTGGGACCGCGGCTACGCGAACGTCAAGGTCGGCACGCCGCAGTTGCGGCTGTCGCGCGACAAGCAGTACATGTACCTCGCGATTCCCGTCGACGAGGGCCCCGTCTTCACGATCGGCGCCTTGAACTTCAAAGGCGATTTGATCGGCGGCAAAGAGAAGAATCAAGCGAAGGTGAAGGTCCGCGCGGGCATGACGTTCTCGCGCACGCGCATCGCCGAGGATCGCGAGAACCTCTCCGCGTTCTATCAAGACCAAGGCTACGCGTACGCGAACGTGTTGCCGCTGACGAAGGTCGACCTCGAGAAGCGCACGATCGGCCTGACGTTCGAAGTGTCGCGCGGCAAGCGCGCCTACTTCGAGCGCATCAACATTCGCGGCAACTCGAAGACGCGTGACAAGGTGATTCGCCGCGAGATGAAGATCTCCGAAGGCGAGCTGTTCAACAACACGAACCTCGAGGTCAGCAAGCGCCGCATCATGGCGCTCGGCTTCTTCGAGAACGTCGTGATCTCGACGAAGCGCGGCAGCTCCGATGAGTTTGTCGAGGTCAACGTCGAGGTCAGCGAGCGGCCGACCGGCACGTTCCAGATCGGCGCCGGCTTCTCGAGCGTCGAGAACTTCATCGCGCAGGCGCAGATCTCGCAGAACAACTTGTTCGGTCGCGGCCAAACGCTCGCGCTGCAGGCGCAGATCAGCTCGCTGCGCCAGTTGTTCCTGTTGCGCTTCGTCGAGCCGTACTTCCTCGACACGCAGTGGACGTTTGCGTTCGACCTGTATAACCAGAGCCGCGGCTTCCAGACCTTCTATCGCAACGCGACCGGCGGCACGCTGTCGTGGGGCTACCCGCTCTCCTACGAGGCGAAAGCGTTTCTCACGTACAAGCTCGAAGACGTCAGCATCACGACGGGCTCCGGCGGCATCGCGAACCTCGGCGCGACCACCGCGCCGATCGCGGCGACATCGGTCGCGAACCTGTTCCGCGGCGGCGTCACGTCATCGCTGCGTGCGTCGCTGTCGTGGGACTCGCGCAACAACCGCCTGTTCCCGACCGGCGGCTGGTACCACTCGATCTTCGCCGAGTACGCGGATACGTGGACCGGCTCGGAGAACAAGTTCGTGCGCTGGGGCGGCTTCGCGCGCCACTACCGCACGCTGTGGGGACCGTTCGTGCTCAAAATCAATGCCGAGCTCGGCATCACGACATCGCGGGATCCGCTCGGCGTGCCGATCTCCGAGCGCTATCTCGTCGGCGGCATCTACAACATTCGCGGCTATGCGCCGCTCTCGCTCGGTCCCAAGCTGCGCACGCAGCCGCCGGGCGATGTCGGCCAGCCGCTCGGCAGCCTGCCACTCGGCGGCAACATGCAGATCATCTGGAACAGCGAGGTCGAGTTCCCGCTGTTCAAGAAGGTCGGGATCTCGGGCGTCGTGTTCTACGACATGGGCAACGCCTACAATCTCGAAGATCGCTACTGCTCCGGCCTGCAGCGCAAGAACGCGCAGATCTCGATCAAGTTCGATCCCTGCTTCCGGGCGGCCGAATCGCTGACCGAAGGTCTACGCAAATCCGTAGGCTTTGGGTTTCGGTGGATTTCACCGATCGGCCCGCTACGCTTCGAGTGGGGCATTCCGCTCGATCCGCAACCTGGCGAAGAGCCCCTTGTTTTCGAATTCACGATCGGCAACTTCTTCTGAACAATCCGGTTGGCCGCTCGTCCAAAGCGTCGTATGAGGTGCCCATGAATCGGTATCTAGCCCTGGGTTGTCTTGGTCTTGGCCTGATGGTCAGCCCGATCTTGTCGGGTATGGCGACAAGCGCCGTCCCGTCGCCGAAGATCGGCGTGATCGATCTCGATCAGACGCTGGCGAACACGCCAGCCGGCAAGCGCGCCAGCGAGGCATTCGACAAGACGCGCAAGGCCAAGCAATCGCAGCTCGACAAGCAGCAAAACGATCTCAAGAAGGCCGATGCCGATCTCGACAAGCAAAAGGCCGTGCTCAAGCCGGACGTCTACCAACAGAAGCGGCAAGAGCTCGAGAAGAAGTTCGTCGAGCTGCAGCAGACGTACGTCAAGCTCGAGCGCGAGCTCGCCGGCGAGCGCGCGAAGCTGATCCAGGATCTCCTCAAGCAGGCGAGCCCGAAGATCGAGGCGATCGCGAAGTCGGAAGGCGTCAACCTGATCGTCGACCGCGAGGCCGTCGTGTGGATGGACAAGACGATCGACCTCACCGCGACCCTGAACGCGCAGATGAAGTAGTCTCCGGCGCATGGACGAACGTCCGGCGCCTGTCATGAAAGCGGAGCAGATCCTCGGGCTGCTACCGCATCGCTATCCGTTCCTGCTGATCGACCGCGTGCTCGAGCTCTCCGACGACCGCGTGCTCGCGCTGAAGAACGTCTCGCTCAACGAGCCATTCTTCCAGGGCCACTTTCCAAACGTGCCCGTGATGCCGGGTGTGCTGCAGATCGAGGCGATGGCGCAAGCCGGCGGAATCCTCGCGTCGCGCGCCGTGCAATTCGATCCCACGACGCACGTGATGCTGTTCATGGCGATCGATGCCGTGAAATTTCGCAAGGCTGTCGTGCCTGGTGATCAGCTTCACATCGAGGTCGTGCCGCTGCGCAAGGGCAAGATCTTCAAGATGCGAGGTGAAATCAAAGTCGAGGGTCAGGTGGTTTCATCTGCAGAGTTCCTCGCTGGGCTCGCAGAAAAATCGAAAGTCGCATGAAGAGAAGTTGGCTCGTCGCGAGCCTGGTCATCGCCGCCGCGTCTTGTCGCGGCGAAACGAAGACGAAGCGCTCCGGCAGCGCCGCCCCCGTCGAGATCGTGACGAACTTGCCCGATGCGACGCGCGGTCCTGGGCCAAGCAGCGACGAAGCCGAGCCCAACGATGGCGACGAGGTCGCATCGCCGGTTGCGCTCGGCGGCACCGCGCGCGGCAAGATCGATCCGGAGACCGACGTCGATTACTACCGCGTCGATGTCGATCGCGCGGGCGCGCTGCAGGTGTCGCTGAGCGCGGTCGAAGGCGTCGATTTGACGCTCGAGCTCGTCGATGCGTCGGGCACGTCGCTCGCGAAATCGGATCGCGGTGGCGTGCGCGTGAAAGAGGGCTTTCCCAATGTCGGCGTCACGCCTGGTCGCTACGCGTTGATCGTCAAGCGCGCCGCGAAGAAGGCAAAGCCAAAGCCGAAGAAGGGTGCACCCGAACCCGCGCCCGCCGCGGCGCCGGCAACCGCGCCGACGTACGAGCTCGTCACGCAGCTCGTGGATCCGGGCAAAGGCGGCGAACGCGAGCCCGACGATGACCGCGGCACCGCCGTCGATCTCATCGTCGGCGACAACGCGACAGGCTTCATCGGTTGGACGGGCGATCGCGATGTCTGGAAGCTCTCCGTCGAGACGCTCTCCGAGAAGAACGTCGTCGACGTCCAGGTGTCCGCGGTCGAAGGCATCGCGCTCGAGCTCGAGGTCAGCGATGGCCTCGGCCAGCCACTGGCGCTTCGCAAGGCACCCAAGGGCAAGGTGATCGTGCTGCGCGGCCTCATGCCGACCGTCGCCGCAGGCTCGCCACCGTTTCACTACCTGACCGTGCGCGCCGACAAGTCGAACCCCGAGACCGCGTACACATTGCACGCGACAGCGCGCGTGGTTGGCACCGACGAGGAGCTGGAGCCAAACGATCTCGTCGACAAACCGTTCGTGCTGCCGCCCGAGCGCCGCGTGATTCACGCGACGTGGAGCCCCGGTGACATCGATTGCTTCGCGATCGCGCCGGCGCCCGCAGCGCGCACCGTCGACATCGCGATCGATACGCCCAGCGAGATCGATCTCGCGGCCGAGCTCCTCATCGATGGCAAGTCCGTCGCGGCCGCGAACAAAGGTGGCAAGGGCGTGCTCGAGAAGCTTTCGGGTCAAGTGCCGGCGAACGCAAAGGCCGTCATTCGCGTGAAGAACCCCGACCCGAACGCGAGCGTCGAGGCGAGGTACGACGTCAGCGTGCAGGAATCGAACGCCGGCGGCGACAACGCGCCTTAGCGTTCGAGCGCGAGCTTGAGGCGATTCAAGTGATCGCTGATGCCCGTCTTGATCTTGTATTCGACGATCGGGCGCAGGATCGCGGCGAGCAATCGATTGACGTCCATGTCGCACTCGATTAGCTCACCGTACTCGACGGACGTCGTGTTCTCGTCGAGCTCGGTTAGCCGCGCCTCGCCGCGCGAGCGCATGTTGCCTTCGCTGATCGTTTTCCACGTGATGGTGCCGTTGCCGTTGTACTCGTAGCGAATCGTTTGCTCGCCGCGAAAGCGCACACCCTTTTCCTCGACGGGTTTGCGGATCAGCCGCAGCGTTTTTTCGTCGAGCTTCTCGGCATGCTCGAGCTTGTCGCCCATCAGCTCGCGAATCCTGTCAGGACTGCTCAGCGTCTCGGCAACTCGCTGCTTGGAGGCGCGAATCTGAATCGTTTGCTTGTCGCTGCTGGCGAACGTCGGCATGGCGGCATGCCAAGCACGTTTTGGACCGGTGCAACCGCCGAGAACGTGGCACTCGAGGTCGCCGAATGCCGGCTACTCGACTAGCCGATAAACGCGAATCACGTGCGCGCACGTGTACGATGACTGTGAGATGACGTCACCGGCGGAGACGCCACCGGCACATTCGCTGTGGATGCGCCGTGCAGGTGGGCCGGCGATTCTCATCACGCTCGCGCTCACGAACACGATCGCGTACGCGATGCGCAATGCGCTGTTCGCCGTGTATCCCGATTTGCGCGATCGCTTCGACCTGCGCGATGCGAAGCTCGGCCTGCTCACGACCGCGTTTCTCATTCCGCACGCGATCGCGACGCTGCCGTTTGGCTGGGTCGGCGATCGCTTCGACCGCCGCCGCGTGATCGCGCTCGGCATGTTGCTCGCGAGCGTAGCGGGCGCTGCCGGCGCGTTCGCGACCGATACAACGACCCTCGCGATCTCGCGCGCGATTGTCGGCTTCGGCACCGCAGCGGTCGTGCCGGTCGCGAACTCGATCCTCGGCCAGCTCTACGAAGGACCGCGCAAGGCGAGCCGGATGGCGATCTTCAACCTCGGGCTCTTGTTCGGTGGCATTGCCGGTTTTGGCGTCGGCGCATTCGCGGGATTTCCAGCTGTCTTGATCGTGCTGTCGGTTCCCGGCGCTGTCGTCGCGCTCCTGCTTCTCACGCTGCCCGTGCCCGCGCATCCAAAAGTCGCGATCGCGCCCGCGAAGGTCGACCGCGAGCTCTTCGAATACATCGCGGGACTCGGCCGCGTGTTCGCTTCCGAGGCGAAACAGCTGCTCCGCATTCGCACGCTGCGCTGGATGATGCTGTCGACGACGGCGATGGCATTTGCCGCCGGCGGCTTCACCGCGTGGCTGGTCGACTTCCTCGAGCGCGACAAAGGCATGAGCGAAGGCCAGGCGACGACGCTTCTGTCTGTCTCGATCGTCGGTGCGGTCGCGGGCGTTGTCGTTGGCGGGCGCCTCGCCGATCAGCTGCGCAGCCGCTTCATCACCGGCCGGCTGTGGACGATCGCGCTCGGCATGACCCTCGCGATTCCGTCTACCGCGGCGTGTATCGAGCTGCCCGCTGGCATCGGGCTCTACATCGCGGGCACGCTGAACTTCTTCTTCTTCTCCTGGTACCACGCACCGATGGCGGTAAGCGTCGATGACATCGCGCCGCCGAAGAGCGCCGTCGCGGCGCAGGGCCTCGTCATCTTCACGATGCACCTCGTCGGCACCGCGCTATCGTCGTATGTCGTCGGCCTGGTCTCCGATTATTCGTCGCTCTACGACGCGATGTGGGTACCCTTCGGGACCCTCATTTTGGCAGCGCTTAGCATGGTGGCAGCGACGCCGAGCTTTGCGGGAGATCATCTGCGAGCGCGTAGTGGCGAGGTGGCCCACCGTTCGCTATAACGCACGGGTGCGCTGGTCGTGTTTGTGCCTGGTTGTCGCTGTCGCGTGCGGACCGTCCGCAGGCCCGCAGCAGACGCTCGACAAATACGGTCGCTCGCTGAAGAACCACGATTTCGGGCAGGCGTACGATTTGATGTCGTCGGGGTTTCGCAGCAAGGTGTCGCGCGAAGACTACGTCCGCATGATGCGCGACAACCCGCGCGAGGTCGACGAGACCGCCGATCGCCTGCGCGGCAAGCACGGCAGCCTCGAGGTCTCCGCCGAGTTCGAATACGGCATCGGCGACCAGATGCGCCTCATCCAAGAGGGCGGGCGCTGGAAGATCGCGACAAACCCGCTCGCGTTCTACGACCAATCGACGCCCAAGCACGCGCTGCTCTCGTTCATTCGCGCGTTCCGCCTCGAGCGCTGGGACATCATGCTCAGGTTCGTGCCGAACCAATATCGGGAGAAGATGGACGCGGCAAAGCTCAAGGCGCAGTTCACCGGGCCGAGCAAAGATCAGATCGAAGCGCTGATGAACTCGCTCGAAGCCAACGTCGACGATCAGATCTACGAGCGTGGCAACGACGCCCGGATGAGCTACGGCGAACGTTTCGAGGTGAAGTTCATCAAAGAGGACGGCGTGTGGAAGCTCAAGGATCTGGATTGACCTGGCTGGTCGGCTAGCCACTGATGTGGGGAATTGCCCACCCAGTGGATCTTCTAGGCGCCAATTTCGTCACCATTCCGGATAATGCTCCGCAAAAAAGTAAGAGCTTCGAGATGTGTCACAACGCCGCGCGTGCGCTTGAGAAACACCAACGGCGAAGTGCGTTAGTGGGGCCGAGAGGCCCGAGTTTTGACATGATCCCGACGGTGCGACTGCGTCACGTTTTCGTGCATCCGAAATGAAGCTCCGCCAATATCGATGCGTTAGAATGATCGTGCGGGAATCATAGTCTCAAGGCCCGTGGGTTGCAGAGTTGGAGGATAGGAGCTACGCAAAGATAACTAGTTAGGCTCGAGTTCCCGTTACGCCTGTTTGGCCACGAAAGGCGGTCCGCGATGCTGGATCCCTGGATTATCGAAGAAATCCTCAAGAAAGAAGAGGAACGACGCCGTGAAGGTGAGCGGGGTCGAGCCGAGCTTCCCATCGAGCGCGAGCGCGATACAGGCCCGCGGTCGACAGTGACCCCGCCGGAGGAGAGCGAGCGGGGCGTGATGATCATCGATATCTGACCTCAAACAACTAAGCGCAGGAGCCCTCCACCGAATTGGTGCTGAGGGCTCTTGTCGTTTCGGCGGGCCTACATCGTTTTGCGTCGGCCACTCTGATAGATCCGCGCAGTGACAGGCAATGGCCGTCGCGACTCGGAGCCCGTGCTCGCCCAGCCGTTGCCGACGCGACGCTGGCCAGGGCACGTCTTCACGATCGCGCTCGGTCTCGCCGGCTGGTTTGTCGTGCTCGGCATGCCGCTGCTCGGGCTCATTGCCGCCGATCCGTTCACCGCGGCGCTGCCGATCATCCTGTTCGTCGTCGTCATCCTGGCGGCGCGCGCGCTCGCGTTTCGGCTCGTCGAGGGCAGCGTGCTCTCGCTCGACTCGGCGTACTACGTCGCGGCCGCGCTATGCGTCGGATCGGTGGAAGCGGGGCGGCTCGTCGCGCTCGCGCTGACGCTCGATGCGAGCGCGCGGCTGTCGGCGAAGCAGCGCAAAGGACGAATCGACCCAGATGGCTGGTGGGCCGAGCTCGGCTACGTTCTGTATTTCGGCGGCATGAGCGGCGGCTTGCTCGTCGTCTGCGGCTGGGCATTTGGCGCCGATGCGCTCGTCGGCAAACACCTCAGCGCGCTCGAGGTGACATGGAGTGTTGTCGCGATCGCGAGCGCGCTTCTCCTCTCGCACTACGCGATCCAGGGCTTGCGCTTGCGCCTCATGGGCCATGGCTGGAGCGATTACCTGCGCCAGCTCGCGCTGCCCGGCATCACCGCCGAGACGTCGCTCATGCCGATCGGCGTCGTGCTCGTGCTCCTCTACGATCCGGATCAGCCGCTCGGCTTCTTGCTGCTGTCGCTGACATATCTGCTCATCAACTGGGTGTTCGCGCGACTCTCTCGCGCGCGGCACGAGCTGCAGGAGCGCGTCGCCGATCTCGAGATCTTGAACACCACCGCGCGGCGATTCTCCGCGTCGTTGCAGCTCGAGGAGCTCGTAGAAGCGGTCGCACGCGAGACCTGCAAAGCGGTGCCGGAAGCCGAGGCGATCACGTTCGTGCATCGCCGCACCGGTCGCGACTCCGAGCTTGTCGTCGATGGCTACGATCGCCGCAGCGACAAATTCTTTCGGCAACCGATGTCGGAAGGGCAGGGCGCGGCTGGCTGGGTGATGAAGAACGGCACATCGCGCCGCATCGATGACCTCAGCCACTCCGATGTGCCGACCGAAGCCGGTCACGGCATTCGCTCGTGGCTCGGCGTGCCGCTGTTCATGTACGGCGATTGCGAGGGCGTCGTCGCGGTGCAATCGACGAGGGTCGGCGCGTTCAAGCCCGAGCATCAGCGGCTCCTCGAATCGCTCGCGCTGCAGATCGCGGCCGCGCTGCAGAACGCGCACCTCTACGAGCTCGCGATGGTCGATGGCCTGACCGGCCTGTTCGTGCGTCGCTACTTCGACGCGCGCATCGAAGAAGAGATCGAGCGGTCGCGCCGCTACGGCAGCCCGTTCTCGGTCGTGATGCTCGACGTCGACGATTTCAAGAAACTCAACGACACGTACGGGCATCTCGTCGGAGACCGTGTGCTGCGAGCGATTGCAAACGTCATCAAAGCGCAGATGCGCGGCGTCGACACCGCGGCCCGCTATGGCGGCGAGGAGATGTCGGTGATCCTGCCGCGCACCGAGATGGTCGGCGCGTACAACCTCGCAGAGCGCATTCGTGAGGCGATCGCCGAGCTGCGCATCACCACCGACGACGATCCGCCGCGCGCGCTCGGCGTCACGGCGTCTCTCGGCATCTCGGCGTATCCCGAGAGCAAGGCACGCGACGGCGAGGATCTCGTGCGCAAGGCCGACCGCGCTCTCTACCGCGCGAAGAAGACCGGCAAGAATCGCGTCGAGCTGTACTGGTCGGACGAGCCATCGGGGCTGCACAAGATCGCGGAGCTCGCGAGTGACTGACGATCGCAAATGGGCGGAGCGCAAAGTCGGCTTCGCGCGACTGTGGGCGCGTGCGAAGCAAGTGCTGACGACCGATCCGACGGGCTCCGACGAAGATGATCACGTCGTCGACGAAGAAGCCGCGCGCGTGCTCGCCTCGCAGGCCGGCCGGCTCAAAGGTGGGCTCGCAAAGGTCGCGCAGCTCGCGGCGTACGATCCGGGCGCGAGCCTCGGGCGTGGTCGCGGCGCAAGCAGCGGTGCGCGCGCGGTGCTCGGTGGCCTGTGGGATCACGCGCCGAGCGTTTCGGCGGGCGCGATCGCGAGTGTCGTCGAAGCGGATTTCGGCAAGTCACCGCAGGCGCTGTTCAAGCAATGGGATCCGACGCCGATCGCGGCCGCATCGCTTGGCCAAGTGCACGCCGCGACGTTGCACGACGGCACCAGCGTCGTCGTCAAGGTGCAGTACCCTGGTGTCGCCGACAAGTTGCGCTCCGACCTCGATGACGACGAGTTCGTGCGCAAGCTCGCCGGCTCCGAAATCGGCCGAAGCCTCGACGACGACGCACTCCGCGTGCTCGGCGATGCCGTGCGCGGCGAGCTCGATTATCGCCATGAGGCCGACGCGCAGATGAAGTTCGCGACTGCGTGGCAGGGCGATAACACCGTGCGCATTCCGCGCGTCATCGGCGAGCTGTCATCACAGCGCGTGCTCACGATGGTGCGTGCGAACGGCAAGACCGTCGTCGACGTCGCCGCGGGTGGTGCGCCCGATCTTCGTGCGCAGGCCGCCGCCGCGATTTACAAGTTCGCGTGGGGTTCGCCGCTTTCTCATGGCTTGCTCAACGCCGATCCGAATCCGGGCAATTTTCTCATCGAGGTCGAGGCTGATGGTCACGTGCTCGTATGGTGCCTCGACTTCGGCTGCGCGCTCGACGTGCCCGAGGAGGTACGCGATCGCGATCGCGAAATTTGGTGGGGCCTTCTCGCCGATGACAGCGAGCAAGCGGCGGAACGCTTCCGGATGGCGCTTGCGAAATCAGGGCTGCTTCGGCGCAGCGATACGCTCGCGACGACCGCGCATCGCGAATGGGAGCGCGCGCTTGCCGCGCCGCTCGCGACGCACGGCAACTTTCACTGGGACGCCGCCTATGCCGGCGATTTCGCCGAAACCACAGGCCGAGTGCTCGCGAGCGGCGGCCTGCAGTTACCCGCGCGCTTACTTTTGTTATGGCGCCAACGCCTCGGCGTTGCAGCGGTAATTGGCATGCTCGACGCAAAGGCGCCGTTTCGTCGGGTGTTGTTAGACCTGATCGGTGCCGGCCGGCGCGCACTGCGTTAGCCTCGCGCGCATGGGCAAGCTTTTGGTGTTGATCGCGGCGCTCACGGCGTGGGTTCCCAAACACGATTCGCAGCGACGCCCAGCATGCCCGAGCGTCTACGTGCAGACGCAAACCGGTTGGCGTTTCGCCGGCGACATTCTCCAGAACGCGCTAGCCCCGCGCATCGATACGCTCGAGCTCGGCAGCGCATCAGGCGCACTGACGATCGAGTTGCGCGACGTCAAAGGCGAGAAGACGTTCCTCGATTCGATCGAGCTCGATCTCGACGGCGTCACGGTCCAGCCTGTCGAATGCGGTCGGGCGTGCAGGCGCGACGAGCGCTTCGAGGTGATCGGCGACGCGCGCATGTTTCGGTTCACGTGGCGCGAGCCGTCTGCTCGCCGCGTGACGTTGCGCGTGAGCGGCTACGTGCCGCGGCACATCACTTCGATCCTGTAATCATCCGCCGCCGTACGTGTAGCGCAGGTACAGGCGCGAATCGATCGCCATGATTGCGTCGAACTGCGGCGCGAGGAAGGCGTTAACGGCGAGCCCGAATGCGTAGTGGCGGTTCTCGAGCTGGTACTCGAGACCACCGCCGGCGTGAAACTCGATCGAGAACTGCTCGCCGGGCTCGACGACCATCACCTTCTCGAGCACGTTCGACGAGAACATCGCGACACCAGCGCCGCCTTCGACAAAGAACGCGATGCTATCGGCGCGTGTGCCGAGCCGAACATCGCCGGCCCCGCGGTAGACCTGGAACCACTCGTGCTCCGGCGGCGGCGGAACCGTGGCCTCGTGACTCGACGCCGCGATGACGATCCCAAACGAGAACCACGAGGCGATGTCGCGGCCGATGCGAATCTCCATCTCCGGCCCGACGGCCGCATCGCTCGTGCGCGGAGGCAGAAACGTCACCGCGCCGAGGCCGCCTTCTGCGAAGAAGCCCGTCGACGCGGGTCGCGCCTGCGCCGTGCCGGCGAGCGCGATCAGGATGACGAGGCTGCGAGTCATCAGCAGCCGCATCGTCGCACGTCAGGGCGTGTAGACGTAGTCGGGCGGATCGTAAATAACGATCTCGCCGCCCGGCGCGTTGAGGCCCTTCTCGTGGATGACCTCGACCTGCTCGCGCACGCGCAGGTTGAATTCGAGCTGCATGTGGCGATCGGGGCGGAATACGATGTCCACGCGCACGAGCTGGCGCCACGCGATGCGCGGAATCTCGGCGCCACCGAGGAGCGGCGTGAAGGCCTCGTCGTTCTTCGATACCGTTAGCATCGCGCGGAACGGGTTGAATCCACCGCGCGTCATCTGCTCGAGATCGATCGCCGCCTCGACGAGCTGATCCTCGCGAAACACACCTTGCACGGTGCCGTTCGGACCGATGTCGATCGGGATGGCGCCGGCGAGCGGCGGGGCAGGGGGCTCCTCGTCGTCAGTCGGATCGATGTCGATGAGCGACGGGTCGTACGCGACCTCTTCGTTCGCGCCGTTGAGATCGACGTAGAACGTGCCGGGCGCGGAGTCGAGGTTCGTCACCTGCCACTCGACGGATAGATCGTAGTGCTCGAGGCGATAGATCGGCACGGTCACGCTCGGATCGACGAGCATCTGCAGCTCGGCGCGGCGATCGCGATCGGTCGAGCGCCATGCCGAGTCCGGCTTGACGGGAACGTGCAAGCTGCCGCTCTGGTCGGGCAGCGCGCTGTCGGCGAACGCTTCGATCGTGCACTTGTCGCCGCCTGCGGGCCCCATTGGGGCGCACGTGACGTACTGCGGCTCGTTGTTCGTACAGCCGACGAGCGTGATGATGAGAGCGTACCTGCGCATGGCTATCCTCCCGGTTGGAACAAGAACGGATAGTTAACGTTCGCGAGTCCGCCCTTTGCGGGGAACTTGAGACGCATGATGTTTGATGTGACACAGCTGCCAACGGCGGCATTCGTGAGCGAGCTACCGCCGGCGACCTTCGCGCTCTTGACGATGCCATCGCCGCCGATCTGGAAATGCACGACGAGCTTGCCGCCGAGGCCCGGCGAGCGATTGAGCTCGGCCTGATAACACGCGCGGAAGATGCCGGCGCGCGCTTTGACGACGCGATCGATCTCTTCCTTCGTCAGGCCACCGAAGTCGCCTTCGGGATCCGAGAGCGTGACCTTCACTTCCTTCGGCGAGTGGCCGCACGGCGGGTTCGCGCACGTGCCGCCGCCCGGGCGCTCCTTGCCCGTATCGATCGCGCCCTTCTTGCTGACGAAGTCGCCCTCGGCGTTGCCGCCGCCGCCAGTGCCGGTCTTGTTGCTGCCGCGCGTGGTCCCTGTGCCGACGCCTTCACCGACGCCGGTGCCAGCGCCCGCACCGTAGCCGAGGTCGCCGCGCTTGACCTCGTCGCCTTTGACACCGCTGAACTTGCCGAGGTTCGTCGACAGATTGCGATCGATGATGTTGTCGATGACCTTGCGATTCTTGTCCTCGAACATCCCGACCTTCGGCGGTGCCGGCGGCACGTCGCGCGCGTTCGGATCGCGGGCACGCTCGACTTCGCCCTTGCCACCGGCGGCGCCTTCGTCGTTCTTCGTCGCCGTGTTCTTCGGCTTCTCGGGCGTCTTCGCCGCGCTCGGTCCTTCGTTCTTCTTCGGGCCGACTGTTGCGACCTGCGGCTTCGGCTTTTCTTCGGGCGCCGTCTCGAGGCGCGTGACGAGGTAGTTGCCCGTCAGCGAGCGTGGGCCCGGCCACACGAACGGATTCGTGCCGTCGTAGAGCTGGTACGTCATGAATAACAGCGCTGCGTGGAGAACCACGGAGAACGCGAACGCGGCTTGGTTGTCGCTCTCTTGGCGGACGAGCCAAAAGCCGAGCGCGGCGATGCCGAGCGCGATCGTCGAGATCGCCCAGCCGCGGAACGCGGCCTCTGCGAGCTCGGCGAGCATGGATGAGTCATTGATCGTGAAGTCGACCGCGATGCCGCGCCAATAGAACAAAAAGGCGAGCGTCGCGATCGAGACGAGGTAGCCGAGCGCACCGGCGGCGATCACGCCCTTCGTGAAGAACGGCTTGTGTTCTTCGATCGGGACGAACTGAAAGAAGACCTTGTGGATGCCGGACTCGTCGAGGTCGATGAGGCCCCAGTCGCGCCCGCTGATCGGCGTGGCGACAAAGCCGCCCTTGCCGCCGCCCTGGCGCAACAGCTCCTCGACGGACTTCTTCTCGCCATCGATGCAAACGGTGCCGCGCATCCGTTCGCCGAGCGTGAGCAGATAACCTCGGTTGCCTGGTCGCACGAGCGCGAAGTTCTTCGGTAGGCCGACGTTGGGAATGATGAACGTGGGCTTCCCGACGCAGCCGATCGTGACCTTGCGCGGCTTGTCGAGCACGACATCATCCATCACCTCGTCGTGCCAGACGAGCGCCGTGCGCAGCGCAACCGTGCTCACAACTTCTCTTCCTCCACGCTCCGCACCATGTGCGGGATGAACGATCGCTTTTCAAGGCTCGCGCGTTCGAGCTCTTCGTTCGCTCGTTCGAGGAAGTAGAGAAGCTGTGGTGTGCGCATGCGGCCGTTCAGATCGAGGGCATTGAAGTCGAAGTTCTTCGTCTTCGGCTCCGCCTTGTCTTTGTCCCCCTTCTTTTTTTCGCCTTTTTCGGCGGGCGGTGGGGGCTTCTCGGCCGGTGGAGATTTCTTCGGTTGCGCCGCGGCAGGTACTACCAGCGCGCACATCAACACTATGGACCACAGCCCCCGCATGGGGGCGGCATGCCTCAACGGCATTTGACCTCCTTGCACTTGTTCTCGGCGTCCTGCCGCTTTGCGTGACTCGTGGGGGCTTCTTGCAGATATCGCTCCAGCTCTTTCTTGCCGCCAGCCGGATCCTCCACGAAATCGAGCTTCAAGATCGCGAGGTTCCACATCGCATCGGCGCGGGGCGCGCTGCGCTTCGGCGCTTCCTTGATCACGCGGTCCCATGCCTTGCGAGCCTCCGGAAATTCCTTGAGGCCGCGGTGCGCGACGCCGAGCGAGACCCACGCAGCATAGTCATCGGATTTACGTTCGATGATCGCATTGAGCTCGGCCTTGGCTCGCGCATAGTCGCCGGCATCGAGTAGCACGTTTGCCTTGTTGAAGCGCGCGTCGAGATACTTCGCGTCGAGCGCGACCGCTTGGTCGAAGCGCTCGAATGCTTCTTGCGCCTTGCCCTGGCGTTGCGCGAGCAGCGCGAGCGCGTTGTAGACCGCCGGATCCTTGTTATCGAGCTCGAGTGCCTTCGCGAGCACGAGCTGCGCGAGCTCGAGGCGCTTTTGCGCGACGTAGATCTGGCCGAGCTCGGCGTAGATCCGCGAGCTCGCGCCCTGCACGCGCACGGTCTCGCGCAGGATCTCGACCGCTTGATCGTAATCGCCGGCATCGCGCAGCAGCGATGCAAGCCGCGCCGATGCATCCGGCCGATTCGGATCGTCCTCCTCCATCCCCTTGAGCGCGGTCTCGTAATCGGCGCGCGCTTCCTTCTTCTTGCCGGAGCGGCGATACGCTTCGGCGCGCGCGAGTAGCGTCGACGTGTGGCCTTTGTTCTGAGCGAGCGCCTTCGTGAAGCTCTCGATCGCTTCGTCGTCTTCGCCTTCGCGCCACGCGATCACGCCGAGGTCGTGCCACGCCTCCCAGATGTTGGGATCGATCTTGAGCGCGGCGCGCAGGCGAACGCGCGCGGTGTGGTTTGCTTCGGGGCCGCCGAGCCGCGACGCACGCATCGCCGACTCGAACTCTTTGAGTGCGGCCGGCTTCACCGGATCGCGGCGGTCGCCGGCGTGGCGCCCTTTCACGGTCTTCGTACCGCCGCCGCACGCGGCGATGAACACGATGACGACCAGCCACTTCACCTCGCCACCTCCGTGATGATCTCGGGATCGAGCGGACGGTCGGCGCTACGCTCCTTGCTGCGCGCTTCGTGCTCCGGCGGAAACTTGTCGGCGGCGAGCCGGCCGAGCGCCTCGCGAATCTTCGCGGTGTACTCGTCGTAGACCTGCAGCTGGATCGCCTTCGTGTAGCCGACGGTGAACGCTTCGACGGCTTTGTTCTGGATCTCGATCACCTTCGCGTCGAGCGCATCGCGGTACGCCTGCGCGTCGCCACCGGAGAGGCCCTTCGGCGTCGGCGTCTTGATCAGCGATTCGGCAAACCCGTCGTAGATCTGGCCGACGCGGAACAGCGCCGCGGTGTTCCACTTGAGGTCCTGAAACTCGGCGACCGAGAAGTAGACCTTCTCGGCTTCGGCGAGCAGCTTCGATTTCTGCGTCAGCGCTTTGTTCAGTTGCGCGGGCTTTACATCGAGCGAGACCTTCTCGTACTCGCGGAAGATGAGCTCGCCTTCGCTGTAGCGAGCCTGCGCCGCCCATTGTCGGCCGGCCGTCTTTTCAGCGCCGCTCGCTTTTTTCCATGCCGCTTGCGCCGCCGCGAAGTCCTCCTTCGCCCGCTTGAGCTGGCCAAGCCGCAGCGCCATCAACCCGGCGCGCGTGTGCGCCTCGATCACGCGCTTGCCCGTCGAGCGGTAGTTCTTCGCGTAGGCGTCGAACGCCTGATACGCCGGGCCCTCTTGGCCAGCCTCCTGGTACACGGCGCCGATGTTGAACGCGACGTCGGGCGCGTCTTTGCGTTGCGGATACGTATCCCTGTACTTTTTGTAGTGCGCGATCGCGCGATCGTTTTGGCCGAGCGCCTGGCGCAGCACGGCCGCGTTGAACAGCGCATCGGCGACCTTCGCGTCGTTCTTGTCGCTGCCGAATTTTTCCACGACGAGCTCGTACGACTTCGCGGCGCGGTCGTAGAACAGCGCCTTCTCGTACACCGCACCTGCCGAGAACGCCGCCTTCGCCGCGAGGTCGCGCGCCGCGCCGCCGTACTTCTGCGCGAGCTCGATGTAGACATCGGCCGCGTCTTCCGGCTTCTTCGATTTCTCGTACATCACGCCGGCGTTCATCATCGCTTGCGCCGCCGCGCGCGGGTCGTTCGTCTCTTTGGGCACGCGCAGGTAGAACTGCGCCGCCTTGTCGTACTTGCCGGCGTCGGCGTACTTGTCGCCGCCCTTCAGGATCGAATCGACGATGAGGCGCGACAGGCGGTTCTGCTGCTCTTGGCTCTTGAACGACGGTGCGCTCTTGAGCTTGCGCGCCCAGTTCTCGATGTTCTCGTAGTCCTGCGCCTTGTTGAGCGCCGACAGAATGCGATCGCCGGCCGGACCCGCGTTCGGATCGGTTGGATACTTCGTGACGATCACGCCGAAGCGTTTGATCGCTTCGTCGTATTCGCCGTAGTCGTAGAACATCTGGCCGTTCTTGAAGATCACGCCGACGAGCTCGCGGTCGGCGGGAAACAGCGTCGCGTACAGATCGATCGCCTCGCCGAACTTCTTGTCGACGTCGTAGAGCTTGCGACGGCCGGCCGTGTCCTTCGGGCGCGCGGCCTCGAACGCGGCCATCGCAGCGAGTAGCGCATCTTTGTGATACTTGCCGACGGGCGCGCTCTTGCCGACGGCGAGGTATTCGTCGCCCGCGAGCTCGAGCTTCGCGAGCTTGAAGCACAGAATCTCGGCTCGGTAGAACCGGATCTCGATCGCTTTGTCCGCGGCCGCCTTCGATTGCCCGAACGCCGCAAGGTAGAGCTCGTACGCGCTCGCCGCTTTCGTGTACAGCGACACGAGCTCTCGCGATGGCACCGGCGACGTCGCGCAGCCGTTCTGCTTCGGCATCTTCATCGACTTCTCGCGACGCTGCCCTTCGCCGTGCAGGTTCGTCGCCGTCACGCGCACGAGCTCTTCGGTCTTCGCGAGCGAGCGCTCGAGCGCATCGCGATTCTTCTGCTCCTTCGCCCAGACCGTGTTCGGCCCGTAGTTGTCGAGCAGCACTTTGATCTCGTCTTGGGCGCGCTCGACGTCGAGCGCTGCCGTCCAGTTCTGCACGATCTCGCGCTGGTAGTCCGCGGCCTTGATCGACTTGCCTTCCATCTTGATCAGGAACCGGTACGCCTCGTTCGAGCGCTCCCACTCGGCCTGGCCGGCGTAGCTTTCGGCGACCTTGATCATGACGTCGCGCGAGTAGCGCTCGCCGCCGATCGAAGCGAGGAAGTCGAACACTTCCTGCGCCGAGATCGAGCGATCTTCGGTGAACACGACGACGAGATACTCGAGCGCTTCGTCGCGCAGCGATGCGCTGCGCCGCTTCTGCGCAGCGGTGCCGGTGCGCTCCGCCTCGACGGCTTTGTCGAGCACGCGCTTGAAGTCCTTCGCTGCCTGCTCGCTCTGGCCGAGCTTCCAGTAGCACCACGCGGTCTTGAACGTCGAGAGGTCGCTCGTCGGTGCGGTATCGGGGATGTGGCGATACGCGTCGATCGCTTTCTGCCACTGCGCCGTCGCGAACCAGTGCTCGCCGACCATCATCCATGCGTCGCCAAACAGCGGCGACTGGGGGAAGCGCTGGATCACTTCCTGAAACTTCGCCATCGCGTCTTCTTCTCGACCGGCTTCCTTCGCGGCAAAGCCGATCAAGTACGTGACGATGTCCATGCGGCGAAACTTCGGATACTTGTCGTGCAGCTCGATGTAGAGCAGCTCCGCTTCGCGCAGGTCGATGCGCGGCTCCTTGGGGTTTTCGCACTCGCTCTTCTTCTGCGCGCACTTCTCGAGCGCGCGACCGTAGTCATCCATGCGCACGAGATAGACGCGGCGCGATTCTTCCCATAGCAGCTCGGCGAGCTTGAACATGCCCTCGGCGCGCACCTCGCCCGTCGGATTGGAGCCGAGGAACGCGCGGAGTAGGCCGATCGCTTCGATGCGCTTCGCGTCGCGCTTCTTCTCCGTCGACGTGAGCATCTTCTTGAGCTCGGCGGAGAGGATCGGCGCTTCGGGTGCCGGTGGCCGCTTGCGAATGTAGAGCTCGGACGCGGGCCCGCGCTGGACGTCGATCTCGGTCGGCTGCTTCGCTTGCGCGAACGCGAGAGCGGGCACGAGCAGCAGGACGAGAAATCTCATCGCCACCCCGAATATTCATCGGCCCAGTATTCGCCCTCGAACGGCCAATACTCTTCGTCGTCGGCGATCATGCTCGCGTTCCAGAGCCGGCCGATCAGCTCTTCGGGGAACCGGCCGGCGGCGAGGTCTTGGACTTCGATGTCGAGCTTGCGCTTCTGACCGATGATCGCGTCGATCTTGCCGAGCTTCGCTTTGTCGAGCACCTTGCGCGTATCGTCGTAGAGCCGCTCGACGGTGCCTTGCGATAGCTTCTCGCCGGCATCGGCGAGCTTCGCGGCGAGCGCGTGTGCGGCCTTGTCGAGCCGGCGCGCCTCGTTGAGATCCGTTTGCAGCATCGAGCGCAGCCCCCCGCTCGCCGCGGTCGCCGCCGCCTGCGCCGCCTTGTCGGCCGTTGCAATGCCGTTCGCGAGCGAGACCTCGATCTTCGCCGCGAGCGCATCGAGGCGATCGATCTCCTTTTCCGCTTCATCGGCCGGCATCAGCTTCTCGCGTTTTGCGCGCGCGATCTCGCTTGCCTGTTCTGCGACCGCCTTCTTGAGGCGCCGTAGATCCTCGACGCTCGCATTCGCATCCGCGAGCTGTTCCTGCTCGAGCGTCTTCGTCTTACTGATCTTGCCGACCTTCGTCTCGCTGACTTGGTTCGCGAGGTTCTGCCACTGGCGCACGACAACGGGCGCGCTGTCGGCGAGCTCGGCGGCGCCGGTCACCGCATCGTTGAGCCGCAAGAACTTCGGATCGAGGCGGAGCAGGGCGACCGCATCGTCGAACGGCGTCGCCGCCTGCTCGGTGCCCGGCTTCGTGCCGGCGACCTCGCCGGTCTGCTTGATCTCGCGGAAGCGTGTCAGGGCCTTTGCGAACAATCGCCGTCGCTGGTCCGGATCTTTGCGGATGCGATCGATCTCGAAGACGATCGGCTGCAGCTTGACGACGAGCTTGTCGTACCAGCGCTGCGAATCATCGAACTTGCAATCAGCGAGCTCGACGTAGCCGGCGAGCAGGCTCGCCTCCGGCCACAGCGGTGACGTCGGGAACGACTGCAAGAACTCCTTCGTCAGATCGCGTGCCGTCGGTAGCTCGCGCTTCTGGTACATCGACCACGCCGCCTCGAACAGCGCGTCGGGCAGATACAGCGAATCTTCCGGAATCTGGAAGTAGTGATAGTACGCGTCGTCGTATTCGCTTTGCTCGTGCGCGATGCGGCCGAGGCCAAGTCGCGCGAGGTCTTTCACCGTGAAGTAGCGATCGTCGACGACGAACGTGAGCTTGTCGTTATCCTCGGTCGCGGCGACTTCGCACAGCGCTTCGGCCGCCGCCTTGTATTCGCCGCGCCGAGCGCGGATGACGCCGCGCAGGTAGACGGCGGATGAATACAGCCGGCTCTTGCGCGAGATCTCCACGAGCCGCGCCTCCGCATCGGCGAGCTTGCCGGCATCGTACGCGGCGCGCCCGCGCAGATACGAGCGCTCGCCAGCGGCGGCAGGTGGAATCGGATCCGACGTCTTGATCGCTTCGATCCGCGCGAGGACGCCGGCGTGATCGCGGGTCTCGATCGCGATGTCGACGGCGCGGCGATGCGCCGGCGCCCAGTACTTCGCGTTCGGGCCGCGGCGCAGGATCTGCTCGATCATCTCCATCGCCGCGCCGTAGCTGGCGCCGCGCGTGAGCGCGACCGCGAGGTCGTATTCCGCGTTCTGATACTCGACGAAATCGACGAACGCCGTGTAGCGCGGCGACTTCACGATCGCGTAGAGCGCGACCGCGGCGTTGTTGTACGCGCCATCGTTGAGCAGGCCTTCAGCGACCTGCAGCTCGCGTTTCAATGATTCGGCCGTGCCGCTTTCGGCATCGATCAGCTTCATCGACTCGAGCTGGGAGAAGTACTTCGCGAGCGGATCTTCGGGCGCGCCGTGCGCGGTCGTCGCGAGCAGCACGATGACCGCGAGCGCCTTCACTTCTTGCCTCCCTGCGCAGCGGTCTTCACCGCTACGTCGATGCCAAGCCCGTAGCTGCCCTTTTCGCTCTTCTTCCACTCGTACGCGATATCGCCGCTGTCGTGCCCCTTCGCGGTGACGACGAGATCCTTGTTCGCGACCGCTTTGACGACGATCTGCGCCTCGGTCGCGGACGTGAACGAGTCGTCGTCCTTGCCCGTCGCGTCGACATGGAACGTGATGAGGTGCCGCCCCGGCGCGACGTAGCCCGTGAAGCGCACGCCGTCGTCGGCCGCGATCGCGCCCTTGCTGTCTTCGTACACGGTCGCGCCGTCGAGTCGGATCGACGCCTTCGAGACGCCGTAGTGACGCGCCGAGCCCCAGTTGAACTTGATCGTGACGCGCGTCGAGTAGAGCTGGCTCGCGACTGCGTTCGCACGCGCGCGCGACTTGAACAGCTCGTCGCGCAACGTCAAATACTCCTGCCGCAGCGAATCGACATCGACTTCTTTGGCGGCCGGCTGCTCGGCATCTTTCTCCTTGTCCTTCTCCTTGTCCTTGTCCTTCTCTTTCTCCTTCGTCGCCGGCGGTGTCGCGCTTCCGCTACCGGCACCTGCGGCCGGTGGCGTATTTGCTTCCGCCGGCGGCGGCGTAGGAGTTGCCGGCTCCGCCTTCTCCTTCGCGTTCTCCTTCTCCTTTTCCGGCTCCTTCTCCTCTTTCTCTTTCTTCTCCGCCGGCGGTGTCGGTTTCTTCTTGGGCTTCTTCTTTGGGCCAGCGAGTACGAGCGCCGGCGCGATCAGAAGCGCGATCAGGATCCCTCTAGTCATCGGTCTCTCCGAGAGTGACACGCGATCAATTGTGAAACGGAAGAAACAGCGACAGCGACGCCGTTATCGCGCTGTCATTGACAAGAAAACGTTCCTCGAGCAGGTCCTGGCGGAACGTGCGGTTGCGAGCGTCGATACGCACGGCGACGGCCTCCGAGAGAAATAGTCTAATGCCGAACCCGATGACGCCGGCAGCACCACGGCTGCTCTTCGAGTCGACAACGCCCACGCCAATGTCAGCGTGGAGATCAAAATGTAAGATCGAGCCACCCAGTCGCAGCTTGCCGTACACCGGGCTCCAGTTGAGCAGTGCCTCGGCGAAGATCATCGAGGCGTACGTATCGGTCAGGATCACGCCGCGTTTGTCCTCGAGCGCGCGCACGATGTCGGCGTTCGCGTGCGTCCACCAGCCGGCGAACTCGACCGCGCTCTCTTCGGTCATGTGATACGTGTACGAGCCGCCGACGATATACGTGCCCGACAACAGGTCGCTCGCGTAATAGCCGCCGCCCGCCGTGATCTCGTGGCGACCCTGCTTGATGTACAACCGATCGACGGCGCCGCGCCGCTTGCGCTTGATCGCGAGGCGATCGGCGATTTCTTGATCGATGCACATCGCCGTCGAGCCTTGCTTCACGGCATCGGCCGGAGCTGGCGCGTCTTCGTTCGCGGCGACCTTGTCGTCGGCATGGGCAATGCCGACAAACACGGCGAGGATCGCGAGCGCCTTCATCATAGTCCCGTCGGGATCCACAGCGCGAACCCGACGGTCGCGACGAGGTTGTTCGTGAAGTGCGTCTCCGCGGCGATCTCCTGAACCGCCATGAGGTCGCGCAGCGCGAGGCGAATCGTCACGCCGTGCGTGACGAACATATCGATCGCCATCCCGGCGTTGTAAGCGATGCCTTGCACGGCATCGTGGAACATCTTGCCCGCGCCGGCGTAGACGAGGAAGTCGGCGTGCACGATGCCGCCGCCGAGCTTCATCTTCGCGTGAATCGGCGACCACAACAGGTTGCCGAGCGCGACGTACGCGAGCCCGGGCTCGAAGCGGTTGTCGCCGAAGAACTTCGTGATCGGCGCATCGAGATCGAGCGTGAGCGGCGTGACATCGAACTCGCCGGCGAGCCCGAAATCCTCGGTGAAGAAGATGCCGAGCGAGCCGCCGGCGATCCAGCTCGAAGAGGTCATGTCGCCGCCGTATAGGCCGCCGTGCAGGACGAGGTTGATCTTGCCGCGCTTCAAGAAGTCGCGCTTCTGGACGCCGCGCGGCTTGAGGTCGGCGCCGACTTGCTCGGCGATCGTTTGGTCGAGGCACGACGGTAGCGGTGCATCGGATGGCTTCGCCGGCACCGGCTGCGCGTGAGCGACAGCCGAAACACAAACGATCAGCACGGTCCCGAGCGTGCGAAGCACCGCGCCGAGCGTACAACAAACGCAAGGCGTGCAAGAGGTTGGCCGCCGGAAAGCCGATCTGCGACACACCGTTGTTGCGATCGCGACGACCCGCGATGCGATACGATTCCGCCGATGGAGCATTTGACGGGGACCCGGATCCGGCGTGAGGCCACGCCGGCAACGGTCAATCTCCGTCGCTGCAAGCTGGTCGTCATCAAAGGCGCCCAGCGCGGGACCGAGTTCGTGATCGCCTCCGACGTGATCCGCATCGGCAAGGCGCCCGAGAACGATCTCGTGCTCGCCGACGAAACCGTGTCGCGCGTCCACTTCGAGATCGTGCGCGACGCGAAGGGCTACCTCGTTCGGGATCTCAAATCGACAAACGGGACGTTCCTCGACGGCGCCGAGGTGAAAGAAGCCTACCTGCGCGCGGGCTCGGTCGTCGGCGTCGGCGCGACCGAGCTCAAGTTCACGCCGTTCGAAGAGCGCATCGAGATCCTGCCGTCGGAGAAGGAAGCGCTTGGCGAGATGGTCGGCAAATCGCCGGCGATGCGCGAGATCTTCGGCCTCATCGAGCGTATCGCACCGACTGACGCGACCGTGCTCATCGAAGGCGAGACGGGCACCGGCAAGGACATGATCGCGCGCACGCTGCATCAGCTCTCGCCGCGCGCCGAGAAGCCGTTCATCGTCGTCGATTGCGGCGCGGTCGCGGGCACGCTGATCGAGTCCGAGCTGTTCGGGCACGAAAAGGGCGCGTTCACCGGCGCTGTCTCGGCGCGGCAAGGCGCGTTCGAGCTTGCCTCCGGCGGCACCGTCTTTCTCGACGAGCTCGGCGAGCTCTCGCTCGATCTGCAGCCAAAGCTGCTGCGCGTGCTCGAGCAGCGCGAGCTGCGCCGCGTCGGCGGCACGAAGACGGTCAAGGTCGACCTTCGCGTGATCGCCGCGACGCGCAAAGACCTGCGCTCCGAGGTCGAGAAGGGCAAGTTTCGCGAGGACCTCTACTTCCGGCTCAACGTCGTGCCGATCACGGCGCCGGCGCTGCGCGAACGCCGCGAAGACATCCCGATGCTCATCGATCACATGCTCGGCAAGCTCGCGCCGCATCCGGATAACGCCGCGCAGCTCTCGGAATCGACGCGTGCCGCGCTGATGGCGCATGACTGGCCCGGCAACGTCCGCGAGCTGCGCAACGTCCTCGAGCGCGCGCTCGCGCTCGGCACGGATCCCGGCATGCTCGTCTCGCCGCTCGGCTCCGAAACCGTCACGACAAGCGTCCACCACGCCGCGATGGAGTTCGAGCCGCACCTGTCGTTTCGCGAGACGAAAGAGAAATGGAACGAGCTCTTCGAGCGTCGTTACCTGAGCTGGCTGATCAAGCGCGCGGACGGCAACATCTCGAAGGCCGCGCGCGACGCCGATATGGATCGCAAGTACCTGCACAAGCTGCTTCGCAAGTACGGCATTACGGCGCAAGGCAGCGACGACGAAGAGAACTGAACCCGCGTTCGTGGCATCAAATCGTCATGCAGCTGCCTGGTCCGGTGGTTCTCTACGACGGCGAGTGTGGGCTGTGTCACCGCAGCGTGAAGTTCTTGCTCAAGCGCGATCGAGGAAACCTCTGGTACGCGCCACTGCAAGGCGAGACCGCTGCCGAGCTGCGCACGCGGCATCCTGAAATCCCGCAGACGCTCGAGTCGGTCGTGCTCGTCGATAACGATCGCGTGCACCTGCGCACGAAAGCATTTCTCTACGGTGCGAAGTATCTGACGCCGCCATGGCGGTGGGCGTATTACCTACGCTGGTTGCCGGCGTTCGTGCTCGATCTGTTTTATCGGTTCATCGCGCGCATTCGCTATCGAGTATGGGGCAAGTTTGATAGCTGCCAGCGACCGACGACGGATCAGCTCGCGCACCTGCTGCCATGACGATTCTGCTCTACGGACCGATCGCGCTACTGGCGATCATGACGAGCGCGCTCACGCCCCTGGCGCTGAGGCTCGTCGGCTTGCCGCGGCTCGCGTCGGCGGCACTGCCGACCGGAATCCTCGCCGCGGGGTCGCTGTGGTTGCCATCGGGCTGGGCGGCGATCGTCGTCGCGCCGTACTGCGTCGTGTGTGCGCTCGCCGCGCTCGTCGGCATCAAGCGATTGCTCGCGCGCCCGACACCGCCGAGTCAGCTCGCGATGCATATCGGAACGATCATGCTCGCCGGCGCGGCGACGTGGCTGTTTGCGTACAGCGCCGGCATTCCGCTGCTCGGTTACAAGGCGTTCTGGGTGCTGCTCACCGCCGCGCACTTTCACGTCGCGGGCGCGTATCTCGCGATCATCGTCGGCTGGGCCGCGCACAAACGCGGCTGGCCTGCGCAGGCGGTCGCGCTCGGCTGCGTGCTCGGCGTGCCGATGACGGCGATCGGGATCAATTGTTCGCACACGCTCGAAGTCGCCGGCGGCATCGTGATGGCGGTGAGCGGGCTCGGCGCCGCGCACGTGTTTGTCAGCATTCCGCGACTGCGGCTCGCCGCCGTGCCGCTCGTGCTCGGCATGGTGCTCGCGCTCGGGTACGCGCTGCGCGGCCTAGGCTTCGCGTTCCACTTCGGCAACCTCGATCCGCTGGCGTCGATGATCATCTCGCACGGCGTGCTCGACACGTTGTTCGCAGCGATCGCGTTCGTGTCGCTCATGCGCTCGCGGCCGCGCGTGCTCGGCACGCCGCCACTATCGCAGCTCGTCGGCGCGTGGCCGGTCGATGCCGATTTCTTCGTGCGGCGTGGGATTGCGCGGATACCCGACGAGCCGCCGCGCGGTCTTGTCGACAACCTCTCCGATCTAGCGCACGAGGACATGCTTCCGGCCGCCGTCGAGCCCGCGATTCGCGCGTTCTACGAGAACACCGCTTCGCATGACATGATCGTGCGGCCGCGTTGGCGGTTTGGATTCCGCACGGGCGCGCGCGTGTGGGCGGCGTTCGCGCGGCGGATGGGTCAATTGCAGCTGCCGGTGCGCACCGAAACCGGCAGCGAAGGCATCACGAGTCGTATCGTCGCGCTCGCGCCCGACCTCGATGGCCGCACATCGCCGCGCGCGTGGATCCGCACGTTCCCCGACGGCCGCGCGCTGTACGTTGCTGCATACGCGACGCATCGCATGGGCGATCGCGCGTACATGAACATCGCGTTCCCCGTACCCGGCGGTCAGCTGTCGAGCATCTTGCGCATGGATCTTCACGGCCGCGGCGTGCGCGTGTCGACGCGCCTCGGCGGCGATTGCGGCATCTGGCTCGTGCTGTTCGGGTTGCGCATCCGGCTCCCGCTCTCCGAAACGATCGATGTCTGGGTTGCCCATGATCCGGACGCGCCCGCCGACCTTCGCGCGTGGGCCGATGGCTACACGACGATCGCGCGCCACGACCTCTGGCTGTTCGGCGTGCCGTACCTGTCACTTCACTACGCGATGAGGCGACATGTCGGCGAGCCGTAAAAAGACACTTGGCCCGCGTCGTGCGTCTCAGCTTCCAGGCGTCACGGGAGAGCTCATGGTCTTCGTTAAAAGCGGCGTAATCGTTATGGTGCTTGTCGGGTTGGCGTCGGCGCGACCGATAAGCCGCGTTAACAGCGTACCCGCCGCGCCACAGTCGGCAGGTAATGGCACCGGCTGGCGCGAGTACGACGACCTCATGCGACAACGCTTCGAGGTCCAGCAGGACCTGCTCGCACGCCATCAGGAAATGATGGATCGCTACGGCCGCAGCGATGTCCCCGAGGCGATCGCAGTGCTGCAACCGATTCGCCAGGAGCTCGGCCGCATCGATGCGCAGGTCAAAACGTTGCTCGAATGCGAGGGTGAGCGCATCGCGGATCCGCGCGCGATGCTATCCGCGCTCAAGATCAAGACGAGCAAGGCCGGTGCAGTTGATCAAGATTCGCTGCGCGCGTACGTCGAAGCGCGCGTGGTCGATGGCACGCTCACCGATGCGCAGAAGGAGCGCTTCTTTCTGATGGTCAACCTGCGGTCGCAGCGCATGATGAACCGTCCAAACGCCAGCGCGATTGCGGGCACGCTGCGGTGCTTCGCGATCGATACGCAGAAGAAGGTCGTGCCGACGACGGAGCCGTTGCTCGTCGCGAAGCAGTACGCGAAAGAAGCGCGCGTCTCGTTCTACAGCTATCGGCTGAAATACATCGGCAACTCGCAGGGCCACTTCGCGCCGATCCAAGTTTTGCCCGATGGCGGCTCACTCGTCATAGGCACCAAGAGCGATACCCCTCCGGGCCACAAATACGAGATTGGCCGATCGCACGCGATCGCGATTCGCCTCGACGCACGCGGCAAGCGCCTGTGGGAGAAGAAGTTCGACAAGAAGGGCTTCCGCGACTACGAAGGCGGCGGCGCTGCGCAAACCGCCGACGGTGGCTTCATCATCTTCGTGCTGAGCTACGTGCATCCGGCGCGCGGCGCGGTGGCGCGCTTCGTCAAGCTCGATCGCAAAGGCAAGCTCGTGTGGGAGCGCCAACTGCGCGGCGACGGCACGCGCAACTCGCCATTCCCATCCCAGCTCGTGCAGCTGACGCCAAACGGCTCGGTCGCACTATTCGGTCACGTCTATCTGGATCCGCACTACAAAGTCGCGAATACGTGGCAGGGCGAGATCGATAAGAACGGCAAGCTCGTCGTCGACAAGGATGGCCCGCCGGCGAGCGCGGGCGGCGGCGGATTTGGCGGTGTCGGCTACGGTGGCGCGACGTACGGCGGCTCGATGTACGGTGGCTCGATGTACGGCGGCACCTTTGCGCACTAGGGGGTGTCCCTAATTGGCGCGGTCGAAAGCTCGATCATTTCGATCGCTTGTGAGATCGCTCGTCTGTTTTGTTGAGCAGCGATCGCCGACGTGATCGAAACTATGCATGC
>Ga0070698_100000130_pt1 | contig 65522 bp, 52 predicted proteins | sample KBSK1502metaG_FD_65477 | JGI IMG/M metagenome (GOLD analysis project Ga0070698, IMG submission 65477) | Corn, switchgrass and miscanthus rhizosphere microbial communities from Kellogg Biological Station, Michigan, USA - KBS K1-50-2 metaG | ecosystem: Host-associated > Plants > Roots >... | reverse complement strand
TCTGCAGCAGACCGACTTGCTCGGCGGAGAGGTGCAGCGAGTCCCGGAGACCGAGGATCGCAGCGACGGGGTTGGTGAAAGTCGGCGCTGCGTCGGAGGCGACCTCCGCCGCCGGGACGCTGTCGGGGACCGGGGTCGTGGCCCCCCGGCGAGCAGCGCGCAGGCGCTCGCGCGTCCGGCCCGGGCCGAGGGCCACGTGCGCTTGGACAGCGATCTGGAATGGCACGGAAACGCCGCCGGTGGCGCTGGCGGTCGAGCCGAACCGGCCGTTGACGCTGTACAGGTAGCGAGCCGTGGCTGGGTCGAAGCCGTGCACGTTCAAGAGGACGGGGTCGGGTGTGGTGGAATATCCCCAGCCATGCAGGTTGGCGGCGCCGTGCAGCCACTCGTCCAAGCCGCCAAGCAGATTGAAGGTTAGCAGCGAGACGGTGAGCCGCCGGTCCGCGCCGAACCACGCCGGCCGCCAGTTGACTTGCAGATCGAACGTTGGCTGCCACGGACCGCTGCACGAATTGCGGCTAGCGATGCGCCCGAGCTGATGCTCGAGGCAACCGCGCGCGCGGGAAGGCGCCGCGCTCAAGAGTGTGCGCATGCTACGGGCGACCGCGGTGTCTGGGGTCGTCGCCGGGTCGAAAATGAACGCGCGGTCGTTGCGCGCGCCGTCGCCGTTGATATCGCGTCCGACGAGCGGGGTATACGCCGCCCCCGATGTGAGGTGCCCGATGGCGCTGAGCTCGAGGCCCCGGGTGATGGGGTAGGTCACGGTGCCGAGGAACGAGTGCCGGCGCTCGAGGTCGCTGGTCGCCCACTCGGGCACGTTGGGATCGGCCGCGGTCGTGGGCGCCGCGAAGGCGCGCGTCACGGAGCAGCACGAGTAGGAGGACTGGTCACGGGCGCGCGTGAGTGTGTACGACAACCGGATCACGGCGCCCGCGTGGGTCACCCGGATGTACCCCAAGGTCAGCTGCTTCGTGTCGGACTGGAGATGGGAGCCCATGGCGAGCACCTGGCCGAACTCCGGATGCACGCGTGACGCAGCGTCGCTGAGTGCCCCGGTCGTCGGTACGATCGAGTCGATGGGCACGTAGACCGGGCGGCGGCCTTCATCCGGCAGCGTAAAACGCGGCGTCGACACCAAGTTCAGATCGCGGAGGCCGTATTGGTTGATGCCGCGCGCGTAGCTCGCTTCCACGGTAATCCAGTCATTGCCGTGAAAGCGGCGGAGCCAGCCGAGCGATCCCCGCCAGGCGCGCGGCGCGGCGAAGCCGGGCTCGAACACCGTCACATCGGGCTGCGGCGTGATCGCGACCGCGCTCGTGCTGTCCACGCATTGGGTCGGGATCGTGGCCGGATCCCTGGCGTATTGCGCCCACTCCGGTGTGGGGACCGCGGAACCGACGCAGACCAGGTCGGTTTGAGCGGTCGCCAGGCCGGGCGCTCCGAGGGCAGCGCTGTACAAAAAGGTGGGCGTGAGGCCGCGGAAGTCCCCGACACCGCCGCGCAGGAAGTCGGTGTGCGGGCTCCCGGCCGGGCCGAGGGTCCACGTAAAGCCGACCCGTGGTGACACGTGGAGCTCGGTGGGGATCCGGTCGGTGCGGACGGCGAACAGCGAATCGACGGCGCGGTTGTACCCCGGAGCTCCGCCGAAGCCCGCGTGCTCGACCCGCAGGCCGTAGGTGAGCTGGAATCCACCGGCCAGCCGCCACGTATCACCGGCGTAGAACGCGCCGTTCCAGGCCGTTCCGGCGCGTTGGAGGGGCGCGCCGGTGCGCAAGAACGTTTCCGGGCTGTCAGCGGCAAGCGCGGCGAGCGACGGGAACACGAACGTCCCGTACTGGTCAGCCGCTTGATTTTCAGCGACGCGCGTACCGTTGAGGAAGGCGCCGAGCTTGACCCGGTGCGCCGCGTCTCCGGACAACCACGACACCTCGTCGGCGGCCTCGACGCTGCGATTGTCGGTGCGCAGGGGGAGCCCATCGTTGCCCCCGAAGGCCAGCGTTTGGATCCCCTGTGCGCCGCCCGGAAGATCCGACGTGACCACAACCAGCGCCGCAGGGATCGCCAGATACGGCCGCATGTCCCGCCGCGTGCCGGAGAGGTAGCCGCGCAGCTCGTTGATGACGTCTCCGCCGAAGTACGAGGTCAGCGAGGCCATGACGCCACCGGCACGTTCGGAGCGCGTCCCCCCGGTCGCGGGCAGCGCCAGCGTGCTGACCCGAGTGGGCTCCTGGGAGTCCCAGCGGCCATCGAGGCGGAGCGTGAGTGTGTGCGCATCCGACACTCGCCAGTCGAGGCGGAGCAGCGCGAGCGTGTTGTCGCCGCTCCGGTCTTGCGAGAGACCGGCGATGGTCAGCGGCGCGCCGCTCGAGCGCGCCAGACCGAGGAACCGCGCGGCGGAGTCAGGGCTGACGCCGAGCTGCAGTAACGTGGCGGCGTCGGCGCTGGTGAGTGACGGAAGCGCCTGGCCGCGCCAGCGTCCCTGCAGCGCCCCGAAGATGAAGAGCTTGTTGCGGATGATCGGCCCGCCCATCCCCCCACTGAGCAGCTGCTGCGTGGAGCCTTGACCGAAGGGCGATGACGTGGCCTCACCCCACGCGACGTCGCGATCGCGCACGGTATAGGTGTAGGACCCCTGTGGCACGTTGGTGCCGCCGCGCGTGGTGGACGCGACCACGCCGCCGGAAAACTGGCCGCGCGCCACGTCATAGCTGCTCGTGACGACGCGCGTAGATCGGACGGCGTCCTGGGGCACGCCCCCCGTGCCGAAGGACGCGCCGTCAAGCGTGATGCTGTTGGCGGTGGGCCGCTGGCCGGCGACGGAGAACGCCGTTGCCGTGGAGTCGTTTGCGCCGATGCCGACGACGCCGGCCGTGAGCGTCGCCACGGCGTTCAGATCCGAGGGGTCGATCGGCAGACGAAGCAGCTGCTCCGGGCTGAGGCTGCGCTCAGTTCCCCCCGGCCCCGCGCGCTCCGACGGGCGAGAGCGGCCACTGACAGTGACCGGCTCGAGGGAAACGGCGTTGAGGCCCATCTGGACGTTGGCCACCAGCCGGTCCTCGTCGGCCTGCCGAGCCACGGTGAGCCGGACGGGGGCCATACCGATGAACCGCACGACCACCTGATACTGCCCCCCGCCATCCGGGAAGACGATCGTGAAGCGCCCGCGCGCGTCGGTCGTGCGCTGGCGCGATACCTGGGTCTCGAGCGAGATGGCCTCGACACTGGCACCGGCCAGCGGCTGGCTGTCGGGCCCCGTGACTCTGCCGACGATGATGTCGGTTGTCGTGCCGACTTGTGCGACGAGGGGACGAAGCCACGCCTCCGCGAGCAGCGCGACGAGCCACAACAGGCGGCCGGGTCGGGGAGTCATGACGTTACCTCGCGTTCAAGGACTTTGATCGCATCGCTCGGGGGATGCTGGGTGGGGGGGCTCAACGTGACGTTCAAAACGGTCTCCAGGACGCGCTTCGAATCGAAGTGCGTTGCAGCGAGATCCAGCGCCGCATGGCAGTGGCGCTCGTAGTCACGATTGATCGCGTCGAGCGCGGCGGCGGCCTCGTCGAGCGAGGTGAAGCGGAACATGCCTTCGCCGTTCGGGAGATAGCAGCTCGGGCCGGTGTGCTGCACGACGACCGGCTTGCCGCTCGCCAGGTAGCAGAGTGTCCGATCGCTCACCCAGGCGTTCTGGAACTGGATGCAGGACGCCTTGGCGCAGCTGAACTCGCCGCGCGAGCGTTGCACGTAAGAGCGGTACGCCTCAGGGCTCCCGGCGACTTCTCGGGAGTGCCGCACTCGCCACCCGCTCCGCGTCAGGCGCGCGAGGTCTTGCGCGTCGCGCTCGTCCGTGTAGAGCGCCAGCTCGAGGGGCTGGCGGGTGCGCCCCGGCAACTCGGCAAACTCGAGGAAGGCCACGCGCTTCGTGTTCTCCCGCAGCACGGTCTTGCCGTTCTCGGTGACCTTCAGCCAATCCGTCGTCGACCAGCTCGAGACGGTCGTGAACGCCTCGGCGTCGGGATCGTATGTAAACGGCCAGAGGTCGAGACACACCGGAGGCCGGATGCGGTGCCACTCGAGGCCGCAGTCGGCGAAGCGGGCGGCCGCCGTGCCCACGGTTTCGCCCGTGGTCAGGTAGCAGTCGTGGGCCGGCACGCTGAGCTGACCCGTGCTGATCCAGAACTGGAGCAACCCCGGGTCGATGTCGACCAGCGCCGTGCGCCGGGCGCAGCCGAGCAGGCGGGGGTCGATGGCGTAATGGAAGTTCAGCAACAGATCGGCGCGCTTCAGCACACTCTCCACGTCGGGCCACGCGCAGCCCACGAACCGGAACGACGCGGGGCCCGCGGTCGCGCCGCGAGGGGCTGAATAGAGCAGCGCCTTGCCCTCGAGCCCGAACCGCTTCATCCGCTCGAAGAAGGGCGACAGCAGCGACGCCTCGTCCTCCGGGTCTCCCGACGCGGGCGGGCGGAACTGCTCCAGCCAGTACACGTCGCAGCCGAGCCGCCGCAGCCCCTGGGCGTATTGCATGTACACCCAGAAGTGACCGCCCCCGTCGGGGAAGTTCGCGACCTTGTAGACCGAGATGACGGCGATCATGCTGCGGCGTCCAGCAGGTTACGGAACCCGACCAGCCGAATGCGCCGCTCGGCCAGCGCCTGCCGCGCGCGGGGATCGCACAGGGTGTGCAGTTCGGCTTCGCGCTCTTTGGCGTAGCTCGAGACGAGTCCCTCGTCCACGTAGCCGGCATGACAGGTCAGCTCGGTCACGCCCGGGCCCAGCTCGGTATCCAACAGGCGGAGCAGGCCGTCGACACTGATCTGCTCCAGATGGGTCTCGCCGCCCCACTGGCCGTAGAACTTCGAGAGATGGCGCACGCGGGAGTACCCACGTACCGGGACCCCAATGCGCTCGGCCCAGACCTGCACGTAGGGCAGGACGCGCGGATGGCGGTGCACGTCGTGGTGCGAGTCCACGTGCGTCGGCGGCGCACCGACGAGCTCCGTGAAACGGCCGAGCTGACGCTCGAGCTCGGCGGGGACGTCCGCCGTGCCGTCGGCGTCGAGCTCTAAATGCAAGCCCACGCTCAGGGCGGGGCAGTCGCGAGCGAGGGCGGCCGCTTCCACGCTCGCGGCCCGGTGCACCATGAGGCTCGTGCTCGTGAGGATCCCCTCGCGATGCGCTTGGACGATCCCACGGTTCACCCCGTGGCTCATGCCGAAGTCGTCTGCGGTGACGATGAGCACGTTCACGGGTTCACTCCGGAAGCGGCGGTCGGAGCGCCTCGAACCAGCGCTCGTAATCGATGAGCTCGGCGATTCCCCACGCGGCGCCGTCGTGGAGGGCGGCGATCGCGTCAAACACGATGCAGTGGGCGTAGCGAGCGCTCTCCGCGGTGTGGCAGAGCACGTTCAGCTCTTCGGTTCCAGGAAGGCACCAGCCCGCGCGATCCACGGCGTCGCGATAGCGGCGCACGATCCACGGCCGCTCCTCGGCCGGAGACTGGTACAGGAAGGTGGAGAGATCGTAACTGAATGGGCCCGCGCCGACGTGGTCCCAGTCGATGAGCCGCGCACGCGGGCTGGTGTCGGCCATGGACACGAAGACATTCTTGGGCCAGAGGTCGCCGTGCAGGAGCGTATCGGGCCCTCCGGCCTCCTGCATGATGCGGACGCGCCGCGGCGCATCCTCACGGAGTCGCTGCAGTCGGCACAGCAGCCGCTCCCGGGCGCCGGCGAACTCTCGCGGCACCTCAAGCGGCGGGGTCGCGAGGGCCTCGAGCGCGGCGATGGCATCCCCGAGGTTCGCCGTGAAGAAGTGCACGCCATGGTCGCGAGCACGCCAGCGGACTTCCGGCAGGAGCGGGTGTCCGGCGGCACGTGTATGGAGCTCGGCGATGAAATCGACCGCCGCCGCCAGGCGTCGCGGCACGCGCTGGACCGTGAGACTCTCGTCGCCAAGGTCTTCGTAGAGGTGCCAGACCCAACGCCCTTCCCGCTCTGCTGCGGCTGCCACAAGCCGCGGGCAGCCGTCCGCGAGCCCGAGGGCGGGCAGCCAGCGCTCTGCGAGGAGGCGGTCCGCTTGTGCGACCGACGGCGCGTGCCGTTTCAGCACGAGCGTGCGGTCGCTTGCGCTGCCGATGCGCAAGCGATAAACGGCTTGCTTGAGTCGCTCCAGCTGCATCGTCCGCTCCAAGCCTGCGCCCACGCCGTCGCCGACCATTTCCTGCAGGAGCTCGCACAGGTTCGCCCCACCAGGCTCCTGCCACTGCTCCAGGGAGCGCTCCAGCTCTCGCAGATCGACCATACCGCTCGTCCGACTTGCCATCCTCACCTCTTTCAATCCAGGGCCCGCTCCAAAACTCGTGCGACCACGCGGCAGCCGTCGAAGTACTCCTCGACCAGGGCGCGGGCGAGCCGGCAGTGCCCCGCGTAGTCGGCTTCGGCCGCGGCCAACGCGCGCACCGCTTCGTCCATCGACCGGAACCGGAACACCCCGGCGGCATCCGGCAGAAAGCGGCTGGGTCCGGTGTACTGCACCACGGCGGGCCTGCCGCTGGCCAGATAGCAGATCGTACGGTCGCTGACCCACGCGGTCGCGAATTGGACGTAGCACGGCTTGACGCAGCTGAACTCCCCTCGCGAGCGTTGGATGTAGCCGCGGTATTCCTCGGGCGTCGCGCTCACGCCCCAGGCATCGCGAATGTTCCAGCCCTGAGGCTCGAGACGCGCTCGCCATTCCTGGCTGTGCTCGCCGAGGCTCACCGCCAACTCGAGTTTGGCGGGGGTTCGGGATGGCAGCTCCACGTACTCGAGGAACGCGGCCCCCTTGTCGTTCGAGAAGGTCGTCCCGCGGAACTCGAACGTCCCTCCCCACCAGTGCGTGACGGTGGTGTAGGGCGCGTCGGAGTCGGGCTCGGTCAGAGGCCACTCGGGGAGGAAGACCGGCGGTGGCGTGTAATGCCAGCGCAGGCCGCAGTCAGGGAAGCGGGCCGCCGGCGTCCCCACCGTCTCGCCGATCGTGAAGTAGATGTCGTGCGGTGCGACACAGATGTCGCCCATGGTCATCCAGACCTGGAGCAGCCCGGGGTCGGTGTCGACAAAGGCGGAACGGCGAAACCGTCGCACCACCGCCGCCGGCAGGGCGTGCGTCAGGTTCAAGAGCAGATCGGCGTCGGCCGCTGCGTCCAGGCTCAGACCGGTGGCCCCCAGGTCACCAGCGAGAGGCTCGCCGGTGATCGAGTAGAGCGCCAGCGCGTCGGCGAGCCCGTAGCGTCCAAGGTGCGCCTTCAACGTGGCGACGCACTCGCGCACGTCGCGTCCCCGCCAGCGACGGCGGCGCGCGACCGACCCGTCGTCCACAGCGCCGTCCACGCCCTCGAGCCAGATCACGCGACAGCCCGCGGCGCGCAAGGCCAGCGCCCAGTTCAGGTACACCCAGAGGTGTCCGCCTCCCTGGGGATAGCCGATGGTGTTCGCTGGGGCGAGGCAGACGGTGAGGCTCATGCGACACCGAGCGGCGGGCGGAGGGTCGCGAACCAACGATCGATCTCCATCAGCTCGGCAGCGCCCCACTGGGCGTCGTCGTTCAGGAGCGCCATGGCCGGCCAGATGACGCAGCTGGCGCCGCGCGCGGTCTCGGCCGTGTAGAACAGCTGATTCAGCTCGCTGTCCGCCGGCAGCCGATAGCCCGCCCGTTCCACGGCCGCGCGATACCGCCGGAGGAGCGAGGGGCGTTCTTCCAGCGGGGACTGATAGAGGAAGGTCGAAATGTCGTAGCTCGAGGAGCCGACGCCAACGTGGTCCCAGTCGAGGAGCCGGGCGTGCGGCCCGCTGTCCGTCGCGGTCACGAAGACGTTCTTGGGGCAGAGATCGCCGTGCAACAGCGTGTCCGGTCCTCCAACGTCCTCCATGATCCGAACGCGACTGGGCGCGACTTCGAGCAGACTGTACAGGCGCTCGAGCAGCCGGCTCCCCACGGGAGCGAGGGCCGGCGACGCGGTCTCGCGCGGCGAGGCCAGGGCCTCGAGCGCGGCGATACCGTCGCGCAGGCTCGAGGTGAGGGATGTCGCGCCGTGGTCGCGGGCGTGCCAGCGCACTTCGGGGAGGATCGGGTGGTGCGCGCCGCGGGTGTGCAGCTCGGCGACGACATCGATCGCCGCCTCCAGCGACGGCCAGTCGCGCCGTTGCTGCAGCGTGTCGCCGCAGAGATCCTCGTAGGCATGCCACACCCAGCGCCCTTCGCGCTGCGCCACGGCCGCGACGAGTCGCGGGCAGCGGTCGCCGAGCCGCAGTGCGGGCAACCAGCGCTCCACGACCAGGCGGTCCCTGTGCGCGATGGTCGGCGTGTGACGCTTGATCACGAACGTCCTGACCGAGGCACCGTCGATCCGCAGTCGGTACACGCCCTTGTGTAGCCGCTCCAAGCGGACCGCGTCGTTCGATGCCGGCGCGCCTCCCGGGAGCGTTTGCAAGAGGTCCTCCACCTCAGTGGCGCCGGGCTCCTGTCGCTCCTCGGGTGTGCGTCCCGAGCGATCGCGCCGCTCGATGGCCAGCGTCATGCGACCCGCCACCCCTGCGGCCGCCGCTCGGCGCGCTCCGCCGCCTCGAGCAGGTACGATGCCAGATGCCGTGGGGCATCCGGGACACCGCCGCACCCCGGGATGCTGCACATGTCCACGACGAACGGCTTCCCGCCGCTTTCGATGATGTCGACGCCGAAGAAGTCGATGCTGAAGGCCCGGCCGCAGCGCAGGGCGATGTCGCGCAGCTCGGGCGAGGGCGTGAACGGCTCTCCGCGCCTTTCCTCGTCGGTCCTTGCGGGAAACACCTTCTTCACGCCGAACAGCTGGCTCCCGACGACGTAGATCTTCCGGTCGCGACCCTCGGGCTGGTGATACCGCTGGGCGAACACCGGGTCCCGGCCGTCACGCACCGACGCGAGCTCGGCGACGCTGCGGACCACGCGCACGCCGACGCCGTCCGAGCCCTGATACGGCTTGACGATGAGCGGTCCGCCGTCCAGCAACGGTGCCAGCTCTTGGGGGCGCGCGGCGACGTAGGCGGCCGGCGTGGGCACTCCGGCCGATTCCAGAATCTTGGCGGTGACGATCTTGTCGCGCAGTGCTACCGTCACCGGATAGGGATTGACGATGACCGCTCCCCGGGCGTGCAGCGCTCCGGCGAGACTCAGGGAGAGACGGCTGATCTTCTTCAGGACGTAGAGATCGCATTCGGCGCGCACCTGTGACAGCTCGAGCGCCTGTGTGACGGGGTGGATGACGTCCACCACCACTCCGGCCTCCGCGAGCGCCCGCATCACCGCCGGCACGTGGCTCGTGCTCGTTGCGTAGCGGGACGAGACCAGGAAGCCGATCCGTAATCGCTTCATGTCGCGGCTACCTCGCGCCGTGGAAGCGAAGCGGAGTGCACCCAGTCGAGCCGCGTGAGGGCGCCCTCCAGCTCGGCGGCGTAGAGCTGCATGTCGCTGAGGCAGGCGTGCGCCCCGTCGTTCGCCAGATTGCCGGCGATCCACGAGATGGCAGCCAGCGCCCGAAACACGGTTCCGCAGTAGGCGAGCCGCCAGCACGCGTCGAGGCTCAGCGCCGGCCAGCGCTCGCGAGCCGTGGACCAGTAGGCCGGAATGTCTGGGTTGGCGGACAGTTGTCCGGACGGCACCATCTGCTGGGCCAGGTCGACGGCGGGGACGCCCCACCCGGCTTCCTCCCAGTCGAAGACCACGATGGTGGGGTCGTGACCGGCCGCTGCCAGGCGAATGTTCCTGCCATTGAAGTCACCGTGCACCAGCGTGGGTGGCACACCCCGGCAAATCTTCTCCAGCCGGTCCCAGTGCGCCGCCACGTCGTCGAGGCGGGCCAGGATCCTTTCGAGGAAGACAACGTCGTCCGGCGACAGGACCGGATTATCGAGATGCCGCCGCATGGTTTCCCGCAGCGCGCCGAGCCGTTCCAGGGAGCGGCCCGGCCCGCCGTCTGGCAGATGCTGCCCCGGCTGCGCTGCGGCAGCCGTGGTGTGCAGCAGGGCGAGCCAGCCACCGGCTCGCTCGCGGTGCTCCGGTAGTAGGTTCGAGTAATCGGCGCCGGTGGCCTGCTCCATGAAGAGCCAGCAGCCCTCGGCGGCTGACTCTTCGACGGACCCGTAGTAGTGGAGGGACGGAACCGGGAGGCCGGGGAGCACGCCCTCGTACACGGCGCGCTCGACGAGAGCGGTGGCCTTCGAGCACCGCTTCGCGATCACCGCCGTGCCGGCCCGGCCGACCCCCTCGAGGCGGTAGACGTTGCTCTTGCGCTTGCGAACCCGTAGCGGCGTGATCTGCACGGGCTCGGCGTCCGGATACAGTTGACACCACGCCTGCACGGCGGGATGACCTTTCAGCGCCGACCGACGCTCGGTGGCAACGGCGCGGGCGGCCACGGGCGGGGTAACCTCGACGGGGCGCGACGTGTCCGTCACGACCCGGCCGCTGTCGAGTACCAGCATGGCCTCGCAGCGCTCCAGCGTGCTGGGCCGATGCGAGATCAAGAACACGGTTCGGCCGCGCATCAGATGCCGCATCGCGCCGAGGATCTTCGCCTCCGTGTCAGCGTCGACGGCGCTCGTGGGCTCGTCGAGGATGAGCACGGGGCTGTCCTTCAGGAAGGCCCGCGCGAGCGCGATGCGCTGGCGTTGGCCTCCCGAGAGCTGGGCGCCGCGCTCACCGACCTGTGAGTCGTAGCCTCGGGACAGGCGTGCGATGAACTCGTGCGCGTTGGCGGCGTGCGCGGCGGCAACGATCTGCTCCCGTGTCGCGCCGGGCGCGGCGTACGCGATGTTCTCCGCGATGCTCGCCGAAAAGAGCACCGTCTCCTGCAGCACGACGGCGAACTGGCGGCGCAGGTCTTCCAGCTTGTAGTCACGCAGGTCCACGCCGTCCAGCAGGATTTGCCCCGCCGTCGGATCGTAAAAGCGGGTGAGCAGGCTGATCAGCGTGGTCTTGCCGGCTCCGGTCGCCCCCACGACGCCCAGTCGCGTCCCCGCGGCGATCGCGAACGAGACGTCCTGCAGCACCGGCCCGTCTGGGCCGTACGCGAACGAAACGCCCCGAAACTCCACCGCCCCCGCCGCGCGCGTCACCGGTCGGGCGTGCGGGCGTTCCGGCACCTCGGGCTGCTCGTCCAAGAGTGCGAACGCCCGCTCGGCGCTCGCCAGATATCCCTGCAGCCCCGTCGCCTTGCGGCTCATCGTCTTGAGGGGCTCGTACAGCTGACCCAGGTAGCCGAGCACCATCAGGAGTTGTCCCAGCGTGAGCGTGCCCGCGCGGACGTGGCCCACTCCGATGAGCAGCACCGCGGCCATCCCCAGCGTCGTCACCAGGCCGATGAGCAGTCCATAGCCACCCTCGAGCACCGCCAGCCGGATGCGCGCGGCCACACCCTCGCGGGAGCGATGCATGAAGCGGCCCGTCTCCCGTGCTTCCTGGCCGAACGCCTTGACCACCCGCAGCGCGCCGAGCGTCTCCTGGACCACTGCCAGTGCCGAGCTTTCGAGCTTCTTCACCTGGCGTGATTGGCGGCGCATGCGTGGGCGATACAGGCGGGACAGGAAGAACAGCGGGGGGGAGATCGCCAGCGCCACGAGAGCGAGCTGCCGGTCGAGCTTCGCCGTGACGATCCACATCGTGACCACCGTTATCGCGGCGGAGACGAAGGGAATGGCCCCGTCGACCAGGATGTTCTGGATAGCTGGGGCGTCGTACTGGATGCGGTACACCGAGTCGGCCGTGCCGCGCGAGTCGTGATAGGACAGCGACAGGCGCTGCACCTGCTGGACGAGGAGGGAGCGGAAGTCGAGCACCAGCCGCTCGCCGATGTAGGTGCGCAGCAGCGTGGAGGCGAGGCTTTGCAGTTGACCGAGCGCCGTGACGGCGAGCAGCAATCCGATGGCCACCGCGAGCGGGGCGGCGCTGCTCGAGCCGAGCGCCGGCAGGAGCCCCCGCAGGATGGGCGGGAGCGGCCGCGTGCCCAGCACCGAATCGACCACGATCTTGAGCGGCACCGGGTTCAACAGGGCGATCGGACTGGCGATCAGGCCGAGCGCGAACACGCCCAGCACGTGCGGCCAGTATGGCCGCGCCTGGCGCAACACCCGTCGGAACAACGTCGCGTCGCGCATCACGAGGCTCGGGCCCGCAGGCGGGCGACCGCGTCCCGCACCGTCGCCATGGCCGCGGTGCATTGCTCGAGCACCCGCCAGGCGAAGAACGCGGCGCCCAACCCGACCACGCCGGCGGCCACCCAGGCGCGGTCGTGCGCGGCGCTGTAGGTGAGCGCGGCGAAGACGAGCGTGAGGATCGGCCCTCGCGGCGGCACCTCCGGCCACCAGCGCAACCGCAGCATCTGATGGCCGCCGGGGTGGTCTTCCACACCCAGGATCAGGCGGGCCGCAACGAAAAATCCGCTCCGCACCTCCAGGTCCCAGCGGGCGTGTCGGCCGCCGCGCAGCACGCAGGCGCCCTCGGCGCGCAGGTCCGCTTCGAGCGCCCGCAACCGCTGCTCCTGTTCCTGCACGCCGTTGGTCCAGATGGAGACGGTCACGGGCCAGAGTGGCGTCGGTCGAGGCGTGCCCCGGCGCCGCCACGGCGTGAGGCCCTCGTTCAGGCGCCCACGCAGGCGGGCCAGGGGCTGGATCAGATGCAGGGCCGCCGTCAGCCACCGCCGCCGCAGCCGCGTGGACCAGCCGGCCGGCCCGTGGGGGAATGCGGCGCGCGCCGCGCTCAGCCAGGCCTGGGCCACGGGCGCCACGATCGCCACCGCGAGCATGGGCAGCGCGAGCTTGAATGGCCGCCAGGCTGCGCTCAACGCCGCGATCCCCGCGAGTGTCGCCGTCATCAGGTGCCACTCCGGCATCTGCGGCAGCGAGCCCAACAGGCTAGGCGCTGGTTGGTACAGCGATTGGAACGGCGCACCGCCCCAGACCCCGTGGTAGACCCGAGGCCGGCGCCAACCGAGCGCCTGGGTGAGACCGTCGCCATAGAGGCGGCCCACCCAGCGCACGTGCCCGGGTCCGTTGTACTTCTCTGGCCACTTCCGCTCGAGCATCGCCTCCGCCCGGCCGTAGCCGATCTGTTGCCGCCAATAGGTGCGCACCGAGTTGCGGCGATGGTGCCAGACCATGGCGGCGGGGTGGAAGCCCAGCTTCCAGCCCCGCTCCTGGAGGCGCCAGCACACGTCCACGTCGTCGCCGGCCGTGCGGAACTGCGGATCGAACCCGCCGATGGCCTCGAGGCAGGACTTGCGGAACGCCATGTTGCAGCCGGGGATGTGCTCGGCCTCGCGGTCCGTCAGGAGCACGTGCACCGGTCCGCCTGGCGCCCTGGCGATGCACTCCGCAATGGGGCCGTCGCCGGAGGGGGCGATGTTGGGCCCGCCCACTCCTGCATACGACGTGCGTAAGAACGTCGCGGCCACGTAGGTGAGCCAGTCCGGGTCGGGGTAGGCGTCGTCGTCGATGTACGCGATGATGTCTCCGGTGGCGGCGGCGAGACCGGTATTGCGCGCGTTGGCCAGCCCTTGATTCTCGGTTTGGATCAGCCGGCAATCGTATTGGCGGGCGATGACCCCGGTCGCGTCGGTCGATCCGTCGTCCACGACGATCACTTCGTAGTCGGGGTAGGCGAGCCGGCTCACGCCGTCGAGACAGTCGCGGATGGTGCGCGCGCCGTTATACGTGCACACCACGACCGACACCCGGGGCCACGGCAGGGAGGGTGCGAGGGGGACCTCGGCGAATGCCTCACGCACGGCGGCCAGGGCTGGCTTGGGCGAGCGGTCGGCCCGCGTGAGCCCGAACGCCCAATCGGGGACGTCGTTGGCATGCCGGTACCACTCATCGGTCCAGGAGAACACAAACACACCGGCGCATCCGGCTGCGAAGGTCGTGCGCACCTGCCAGTCGAGGGCCCGCGCCTGGACATCCTCGCCGTTGCGTAGGCTGTCGAGCCCGAGCTCGCTCATGACGAGCGGACGCTCGGCGGCGAGGTTCTGCAACCGGGCGAGATAGGCGTCGAACCGCTCCTGCGACTCGAGATAAACGTTGAAGCACAGCAGGTCGAGGAACGGCAGCCGCAGGTATTCGGTGGTGGGGTAATTCACGTACGTCACCAGCCCGTCCGGGTCTTCCTCCTTCACCACGCGGTACAGTCGCTCGAGATAGCGTTCCACCTTGCGGCGGCCCAGCCAGCGCGCCATGGGGGCAGGGATCTCATTGCCGAGCGCATAGCACAACAGTGCCGGATGGCCAGCGCAGGACCGCACCTTCGCGCGAACCAAATCGGCGATGTCGGGGGCGTCGCGGCGACGGTCGATCAGGAACCCGATGTACTGCTCGGCGCTGAGCCCGACCATCACGTGCAGCCCGCAAGCGGCCGCCATGTCGAGCAGCGCCCGCGGCGGCATCGTGTGCGGAATCCGGACCGCGTTGATCCCGGAGGCGGCCATCAGGGCGAAGTCGCGCTCGATCACCCCGAGGTCGTGATACTCGCGTCCCTGGGCGTCAGGCGCGAAGGCGCCATACGTGACGCCGCGGATGCGCAGCTTGGTGTCGCCGACGAAGAGGAACTTGCCGCGTACGCACGGCCGCGGGGCCGGGGCCAGGGGGCTGGCAACGGGCCGCGGTGTCGAAACGGGGCTGACGCGCTGCGTGGCTACCTTTGGAGCAGACGCGTGTTCACTCGGGGCTGTCGTCGGGCGCGCGCCGCCAGCGCTCGGCCGGTGCGTGCGATCCAGGTGGCCCTCCCCTCACCGGGTGTCGGCGGGCCCGGGTCGGGCCCTCGGCCCCACTGCGAGCTGCACGCAGCGCGGGGGATCGAACTCGATCGAGCGGACGTAGCGCAACACACGTGCCAAGTCGTGACGAGAACGTGACAATAGAGATGATCAAACTGCGCGACGGCCCGCGCGTGGACGTCAACAGGTTCTCGCGCAACGGCTAGGGTCGCGACAGCCCGCGTCCGGCAAGCGTCCGCCCTGCGACCGGCGTGTGGGCGGCGTCACAACCGTGGGGCGACAGCCGTTGCGTCGTCGCAGCACCGCCTAAGTGAGAGCGACGCCACGCGTTACCGCGACGGATCGGGGAGAGTCTTTACAATTTTGTGTGTGCGTGACTTGCGTCACTTTTGTGCGTGACTCGCGTCAGCGGGGTCTCGGACGACCCAGGCGCGTCGCACCGGCGGCGCCGCTGCGCGCGGATGCACGCTCTGCCAAATCTCACGATTCAACTGGACTTCGTCCGCGCGGTCGGCGACGGCGAAATCGCCGGGTGGAATCGGCGAGCGGAACGCCGCGGAGTTCAGCTCGTCGAGCGACCACGTGTTCGGCAACGTCGCGTACGGCGTCGCGACGGCGCGAGTCGAAAACGCGTTCCACAAGGGCGTGGCCGCGGAATCGTATTGGCTGAGGGGCGGCAAGTCGAGCAGCTGTCCGATGGAGCGCACAACGGAGCTGGTCGTGTAGAACGTGCTGTCGACGACGCCGCTCCGCGCGTAGGGCGAGGCGACCAGCAGCACCGAGCGATGCGCGTCGACGTGGTCCGGTCCGTTCTGGGCGTCGTCCTCCAACACGAACACCGCCAACGACGCCCAGGCGGGCGACAAGGTGAGCCGTTCGACGACCTGGCCGAGTGCGAGATCGTTGTCGGCCACCATCGAGCGCGGGGTCGGCCGCCCGCCGTCGCGGCCGTAGGTGTGGTCCCGCGGCAGCCACAGGAAAACGAGGTCGGGAAAGCGTCCCTGCCGGTCCCAGCTCGCCACCGAGTCGCCGAATAGGCGCGCCCGCGTGGTATCGCGGATCTCCAGCCGGAACGCGGGATAGCTCGGCACGGTGATACTGTCGAGCCCGGAGAGCTTCGTGTGGGTCGAGCCCCCGGGCCCGGAGTCGGTTTCGGCGCGCTCACCGAAGTTGACGACCCACAGCCCCTTGCGACGCGCCGCGTCCCACAGATAGGCGCCGTGCGGGTTGACCAGGTCGTCACCGTCCTCCAGGTCCCACGTGCGCCCGTGCCCGTAGATCTGGGGCCAGACTTTCTCGTTGTAATCGCCGGCGAACGCGCGGTCGGACCACTCGTGGCCATCGGCGGAGACTTCACCGTCCACATAGAAGTTGTCGAACAGCACCCAGCGGCGCGCGATGGCGTGCGCATTGGGCGTGATGGAGTCGTTGAAAATGGCGAGCTCGGCGTCGCCGTTGGCGCCGTGCACGTCGCCCAACACCTGGTCGTAGGTGCGGTTCTCGCGGATGATATAGACGACATGGCGGGCGGGCGGACGGGCGGACGGGCGGTCGGCGACGGCGTTCCGCAGCCGGGGATTCGAGTACGGGCTGAGCGCGTAGGCGTCGCGCGTGTAGCGCGCGAGCGTCGCGTCGTCGGGAACCCGGACGATCGACACCGAGCCGGTGACGACGTTGCCGATGTAGGTCCCGTCGCGATTGGCGCCGGAGCCGTTGCCCTTGCCGTTGGCGACGAACAGGGTGCGGCCGTCCGCTGACGTCGCGACCGCGGTCGGGTACCACCCGGTGGGGATGAGCCCCGCGACCCGCATCCCGGACCGGCCGATCCGGACCACCGCGACCGCGTTGTTCCCCGCCATGGCGACGTACAACGTGCGGCCGTCCGGCGAGAGCGCCAGCGCGTTGGGATCGCTGCCGGTCGGTGCATGGGGGGACAGGGCCACCGCGAGCTGCTCGACGACGACGCCCGTGCGCAGATCGACGCGCGCGAGGGCGTTCGCCCCAGCCAGCGCGACGTACAAATCCGCGCCGCGCAGCACGAGCGCCGAGGGATGGGGGCCGACGGTGAGCTTGGTCGGGCGGGCGGGTGGACTGGCGGACAGATCTATCACGCTCACCGTCGAGTCGCCCCAATCGCTGACGTACAGGTGGGCGGAGTCCGCAGCCGCTCCATAGGGTCGGTGGCCCACGGCCACGCTGCCCCGGCGCGCCATGGTCGCGGCGTCGAGGAAGTAGACCGAGTCGCTCATATTGCCGACGACGGCCACGAGGCCGAGTCGCGGGACGAGCGTTAGACCTGCGGGAAAGAGGCGGGCGCTCGGATCCGCGATCGAGACGCTGTCGAGCGTCCACGCCATCCCGCCCTGCCATGCGAGCCGATACACCCGGTTCGTCCCGGCGCCGCTCACCCACACCGTGTCGCGCCACTCGCCGCCCGAGCGTGCGAGGCCGAGCCACGCCGGCAGGGTCTTCTGCCACACCACCGCGCCCTTCACCGGATCGATCCGCATGAGTCCGTTCGGGCCGTAGCCGTTGTTCGCGACCATCAGCGATCCATCCGACAGCGTGACGAGGCCCAGCGGCAGCGTGCCCACGCTCACGCTCCGGCCGGCCGGCCGAATGCGCCATCCGGAGGGCAACAGTGTCGAGCCGTCGCGCTGCCGGCCGGGCACGGCGCGCGTGGCGAGGAAGGCCAGGCCGGCGAGCGCCGGCAGGACGAACAGGGATCGGAGGCGCATGGCGCCAATATGGCCGCTCGCGAGCCCGACGTCATCCCCTTAGGCTTAGGCGCGACATGACCGGGTTGATCTTCCACCTCATCCCACACACGCACTGGGACCGCGAGTGGTATCTGCCGCGCGCGGCGTTCCAGGCGCGGCTCGTGGCCGTGCTGGACGATCTGATCGAGCAGCTGCAGCGCGACCCGGCGTATCGGACCTTCCTGCTGGACGGGCAGACCGTGCTGCTCGAGGATTACCTGCGCGCGCGGCCCGAGCGCGACAGCGACATCAAAGCGCTCGTCAAGACCGGTCGTCTCCAAGTCGGGCCGTGGTACGTCCTGCCCGACGAGCAGATCCCCTCGGGCGAAGGATTGGTGCGGAACCTGCTCCTCGGCGCGACCGACGCGGAGCGGTGGGGCGGGCGGCTCGACGTGCTGTATTCGCCCGACGCATTCGGGCACCCCGCCGCGTGGCCGACGCTGGCGCGCGAGTTCGGGATCCGCTACGGCGTCGTATGGCGCGGGCTGGGCGGCGAGGTGGGACAGGAGCGCGACCTGTACCGCTGGGCCGGCCTCGACGGCAAGGAGGTGCTGCTGTGGCACCTGCCGCCCGCGGGGTACGAGGTCGGCGCGAAGCTCTCGACTGACGCCGAGCGCGTGTTTGCCACCTGGGCGCCGGTGCGCGGGGCGCTCGTGGCGCGCGCCGCCGGCAAGCACATTCCCGTCTTCATCGGGGCCGATCATCACGCGGCGCACCCCGAGGTGTCCCGTCTCCGGGATCTCCTGGCCGAGCTCGATCCCCAGAGCGCGTTCCGGGTGTCGCGCCTCGACGAGTTCTTCCAGGCAGCCGCCGAGGGGGCGAAGCCGGCGCCGGTGACCGGCGAGCTGCGCTGGTCGTACCGGTACGCATGGACGCTTCAGGGCGTGCATGCGACCCGGGCGCCGCTCAAGCGACGCTACGGCGAGGCCGAGCTGACGCTGACGCGGCTGGCCGAGCCGCTCGCGGCGCTGGCGCGCCGGGCGGGCGGTCGCGACCGGCGTCCCTTGCTCGAGCTCGCGTGGCGGGGGCTGGTGCGCTGTCAGTTTCACGATAGCATCGCCGGCTGCGTGAGCGATGCCGTGGCGCAGGCGCTCGAGACGCGCCTCGGCGGCGTCGAGGCGCTGGCGTCGGAGATCGTGCGCGGGAGCGCGCACGATCTCGCGCATCACGATCCCGACGCGGCGCGCGCCCGCCCGGCCGACGCGCAGCCTACGCTGGTGCTGTGGAATCCGGCGGCACGCCCGCGGCGCGGCGTCGCGATCGCCGATGTGACGCTGTTTCGGCGCGACGTGGTGGTCGGGCCCCCCGGCTCGCCCGGGCCCGCCGGCCGGGTGCCCCGGGTGGGGGAAGGGTACCGGCCCCTGATGCTCGCGACGGCGGACGGCCGCGCGATTCCGGTGCAGGTGCTCGACCGCCGGATCGCGAACGAGCGGCTCGACGCGCAGCGTCACTACCCCGACCAGGACGAAGTGGACCAGGTGCGGATCGCGGTGCGGGCGCCGCCCCTGACGGGATTGGGCCTCGCGACCGTGGCGATCGCGACGGGCGCCAGCGCGCCGGGGGCGCGACCGAGCGGCGAGGGTGTGCACGTGAAAGGCCGCTCGCTCGTCAATCACTGGATCGAGGTAGCGCTCGAGCCTACGGGCGCGCTGGCGCTGCACGATCGGCGCAGCGGGCAGCGGTTTGCGGAGCTGCTGCGGATCGAGGACGGCGGTGACGCCGGAGACACCTACAGCTACTGCCCGCCCGCGGGCGACCGGGTGACGCGCGCCGCCGGGCCGATCAAGGTGCGGCGGCTCGCCGCCGGCCCGCTGGTGGCCGCGCTCGAGGCCCGCTTTGAGCTGCGCCCCCGCGCGGGGGTCCGTCTGCTCCTGATGCTCCACGCGGACGGCCCGCTGATACGCTGCATCCTGGAGATCGAGAATCGGACGGGATGGCACCGGCTGCGCGCGCGCCTTCCCACGGGCCTCGCGGGCACGCCCGCCGTGGCCGGGACGGCCTTCGGCACGGTCGCGCGACCGGCGGTCGCCGTGCCGGCGGCGGCGTATCCGCTCGAGACGCCCGTGCGCACGGCGCCGGCGCACCGATTCGTGGCGGCGGCGAGCGGACCGCGCGGGCTCGCGCTCGTCGCGCCTGGGTTCTTCGAGTACGAGTGGACGCCCGGCGGCGATCTGCTACTCACGCTGCTGCGGTCGGTGGGCGAGTTGTCGCGCGGCCATCTGCCGACGCGTCCGGGACACGCTGGCTGGCCAACCGCGACGCCGCTCGCCCAGTGCCCGGGGCATAGCCGCATCGACCTGGCATTGGTGCCGGTGTCGCAGGCCGAGCTGGAGCGCGGCGACGTGATCCCCGCGCTGTGGGAGGACGCCTTCCTGCCGTTGCGCGGCTTCTGGCTGCGCGATGCGGTGGACGTGGCCGTGGCGCCGGTGGACGTGGCGCTCGAAGGATCGGGACTCGTGCTTTCGGCCGTGAAGCCGGCGCAGCAGGGCTCGCCTCTCGTGCTGCGCTGCTACAACGCCACCGGCCGCCCGGCCGCGGGTGCCTGGCGGTTCGCCGACGGGGTGAAGAGCGCGCATCGGGTGCGCGCCGATGAGCGCGAATCGACCGCCCTGGTGCTGGAGGGGCGGGGGAAGGTCGTGCGGTTCGCCGCGCAGCCGCACGAGCTCGTCACCATCCTGGTGACCTGAGCATGCAAGAGCATCGCGTGACGGTCGCCCGGTCGGCCCGCTACTTCACGCTCGGCGGCACGGAGCCGCGCGAAGTGTGGTTTGCGTGTCATGGCTACGGGCAGCTGGCCGCCCGGTTCCTGGAAAAGCTGCGCGTGCTCGACGACGGCGGGCGCTGTCTCGTCGCGCCCGAGGGTCTGTCGCGCTTTTACCTGACCGAAAGCCCCACCGAGCGTCGCGTCGGCGCGACCTGGATGACCCGTGAAGATCGCGTGGCCGAGATCGCGGACTACGTGCGCTACCTCGACGCCGTGTACGACGACGTCTTGGGGCGGCTCGATCGCGCGCGTGTGACGGTGCACGCGCTGGGGTTCTCGCAGGGCGCCGCGACCGTCAGCCGCTGGACGGCCATGGGGAAGTCGCCAATTGACCGGGTGGTATTGTGGGGCGGCGAGTTCCCGCCGGATCTGGATCTCACGCGCGCCGATTTCGCCCAACGGCTGCGCGCCGCGCGCCTCACGCTCGTGTACGGCCGCTCCGACGAGTACATCACGCCCAAGGTGCTCGCCAAGGTGACCGAGCGGCTCGGCGCGCACGACATCCCCTACCGGGAGATCCCCTTCGCCGGCGGGCACGAGCTCAACGAGGGCGTGCTGAAACAGCTCGCGGAGGGGTGAGGGAGTAACGCCGCTCGGGGTTCCAGGCATCCTGCAGCGCGTCTCCCAGCAGCGTGCACGCCACGACAACCAGCACCAGCGCCATCCCCGGTGCCGCGGCGACCCACGGTGCGTTGACCAGGGTGTCCCGTCCCGAAGCGATCATGTTGCCCCAGGACGGCGCGGGTGGCTGGACGCCGAGCCCGAGGAACGACAACCCGGCCTCGAGCGTGATCGCGTTGCCCAGCCCGAGCGCCGCGGCCACGATCACCGGCGTGAGGGCGTTGGGGAGGATGTGACGCCACAGCACGCGACCGCGCGACGAGCCGAGGGCGACGGCGCTTTCGACGAACGGCCGCACGGCGAGCGAGCGCACCTCGGCCTGCACCAGTCGCGCGACCGGCATCCAGCCCGTGAGTCCCAATACGATGACCACGAGCGCCGCGCTCGGTCGCCACAGGGCGGCGAGCACGAGCAGCAGCACCACGCGCGGCAGCGCGAGCGCGAAGTCCGTGAGCGCGAGCAGCGGCAGCTGCACGAGCCCGGGCCCGAAGCCGACGGCCGCGCCCACGGCGACGCCGAGCGCGATCGACAGCAGCACGGCGAGGGTCCCCACCGCGAGCGTCACGCGCGCGCCATACACGAGGCGCGTCCACACGTCCCGGCCGAACCGGTCGGTGCCCAGCACATGGAAGCCGCCGGCGCGGTCGCCCGTGAGCGGCGGCAGGAAGCGCGTGGCGACGATGTCGCCCTGCACCGTCGGACGGCCGCCCGTCACGAGCGGCGCCGCCACGCCCGCGGCGGCGACGATCGCGAGCACGGCCACGCCGAACGCCGCCCGCCGGTCCCGCAGCAACGGTCTCACCTCACGTCTACCGTCCCGGCTGCCGCATGCGGGGATCGATCCACACCGCGGCAACGTCGGCCAGGAAGTTTCCGGCCACAACCAACACCGCGCTGACGACGGTCGCGCCCATCACCACGGGGTAGTCGCGGGCTTGCACCGCCTCGACCAGCCGGCGTCCCACCCCGGGCCAAGCGAACACCGCCTCGACGAACACGGTCCCCGAGAAGAGCGCGGGAAGGGAGAGCCCCAGCAGCGTGATCACGGGAATCAACGCATTCCGTGCAACGTGTCGTCGTGTCACCTGGAACGGTGACAGCCCCTTCGCCCGCGCGGCGCGCACGAACGGCTGGGTCAGGACATCACGCATCGCGCCGCGTACGAAGCGGGCGGTGCCGCCGATGCCGATCAGCGTGAGCGTGGCGAGCGGGAGGGCGAGGTGGCGCAGTCGGTCGGCGAGGCGGCTCCAGCCCGTGAGGGTGTCGGCGTCGAGCCCGGCCGCCCCGAACGCGGGGAGTGCGCGTCCCCAATACGTGAAGACGATGATCAACGCGAGGCCGAGCCAGTATCCCGGCAGCGCGAAGAGCGTGACGGTCGTGACGGACAACGCGGTGTCGAGCCGGGGACCGACGCTCGCCTGGACGGCGCCGACCGCGAGGCCGAGGAGGTAGGTCAAGACCAGCGACAGCCCCGCGAGCTCCAGCGTCGCGGGCACTGCGTCGCCGAGCAGGCCGCGCACGGCGCGCCCCGTCACGATGCTGCGCCCCCAATCTCCGCGCGCGAACCGGCTGAGCCAGGCGGCGAACTGCGTGGGCAGGGGCCGGTCGAGGCCCAGGGCGTGGCGCTGGAGCGCCGCCTGCTCCGGCGAGGCGGCGGGCCCCACCAGCTGCTCCACGGGATCGCCGGGCGCGAGTCGCAGCAGGACGAACGTGAGGGCGACCACGCCGGCCACGACCGCCGCGCCGGCCAGGGCGCGGCGCGCAAGCGGGAGAATCATGCGCCGAATCTCGCGCGACCACGCAAGGCCCGCTAGAATGCGGGCGTGCTGCGACGGATGACCGGGCTCGCGATCCTGGCGACGGTGACTGCGGCGTGCGGCGGGAGGGCCGCGCGGCGCGGCCGCGCCGTGGTGTTCGCCTCGGGCGCCGACCTCCAGACGGTCAACCCCCTGCTCACCGTGCATCCCTTCGCGAAACAGGTGGAGCGCTACGTGCTGCTCACCACCCTGGCGCGGTACGACTCCGCGCTGGTCGCGCAGCCCTACCTCGCGCGGGCGTGGACCTGGTCGCCCGACCGGAAGAGCCTCGTGTTCCGGCTGCAGCCGGGCGTGCGCTGGCACGACGGCACGCCGACCACCGCGCGCGACGTCGTGTGGACGCTGTCCGCGGCGCGTGACCCGGCGACCGGGTACCCTCGTACCGCCGACTTCGCCGACGTGGCGTTCATCAACGATCCCAACGACTCGACGGTGGTCATTCGATTCGCCCACGAGCAGCGCGGCATTCCCGACGTGCTGACGGACCTGGCGATTCTTCCCGCCCACGTGCTCGACTCGATTCCTCGCGCGGAGCTGCGCCGCGCCGCGTGGAACCTCCGGCCGGTCGGGAACGGACCGTTCCGGTTCGTGGCCCACGAGCCAAACCGCCGCTGGGTATTCGCCGCCGACTCAGGCTTTCCCGCGGCGCTGGGCGGGCCGCCCGCGCTGGCGCGGCTCATCATCGTCGTGGTCGACGAGCCGACCGCCAAGCTCGCCGCCCTCACCGCGGGCGAGATCGACTTCGCCGGCATCCAGCCGGCGCACGTCGCATTCGTGCGCAAGGACACGGCCCTCGCGGTGCTCGACTATCCCGTCATTCTTCCGTACGGCATCGTGTTCAACATGCGCCGTCCGCCGTTCGACGACGCCCGCGTCCGACTCGCCGCGGCGCTCGCGCTCGATCGCCGCGAGATCGTGGACGGCTATCTGTACGGCCTCGGCAGCGTCGCCGACGGTCCCGTGCCGCCCGGCGTCCCGGGCTACGTCCCGGTGCGCCCGCTGCCCGTCGATGCCGACTCGGCCCGCCGGCTGCTGGCCGGCCGACGCGTCGCATTCGAGCTGCTCACGGTGGGGAGCGGCGAGGCGGCCCTCGAGCAGATGATCCAGGCGCGGCTCGCCGCCGTGGGCTTCGACGTCGCGATTCGGCAGCTCGAGCTTACGGCCTTTCTCGATCGGGTGAATCCCCGGCGGCGCGACTTTCAGGCCGCCGTGACGGGGACGCCCGGTGATGCGGGGCTCGGGTATCTGACGACGCTCGCCGACCAGGCGGGAATGCGTGTGCCGCCTGATCCAGCGCTCGCGCAGCGGATGTTCCGCGATTCGCTGCCCGTCGCCTTCCTCTATCACGCGCGCGGGCTGCAGGGGATGAACCGCCGCGTGCACGGCGTGCGGATGGATTGGCGCGGCGAGCTGCCCACCGTCGCGGCGTGGCGGACCGCGCCGTGAGGCGGCGCGACCTGCCCGCGGAATTCCGCGCCGCGGCGCCCGTCCGCCTGGACTTCGCGGGCGGCTGGACCGACGTCCCGCCGTTCTCCGCACGCGAAGGCGGCGTGGTCGTGAGCGCGGCGATCGATCTGTCAGCCCACGTCGAGGTAAAGCTCGGCGGCCCGCGCATCCGCCTCGTGTCGGAGGACCTGGGACAGGAGCTCGAATGCGTCGACTCCGGAGGGCTCGTGCTCGACGGCCGGCTGGATCTCCTGAAGGCGGCGCTGCGCATGTTTCCGGTCCAGACCCCCTGCACGCTCACGACGCGCTCGGACGCGCCCCCGGGGTCGGGCCTGGGCAGCTCAGGCGCGATGGACGTCGCGTTGGTCGGCGCGCTGACGCTGGCACGCGCCGACCGTTTGTCCGAGCGCGAGATCGCCGAGCAGGCGTGGTATCTCGAGACCGTCGAGGCGAAGATCCCCGGCGGGAAGCAGGATCAATTCGCCGCGGCCCTGGGCGGGTTTCAGCGCCTCTCGTTCCGCGATCCCGACGTCGGGGTGGAGCCGATCACGCTCGCGCCCGCCTTTGCAGCCGAGCTGGAGCGCCGCACCGTGCTGTGCTATACGGGACGGTCCCGCATGTCGGGCGCCACCATCTCGCGGGTCATGGCGGCGTACGAGCGCGGGGATCCCGGTGTGACGGACGCGCTCCGGGGTGTGAAGGAGGTGGCCGAAAGAATGGCGGAGGCGCTGCGGGCAGCGAACCTGACGCAGGTCGCGCAGCTGCTCGCGGAGAATTGGCAACACCAGCGGTCGCTCGATCCCGAGATGTGCACGCCGGAGATGGCACGGCTCGAGCGGGCGGTGACCGCCGCGGGCGCGCTCGGAGGCAAGGCTGCCGGCTCGGGGGCGGGGGGTTGCATGTTTTTCGTGACCGGGGACCAGCCGGCACCGGTGATCGCCGCGGCCCGGGCCGCCGGGTCCACCCTGCTCCCGGTCCGCTGGGCGCGCGAGGGTGTGCGGGCGTGGTGAGCGCGGAACACCTGGCGGCGCGGCGGGCGCTGATCGCGGGAGCGCCCGATCTCGCGGCGTTGCTCGCCCATCTCCGCGAGCGCGCGGCACCGGTGCTCGCTCGTATGCCGCCGCTGCCTGCGGCGAAGGCCTTGCTCTCGGTCGACGGCGGCGTCTGCCCCGACGATGGCGCGACGCTGGTGTTCGACCCGTGGAGCCCCGACGTGCACCGTTGCCCGAGCTGCGGCCGGAGCCAGAGCGGCGAGCGGCACGACCGTCACTGGGCGCGCTATCAGCACCTGTGGCTGGCCGAGCGCGCGGCGCACCTCGCGACGCTCGCCGTCCTCGGTGGCGACGCCGCGGCGGCGGGGGGGGCGACCGAGATCCTCCGGTCGTACGCCCGGAGCTACTGGCAATATCCCAACAGGGACAATGTGCTCGGGCCGAGCCGGTTGTTCTTCTCGACGTACCTCGAATCCATCTGGATCTGTAACTACCTCGCCGCCGGCGTGCTGCTGCGCGAAGCGGGCACGCTCGACGACGCCACGGCGCGGGGCGTCGGCCAGGTGGCCGACGAGGCCGCGAATCTCATCGGGGAGTTCGACGAGTCGTTCTCCAACCGCCAAACGTGGAACAACGCGGCGCTCGCCGCGATCGCCGTGTGGTTCGAGGACGACGAGCTCGCCCGCCGCGCCATCGAAGGGCCCACGGGCCTGCTCGAGCATCTGACACGCGGGTTCGGGCGGGACGGCATGTGGTACGAGGGAGAGAACTACCACCTGTTCGCGCTGCGCGCCCTGCTGACCGGAGCGGCGTGGGCGCGCGAGGCGGGCGTCGACATGTATGCGGAGCGACGGCTGGCGCGGCGCCTCCAGGCGGCCCTGCTTGCCCCATCCCGCACCGCGCTGCCGGACCTCACGTTTCCGGCGCGGAAAGACTCGCCGTTCGGAAGGTCCCTGGCGCAGCCGGCGTACCTCGAGCTGTGGGAGGTCGGACTCGGGAACCTCGAGATGCGGGATGCGGGAGGCGAGATGCGCGAGCTCGTCGGCTGGCTGCAGGCGCTGTATCGGGAAGCCACACCTGTCCCCGAGTTGTTCGAGTCCTACCTTCACGACGCCCCCATCGCATCCCGCATCCCGCATCCCGTATCCCGCACCACGCTCTCGTGGTGGTCTCTGCTCTTCATGACCCCTCAACTTCCGAGTGACGCGCCCGCATGGTCTCCCGGCAGCGTCCTGCTCGAGTCCCAGGGGCTCGCGGTCCTCCGGAACGCTGACCGGTACGTGAGCCTCGAGACTGGCCAGTTCGGCGGCGGGCACGGGCACCCAGACCGCCTGCATCTCACGCTCCACGCGGGCGGCATGCATTGGCTCGCAGACCCTGGCACCGGGAGCTACGTCGCGCGCGACCTGTTCTGGTATCGCTCCACTCTGGCGCACAACGCGCCCCGGCTCGACGGGGCGTCGCAACCGGCGGGCGACGCGGTCTGCGAGGCGTGGGACGCCCCGGGCGAGTGGGCCTGGGTCCGCGGGCGCTACGGCGACCTCACCCGCACCGTCGTCTCAGGCCCCGCATACACGCTGGACGTGGTCGAGCTGGGGAGTCGCGGCGATCACCTGGTCGAGCTCCCCTGGCATTTCGCGGGTACGGGGCAGGTGGGAGGTGGCACGTGGGTGGCCGACGAGCTGGCAGTCGAGTTCGTCTCGCGCGTCGAGCGCTTCGTCCCCGATCGAGCCGGTCCGTTTGTCCTCGAACTCGCCGCGGGTCCCAGGCGGCTGAAGGCGGTCCTGCTGTTCGACGGGGAGCTGCTGCGGGCCGAAGGGCCGGGACGCCCGCGGTCGGGGGAGCGGGCGACGTTCTACGTCGCGCGGGCGAAGGGGCGCGGGACGCGCTTCATCACCGTGCTCGAGCCGTTCGCCGACTCGGGCGTCGTGCAGGGTGTACGAGCGCATGGCGGCGTGATCGAAGTGGACACCGTACAGGGCACGCACCGCCATACCGCCACGACGGGTGGTTGGGAGATCGCGACGGATTCCGGTCGCGTGCGGCTCGCCGGCGGGCGCGAGCCCGAGCCCCCGTTCGCGCCCCTGCTCGAGCTGGACCGCCCCAAGCCCGCGATCGCGGCCGCGCTGCGCGTCACCGAGCCGCCGCCGCTCGACGGGACGCTCGACGGGTTCGACACGAGCGAGCCGTTCCGCCTCGAGCTGGAGGACCAGTACCGCCGCAGCGAGGAGGCCTACTCTGGTCCCGAGGACTTTTCCGCCGTCGCCTACGCCGCCTGGGATGACGACGCTCTCTATCTCGCGGTCGAGGTCATGAAGCCCGACGTCTGCTTCCGCCCGGCAGGCGCGCCGCCCCTGCGGCTCGACAACGAGCCGGATGACGTCCATTCGGATGGCGTGCAGGTGTACATCGCTCGCGATGAGGAAGGCGAAACGGACCAGGGGGTCGGCTACCTGATTGTTCCGCAGTCGGACGGACGCGAGCTACGCGTGCGGGCGACGAGTCACACGTCGGGGAGCCCGCAGGACGTGCAGGGCGCCTGGAGGCGGGTGGCGCGCGGGTTTCGCGTGACGCTCGCCGTGGCGTGGCCCGAGTGGCAGCGCGCGCACGTCGGCGGGCGGGTGCGCTTCGATCTGCTCGTGAACGAGATGCTCCCGGGACGACTGCGGCGGGCCGGGCAGCTCGTCTGGAGTGGTGGCAACGGATGGGTGTGGCTGCGAGGGGATCGGCAGGACGTGGCGCGGATGGGTGTGCTGGAGCTGGTGGGATGAAGCGAATGCGGAATTCGGAATGCGGAATGCGGAGTGTCAATGGAAGTGACGTATGGCGAAGGACCTCGCCCTGCAATTCCGCACTCCGCATTCCACACTCCGCATTGGCGTCATCGGCATTATGAGTATCACCGTCGTCTTGCACGAGCCCCAGGAGCTCGTCAACATCGCGCACGTCGTGCGGGCGCTCAAGAATTTCGGGCTGCGCGACCTGCGACTGGTCAATCCCCGGGAGTACGACGCGTCTCGCATCGCTGGCATCGCGCACCAGACGCAGGACGTCGTGGCTCGCGTGGCCCGGTTCGAGGGTCTGCCGGACGCCCTGGCGGACTGCGTTCACGTCGTCGGGTTCACGGCGCGGGGCCGCACGGCCAAGCGCAATCTGCAGCGGCCGCGCGAGGCGGCCGGGGAGATCCTCGGCCAGGCGGATGCCGGTCCGACAGCGCTGCTGTTCGGTCGCGAGGACAAGGGCCTCCCCAACGAGGCGCTCGATCTGTGCCACCGCGTCGTCACGATCCCCACCAACCCGGCGTATCCTTCTCTCAACCTGGCCCATGCCGTCGTGCTGATGCTGTACGAGCTCGCCGTGACGCGGGGCGACGACAGCCGGCCGTTCAAGGCGCCCCGGCGTGAGGGCCCGCCTGCGACCGCGGGCGATCTCGAGCGTCTGTTCGCGGACGTCGAGGCGGCGCTGCGGGTGATCGAGTTCTTCAAGACGCGGCAGGCCGAGGGCGTGATGCGCACGGTGCGCGAGGTGATCCACCGGACGCCGCTCGACGAGCGTGAAGCGAAGCTCGCGCGTGCGATGGCCATCGAGGTGGTGAAATACGGTGAGCGACTGGCGCGTTCCCGGGTTCACGTCGACCGGTAGCAAGCGACCCGACGCGCTGTTCGGCGCCGCGGCAGCGGACGACCTTGCGGGCCTTCCGACGCGCATGACGCGCGCGGAGGGGTACCGCGTGTGGGATGCCGCAGGCCGCGAGTACGTGGACTACGTGATGGCGCTTGGCGCCGTCGCGCTCGGCTACGGGCACCCCGCGGTGAATCGCGCGGCGGAGCAGGCGATCGCGGCGGGCGTCGCGGGTCCGCTGCCACCGGTGTTGGAAGAGGAGCTGGCCGCCGCGCTCGCCATGCGGATCCCGTGGTTCGAGCAGCTGCGCTTCTTGAAGACCGGTGCTGAAGCCGTGGCTGCGGCGGTGCGGCTGGCGCGCGTGGCGACCGGGCGCGAGCACGTGCTCGGTTGCGGGTACCACGGCTGGCTCGACTGGTCTCAGGGAGGCGAAGGCATCCCCGCGACGACCCGTGCGCTGTATGGGGAGATCCCGTTCAACGACGTGGACGGAACCCGACGGGTGATTCGCGAAGCCGGCGATCGTCTCGCCGTCGTCGTGGTCGAACCGGTGGTCGTGGTCGAGCCCACGCGCGAATGGCTGGAGGTGCTGCGCCAGGAGACCACGCGGGTGGGCGCGGTGCTCGTGTTCGACGAGATCAAGACGGCGTTCCGGCTGGCGATCGGCGGTGCGGCCGAGCGCTATGGCGTGCGCCCCGACCTCGCGGTGCTAGGCAAGGCGATGGCGAACGGGTTTCCCCTGGCGGTGGTGGGCGGCAGGGCGGACCTGATGGCCGGCGTAGCCCGCACGTGGATCTCGTCGACGCTCGCGACCGAAGCTGTGGCGCTCGCGGCGGCGCAGGCGACGCTGGAGACGTTCGCGCACGAAGATGTGTGCGGGCATCTGCACCGCATGGGCACCCGGTTGCTGCACGGCCTCCATCGCCTGCACAAGGAGCACGGCGATGTGGTGACCGGGGTGGGCGGGATCGCGGAGATGTGCTTTCTCCATTTCGCGAGCGAGAATATGTCACGGGTCGTAGCGCGGAGCTGTGCGGCGCGCGGCCTCCTGTTCAAGCGCACGGCGTACAATTTCGTGTCCATGGCGCACGAGGAGGTTACCGTCGACCGGACGTTGGATATCTTGGGGGACGTGCTCAGAGCGATCGAGCTGTGACCCTGCAACGCAAGCTGCTATTGGGTTTTGGCCTGATGGTCGTCCCGACCATGTTCGTCGGCGTCCAGGCCATTCGGACCAACGCGCAGGAGCGCGGCACGCTGGAAGCGCTGGGCCAGCGCCTGGCGCGCTCGCGCACGTACGCGGACGTCGAAGACGCGATGTTCAACCAGACGCAGGTCATCTGGCGTTACCTCGGCGGGGATCCCACCGCCAAGCAGGAATTCCCGCTTACCGAGCAGGTGGTGACCTTCCGGCTCGACCGCTGGGCCGCGGGCCTTCCCCCCGACGAGGTCAAGCTCGCCGACGGCGTGCGCCGCATCGAAGCCGACATTAGGACCGTGGCGGATCGCGTCTTCCGGCTGCACGATGCCGGGCAGCGGGACCAGGCGGCACTCATCGCGCGGCGCGAGCTGCTGGAGCGGTTGCAGCCGACGCTTGCCAGCGTGAACCGTGAGGTCTATCGGCAGGCCCGCGAGCTCAGCGTGCAGGGCGCCGTCACGCAGATGCAGACCATCGTCGAGACGAAACGTCGGGTCCTGTGGGCGACCGTGTTTCTGGCGCTCGTCGCCGGCCTGCTCGCGTCCTGGCTCATCGCGCGCGACCTGGCGCGCCCGCTCACCGAGCTGCGCCACGCGATGGCCGTCGTCGGCGCGGGCGACCTCGAACATACGATCGCTCACGCCATCGTGCCCCGGTCCTCGGACGAGATCGGCGACTTGGCGCGGGCCTTCGCCCGCATGACCGAGCAGCTGCGGCAGTCGCGCGCGCAGCTGGTGCAGTCCGAGAAGCTCGCGTCGATCGGCCAGATGGCCGCCGCGGTGGCCCACGGCCTGCGCAATCCGCTCGCCAGTCTGCGTGCCGCGGCCCAACTCGCCCGGCACCGCGTCGACGCTCCGGCCGCCCGCGAGCAGCTCGATGCCATCGTGGAGCAGGTCGACCGACTCGATCTGCGCATCGCCCACCTGCTGCAATTCTCCCGACCCGCGCCGTTCCACCCGCTGCGCGAGAGCGTGCGAGCGCTGGTCGACGGCGCCCTCGCCGGATTCTCGGAGTTGTTGCGCCAGCGCAAGGTCGAGCTCGCCGTCCATGCCCCGGTCGCCCTCCCAGAGATCCAGGTGGACCCGATGCGGCTCGAGCAGGCCCTGACCGAGCTGGTCTCGAACGCGCTCGACGCCATGCCGGACGGCGGGCGGCTGGACGTCGCCACACGGACCGAGCCCGGCGCGAGCGGCGTGGGCGGTGTCGTCGTCGAGGTCACCGACACCGGCCGCGGCATCGCCCCCGAGATTCTCCCCAACCTGTGCGAGCCCTTCTTCACGACGCGGCCCGAGGGTACCGGCCTGGGGCTCGCGATCGCCAAGCGCTACGTGGAGGAGGCGGGCGGCCGGCTCGACATCGCGAGCACCGTCGGCCGCGGCACCACGGTGCGGATCTGGCTGCCCATCGCGAGCGGCGAGGTCGCGCCCCAGCCGGCACGGAGTATCGCGTGAGCGGCTCGACCGTGCTGATCGTGGACGACGAGCAGTCGCTGGCGCGCTCCGCCAAGGCGTTCCTGGCCGACCACGGCTACGAGGCGGAGGTGGCAGGCACGGGGGAGCAGGCGCTCGAGCTGCTCGCCGCCCTGCAGCCGGACGTCGTCTTCGCCGACGTCCGGCTGCCCGGGATGAGCGGGCTCGATCTGCTCAAGCGGATCCGCGCGTTCGATCCCGTGATCCCGGTGATCATGTTGACGGCCTACGGCTCGATCGAGGGCGCCGTGGAAGCGGTGAAGCTCGGCGCCTTCGACTACGTCAAGAAACCGGTGGACCTGGAGGAGCTGAGACTGCTCGCCGACCGCGCGCGTGAGACGCGTCTCTTGAAGCAGGAGCTGTCCTACTACCGCCGTCGCGCCACGACGGACGTCGGCTTCGAAGGACTGGTGGGCGAGTCGCGCGCCGTGCACGCGGTGCTCGAGCGGGCCCGACAGATCGCGGCGCTCGACGAGACGCCGCCGGTGCTGCTCACCGGCGAAACCGGCACCGGCAAGGGTCTCCTGGCCCGCGCGATCCACGCCGCGGGCCCGCGGGCCACGAAGCCGTTCATCGAGGTCAACTGCACGGCGCTGCCGGCCACGCTCATGGAAGCCGAGCTGTTCGGCCACGAGCGCGGGGCGTTCACGGACGCCAAGGAATCGAAGCCCGGCCTGATGGAGGCGGCGGAGGGGGGGTTTCTGTTCCTCGACGAGATCGGCGACGTGGACCTGGCGGTGCAGGGAAAGCTGCTGCGGGCGATCGAGGAGCGGGCGGTGCGGCGCGTGGGCAGCGTGCGCGAGCGCAAGATCGACGTCCGCATCATCGCCGCCACCAACCGCGATCTCGAGCGCGCAGTGGGCGAGGAGCGGTTCCGCAAGGATCTGTATTTCCGGCTCGCGGTGATCGTGCTCGACGTGCCTCCCCTGCGCCAGCGCGGGGAGGACGCGCTGCTCCTCACCGAGTACTTCCTGCGCACGTTCAACGCCAAGTACGGAAAGGTCGTGCGCGAGCTGAGCCGCGCCGCGCGCGAGCTGCTGCTCTCCTACCCCTGGCCGGGGAACGTCCGCGAGTTGAGCCATGTCATCGAGCGCGCCGTCCTGTGGAGTCGGGGTCCGACGCTCGATGTCGAGCACCTGTCGCTCACGCGGCCCGTTGGCTCGACCGACCACGGCAATGCCGCGAAGCCGGACGCGGCCACGCTCCCGCAGTGGGAGAAAACGATGATAGAGCAGGCGCTGCGGGACGCAGGGGGAAACCAGACGAAGGCGGCCCAGCGCCTCGGCATATCGCGTGACACGCTGCGTTACCGTCTGAAGAAATTCGGGCTCAGTGGGTGACCACACCCACGGGTGGGTGAAAAGGCTCACCATTCGTTGGTTCGTGGCCAACACGGTCTCCCCAATCGCTTGCGGGGAAATGACTTGCTAGGTCGGCCTGCCTGGCACGGAGTCTGCCTCTCGTCTAGGGCAACCGGTTCGTAGGGATCGATCGACCCCACCGTTTCTGGAGGACGCAACATGAAGTGGACCAAGCCCGAATACGAAGTCGTCGAGCTGGGGATGGAAGTCGGCGCATACGCCGGCAACGCCTGAACCAAGCCGGAACAGCTGAAGAGGGGCCGGGTGACAAACCCGGCCCCTTTGTTCAATGCGCGTGATCATTCTCGGCTCGGCGGCGGGTGGCGGAGTCCCCCAATGGAACTGCGCCTGCCCGAACTGCACTGATGCCCGGCACGACAACCGCGGCCGCACCCAATCGTCAGTGGCCGTGAGCGCGGACGGCGAGCGCTGGATTCTGCTCAACGCCTCGCCCGATCTCCGCACGCAGCTCGCCGCTCATCACGAGCTGTGGCCTCGGGGCCGCCGCGGTTCGGGCATCGCGGCGGTGATCCTGACCGACGGCGAAATCGATCATACGCTCGGCCTGCTCCTGATGCGCGAGAGCGCCAGCAAGCTGCCCGTGTACGCGCCGGCGGGTGTCACGGCCCTGCTGGACGGCGCGTGGCCGCTCTACCGGGTGCTCTCGGCCTACTCGGGAGTGGAGCCGCGGGTGCTCGACGAAGCTCGACCCATGCCGCTCACCGATCACGCGGGCGCTGCGCTCGGGTTGTGCTGCTCCGCCGCCCCCGTCGCACGGCGGCCGCCGCGTTACGCTCGTGGCGTCTCCCAGGCGACCTTCGATGTCGGCCTGCGGCTCGAAGACGAGCGCACCGGCGGCACGCTGGCGTACGTGCCGACCGCCGGCGCGATCGACGATCGGGTGCGACGGATCGCGCGCGGCGCCGATCTCCTGTTGTTCGACGGCACGTTCTGGTCGGACGACGAGCTCCGCGCCGTGGTCGGCGGCGACGCCCCCACGGCGCGCGAGATGGGGCACCTGCCTGTCGGCGCGCCCGGGGGCAGCCTGGAGCTGTTGCCGCGACTCGACGCCAAGCGCACGGTGCTCGTGCACATCAACAACACCAATCCAATGCTGTGTCGCAGCTCGGCCGAGCGGACGCAGGTCGAGGCGGCGGGGGTGCTGGTGGGAGAAGACGCGATGGAGTTCGAGCTGTGAGCGCGCCGCTGCGCTCGGCGGCCCCCGCCGACCAGCTGACGCGGCGGTTACGTGGCGTACTGGAGCGCCGCTATCATCATCTGCACCCGTTCAACCAGCGGATGCATCGCGGCGAGTTGTCACGCGAAGAGCTGCAGCTCTGGGTCGCGAACCGCTTCTACTACCAGATCAACATTCCGGTGAAAGACGCGCTGATTCTCGCCAATTGCCCCGAGCGCGAGGTGCGCCAGCAGTGGATCCAGCGCATCATCGATCACGACGGGCGGCCGGGCGCAGAAGGCGGCATCGAAGCGTGGCTGCGGCTGGGCGAAGCGATGGGGGTGAAGCGCCCCGAGATGCTCGAGCAGCGGCGGCTGCTCCCCGGTGTGCGCTTTGCGGTGGACGCCTACGTCATCTTCTGCCGATCGCGGCCCTGGCTCGAGGCGGTGGCCGCATCGCTCACGGAGATGTTCGCTCCGCTGATTGTCCAGGAGCGGCTCGCCGCGATGCTCGGCCACTACACGTGGGTGGATCCCGACGGCCTGCAGTACTTCAAGAATCGTCTGCAGCAGGCGCCCCGTGACGCGGAGTACGCGCTCGGGCTCGTCACCGAGCGGTTCCGCAGTCCCGCCGACCAGGACCGCGCGGTCGCCGCGCTCGAGTTCAAGTGCGACGTGCTGTGGTGCCTCCTGGACGCGGTGGAGCGGGGCCCGCTGCCTGGAGCCGGCACATGAGTCCCGCGACGGCGGCGGCTGTTCCGCGCCTCCATGCCAAGGCGCGCCTCCAGCGGGATGAGGTGCGGGGGCGTGAAGTGCTGCTCTATCCCGAAGGCCTGGTGGGACTCAACCCCACCGGTGCGGAGATCCTCGCGTTGTGCGACGGGGTACGCTCGCTCGCCGACATCGTGGCGACGCTGGAGCGGCGCTACGGCGTGACGGGGCTCGAGCGCGACGTCGCCGCGTTTCTCGACGGACTCGCCGGGAAGGGCCTGGTGCTCTATGGACCCTAAGCCTCTGTGGCTGCTCGCCGAGCTGACGTACAAGTGTCCGTTGCAATGCCCCTACTGCTCGAACCCGCTGGACTTCGCCGGCCCCCGCTTCAAGCGCGAGCTCTCGACCGATGAGTGGTGCCGTGTGTTCCGCGAAGCCAAGACGCTCGGTGTGCTGCAGCTCGGGCTCTCCGGCGGCGAGCCCACGTTGCGGCCCGACCTGGAGGAGCTGGTCCGCACCGCGCATGGACTGGGGCTGTATACGTCGTTGATCACCTCGGCGTTCCGGCTCACCAGGGAGCGGTTGGCCGGCCTGAAAGCGGCGGGGCTCGACCACGTGCAGATCAGCGTCCAAGGCGCCGACGCGGAACTCTCGGACGAGATCGCCGGCACGGCGTCCTACCGGGACAAGATCGCGGCGTACCATTACACGCGCGAGCTGGGGTTTCCGCTGACCGTCAACGTGGTGCTGCACCGCCGCAATCTCCACCAGGTCGAGGCACTGATCCGGCTTGCCGAATCGCTCGGCGCCGAACGGATCGAGCTCGCCAACACGCAGTTCTACGGGTGGGCGCTCCATAATCGCGACGCGCTCATGCCGACCAAGGCTCAGCTCGCCGCGGCGTGGCGGGTGGTCGAGCGGGAGCGGGCCCGCCTCGGGACGAGGCTCGAGATCGTGTGGGTCCTCCCCGACTACCACGAGGAGTTCCCCAAGCCGTGCATGGGCGGCTGGGGACGCGCCTACATGACCGTCACGCCGGCGGGCGAGGTGTGGCCCTGCCATGCGGCGGGCCGGATCACCACCTTGACCTTCGAGAACGTGCGGGACCACTCGCTCGACTGGATCTGGGAGCACTCCGACGCGTTCAACCGGTTTCGCGGCGACGGCTGGATGCCCGAGCCGTGCCGCTCGTGCCCGCGCAAGGCGCAGGATTTCGGCGGGTGCCGTTGCCAGGCCTTTCTGGTCGCGGGCGACGCGGGCGTCACGGATCCGGTGTGCTCCCTCTCGCCGCATCGCCATCTGATCGACGCCGCGCTCGCGCACGAGCGCGAACCCGAGGAGTGGACTTACCGCGCGGCCCCTGCGTCGCGCGCGCTCGCCGGAAGAGGATGACCGCCGCCGCGATCGAGGCGCGCGGGCTCGGCAAGGATTTCCGCTCGATCCGCGCGCTCGATCAGCTCGACCTCGACGTCCGCGAAGGAGAGTTCTTCGGCCTGCTCGGGCCGAACGGGGCCGGCAAAACCACCACCGTCCATTTGCTCGCCACGCTGCTCGCGCCGACCCGCGGGACGGCGCGCGTCGGGGGGCACGATGTGGCGCGGGATGACCTCGCCGTCCGGCGCGTCATCGGCCTGGTGTTTCAGGACACCACGCTCGACCGCGATCTCACCGTCCAGGAGAACCTCCGCTTCGCCGCCCGCTTGTGGAACCTGCCCGGACGACTCGCCGTGCCGCGGATCGAGGCGCTCGTCCGCCAGTTCGGGCTGTTCGAGCGCCGCGCCGATCCGGTGCGCACCCTCTCGGGGGGCATGCGTCGTGCTGCGGACCTGGCCCGCGGCATGCTGCACGAGCCCCGCGTGCTGTTCCTGGACGAGCCGACGGCCGGCCTCGACCCGCGCGCCCGTCGCTCGCTGTGGGATCTGATCCGCCGGCTGCGCCAGGCGTCCGGCCTGACCGTGTTCCTCACGACGCATTACGTGGAGGAGGCGGAGCCGTGCGACCGCGTGGCCGTGATGGATCACGGGCGGCTCGTGGCGTTGGGGACACCGGCCGACTTGAAACGCACCACCGGCGTCGGGTCGCTCGAGGAGGTGTTCCTGGCGCGCACCGGCCACCCGCTGGCCGAGACGGGAGCCGGGTGAGCATGCGCGCGGTGTACGGGATCGTCGTCCGCGAGCTGGTGCGGTTCCGGCGGCAGCGAGCTCGCGTGCTCGCGAGCATCGGGCGGCCGTTCGTGTGGCTGATATTCGCGGGTGCGGGGTATGCGGCCGTCTTCGCCGGGCGCAACGAAATCGACTACCGGGTCTACATGGCGCCGGGGCTGCTCGGGATGGTGGTGATGTTCGGCGCGCTGCTCGCGGCGCTGTCGACCGTCACGGACCGCGACGCCGGCGTCCTCCGGATGGTGCTCGTGGCGCCGATCCGGCGCAGCACGATCGCGCTCGGCAAGGCGCTGGGCGCCACCGTGCTCGGGACGACGCAGGCCGTGGTGGTCGCGGCCCTGCTGCTGCCGCTCGTTCACTTGCGACCCAGCCTCGCGGGCGGCCTGCTCGCCGGATTGGCCCTGGTGCTCTCCAGCCTCGCGTTGGGTGCCGTCGGCCTCGTGCTCGCCGCGAGTATCCGCTCCCTCGAGAACTTCGCCGGGGTGATGAACTTCGTCGTCTTTCCGATGCTGTTCCTGTCGGGTGCGCTGTATCCGGTGCGCCACCTCGGACCGGTGCTGCGTCTCGTCGCCTACGTCAACCCGCTGGCCTACGGCGTGGATCTGCTCAAGCACGCGCTGCTGGGCGCGTGGGCGGGCGCCGGGTATGGTGGGGAGCTGTCGCCGTGGCTCGACGTCGCCGCCCTCGCCGGGTTCGCGGTCGCGGGGCTCGTCGCCGCCGCGCCGCTCCTCGCCCGCGAGGGCGGGGTGACGCGCACGGCGTTTCGGGAGCGGGTCTAGCTGACGACCAGGCGGGTGATGATCGCCGTGATGATCAGGACGATGAGCGTGGCGGCGATGCTCGTGAGCAGTGTGTAGGCGGCGGTCCTGTCGCGCGGGGCCTTGGTGACCGGAGGCAGCCCCGCGGCGTACAACCGGATGCTGTAGAGCCCCACCAGCATCGCCAGCGGCTCGATCCGCGGGAACAGGGCGAACACGCTTGCCAGCCAGTACGGCGTGCTCCCGTATGCCGCGATCTTCAGGGCCTGCACGCGATTCCGCTGTGCCCCGATCGACCCCCCGATCACGTCGATCGCCGCCGCCAGCGCGTAGACGCCGACCAGATTGAGCACGTACTCTAGGACGCCCGCCTGCACCGCGGTCCCGAGACTGACGGGCACCGTGCCGAACGTGAGCAGGCTCCCGCGCTCGCCGAACACGATCCCCCCGATCGTGGCCGCGATTGGGCCGATCGCCGCCATGGGCACGAGATAGCGCCAGTAGATCGGGCCGGCGGTCGTGAACTCTCCGGCGATCGTGGCCCACTCCTGCGTGGGCTGCAACAGCAGCCGCTGCGCCCGCATGAGCCACGCCGGCAGCTTGCGCGCTTTCCGGGGGGGCGGCTTGGCGGCCGGCTTGACCGTGGGGCGTGGCGGTGGCCCGGCCTTGGGCGGCGTCGGTCCGCGCGGCGGAGTCGGACCCCGGGGGGGTGGCGGGGGGGCTCGCATGATGGCACAAGATACAACACCGACTCAGATTCAAGCCATGCTCATCGACGTCCACGCCCACTTCTACCACGACCAGACGCCGCGCGCCGACTGGCGCGAGCGCAACGCCAGTCGCCTATCCGCCGGGGACAAGATCGGGGTGACCCACCACGTGGCGTCCATCCTCGGCAGCTGGGGCCTGACGTCGCCGATCTACTTTCCCTCGCCCCGGGACGTCACTTACGGCAACGACGCGCTGCTCGTGCTCCAGCGGCAGCACCCCGATCGCGTCCGCGGCTACGTCACCGTCAACCCCAACTACACCACCCACGCACGTGCCGAGATCGAGCGGTGCCTCGGCGCCGGGATGGTGGGGATCAAGCTGGCGGCCAGCCGCCGCGCGACCGACCCCCTGCTCGACCCGATCTCTGAGCTGGCCCGGGCGCGTGGCGTTCCGGTGCTCCAGCACGTGTGGCAGCACCGGCGGCGCGATTGGCCGGGGCAGGAGGCGTCGGATGGCGCCGAGCTCGCCGCGCTGGCCGCGCGCCATCCGGACGTGCGCTTCATTCTCGCCCACATCGGAGGCGGCGGCGACTGGCAGCACTCGCTCGCGGCGCTGCGGACCGTGGCGAACGTGTATGTCGATGTCTCGGGGAGCGGTGTGGACGGCGGTATGCTCGAGGCGTGCCTCGAATCGGTGGGCGTGGAGCGGCTGCTTTGGGGCACCGACCTGACCATGGAGACCGGGTGGGCCAAGCTGCGCTACCTCGCGCACCTCCTGTCGCCCGCGCAGCTCGAGCTCGTGAAGTGGAAGAACGCGGTGCGCATCTTCCCGCCTGGCGCGTTCCCCGCCGACTGATGCGGATCGACGTCAACGCCTTCCTCGGCGCCTACCCCTACCGCCGGGTACCCGGTACGGCTCCCGAGCGGCTGATGCAGGCGCTCGAGCGCGTTCAAATCGACGAGGCGTGGGTAAGCCACCTGCCGAGTCTCTTCTGGCGCCAGCCGATGGAGGGGAACGCCTGGCTGTACGACACCGTCGCGCGGGAGCGGCGGCTCCGGCCCGTGCCCGCGGTGCACCCGGGGCTCGCCGGCTGGGCGCCGACCTTGGGAGAGGCGGTCGACCACGGCGCCCCGGCGGTCCGGTGCGATCCAGCGCACTACGGCCTCGACCCGGCGGGGCCAGAGGTGCGAGTGCTCGCCGCGGCCTGCGGCGCGGCAAAGCTCCCCCTCATGATGGCGGTGCGCCTCGAGGACGCTCGCCAGCGTCACCCGAACGACCGCGCCGCCGAGCTCCCCGCCGCGGCGGTGCGCGCGTTGATCCGCAGCGACGACGCCGTACGGCTGCTGATCACGCACGCGGATCGCGCGTTCATCGAGGAGGTGCACTTCGGATCGACGCCCGACGAGGCGGCTCGGATGTGGTGGGACATCAGCTGGATCTGGGGCCCGCCGGAGGATCATCTCGCGATGCTCGTGGAGACGGTGGGCGTGGAGCGCTTCGTGTTCGGCACGGGGCAGCCGCTCCGCATCCCGGAAAACGCCGTCGCGAAGCTCGACCTCCTCGATCTCGGCGCACAGCGGCGCGCGGCCATCGAGTCGGAGAACGCCCGCGCTGGGTTGCTGCACTGACCGGGCCTCGGCGGGACCGCCTGACGGCCGCGCTCGAATGGGGTGTCATCCCCGCCGTCCCCGTCCCGTTCCGGGGAGACACGGTGGCGGACGACGCCCTGCAGGCCTACGCCAGCTGGATGGCGGCGCATCAGGTGGCGGGTGTGGCGGTGTGGGCGCACACGGGCCGCGGACCACACCTCTCGGCCGACCAGCGGCGCCGGGTGCTCGCCGCGTGGCGCAGGGCGCTGCCGCTGAGCACGATCGTCGCCGGAGCGACCAGCGTGGCGATGGCCGCGGAGGCAAAGGCCGGCGGGGCCGACGCGATTCTCGTCTTCCCGCGCGCCGACGATCCGGTGAGCTACCACGAGTCCCTGGGGCGCGAGCTGCCGGTGATCGCCTTCTATTTGTACGAGGCCGCGGGGGGCGTGGCCTACGACAACGCGACCTTGCACGCGCTGCTCGCGCTGCCGGCCGTGATCGGGATCAAGGTGGCGACGCTCGATTCAGTCGTCACCTTCCAGCGCATCGCGGGTCTGATGCGTGACCACCCGGACAAACTGCTCATCACCGGGGAGGATCGCTTCCTGGGGTACTCGCTCACCATGGGGGCGCGGGCGGCCTTGATCGGCATGGGCGCGGCGCTCACGGACCTGCAGAGCGCCCTGGTCGAATCGTTTCGTGTGGGCAACTTTGCCAAGTTCGTCCGCCTGTCGGGCCTGTGCGACCGGTTCGCCGAGGCGACGTTCATCCCGCCCCTAGAGGGGTACGTGCGCCGCATGCTGTGGGCCCTGGCGGCCGACGGCGTGATCCCGGACGATGCCTGCGACGACCCGTGGGGGCCGAGCCTGCCACCAGTCGAGCGGGACGCGGTGCGCCGGGCGGTGCGCGAGGCACGCGGTGCACGCATCAGCTTGCCGTGAGGCCGATCCCCCGGCGCTCGTTTCTCGCGGCCTGCGCCGCGGCGGGCGCGGCTTCCCGCATGTTCCCCTTGATGAAGGGCGGGCTCTCGATGACGAAGCAACCGCACGTGGTGGTGGTCGGCGCCGGCGCCTTCGGCGGCTGGACCGCCCTCTGGCTGCGCCGCGGCGGCGCCCGCGTCACGCTGCTCGACGCGTGGGGCCCCGGCAACTCCCGCGCCAGTTCCGGAGGCGAGACCCGCGTCATCCGCGGGACCTACGGCCCCCGCGCGATCTACACGCACCTAACGGCGCGCGCGCTCCACCTGTGGAAAGAGAACGAGCGGCGGTGGCAGCGCAAGCTGTACCATCCCATCGGTGTCTTGTGGCTGGTGGAGAATGACGAAACGTACGAGAGGGCGGCGCTGCCGTTGCTCAAGGAAGCGGGCCTCGCGTTCGAGGAATTATCGGGCGCGGAGACGGCGCGCCGCTACCCCCAGATCAACTGCGAGCAAGTGCGCTGGGCCATCTTCGAGAAGGATGCCGGCTACCTCACGGCGCGCCGGGCCTGCGCCGCCGTGCTCGAGGGCTTTCTCACCGAGGGCGGTGAATACCGCCAGCTCGCAGCCCAAGCTGGCCCACAGCCCGTCGGAGGTGAGCTGCGGGGCATCAAATTGTCCGATGGCACTACCCTTGGTGCCGACGCATTCGTCTTCGCCTGCGGCCCATGGCTCGGGCGCCTGTTCCCGGACGTCATCGGCGACCGCGTGCGCGCTACCCGCCAAGAGGTCTTTTTCTTCGGCACGCCCCCGGGCGATCAGCGGTTCACCGAGCAGGCGCTGCCGGTCTGGGCGGATCACGGGAGAGGTTTCATCTACGGCATTCCCGGCAATGAGTGGCGCGGCTTCAAGGTCGCGGACGACACGCGTGGGCCGCCGTTCGACCCGACGACGGGCGAACGGCTGCCCACGCCCGCGGTCCTGCAGGCGGCCCGCGAGTATCTCGCCTTTCGGTTCCCGGGCATGAAGGGCGCGCCGCTCGTCGAAGCGCGCGTGTGCCAGTACGAGAACTCCCCGGATGAGCACTTCATCGTCGATCGTCATCCTGCCGCGGTGAACGCCTGGCTCGTGGGCGGAGGCTCGGGACACGGGTTCAAGCATGGCCCGGCGCTGGGCGAGCTGGTGGCGCGGCTCGTGCTCAGCGGTGGCACGCCCGACCCGCAATTCCGGCTGTCACGCTTCAAGTAGGTGCGCGCGCAGCTCGAGCGGGACTTCGAGCGGTTCAAGCGGGGGCTGCCGCGCGACTTCGCCGCCTACGTGCGGACCGCGTATCGGATCGATCTCACGAGCCGCTATGCGGGCGAGACCCTGCCGCACCCGATCGGCAAGGGGTCGGGGCAGCTCTCGCTCAACGCGGGCCAGCTGGAAGAGGACGCCGCCGCGGGACTCGCGTTCGTGGTCCTCAAGACCGTCATCGCGGAGGATGAGGCCGGCGTGCAGGCGATGGCCGCCTGGGCGATCCACGAGACCCGGATGCGGGTGGAGCGGCGCACGGCCTCTGACGGCCGCTCCGGCTGGACGGTGACGTGGAAAGGGCGGGGCTGGGACCGCACGCTCGACCAGTACCTCGCCCTGGTGCGCGCCGGTCGGGACCTGACGCGCGGCGGCGGCCTGCTCGTCGTACCGTCGGTGAAGTATCACCTGCCGCCGCTCGACCAGCCGTTCCGGGACGGGGAATATCGCCATACGACGATGCGACTCGCGCAGGCCTGGGGGATGCCGCCGCTGCTGCTCGAGAAGGACTTCTCGCCCACGCTCGCCGGCGACGCGCTCGCCGACGACCGCGCCCAGATCCTCCGCTGGCTGCGGGAGGTGCCGGGCCGGATCCGCGCCGCGGCGCCGCTGCCGGTGCGTGTGGCGGTGAAGCTCATGAACGCCCGTTTCGACGACGGCTTTCAACTCGAGATGATGCACGCGGCTGCCGAGGCGGATGCGCTCGTATGCTTCAACCGCCTGTTCGACGCCCACCGGGGGGTGGCCTACGGAGGATGGGACTTGAGCGACCGGAATCTGAGAGTTCTTGGATCCCCGGGCTTGCGCCCGGGGTCAGTGGGTTCACTGACCCCGCACGCAAGTGCGGGGTTCCCGGGGCTGACTGGCACCGGCAACATCTGCTCCGGCCGCATGGTCCTCGAGTACGCCCGCCGCGGTTGCGAGAGCGTCGAGCTGCACACCTTCTTCCAGCTGCCCTTGTCCGAGTATCCTGCGACGCAGGGCTCCCGCACCCAGCGGGCGTTGCATGCGCTCGTGTTCGCGCCGCACGACGGCCTGATCGCCGCGCTGCTGGACCTCGAGGCGCGCGGGGAGATCGAGCGGCGCAACGACGAGCTGCATTTCCTCGACGTGACGGCCCATGCGCATCGCCCGGGTTGAGCTGCACCAGTTGGAGCTTCCGTTCCTGGAGCCGTTCATCATCTCGGGCGGCCGGATCGAGGCGCGCCGCTCGATCGTCGTCGTGCTGCACGACGACGACGGGCACGTCGGGTACGGCGAAGCGGCGCCCGACGAGCTGCCGTTCTACTCTGAAGAGACGCTCGGCAGCGCGCGCGACCTGCTCACCCGGGTGCTCGTGTCCCGGGTCGCCGGACGGGAGTTCGATTCTCCGGAGGCCGTGGACGGGGCGCTGCGCGAGAACGTGCGGGGCAATCCGTTCGCCCGGGCGGGGATCGAGACGGCGGCGTGGGACCTCGAAGCGCACCGCCGCGGCACCGGGCTCGCCCAGCTCGTGGCGGAGCGGCTCGGCGTCACCCCGGCGGCGGACTTTCCCTGTGGCGTGGCGCTCGGGATCCCCGAGGATCGCCGCCCCGACACGCTCACCCGTCGGGTCTACGACGCGCTGCAACACGGCTACCGGCGCGTGAAGATCAAGGTCGCGCCCGGTTGGGATGAGCTCGCGGTTCGGGCCGCACGCGCGGGGCTCGCGGGAACGGACCTGCCGCTGACCGTGGACGCGAACGGCGCCTACCAGTGGCCGGCCGACGAGCGGGCACTGCGCGCGCTCGATGCGGCCGGCCTCCTCTACATCGAGCAGCCGCTCGCGCCGGACGAGCTCGTGGGCCACGCCCGGCTGGCACGGGCGCTCGCGACGCCGCTGTGTCTCGACGAGACACTGCGCGATGCCGGGATAGCCCGCCAAATCGTCGCCCTCGAGGGGCCGATGGTGTGGAACATCAAGGTGCATCGCATCGGCGGGTTGGCCGAAGCGTGCCGCATCTATCGGGTGGCCGAGGAGTGCGGCGCCCGGCTCTGGGCCGGCACGATGCCGGAGTCGGGCATCGGCTCCCAGGCGGGCATCGCCGTCGCCGCGCTCCCCGCGTGCGTCTATCCCTCCGATCTGGAACCCAGCGCGCGCTGGTTCGGACGGGGGTCGGATGTGGTGAAGCTGACGATGAGTAAGGACGGTCGCATGGGCGTCCCGGGCGTGGCGGTGGCCCGCCTGCTCGATCCTGGACGCTTCCGTGCCGCGACACGCACCCTCTAGCGGGAGTCGAACGGTGGCTCGTGTACCTCAGGTAGTCATTCTCTGCGCGCTCGCGCTCTCGGTCGTGCGGTCCGCGAGCCACGCCCAACAGTACGACCCGGCATTGTTCGGGGCGATGCGCTGGCGCCAGATCGGTCCATTCCGCGGGGGCCGCACCGTCGCCGCGGTCGGCGTGCCGGGCCGGCCGCCCGTGCTCTACATCGGCGTGAACAACGGCGGCGTGTGGCGCAGCCGGGACTACGGGCGCAGCTGGACGCCGATCTTCGACGACCAGCCGACCGGCTCGATCGGGGCGATCGCGGTCGCCCCATCGGACCCGCGCACCATCTATGTCGGCAGCGGGGAAGGCTTGCAGCGTCCCGATCTATCCGTGGGCGACGGGGTCTACAAGTCCACCGACGGCGGGGCCACCTGGCGGCATCTCGGGTTGGCAGACGGGCTCCAGATCCCCGCGATCGCGGTCGATCCGCGCGATCCCAATCGCGTGTTCGCGGCGGCGCTCGGGTCTCCGTACGGCCCCAGCAGCGAGCGGGGCGTGTATCGCTCCCTGGACGGCGGCGACACGTGGCAGAAAGTGCTCGACAAGGACGAGAACACGGGCGCGGTGGACCTCGCGTTCGATCCCGCGAACGCTCAGACCGTGTTCGCCGTGTTGTGGGCGGCGCGGCAGGCCCCGTGGGAAATCGGCAGCTCCTGGACCCTGCCCGCGGCGAACGGACTCTACCGGTCCACGGACGGCGGTACCAGCTGGCGGCAGGTCGGGGCCGGACTGCCAGGTGCCGCGGAGGGTCTCGGCCGCATCGGGCTCGCCACGTCGGCGAGCGCTCCCGCGCGCATGTACGCCGTGGTCGGCGCCACCAAGGGGGGCGGGCTGTACCGCTCGGATGACGGCGGCGAGAGCTGGCGCCTCGCGAACGCCGACGAGCGCCTGTGGGGGCGCGACGGCGACTTCAACGAGGTGAAGGTCGACCCCACCAATCCCGACGTCGTGTATATAGCCAACGTGGTGACGTGGAAGTCGGTGGACGGCGGCCACACGTTCACCGCATTCCGCGGCGCTCCCGGCGGGGACGACTACCATCGCCTGTGGATCGATCCGGACGACCCCAACGTCATCCTGCTCGCGGGCGATCAGGGCGCGGTGGTGACCGTGAACGGCGGCGAGAGCTGGAGCTCGTGGTACAACCAGCCGACGGCGCAGTTCTACCACGTGGCGACCGACCGCCGCTTTCCCTATTGGGTGTACGGCGGGCAGCAGGAGAGCGGCTCGGTCGGAATCGCGAGCCGCGGCAACGACGGTCAGCTCACGTTCCGGGAGTGGCACCCGGTCGGCGCCGAGGAGTACGGCTACATCGCGCCCGATCCGCTGCACCCCACCATCGTGTACGGTGGCAGGGTCAGCCGCTTCGATTGGAGCAGCGGCCAGGTGCAGGACGTTTCGCCCGAGCCCGTACGGGCCGGGAAGTACCGCTGGGTCCGGACCATGCCGTTGCTGTTCTCGCCGGTGGACCCGCATGTGCTGTACTTCGGGACCAACGTGCTGTTCCAGACCACCAACGGAGGCCGTAGTTGGCGGACCATCAGTCCCGATCTGACTCGCGCGACATACGCAGTGCCCGAGAACCTCGGCGTGTTCGCGTCGCTCGATCCCGAGAAGGGCAAGCACCGGGGGGTCATCTATACCGTGGCGCCGTCCCCTCGGAAGGCCGGGCTGGTGTGGGTCGGCACCGACGACGGCCTGATCCACGTCACGCACACCGGAGGCCGAACATGGACGGACGTCACGCCGTCCGCGCTGACCCCCTGGAGCAAGGTCTCGCTGCTCGAGGCCTCGCACGTCGACACGCTCGTCGCGTATGCGGCGGTGAATCGCTTCCGGCTCGCCGACCTGCACCCGCACGTGTATCGCACCGGCGACGGCGGTCGGACCTGGACGGAGATCGTGCAGGGACTGCCGGCGAACGCGGTCGTGAACGCGGTGCGAGAGGATCCCGCGCGGCGCGGGCTGCTGTACGCCGGCACCGAGCGCGGCGTGTACGTCTCGTTCGACGACGGCGGCCACTGGCAGGCATTGCGCCTCAACCTGCCGCCTACGTCGGTGCGTGACCTCGTAGTGCACGACAGCGATCTGGTCGTCGCTACGCACGGCCGCGGCTTCTGGATCCTCGACGACGTCACGCCGCTGCGCCAGGCCGGTGAGGCCGCGGCGGCGCCGGACGCCTACCTCTACCGTCCCGCCGGTGCGGTCCGGGTCCGCTGGAACGAGAACACCGACACACCGCTCCCGATCGACGAGCCGGTCGGCCAGAATCCTCCCGACGGCGCCATTCTCGACTACTATTTGCCGCGGGCAGCCGTGGGGCCGGTCGCGCTCGACATTCTCGACGGGTCCGGGACGGTCGTGCGACGGTTCTCGAGCGCCGACACGGTGCCGCCGCGGGACTCGGGCTTGAACATTCCGTCTTGGTGGATGCGCCCCTCGCCGGTACCCGGCGCCGGCGCGGGCTTGCATCGCTTCGTGTGGGACCTGCATTATCCGCCTCCCGCGGCGCTGCGGCACGACTACCCCATTTCGGCCGTATACCGCGACACGCCGCGCGAGCCACGTGGTCCCTGGGTGGTCCCCGGCCGCTACACCGTCCGTCTCACGGTCGACGGGCGGACGTTCACCCGAGCCTTGCGCGTGACGATGGATCCGCGCGTGTCGGCGGCCGCGGGGGCGCTCGATCGCCAGTTTGCCCTGGCGTCGCGCGTCGTGGACGCGCTCCGGCGCGACTCGACCGCGCTCGCCGACCTGCTGACGGTGCGGGGTGCCCTCCGGCGCGTGGGCGAGCAGCCGGGCGCCACGGCGCTCATGCCCTCGCTCGACTCACTCGACCGGCAGGCGGCGGCCCTCGAGGGCGGCGACGCCGGTTTGGCGCGCCTGAATGGCCAGCTCGTCGAGCTGTACAACGTGATTCAGGGCGCCGACGTCGAGCCGACGGCGCAGGCCCAGGCCGCTATCCGCGACTGGCTGGGCGTACTCACCACGCGCCAGGCGGAGGGGCGCGCGCTCGAGCAGCGCTTCCGTTCGCTCACCCGTCGTTTACAATAGGGATCATGATCCCGATCGAGCACCAGCCGCCGGGTTACTGGGCGACCAATCTCTACACGAGCCCTCGCAAGCGTCCCAAGTCCGACGCGCCGCTCAAGGACCTCCCGCCCCGGGCCGCGCAGCGCTTCAAGCGGGCGCGGGAAGGGATCCGGGCGCTCCGGCACGTGACCGAGCAGGTCGTGTTCATGGGAACGGCGTGGAAGTGGGTGTGGATGTACGAGGTCGGCGGGCGCAAGCTCGCGTATCTGCATCCCATGCAGACCGCGCTCTCGGGCACGTTCATCTTGAGCGAGAGCGAGGAGCGTGAGCTCGCCGTGACCGACGGCCTGCCGCGGGCTTCGCGACAGGCGGTCCGCGACGGGCGCATGGCGGGCGGGGTCCGCTGGTGCTGGATGGAGTTTCCCGACTTGGACGCGGTCGACGCGTTCGTCGGCATCGTCACGCTGAAACATCAATTGTTGGCGCGGCCGGAATGATTGCCGTGGTAGGGGCGCAGCACGCTGCCCCTACTTGTGCGCGCTTCCGCGCCGGCGCTACATTCCGGCGCCCGCGAGCCGTTCCACACACACACAACGATCATTCGCCATCGAGCGCTCCGGATGACGAAGAGGGGTGGTAGGGTCGGGCTGGGCGTGGCGATCGCGCTGTCGATCACCGTCTCCGCCGCCGCGCAAACCGGTCAGCCCGCTGCGAGCGTCAAGGCCCCCGTCATCAGTGATACGGGGCGGCTCAAGGGTCCGCGCCAACCCATCTTCTTCCGTCACGACGTCCACGCCGGTCAGGACCAGGTGCCGTGCCTGTACTGCCACAGCACGGTGACGATCTCCAGCGAGCCCGGCATCCCGGCGGTGCAGACGTGCTTCGGCTGCCATCAGATGATCGGCGGCTCCACGCCGTCGCATCAGGCCGAGATCAAGAAGGTGCGCGAGGCGTGGGTGAACAAGCAGCCGCCGCGCTGGGTGCGGGTGCACGCGCTCCCCGGATTCGTGCGCTTCCCGCACATGCGGCACATCAAGGTTTTGGGCACGGAGAGCTGCGTCAACTGTCACGGCGACGTTCGCGCGATGCCGCAGGTCTATCAGGTCGCCACGCTGAAGATGGGCTGGTGCGTCAATTGCCATCTCCAGCGCAACGTGTCGCGCGATTGCACGCTGTGCCACTACTGAGGCCCGACGCGATGGACCGCAGACGGTTCCTGAAAGTCCTGGGCGTCACCGGCGGCGGCGCCGCCGCCGTGACCGCGTGCGGCATCGGTCCGGAGCCCACCGAGCAGCTCGTCCCATACCTGGTGCCGCCCGAGAATCAGGTTCCCGGTATCGCCACCTACTACGCGACCACTTGCCGCGAGTGCGCGGCCGGGTGCGGGCTGCACGCCAAGGTACGCGAGGGCCGCGTGATCAAGCTCGAGGGCAACCCCGAGTCGCCGATCAACCAGGGTCGACTGTGTGCGCGCGGGCAGGCGGCGCTCCAGGGCCTGTACAACCCCGATCGAGTCACCGATCCGATGGCGCGCGGCGCCAACGGGGACTGGCAGAAGCTCAGCTGGGATGACGCACTCGCACGCCTCCAGGCCAAGGTGCGGGAAGCCCGCGGCAAGGGAATCGCCTTCGTCACGGGGCTCGAGAGCGGCTCGTTCGGCGAGCTGGTCGACGCCTGGACCAGGCAGGTCGGTGGCCGGCACGTGACCTACGAGCCGTTCGCGTTCGAGGCGCTGCGCGCGGGGAACCGCATCGCGTTCGGCACGTCCGCCATTCCCTGGTACGACTTTGCCAACGCGCGCTACATCGTGTCGTTCGGCGCCGACTTCATGGAAACGTGGCTCTCGCCGGTCGGCTACCAGAACGCCTTCACGCGGGCCCACGCCTTCACGGCGGGCCGCGACGCGTCCATGGCGAAGTTCGTCTACGTCGGTCCGCGGCTGGCGCTCACCGCCATGAGCGCCGATGAATGGATCGCGGCGGCGCCGGGGACCGAGGGCATGCTCGCGCTCGCAATGGCGCAGGTCATCGTCGCCCGCCGGCTCGCCCCGATCCCCGTGGATGTGGCACGCGTGCGGGCCGCGCTCGATGCCAATGCCCCCGAGCGGGTCGCCGCGAGGGTCGGGATCGAGGCCGATGTGATCACGCGCCTCGCCCGCGAGTTCGCCGCGTCGCGGGGCGGTCTCGCCGTGGCCGGAGGCATCGCGGCGCAGTACCCCAATGGCGCCGAGATCGTAGCTGCCGTCAACATCCTGAATTACGTCGCGGGCCAGGTGGGGAAGACCGTGAAGTTCGGCCCCAACCACGCGCTCACGGCCGGCGGCTCGTTCCAAGAGCTCACGGACCTGGCAGCGGACGCGAGTGCGGGCAAGGTAGCGCTGCTGCTGGTGCACGGTGCCAACCCGGCGCACTCGCTCCCGGCCGCGTTCTCCCAGGCGCTCGCGCGCGCGGGGTACAAGGTCGCGTTTTCGTCCTATCTCGACGAGACCGCAGCCGCGTCGGACCTCGTGCTCCCCGATCTCCACCCGCTCGAGCAGTGGAACGACTCCCAGCCGCGCGCCGGCGTGTACGCGCTGCAGCAGCCGGTGATGCAGCCGGTATTCCCGAACACGCTGCACGCCGGCGACGTGCTGCTGCGGCTCGGGGGGAAGCCGGGCACGTTCAAGGACTATCTGCAGGGCCGCTGGCAGGAGCTGCATCGGCGCTACGGCCGGGGCCGTAGTTTCGAGGAGTTCTGGGACGACGCGTTGCAGCACGGCGGCCTGTACACCGACGTGCCGGCGCAGGCAGTGCGCCTCGGGCTCGACGCGATACGCGCGCCTGCCCTCGCCGGCGACAAGCCCGTGCTCGGCTGGCAACCCTCTCCCGACCAGCCGCTGCTGCTGGTGTGTCCCTCCATCGCTTTGCATGACGGCCGGGGCGCGAACAAGCCATGGCTGCAGGAGCTGCCCGACCCGGTCTCGAAGATCACCTGGCACGGCTGGGTCGAGGTGCACCCCGAGACCGCGGCGAAGTGGCAGGTCGCGAACGGCGACGTCCTGCTCCTGCGCTCGCCGCACGGTGCGCTGCGAGCGCCCGTGTGGATCACCCCGGGTGTCCGACCCGACGTGCTGGCCATCCCGACGGGGCAGGGTCACAAGGCCTACGGTCGGTACGCCAAGGACCGCTCGTTCAACGCGTTCGAGCTCCTGAGCGACGCACCCACCGGCTACGGCGGGCGTGCCTTCGCCGTGAGCGTTGCCGTGACGAAGACCGGCGACCACCGCCGCCTGGCGACGCTCGAAGGCGATGCGCGCGAGCAGGGACGCGGGGTGATCGAGGTGTTGCCGCTCACCCGGGCGCAGCAGCTCAAGCGTGGCGCGCATCCGTTCCAGGAGCGGGCGACGCCACCCTATGCCGATCGGGCACTCGCGGAGTGGGCGGAGGCCCAGCACGAGGATGCCTCGATCGGGGACTACGCGCATCCACATCCGCGCTGGGGCATGGCGATCGACCTCACGAAGTGCACCGGCTGCTCGGCCTGTGTCACCGCGTGCTACGCCGAGAACAACCTCGCGACGGTGGGCGAAGAGCTGGTGGTGCGCCGGCGGCAGATGAGCTGGCTGCGGATCGAGCGCTACTACACGGGGGCTGAGACCGGCCGACCGGTGGGCGCGGTCGTCACGCCCATGCTGTGTCAGCAGTGCGGCAACGCCCCGTGCGAGCCGGTGTGTCCGGTGTACGCGGCGTATCACACGGCCGACGGCTTGAACGGCCAAGTCTACAACCGCTGCGTCGGTACCCGCTACTGCGCCAACAACTGCCCCTACAAGGTCCGCTACTTCAACTGGTACAACTATGCTGAGCCGGGTGGCGAGTGGGAGAGCTGGCCCGATCCCCTCAACATGCTGCTCAACCCGGACGTCACGGTGCGCGAGAAGGGTGTGATGGAGAAGTGCACGTTCTGCGTGCAGCGCATCCGCGGCGCACAGAACCGGGCCCGGCTCGAAGACCGCAACATCCGGGACGGCGACATCACGCCGTCCTGCGCTCAGGCGTGTCCCTCGGAGGCGATCGTGTTCGGCGACCTGCGGGACCCGACGTCGCGGGTCGCGGCGCTCGCGCGGGACCCGCGCGGCTATCACGTCCTCGCGGGTCTGAACACCCAGCCGGCGATCACGTATCTCGCGAAGGTGGTGCACGGCGCCGTGGTGGAGGGCTGAGGCGATGGCCGACACGGCGCCGGCACGCGTCACCTACGACTTCGTCACCCGCGCCATCGCGCGCACCCTGGGGAATCCGGGGAAGGGCTACTTCGCGCTGCTCGCTGCGGCCGTGGCCCTGCTCGCGGTCGGGATCGTGTGCCTGCTGTTCCTGCTGCGCTACGGACTGGGGCTCGCGGGCTATTCGCACCCGGTATACTGGGCCGTCTACATCACCTGCTTCGTGTTCTGGGTGGGCATCGCGCACTCGGGCACCTTGATCTCGGCGATCCTGTTCCTGTTCCGCTCGGGCTGGCGCACCGCGGTCTACCGTACCGCGGAGGCGATGACCGTGTTCGCCGTCATGACGGCAGGCCTGTTCCCGCTCATCCACATCGGCCGCCAGTGGTACTTCTACTGGCTGATCCCGTACCCCAACGAGCGCGGCCTGTGGCCCAACTTCAAGTCGCCGCTCATCTGGGACGAGTTCGCGATCGGGACCTACTTCACCGTCTCGACCGTGTTCCTGATCATGGGCCTGATCCCGGACATCGCGGCGGTGCGCGACCTCGCCACGGGGTGGCGCAAGAAGCTCTACGCCATCACCGCGGTCGGCTGGCGCGGGACGAACGAGCAGTGGCGCCACTACACGCGCGGTTATCTCTACCTCGCCGCGCTCGCGACGCCGCTCGTGCTCTCGGTGCACAGCGTCGTGTCCTGGGACTTCGCGATGGCCCTGGTCCCGGGCTGGCACGCCACCCTGTTCGCGCCCTACTTCGTGGCCGGCGCGATCTACTCGGGTGTCGCGATGGTGATCACGCTGCTCGTGCCCATCCGCAAACTGTTCCACTTGGAAGAGCTCATCACGGTCCATCATTTCGAGAACCTCGCGAAGCTCTGCCTCCTCACGGGCATGATCGTGAGCATGTCCTACTTTACCGAGAACTTCACGGCCTGGTTCGGAGGCAATCCGCACGAGCGCGCCGCCTTCTGGTACCGGGCGTTCGGGCCGTTCTGGTGGGCCAGCTGGACGATGAACATCTGCAACGGGCTCCTGCCGTGGCTGTTGTGGTCGAAGAAAGTCCGGACCAGCGTGATCGCGCTGTTCGTCGTGTCCATTTTCGTGAACATCGGGATGTGGTTCGAGCGCTTCGTGATCATCGTCGTCTCGCTCGCCGGGGAGCCGTTCGAGCGGTTCGCCAACGCCACGTACAATCCCACGTGGGCCGACTGGGGCATCATGGCCGGCAGCTTCGGCTGGTTCTTCATGTGGTTCCTCCTGTTCGTGAAGAACTTCCCGGCGGTGTCGATCTCCGAAGTAAAGGAGGTGCTGCCGGCACCCAAGCGGGCCAAGGCGGTCGCGACATGAAGGTGCTCAATCCCCTCGCCGCCATTTTCCACCCGCCGCCGACGCCGGGTCTGCTGGCGGTGTTCGGTCACTTGGACGCGGCCGTCGACGCGATCGGCCGATTGCGCGCGGCCGGCCACACCGATTTCACCGTGTACTCGCCCGTGCCGCGCCACGAGCTCGAGGACGCGCTCGATCAGCCTGTGAGCCCGGTCCGCATGTTCACGCTGGCCGGCGGTATTTCGGGCTGCGCGATCGGCGCGTGGATCACGCTGTACATGTCATACGACTGGCCCGTCGTGGTCGGCGGCAAGCCCATCGGCTCGATCCCCCCGTACGTCGTCATCATGTTCGAGATGACGGTGCTGTTCGGGGCCCTGTCGACCATTCTCGGGATCGCCTTCAATGCCCTGTTCGCCGCCCGGCGTCTGGGGACCGTCGCCTACGATCCGCGCTTCACGAACGACAAGTTCGGCATCTTCGTGCCGTCGGAGTCGGCGCGGGCCGGTCAGGTCGAATCGCTGCTGCGGGGGGCGGGAGCGGAAGAGGTGCGCCGTGCGTAGACCGGGTGCCGCCCTTGCCGTCCTCGCCGCCCTTGCCCTGGCCCTTGCGTGCAATCCCGACGACGTCGTGCACCGCGTGGGCTGGTTCGCGACCATGCGGCATCAGCGGAGCATCAAGCCGTACGCTCGCCCCCTCGCTCCCGTGCCCGGTACGGTACCGGTCACCGGCGCCGAGCCGCTGATGAGCCTGCAGACGGCCGACCGGCTCGCCAACCCCCGCACCCGCACGTCCGAGTCGATCAACCGCGGGCGGTTCCTGTACGAGACCTATTGCCTCGTCTGTCACGGCCCGGCGGGCCGCGGGGACGGACCCATCTCGTCGGCGGCCGGGGGCCCGTTCTTCGGCGTCCGCTCGCTCGTGAACGACACGATCGCCCGGCGCACGGACGGTTACATCTACGCGGTCATCGTGAGCGGGCAGGTGATGGGGCGGGGGCTGATGCCGGTGTACGGCGACAAGGTGCGTGGCGTCGATCGCTGGGATCTGGTGAACTACGTCCGCACCCTGCAGGCCGGGGCCAAGAGCCCCACCGGAAGACGATGACCGCGGTGAGCGTGTCGCGCGCCGAGCTGGCCGAGAAGGCACGCCGCTTCCCGGCCCGGACCTTCACGCTTTTCGGCGCGCTGCTCGCCCTGCTCGGGGGCGCCGCGTTCCTGTGGGCCCTCAGCGAAGGGGAAGGGGCGCGCGCGTGGCAGTCGTGGCATTTCAACTTCATGTTCTGGACCGGTCTGGCTCAGGGCATGGTGGTGTTCGCCGCCACCCAGAAGCTCGCCAAGGGGCACTGGTCCGGGATGGTCATCCGCCTAGCCGAGGCGGCGAGCGCCTTCCTGCCGGTCTCCCTCGTCCTCTTCGTCGGCCTGATCGTGGGGCGCGCGCACATCTTCAGCTGGCTGCGCGACCTCCGTCCCGACCTGGGCAGTTGGCTCACGGTCAAGACGTTCTTCCTGCGCAACGGTGCCATCTACGCGCTGCTGACCTGGCTGTCGTGGCGCTTCGTGCAGCGCGACGTGGCGCCCGACGTTCGCGAGCTGGCCGAGGGCCGCCCCGCGGACCGCCTCGAGAACCGGGACGCGATCAGCCGCGACGCCGCCGTACTCGTCGTCGCTTACGCGTTCGGATACAGCCTCCTGGCGTTCGATCTGATCATGTCGCTGGCCCACAAGTGGGTGAGCAGCCTGTTCGGCGTGTTCTATTTCATGGGCAGTTTCCTGGCGGCGCTCATGGCCCTCGCCGTGCTCGCCGTGGTCGTGCGGCGCCGCATGGGGCTCGACGCGCTGTTCTCGTCCAAGCAGCTCCACGACCTGGGCAAGCTGTGCTTCGGGTTCACCGTGTTCTGGGCGTACCTGATGTGGTCGCAGTTTCTGGTGATCTGGTACGGCAATATGCCCGAGGAGACGTTCTTCATTTTCTATCGGCTGATCGATCCCTGGAGGCCGTTCGGTGTGGCGGTATTCCTCCTGGTGTTCGTCGTGCCGTTCATCGGTCTGCTCGGCGTCAAGCCCAAGAAGTCTCCCGCATTGCTGACGACATTCGCGCTCGTGAGCCTGCTGGGGATCTGGCTGGAGCGCTATCTCGAGATCGTGCCCTCGATCAACGGCCGGGCGGGGCCGGCGCTGGGCGTGCCCGAGATCGGCGTGGCGCTGCTGTTCGGTGGGCTGTTCCTCGCTTCGATCGGGTGGTTCGGAGAGCGTTACCCGATGCTGTCGCCGCGGCTCGCCGCGGACGCCCTGGAACGCGAACGACACTAGCCGCGCTCGCCGTCACGATTTCCTGACATGCGCGAACCCCGGTAGCGGTCCCTTTGCCGGGTTCATCGGGTACTACAACGGTCCTGTCGTTCGACGTCCCCACGCTTCACGCTGGAGGTTCTATGCTGTCGAAGTGGCCGTCGCTGGTGTCGGGGATCGCGGGAGGCCTGCTGCTCGTGTCCTGTGGCAGCGGCTCCACGTCGCCGTACGGGGGCGGGGGCGGAGGCGGGGGCGGGGGGTGCACGCCGACGGCCACGATGATCTGTACGGCCGCGGTCGACGTGTTCAAGCCAACGACGCTCACGGTGACCGCGGGCACCACCGTGACCTGGGAAAACGGCGACGGTGTCGCTCACACGGTCACCAGTGCGACGGGGTCGGCGGACACCTATGACATGGCGCTCTCGTCCGGTTCGGTCTCCCACAAGTTCACGACCGCGGGCACGTACAACTACTACTGCAAAAATCACGGGGCCAACGGTTCGCCTCCCACCGGCATGCACGGGACGATCACGGTCCAGTAGCGGAGCGCAGCGGTTGCAGCCGGCGACGTAGCGCGGCGAGGGAATCGGGCGAGAGCGGCCCCCGAACATCCCGGAACAGATCGGGCCTCACCTGACCGGCCGCCTTCGCGGCACGTAGTGCAGGGCGCTTAGCGAGGGGTGCGAGCGAATCGGCGGCGCTGGCCCGCTCGGGTCGCGTGGCCGGCGCCCCCGCCACCACCACCTGGTCGAGGAGTTGCGGCGCGGTCCGGGCGTTGATCACCTCGATCAGCGTCGTCGAGTCGAGCGCCTGCTCGACGATCACGACGCCGGAGTAGCCGATGGCGCGACCCCAGTAGAGCGCCTCGATCGGGACGCCGGGGACGACGAGGGGGTCGGCGCCCAGCACGTGTCGCGCGCTGTCGATGGTGATGGCAGATCCTTTCTGCCAGACGTCGCGTCCCTCCTCCAAGGCCTTTCCCAGGACAACCCTGGCCGCTCCCTGAAAAGTCCGGTCGGCGTTTGCGAGGGGCGCGGCAACACTGTCCTCCTGCACGACCGGCTCCGGGCGCGGTAGGGCGATGTTGTTCCCCCGAGCCAGAGCCCGAGCCGGGGGCGGGGCAGGCTGAGCCGCGGGCGGCGTGCGTACGGCGCGCCGCTCGACGCGGGATTCGCGCTGTGCAAGCTCGCGCTTCACCGGCTCCGCCACGTCGGTTGCCGGTTGGGCTTGTTGGACTGGTCTCGCCTCGCTACCGAGGTAGGTCCCGATTCCCAGAGCGAGCGCGACCGTCGCCGCCCAGGCCAGCGGCAGACGCACTTGCCACCACACCCGGGGGCGAGGCTTCACGTCCCCGGCACGGAACGGTGGCAGCGCGCGGTCGGGGGGTGTGGCCAGGGCCAGCAGCTCGGCGGCGCGGGCGATCAGCGCGCGCTCTTCTTCGAGCCGGCGGCGGCAGTCGGGGCACTCGGCCAGGTGGGCATCGACTCCCCGGGCCACCGCCGGCGACAGCTCGCCGTCGAGATACCCGTGCAGCATTCCTTCATCCACGTGCGACATGCTCACCTGACTTTCCCTCGTAGGCTTCCACCAGCCGCCGCCGCGCCCGCGCCAACGTCGTGCCGATCGCCCCGCGCGCGAGCCCCGTCTGCGCGGCGATTTCATCGTACGAGAGTCCCGAGTCCCACAGCAGGAGCACCTCGCGGTCGCGGGGCGTCAGTTGCTCCAGTGCGACGCGGACGTGGGAACGCTCGTTCTCCGCGTGCAGCGCATCATCCGCCGCGGGCTCGATGGCCTGCGGCTCGGCCTTGAGCAGTGTGAGGTGGCGGCGCTCCCGCGCCGCGCGCCGTGCGTCGTCTCGCGCCATGTTCGCCGCCACGATGAACAGCCATCCCCGCGCGTTGTCTGGCTTATGCACCACCGCGCGCGCAAACGCCTCCTGCGCCAGGTCCTCCGCACGCGCCGCGTCCCACACCTTGCGGTACAGGAAGCGCACGAGCGCGCGGTAGGTGGTGCGGTAGACCTCAGCGAGGTCTTGGCTCATCCCCGAAAGTCTCGCACGAGCCGCTCCAGCGCGCCGTCCTCCCAGGTTGTCTTACCGCTGGTCTCGATCTTGACGCTCACCCGGTGCCCGGCCACCAGCACCGCGGGCTCGAGCGTGGCCGGATGCAGCAGCTCGGGAAGGGCTCGGAGCAGTGCGAAGTACGCGTCGCTGAAGGCCGCGACGCTCACCACGCGCACCGAGTCGCCATGCGCGATGTCGGTCCACACACCGTCGCGCCAGGCGAACACGCGGCCGCCCACGCGCTGTGTGCGACTGATCTTCCCGCGCTCGGGCACGACGACCGAATCAGCCGCGGCGGCACCCGCTGCTACGACGGCCTCCAGGTTGAACGAGTTGGCCATCTTGCGCGCCGCCTCGGAGCGCCGCACCGCATCCGCCCCCGCCTGGTCTTGTGGCGCGGGCGCCATCAACGGGATGGGGCGCACGGCGACGCTCGGCTCCTGCACCAAGTACGATGTGTACTCGGTCAGGATGCCGTAGCGAAACGCCAGCCGTTTCAGCTCGTCCACGATTTCGGGATTGGGGCCGTGCAGCCGGATCTCGCGCGACAACGCGCCGGCTTTGCGCGCCGCCCACAGCTGCTGGAGATAACCGACCCCCGACGGCTCGCCGTCGAACCGGGCTGCGGTGGTGAATCGCTCCTCGCGACCGTTTCTCCGTCCTGTCACCGTCAGGGACCGCTCCCCGTTCACTGCTCCCCGGTACCGACCGAAGACGACGAGCTCGTCACCCGCGAACAGGTCGGGCAGGCGCTGCGGCTGCAGATCATACAGGTCGACGCCGTCGGCCGCGAGCGCGACATCGGTGAGCACCGGAGACGACACCTTGGCCGCAAGCGAGCCCACGGCCTGCTCGATATCGCCACCGGGCTGGATGTAGGTCGTGACCCCGCGCGCACGCTCGGTCAACCGGTCGAGCAGGTATGTGTTCACATCATACCCGATGCCGAACGCGAAGACGCGGAACGATCCGCGGCCGCGCTCCGCCTGGTCGGCCAGGCGCTCGGGGTCGGTCTCGCCGACGGTCGGTACGCCGTCCGTCAGGAACACCACCACCCCGAACGCCCCTTCGGCGGGCGGCGCGGCGATCGCCTCGGCGAGCGCACCCGCCACGTTGGTGCCGCCCCCGGTCTCGAGGCGTCGGACCCACGCCTGTGCCGCTCGCACGGTCTCACCGGAGACGTCGGTCCACCCGGCCGCGTACCGCTCGACCCCGCCCGAGAACGCGATCACCCGGAACCGGTCCCCCGCGCGGAGCGTCCCGAGCAGTTGTACCAGTGCGGCCTTCGCCTGATCGAGCTTGTCGCCGGACATGGATCCGGACACGTCGAGCACCGCGACGAGGTCGCGCCGGACGGCCTGGGCCTCGCTCGCGCGCCCCGGCGCCAGCAGCAGCATGAAGTACCCGTTCTCGCCGGGAGATTGGCTCGCGACGAGTGACATACCCACGAGGCCGCGGGCCAGAGGCAGGAACAGCTCGAGGTCCCCGCGGGCGCTCGTGTCGGCGAGCGTGATCTCGAGCCGGTCGGCGTCGCGGGTCACCAGCACGCGGTGCGTCGGGGAATAGGGCTCGCCGAACCGCCCCGCGGAATCGACCTGGAGGCGCAGGCTCCGGGACGCCGCAATGCCGGGTCCGCTGCCCGCGCCGTACCGGAAACGCCATGCATCCCCCACCCGATCGAGCAGCTGCGTGTAGCGGAGGGTGATCTTGCGGGTCTCTCCTGGCGCGATCGGGAAGACGCGCGCCCGCAGCAGGCCGTGGCCGGCGAGCTCGATGAGGGCGGGGTCGCGCTTGCGTCGCACGATCTCCTCGTAAATCGCGCGCGCCTGGCTCGCATCCATCGGCTCGCCCTTCAGCTCGCGATCGCCCTGCCACAACGAGAAATCGCTGAACACGGCCTCGCCCGCCAGCGGATAGAGGTAGTTGCCCTCGTCGAGCACGGGGCCGGAGTTGCGGAACCATTCTTCCACCGTCACCCGTGCGGCCCGTCCGGTGAGGGTGACCTGCACGGCGCTCCGGACCTTGGCGATCGCGCCGCGCGGAAAGGCCGGCAGCGGCCGGATCGGCTCGATCCATCCCTGCGCCGCTCCCGGCGCGACGGGCGCGGTGAGGAGGCAGAGCAACCCCAGCAGGCGAGGCGAGGACAGCATGACGACCGAATCCTGTGAGAGACGCCAGAGAGACGTCGCTCGCCCGGCGGGTTGCACACGGGACATCGCGAGCCCGTTCGGGCGGCAACGGTACGTGACGGCGTGCGAAGGGGTTGCGGTGAACGCGCGCGGGCCCGCATCTTGGGTGCACCCGCACCGCCGGCGGTAGGTCGTCGCGCCCAACTGGATGGGAACCGTGCCGCGCTACACTTACCGCCGCCTGACGAAACTCCCCAGCACGGCCGACGAGCTCCGCCGCCATACCGTGCTGAACCTCCCCGGCATGCTCCACGGGCTGAGCTTCGAGCACATGGTCATGCGCCCCGGCGCCGTGGTGGCGATCTCAGTCGAGGACGACACGGGGATCCTCATTTTCACGTTCGCTGGGCGCGGCGTGATGCTGCTCGACGGCGATCGCATCGAGGTGTCGGCGAACGACCTGGTCCACATTCCAGCCGGCGTGCCGTACGGGTTGCAGACCCTGGGTGGTTCGGACTGGGTGTACGTCGTGCTGCAGGCGCCGGTGCAGTGAGGCGCCGTTTCACCCCACTGTGCACTGGTTGGGACCGAATTCCAGCGCCTCCGCATCGGCATCCGCGACGTCCACCAGCCCCAGGTTCGCGAGCTTGATCGTGCGGTAGCTCTCGGGCGCGACCACGGTATGGTCCGCCACCCACGAGAGGAACGCGCGCCGTTCCTGGATGGCCGCGGCCTCGTTCGTGGCGGCGATCACGTCGAACCGCGCGGCCACGCTGCGGTCCGCCCGGCGGTCGGTCTCGCTCGCGTAGTGGGCGGGGAGAACGAGGAGATCTCCCGGCCAGGCCCGGCGCACGCGCTCGAGGCTGTCCCACAGGCGGGCGGCCCAGGCGTCGCGTTGTCCGCCGAGGTCGGGGCGGCCCACCGACCGCACGAACAGGAAGTCACCCGTGAGCGCCAGCGCCTCGTCGACCAGCAGCGCGACGCTGCCGAGGGTGTGCCCGGGGACGTGTGCGGCGACGAGCGTGGCCCGACCGAACGCGATGGTGTCGCCGTCACCCAGGGGTTGGTGGCGCACGCGACCCTCCGCGCCATCGTAGGGGGAGCGGGCGTCAGCGGGATGGAGGAAATAGGGGACCTGCCAGCGCCGGGCGGCGGCGCGGGCGCCGCTCAGGTAGTCGGCGTGCATGTGGGTGTCGATCACCGCCGCGGGCGTGGCGTCGAGGGAGCGGAGCAGGGTCGCGTACGGCTCGAGGTGGCGACCCGGGTCCACCACCACCGCGTCGCCGTCGCTGACCAGCACGTAGGAGAGAGCGCCCTTGCCGACGCGATCGAGTTGCACGATGTGCTGGAGCGCCATCGTCGGGGAGAGGCGGCGCGGCAGGTACACCGTCTCCCACGCCGCCATCCCGCCGGTCACCGAGAAGGCTTCGAAGCCGTGCTCGCGTAAGTACTGCGTGGCTTGCTGACTCGAGTTGCCATGGCCGCACATCACCGCCACGGGGGCCGTCGGATCGAGTCGCAGCGACTCGAGCGTGGGGAGCTGGTACATCGCCGACGCCGGCAGGGTGCGATAGTCGAGCGTCGCGCCCAGCGTGACGCGCCCGCTGGCGACACGCTCGGGCGTGCGGATGTCGAGCAGCTGCACGCGCTCTCCCTGGTCGAGGCGGCGCGCCAAGTCGGCGGCGGGGATGCGCGGGACGGGCGGGTCCGGCATGGTGAATCAGTGTCGTGGGCGTGGTAGGAAAACGCAACGCCCGCCCGTTGCGGGAGGACTCCCGTTTTCAGGGCGCACGAATATATTGTGAACGCGTTCACAAGCACCATCTCGTCTATCGTCCCGGAGGGAGCTCGCGATGCGGTTCACCCTGCTCACCACGCTCGTCGCGTTCACGGCCGTCGCCTGCGGCGGCGAGAAGAAGTCGGCGGCGTCTCAGGCCGAGGCCGCGACACCGACGCCGGCCGTCACGCCTGCCGCGGCGGCCGCCGCCGAACCGGCGGGCGCCGTGGTCGAAGTGAAGATGACCGGCAACGGCACGTCCCAGGCCGCGTTCGATCCCAGCAAGCTGACGATCAAGGCCGGCACGACCGTTCGGTTCCTCAATGTATCGGGCGGCCCGCACAATGTTGCCTTCTACGGCGACTCGGTGCCGAAGGGCGGCGCCGACGCGCTGAAGAAGGGGATGCCGAACCCGATGGGCGACCTGACGGGACCGTTCCTCACGCAGCCCAACGAGAAGTACGACGTTTCCTTTGCGGGCGCCCCGGCCGGCGTCTACAAAGGCTACTGCATGCCGCACGTCGCGCTGGGCATGCACATTACGATCACGGTGCAGTAGCCAGGCACACGTCGACCGCAGGGTGACACGGCCCCGGCCAACCCCGGGGCCGTTTGCCTAACCGGACCCCCCGTACGTAAGATTCCCCCGCGCGCCATGACCCATCGCCTGCTCCTGAGTCTCGTGCTACTCGTCGCGTCGAGCGACCGCGCCGCTCCCGTCCCGGACGCGGCGGCCCCGCGCATCTTTCGTGACGCAGCCGCCGGCACGCTCGTCATCGATCTCGCGCCGGTGGATTTGCCGGCCAACACGCCGCATCACATGATCGCGCAGCCGCCGGTCGCGACGCTCGAGATTCCGGAGACGGGATTCATCTACGGCTTCCGTGTGTTGGTGGTTGACAGCGCGGGACACCCGCTGCCCGATGAACTGATCCATCACTTCAATCTCATCGACCCCGATCACCGCGAGCTGTTTCTCCCGATCTCGCGCCGCCTGCTCGCGGCGGGGCACGAGACCGGCGCGATCCGCCTGCCGCGCCTGCTGTTCGGATTGCCGTTGCAGCGTGGCGAGCACGTCGTCGCCAGCGCGATGGTCGAGAATCTGACCGCCGCCACCTACCCGCGGGCGCGCGTGCGGCTGGCGATGAATTTCACGCCGGCCGGCCGGCCGTGGCCGCTGTTCAGCGCCTCGCCCTGGCAGATGGACGTGGCCTTCCCGGTCGGCGATAAGTCGTTCACGCTCCCGCCGGGTCGCTCGTCACGATCGTACGAAGGGAGCCCGATCGTGCCGGGGAAGATCGTCGGCCTCGGGGGGCACATGCACGACTTCGGCCGTGTGATCGAGTTTGCGGACGCGACGACGGGTGCCGTGATCTATCGTGCCGCTCCCGTCGCCGACTCGAGCGGGCACATCGAGGCGATCCCCGTCGCGCTCCTCTACGGGTGGACCCGCCTCGGCGCCCACATCGTGCCGGAACACCGGTATCGCATCACCGTCTCGTACGACAACCCCACGGGTCAGCCGATTCCCGACGGGGGCATGGGCGTGGTGGGCGGCCTATTCGTGCCCGACCGCGGCGTCAGATGGCCGGCGGCCGACCCGCGCGATTCGCTCTATCACGAGGACTACGTCCACTACATGCGCCTCGCGGGTGGACACGAGATGAACATGGCGGGAACCGCGATGCCCATGAAGATGGCCGGACCCGAGCGCGCGGCGCACGGTCACCACTGACGTGGCCGACGCGGCCGTGCTGCTGGACTTCGGCGGCACGCTCGACGCGGACGGCGTGCACTGGAGCCCGCGGTTTCACGCGGCGTATCGCGCCGAGGGCGGCACCCTCGATCTCGCGGCCTTCGATCCGATCTTCAAGATGTCCGACCAGGCCCTGGCGCGATTGCCGGGCATCGCGGCGCTGGGGTTCCGGGCCGCCATCGAGACCCAGGCCCGCCTGCTCGGCGACGCCCTTCCCGAGCGTGACCACGTGAACCCGGCGGCGGTCGCCCGGCGCCTGCACGCCGACGCCCTGGCGGTCGTGCGGCGCAACCGTCCGATCCTGGAGCGGCTGGCCCGGCGGTATCGGCTGGGCATCGTGTCGAACTTTACCGGCAACCTGCAGCCTTGTTTGGAAGAGCTTGGCCTGGCGAGATTGTTCGCTGCGGTCAGCGACTCAGCGGTGGTCGGATGCAGCAAGCCCGATCCACGCATCTTTCTTGGCACGCTGGCCACGTTGGGAGCGCGCCCGGAGCGGGCCTGGATGGTGGGGGACAACTTCGAGGCGGACATTCGCGGCGCCGCGGCCCTCGGCATGCGCACCTGCTGGCTCGGTCCGCCGGAGCGCCCGTCGCCCCCCGGGGCGGGGGACGTCCCGACCGCCCGCATCGCCTGCTTCGTGGACATCGAGCGGGTGCTCGCCTAAAGGTGCACGGGCTCATCCTCGCGGGCGGTGAGGGGTCGCGGCTCGCGGCTGGGGGGATTGCCGTTCCCAAGCCGCTCGTCGAAGTGGCGGGCCGGCCCCAGATCGTGGGCCTGCTCGAAACCTTCGCCGCGCTGGGGTGCGCGAGCCTCACTTGTGCAGTTCGTGCGGATTTCCCAGCAGTGCGCCGCTTGCTTGACGGGAGGCGGTTCGGCCCGCCCCTTACAGTGGTGAGTTGTCGTACGCCCTCCTCGCTGCACACGCTGGTCGAGGCGCTGCGAGGGATGGCTGGGGGGCCGGTGTTCTGCAGCATGGTGGACACGGTGATGCGGCCGGAGGATTGGGAAGCGGTCTACGGGGCGACCGGGCGGTATCTCGAGGAGGGCGCCGAGCTCGTGCTCGCTGTGACGCCGTATGTGGACGATGAGTCTCCGGTGTACGTGAGTCGCCACGGAGGCGATGTGCGCGCCGTGAGCGATGCGCCGCTGACACCTGTGTGTGTGACCGGGGGGGTCTACGGCCTCAGCGCGGCCGCCCGTCTGGCCGCGGCCGACGCCGTCGCCCGCGGCGTGCACAAGATGCGCGCCTTCCTCAAGGCGCTGGTAGCGGAGGGGCGGCGGGTGGCGGCGGTCGAGGTGCCGCGCATCATCGATATCGATCGGCCATCGGATCTTCAGACTGCGAACGCGTGGCTTGCCGCGCGCGAAAGGTAAACCTTGGCCCAACTGGTCGCGATTTACCGCAGCCCGTCGTACTCGCCACTGCAGCATCGCGTGAACGACACCGCCATCCTGGACGCCACCGTCGGGTTGCTCGAGGCCGAGGGTTGGCGCGCCACCAAGACCACGGAGCTCGAGGTGGAGCAGGGCCGCCTTCCGGCGGCGGAGCTTTACCTCAACATGTGCCAGGGCTCGCTTGCGGCGGAGCAGCTCATGCCGCTCGAGTCCGACGGCGTCGTCGTGGTCAACCGCCCGTCGAGCGCGTTGAATTGCCACCGCTATCGCCTCGTCCGGCGCCTGAGCGACAGCACGCTGCCGTTTCCGCGGACGCTCATCCTCGCCAGCTCGGCCGCGCTCCCGCCGTCCGCCCAGCTCGGCGCCCTCAGTCCCGATGGCCAGAAGCTCTGGATCAAGCGTGGCGACGTGCACGCCGAGCGTCCGGAGGACGTGGTCGCGACGACCCTGGACGGCTTGCCGGAGGCGCTGCGGGCCTTCACCGGCCGTGGCATTCCCTGGGTGGCGCTGCAGGAGCACGTGCCGGGGCCGGTGGTGAAGTTTTACGGCGTGACCGACGGCCGGTTCTTCAATTGGTACGGTGCCGACGCGGGGTTCGCCGGCGAGCGTCCCCAGGTGGACGAGAACCGGCTCAAGGCGCTCGCCTTCGAGGCGGCGGCGATTCTCGGACTCGAAGTGTTCGGCGGTGACGTCGCGCTCCCGGAGCCCGATCGACCGGTCTTGATCGACATCAACGACTGGCCCAGCTTCGCCCCCTTCCGCGATGCGGCGGCGCGCGCCATCGCGGCCTACATCACGCATCGGTTCGCTCACCGGAAACATTCGTGACCCATACGTTGCACAGGATCCAGGTTCCCGGCCCCAAGTCCAAGGCGCTGTTCGACGCCGAGGCGCTGTACCTGGCGCCCGGCACCCAGAGTGTGGCCCTGTTCAGCCAGTTGTCCATCGACCGGGGCGAAGGCGCGGTCCTGTACGACGTGGACGGCAACCGTTACATCGATCTGCTCGCCGGCGTAGGCGTGGCCAGCCTGGGCTACGCGCATCCCAAGTACGTCGCCGCGATGCAGCGGCAGATCGCCCGCGTGCATGTGGGGAGCTTCACCACCGAGCACCGCGCGGC
>Ga0070698_100000129_pt1 | contig 65832 bp, 69 predicted proteins | sample KBSK1502metaG_FD_65477 | JGI IMG/M metagenome (GOLD analysis project Ga0070698, IMG submission 65477) | Corn, switchgrass and miscanthus rhizosphere microbial communities from Kellogg Biological Station, Michigan, USA - KBS K1-50-2 metaG | ecosystem: Host-associated > Plants > Roots >... | reverse complement strand
CCCGGCCGGGAATACGAGCGGTCCCGGCACAACATGGGCTTCCTGGTCGTCGACGAACTGGCACGCCGCCAGGCCGCCCGGGTCACCGACCGGGCGGCGAAGTCTCTGACCGGCCGCGTCCGCCTGGGTGATCGCGAGCTGGTGCTCGCCAAGCCGCAGACCATGATGAATCTCTCCGGGGTGGCGGGTAAAGCCCTTCGCGCAAAGTACGGCGTGCCGCTGGAGCGCACGCTGGTCGTCCACGACGAGCTCGACCTTCCCTTTGGCCGGCTGCGCATCCGCAAGGGCGGCAGCTCCGCCGGCAACCACGGGATGGAATCGCTGATCGCATCCTTCGGCAGCAAGGATTTCATCCGTTTTCGGGTTGGCATCGGCCGTCCCCCAGGCAACGGTGTCGACTACGTGCTGAGCGCCTTTGCCGCCGGCGAGCAAGCCCAGGTCCCCGGCATCGTGTCCCGTGTCGCTGACGCCGTTCTCTTCACGATCGAGGAGGGCCTCGAGCGTGCCATGACCGAGTTCAATCGCGTCTAGAAAGGAAGAACACGAGAACGGCGAGGCCGGCCACCGCCGTCAACGCCCCGCCGAGCCAGACCGCCGCGGACGGGCCGAGGAAGTGGGCGACGATCGCGGCGAAGACATTGCCGATCGGCGTCACCCCGATGAACAACATCGAGTAGAGGCTCACCATTCGACCCTGCATCCGGTCCGGAGACCGCACCTGCACGAAGGTGTTGGTGCCGATCGAGTAGACGGCGAAGGACCAGCCGATCACCAGCAGCAACAAGATCGCCTGGGTGAAGTCGGGGACGACCAGGAACAGCAGCTCCATGCCAGCGAAGAGCAGGGCGCCCATCATGATCCGGCGCGGCTCGAGCAGGAATCCGCCGACGACCGTCATGGTCAGCGCGCCAATCAACGACCCCACGCCCTGCGCCGCAAACAGATAGCCGAGCGTGTCCGCGTTGGCGTGCAGCACGACGCGGGTGAACAAGGGCAGCACCAGGTTGAAGTTCGCGCCGAACGTGCCCGCGACGAAGAGCAGCGCAAAGAGGCCGGCGAGGGAGGGTGTGCGCGCGACGTAGCGCAAGGCCTCCCCGATGAGCTGCAGCGCCGTCTGCGGGGGGCCGGCCATCAGCGGCCGGCGGCGAATCGTCAGCAGCGCCACGATCACGCCCAGGTAGCTGATGGCGTTGATCCAGAAGCAGGCCGCAACACCAAGCGTCGCAATGACGATGCCGCCCAGCGCCGGGCCCACGATGCGGGCGAGATTGAAGGCAATGGAGTTCAGGGCCACGGCACTGACCAGTTCGCCTCGCCCGACCATCTCGAGGACCGTCGCCTGACGGGCGGGGAAGTAGAGGGCCTGGTTCACGCCCAACGCGGCGGCCAGCACGAGGACGATGGGCAACGTGATGGTGTGCGTGGCGGTGAGCACCGCGTACAGGATGGCGCCCACCAGCGAGGCCAGCTGGGTGAGGAGCAGCACGTCCCGATGGGCAAAGCGATCGACGACGGTGCCCGCGTAGAGGCCGAAGAGCAGCACCGGACCGTAGCTGAAGACGCCAAACAGGGCAAGCGCGAAGGCCGAGTCATGTGATAACTGCAGGATCAGCCACGCGGCTGCCACCGATTGCATCCAGGTTCCCACCACGGACACCGCTTGTCCGATGAAATAGCGGCGGAACTCGGGGTACTGAAGGGCGGAGATCTGCAGGACAGCGCGACGGCGCGGTTCGACGGCAGGAGGAGTGGTTCGAATGGTGCTCAGTTTACTGCGGCGTGATGATCGGCCAGCTCAGACGGTACTGATCGCCTGGACCAGCTCTTTGAATTGCACGGTGGCGGGACCCTGCGGTTGCTGGATGACGATCGGGAGCCGGCGCTTGCTGGCGGCGGAAAACTCGTCGCGCTGGTAGAGGATCATCGCCGCTACCTCCATCTTCAACGCCGCCGCCGCTTCGGTGCGGCTCAACTGCAGGCTGCCGTGCGCGTTCGAGATGACCAGCCGGATGCGATGACTCAGAATGCCGGTCTCGTGTAACCGATCGAGGAATTGGCGGGTGAGCTCCACGCAGATGATTTCCGGCTCAACGGCGATGAGGATAACGTCGGCCTCGCGCAAGAGCGGCGGCGCGAACGGGGAAGGCTGGTTCCCGAGATCGACGACGATCGTCTCCGCCAACCCGCGTAGCGAGGTCGCGAAGCCGCTGACCGACTCCGATGGCACGTCGCGGTAGGCCGAGCCGCGGCGGATGCCGGGGAGCAGCCGGAGCGGCACCTGCGGGTTGCGCATCAGGTAGTTCGAAAGGCGATGGACACTGGCCGCACTGTCGCCGAGGACCTCCCTCCAGGCCCAGCGATCGGGGACCTCGATGTTGAGCATGCTGCCGAGGGTGCCAACCGGGACCGCCAGGTCGGCCAGCACGACGGCGTCCGTACCTTTGCCAGCGGCGTGCAGGGCTGCGAGGTTCATGGCGACGGTGCTGGTCCCGATCCCACCCTTCGCGCCGGCAACAACGGTGAGCCGCCCGCGGGCCTGCGACCCGCGTTGCCGAAGCCGGGCGCCGCGCTCGAGCATCACCTTGATGCGAGTGACCAGCTCGCGCGACTCGACCGGTTTGACGAGGTAATCGTCGGCTCCGAGCTCGAGCGCCCGAACCTTCCCATCCACACCGTCGAGCGCGGAGAGTACGACGATCTGGATGTCGGCGCCGGCCGGGCCCTTGCGAATCCGCTCGCAGACCATGAAGCCATCGACCTCCGGCATCATCAAGTCGACGAGGACGAGGTCGGGACGCTCTTTCTCGACCAACGCCACGCCTTCGTTACCGCCGGCGGCCGCCTGCACATCGAAGCCGGCCGTGCCGAGCAGCGTCTGCAGGTACGCGCGGTTCGGGGCCTCGTCGTCGATGACCGCGATTCGCGCCGTCACGAACCTGTAACGCTCAGACGGTGATCTTGCCTGCGGCGTCGCTGGATGGCTGTGATGAGGATCGCGGCACCGATCACGAACGGTCCGCCCCCGATGGGAAGCCGCGGGCGCAAGGGCCCGAGCGCCAGCTGGAAGCCAAGCGGTACGACGACGACGGCCAACGCCATCCATACGCCACCGACGACGGCGAGCCTGTTACTGACCCGGCTCAGGTAGCGGCCGGTCGGCCCCCCAGGGTTCACCGTGAGCGCCGTCGTGACGAGGCAGGCCAGCACGATGACGATGGAGAACATCGCGTGGTAGCCGATCACGACGAGTGGCAGAGGGCTAAGTGCCGACCAATAGGTCAGCGCTTGCTGGTCCGAAAGGCGAAGTCCAGCCTCCATCACCATCGTCGGAATGAAACTGATGGCAAAATTCGCCAGCACGATGGGAACGATCACGCCACCGCCGAGCAAACGCAGGGGGACAATCCTCTCTTTCGCCTCCTTGCCTTTGGAGCCGGCGTCGCGCACGGGCACGTTGCGCACCGCTTCGAGCACCAGGACCGCCGACGCCAGGAGAATGACCGAAATCACCGCGTACGCGACCACGATCGTCGCGAAGGCCGGGTCGCCCCGGTCGGCGGCAACCCAGCTGGCAACGTGATGTGCTCCTCGCAACAAGGTCTCGACTCCAACCAGGAGCCACACTCCGTAACCCACCGGCTCGCCAAATCGATCGATCACGCGGCCCAAACCGAAGAGGGCCATGGTGCCGAGCAGGAGACCAAAGACACTGAGAAGACCAGCGGTCGAGGTCAGGGTGGCGGTGCGGCCGCCAACGAAAAGTAGGATCAGGCCGAAAGCCCGAACCAGCGCGAGTCCCGCCGTGAGCCATGCCAGTGAGCCCCACATCCATCCAGGGTCGCTCTGCGCCCTTCGCAAATTGCCGGTGCTTGCCGCCCACAGCCAGAAGATCACGAAGGCGTCCAGGAACGGATTCAGCCCCATCGCCACGACACTCTCCTGCTCCAGTGGGTTCCCGAGAAGCCATGTGGGAAGACCGCTGTCGGCAAACAGCCGCCCGGAAGAGAGCCTGAGGTCCGTAAGACCTGCAACCGGCAGTGGAATGGCTGCGAGGATCCGCCAGAACGCGAGACAGATCAGGGTGATCGCGAGCCGTGGCCAGATGGCGACGACGCCCTTCCACGCGGCGCCCACCGTTAGATCGCCAGGCCGACGTACTCCAGGTCGCGCCAGATCTGGCCGTCTCGAACGTCGACGACGCTGACCGAAGGCTGGCGAACCTTCCCCGCGGGACCGGTGTAGGTCCATTCGCCAATAACGACCACGGTGTCGCCTTCCGTCACGAGCCGCTCGACCTCAAAGGTCACGTCCGGCGTGCGCGCCACGGCCTGGCGGCTCAGGAGGACGAAGGCCTCCCGGCCGAGAATCGGCTCGGGCACGCCAGGCGTTCGGTGGACGACGTCGGGATGCAGTCGGCGGGCAAAGCCGTCCCAGTCACGCACGCGCAGCGCGTCGAGGGCCGCCGTCACGACCTCCGCAGCTGTGGTCACGAGAGGTGGAAGAGATGGCGCGCAAACAGGAGGGCGCCGACCAGGGCGGCCCCGCCCGCGGCGACCAGTACCGCCGCCGCGGCAACGTCCTTCGCCCGACCGATCATGGGATGGTGCTCGGGCCACGCGTAGTCGATCAGCACTTCCAGCGTGGTGTTGAACAGTTCGGCCGCGATCACGACCGCAAAGCACAACACCAGTCCGACGAATTCGATAGCGGTGAAGCGAAAGAGCAGTGCCGCCACCAGCACGACGAACGCGACGAGCAGGTGCACTCGCAAGTTCGCCTGCGACGAGAGCGCCCAGGCAAAGCCGCGCCCAGCGTGGCGAAAGCTGTAGAGCGTGCGCCGGAGGTCGACACGCCGCGCTCGGCCGGGGCTGCCAATCCGTTCTGCTTCGAACTCGGCGTCGGAATGCGGCGTCATGGCGCTTCGGTCAGGATCCGCTTGGTCAGCGCGGTCATGGTGGCCTCCTCCGCCGGCTCGGCGTGGTCGTAGCCGAGCAAGTGCAGGAAGCCATGCACCGCGAGGAGGCGCACTTCGTCATTGATCGGGTGACCAGCCTCTTTAGCCTGCCGTCGAGCGCGCGGCAGGGAGATCACGATGTCACCCAGCCAGTCTTCGGTGCCAGGCGGCGCCTGAAAGCGCTGGTCGGTCGGCTGCTCGCGAGCGGCGAAGGCGAGCACGTCGGTTGGCTCGTCGAGCCCGCGATAGCGACTGTTGTACTCGCGAAGACGCTCATCGCCGGTGAGGGTAACGACCGTGACAGTCTGATCGGGCAGGTCCATCGTCCGCGCCGCCCTCTGCAGCACCACCTTGAGCCCATCCAGATCCACTCCCGAGGCGATGGACACGGGACCCAAACGGCTCATCTGGATGAGCACGGCACCATCGTACCCGGGCCCGGGCGGTTACGCCGTCGGTTTCTGGGACTTCGTATCAGGACGCCCGGCGAGATAGCGGAGCCCGATCAAGCCGGCCGCCAGCAGCACCCAGACCAGCAGGATCCAATCCTGCGGGACCGATGACCGCCGGCCGAGGTCGGCCGCCAGGGCGTCGGCCAGGATGAAGACCCCGATCAAGAGCAGGCCAACCCCCTCCATGCGGGTGCGAGACTTGCCCGGGTCGTCACCGCGACGCAGGAATTTCGGCACCTTGCCAAAGCCGATCATCGACACGGCGGGGATGATCACGGCAGCCGCCGCGACGTAGGCAAGGACGATGACCGAGCCCGAAAGGAGCACTATATAAATATCGCAATGGGGGCCTGAAGATTGCACCTGTACGTGACGGTGGCCGGCACCAGCCTGGGCTACCGAGCGGGCTACTTCGCCGGTCGGCTCCTTTTCCTGGCAATCGTCCCCGTATTCGTGATCGCCCTGATCTACTGGCTGAGCGGCCGTTCGCGGCCGCAGCCAATGGGCTTTTCCCACGCGATCTCGCGATGGTGGGTGTGGGTCGTCGGGCTCCTGGCCGGCTTTCTCTTGCTGGTCGCGGTCGGCTTCGCACTCGCGTCCTCGGCAGCTTGACGCCACGCGGGTTACGACGGGCTCGGTCGGGGCCTCGTCGCGGGTCGAGGTAAGGGAATCGTCTTGTCCTCAGCGTCCAGCGTCCCATCGTGCCCGCCGCCCGTGGTATCGACCGCTGCTCCCGCCATGGCGGTTTCGGGCACCGCCGCGGGATATTCGATCCGGGCGTGGTAGATGCTCACGACCATGTTGGCCATTGCCTCTTCCACGAGGTGGAGGTCGCGGAAGGACAGATCGCACTCATCGAGCTGACCGTCGCGGACGAATCCCTGGAGCATGCGGTGCACGTGGTCGCGGATGCCTTCCGTGCTCCGATCCTTGAGGGTTCGGGCTGACGCCTCGACGGTATCGGCGATCATGACGATGGCCGCTTCTTTCGAGCGCGGACGGGGGCCTGGATAGCGGAAGTCGTCCTCGCGGACATCGAGTCCTTGCTCGAGCGCCTGCCGGTAGAAGTAGCGCTTGACCGTCGTCCCCTGGTGCTGCTGGACGATCTCCCGGATCGCGGTTGGGAAGTGATACTGCTTGAGCAGCTCGACGCCCTCGGTGACATGCGCATTCAGGATGTCCGAGCTGGTCGTGGGCGACAGGTTCTCGTGGATGTTGCCGATGTCCGCCTGGTTCTCGACGAAGAAGTGAGGCCGCCGGATCTTGCCGATGTCGTGGAAATAGCAGCCGACTCTCGCGAGCACCGGGTTGGCGCCGACCGCCTCCGCCGCGGCCTCGGCCAGGTTGGCGGCCACGATGGAGTGGTTGTACGTCCCCGGGGCGCTCACCATCAGGCGCTTCAAGAGCGGGTTGCTCGGCGTCATCAATTCCAGCAGCTTCATCGGGGTGATGACGCGGGTGATCTCGCCCAGCCAGGTGAGCAGGCCGGCCGCGATCAGCGCCGAGACCAGCCCGTTGATCAGGGCGAGCCCACCAATCGTCAGAATCTCGTCCAGCGATTGGTGCCGCTCGATCAGCGAGAGTGAGACCAGCGTCACGAACTGGGCGCCGGCGACCAGGATGCCGGCGGTGACCCACTGGCCAAGCCGCTCGAGCCGGTGGACATAGATCGAGCCGATCGCTCCGCCCAGGAAGCCGACCAGGGTGAGGGGCAGCACATTGTCGGCGACGATGCCGGTCAGCAAACCCACGGCCAGAGCGACGATGATGCCCAGCCCGGTGTCCATCAAGGCGGCAACCAGGAGGGGCACGGCCGCCATCGGCACCAGGTACTGGGTGTTGGGGTTGATGGGAACGACCAGCTTGGCCACCAGCAGCAGGACCAGCATCAAGCCGCCGAGGGTGGCGAGCTGTCGCGGGTCGCGCAGGATCGCCGGGCGGAATTGCATCAGGTAGCCGAGGGCGACTGCGAACAGGATGATGACCAGCATGAAGACGGCGAGGATGCGCGCCCAGTCCGTCTTCGGCGCCAGCAGGCCGACCGCCTGGGCTTCCTCGAGCTGGAATGGGGTCACCAGGTCGCCGTAGCGGATGATGGTCTGTCCCTGGGCGACGGTCACGAAGACCGCGGGCACCGCGTCGCTCGCCTGCTGTCGCTTGAGCGCGGTCTCCGCCTGGAGGTAATTGACTTTCAAATTTGCCCGAATCAGGGTCGCCACCACGGAAGCGCCGGTCGCATCCAGCTTGAGGGCCGCCGCCCGTGTCTGTGCCGTGTCCGAGGCGCTCTTCAGGGTGTCGGCCTTGATGCCGTTGCTCTCGAGCTGCTGCAGGATGTCACCCGCGCTCTTGAATACGGTCGCCACGGTGCCCTCGTCCGCCTGGAGGAGATACTGGCGCTGGGCATCGCTGAGCTGCGGCTCCAGCAGGCTCAGCTGTGCCGAACGGTCGGGCCCAGAGGTGGACGAGCGGCGCAGGTCGGCAACTTTGGTCGCCAGTGAATCGATCGCCTGGCGTTGCTGGATGCTGACCGAGCCATCGAATTGGTCAGGCACCTGTGTCGCGGCGGCCGCCCGCGCCTCTTCGCGTCTGGTCTGGCTCTCGTAGCGCACCGACCGCTGGGAGATGACGTCCTGGCTGGAGACTTCCCCCGCCCGCAGGTTGAGCCGGTTTGGCAGGAAGTTCTGGGCGACGACCAGCGCCGTCGCCAGCGCCAGGATCAGGGTGATGGCGGCAGGCCGAAGGTAGGGCGGCCAGCGCCTGCCGGCGCCGATATGCCCCAACCGAAGGTCGCGGGCGAAGAGCCGCCCGCGCCGCCGGAGTTGTTCGATCGCCGATGAGCTGCGCTGCCTCATCTATTTAGCAGGGATCTTCTCCCCCCAGGACGCGCCCGACTACGTCGTGCGAGCCCGCCGTTTGCGCGCCGCCGCGATCTTCTTCTTGCGCTTTACGCTGGGCTTTTCGTAGTGCTCACGCCGGCGAACCTCGGAGAGAACACCGTTCTGCTTGATCTTCTTATTGAAGCGGCGTAGGGCGCTCTCGAAGGTCTCGTTATCGCGGACCTTGATCTCCGACAACTGGATTGCACCCCCTCTGCCCGGAGTCCATTGTTGGGCAGAAGTATAGCCGCGCTCGAGTTTAGGCGTCAACACAAACTCCGAGTTCAAAGCACCCGCTTTTCCCTCCCCGTCCCAGGTATTTCCCTCTCCTGCTCGCGGAGACGCCCTGCCAAGCAGGAGCACGACACCGACCAACGGCTGACTATGCTGAAGGGCGGGGCTCCCGCCCTTTTTCTTTGGAAGAGCCAGCCGCCAAGGACCTCTACCCGGGCACCTTCAGCCGCCACGCGGCCGCCTACAAGCAGCGGCTCGACGAGGTGATGGCCCGCAGCGAGTCCCGTGGCCGCGCCGCCGTCATCGACTGGGTCGAGCCCACACCCGGGAAGAGGATCCTTGACCTTGCCTGTGGGCCGGGAACGCTGAGCTACCGCCTCGCGCGTGACGTGTCACCTGATGGCGAGGTGGTCGGGATCGACCTGGCCCCCGGCATGATCGAGTTGGCGCGCCGAGAGGCGCCAACCGGGCTTCCAGTGCGTTTCGAGCTGATGGATATGGAAGACCTTCGCTTTCTTGATGACTACTTCGACGCCGCCGCCTGCGGCCACGGCCTGCAGTTTGTCCCTGACCTCCTGCGGGCGCTGACGGAGGCCCGGCGCGTCATCAAGCCCGGCGCGCGGATGGCGGCAAGCGTGCCCGTCGACCCCTCGCAGCCCAGCGAGGCGCAAGCCATCCTCGAGCGCGCGGTCGCCAGTGACCTGCCGCCGGCGCCGAGGGCGCGCGATCAGTTCAGCACCCGACGGACGGTTGAGGATGAGGCCGCCTTCGCTACTGTCGCGCGGCAGGCCGGCTTTCGCGAAGCCAGCGTGGTGCGGTTCGAGGAGTCGACCACCTGGACGAGCCCGCAACACTTCATCGACATGGCCTCGGGGTGGTGGTCGATGGCCGTCCGTCTCGACGCCGTGTCGCCGACACAACGAGCGGCGATCCTCGCGCGCGGGGTCCGCGCCATCGAGGTGGAACTCGGACCTAGCCCGTTGCAGATCGCGGGCGCGACGAACGTGCTGCTCGCGACTAGATGAGCGGCATGGTCCCGACGGCCAGGATCCGGAGGCTTTCGGGCGTGAGCGCCTCACCGCTCCAGTCACCGTACAGCTCGACCCGGCGGAAGCCCGCGTCCCGCAGCATCGCATCGACGTCGCCTCCGAGGTAGAGCCGGATCGCATGGAGGTTGACGTCTGTCTCCGTGGGGCTGGTCACGGTTCGTTCGACCACCATTCGGCGCGTGGAGCGATCGAGCGATCGCCGCTCCACAACCGCGGCCTGGCCGACGGTAAACCACTCGCGCTCCTGGAATCGGGCCATGAGGCGCTCACCGTTGATCAGCTCGAGCACGAAGCGCCCACCGGGCACGAGCATCGCCGCCGCCGCGCCAACCACCTTCCGATCGTCCGCCTCATCTGCAAAATAGCCTAGGCTGGTGAAGAGGTTGAGGATCACGTCGAACCTTTCGCCCGCAATCGGCTGCCGCATGTCGCCCGAGAGCCAGCGAACGCGGATGCCCTCGGCCTGCGCGCGCTCTTCCGCCACCTTCAGGAGGAAGGGCGAAAGGTCGACGCCGGTGACGTCGTACCCGCGGCGGGCCAGCTCGATCGCGTGCCGGCCCTGACCACACGGGAGATCCAGGATGCGCTGCGGAGGCCGGAGAGCGACCAGAGCTTCGAGCTGATCGATCTCGACTGGCGTCCGCTCGGCCAGATACTCGTCGTACAGGGCAAGGTAGCCTGGCCCGAACCAGCTCCGCCACCAGTCTGAATCCGGCTCCACCATCCTCTATATATAAGGGCCAGCAAGAGGATGGGCGAACCGCACCCGCATCCCGATCATCTCTGGCGCAACCCGCAGCCCAAACGCTCCTATGAGGTGGTCATCGTCGGCGCGGGCGGCCATGGCCTGGCGACGGCCTACTACCTCGCGAAGAATCATGGCATCCGGGACGTTGCCGTGCTGGAGCGCGGCTGGCTGGCGGGCGGCAACATGGCCCGCAATACCACGGTAATTCGCTCGAACTACTTGTGGGACGAGAGCGCCGCGATCTACGAGCACTCTCTGAAACTCTGGGAACATCTTTCCGAAGAGCTCGACTACGACATCCTCTTCAGTCAGCGCGGCGTTCTCAACCTGGTTCACAGCCAGGGCGACCGCCGCGATGGGATGCGACGCGTCAACGCGAACCGGCTGAACGGGATCGATGCCGAGTGGCTCACGGCCGCGGAGGTCAAAGCCTTCTGCCCGATCGTCAACATCTCGCCCGACGTCCGCTACCCCGTTATCGGCGGCACGCTGCAGCGCCGAGGAGGAATCGCCAAGCACGATTACGTCGCCTGGGCGTTCGCTCGCAAGGCGGACGAAATGGGGGTGGACCTGATCCAGAACTGCGAGGTCTCCGGTTTCGACCTCGATGGTGGTCGGCTCGGCGGGGTGCACACGAACCGGGGCTTGATCGCAGCCAACAAGGTCGCCCTCTGCGCGGCGGGCCATTCCACGATGCTGGCGGACATGATCGGCCTCGACCTGCCGATCCAGAGTCACCCCCTGCAAGCGCTGGTCTCCGAGCTTCTCGAGCCGATCCTCAACTGCGTCGTCATGTCGAACGTGGTCCACGTCTACGTGAGCCAGGCACACAAAGGGGAGCTGGTCATGGGGGCCGGGATCGATCCATACAACTCGTATGCCCAGCGCGGCTCCCCCCACGTGATCGAGGACCAGCTGGCCGCCGCCTGTGAGCTGTTCCCGATTTTCAGCCGGGCCCATGTGCTTCGTACCTGGGCCGGCATCGTCGATGTCTCACCGGACGCCTCCCCCATTCTCGGACTGACGCCGATCGAGAACCTCTTCATCAATTGCGGCTGGGGAACCGGTGGGTTCAAGGCGACGCCCGGAGCGGGCTGGGTGTACGCCCACACGATCGCGCACGGGGCACCGCATCCGCTGAATGTCCCGTTCGCGCTCGAGCGCTTCACCACGGGCGCACTGATCGACGAGCATGGCGCCGCGGGGGTGGCGCACTGATGCTGATCCCCTGCCCGTGGTGCGGCGACCGCGAGGACATCGAGTTCACGTACGGCGGTCCGGGCGACGTCGCCTATCCGGCCGATCCTGAGGCTGCCGATGATCCAACCTGGGCACGCTTTCTCTTCTTTCGCCCCAACCCGAAGGGCCGCCTGGCGGAGCGCTGGGTCCACACCGCCGGCTGCCGGCGCTGGTTCAACCTGGTCCGCGACACGGTGACGCACACCATCACGCCCGCATGAGCCGGCTGGCTGCAGGCGGTCGCGTCGACCGGACGCGCCCGATTCGCTTCAGTTTCGACGACATGCCATACCGCGGGTACGAAGGCGATACCCTTGCGTCGGCGCTGCTGGCGAACGAGGTGCGGGTGATCGCCCGCAGCGTGACCTACGGGCGTCCCCGCGGCGTCTTTTCTGCCGGCATCGAGGAACCGAACGCGCTGGTACAGGTGGGGGACGACACCATGCTTCGGGCGACGCAGGTCGAGCTCGTCGATGGGCTCGAGGCAACAGGGCTGAACGGCCGCGGCCGGCTGAGCTCCGAGCCGGACACCGGCCGATACGACAAGCTGTACGCCCATTGCGAGGTTCTGGTCATCGGCGGCGGCCGAGCCGGCATCACGGCAGCGCTCGAAGCGAGCCAAAGCGGCGACCGGGTGATCCTCGTCGATGAGCAGGCCGAGCTCGGCGGCCGGCTTTTGGGCGCGGCCTGGAATGACTGGCTGGAGACCAGCCTCGCGACCCTCCGATCGCGACCGGACGCCCGGCTGCTTACCCGCGCGACGGCCTTCGGCTACTACGACCAGAACCTGGTTTTGATCGCCGAGCGGCGGGGCGGCGGGGGGCGCCTCTGGCAGATCCGGGCGAAGCGAATCGTGCTCGCCACTGGCGCGCACGAGCGGCCACTGATCTTCGCGAACAACGACCGGCCGGGCATCATGCTCGCCGGCGCGGCTCGGACGTACGTCAACCGATATGGCGTGGCGCCGGGAAAGCGTGCCGTCATCTTCACCAACAACGACAGCACCGATCTCGTCGCGGCCGACCTGACGAGAGCCGGCATCATCGTCGAGGCCATCGTCGACGTCCGCGCCGGTCAAGCCATTGTCGATACCAGCGGCGACGAGGAAGGCCTCCGCAGCGTCGTGATCCGCTCGTTGACGGGAGGGGACTCGACGCGCGAGATTGACTGTGATCTGCTCTGCGTTTCCGGCGGATTCAACCCGACGCTACATCTGTTCAGCCAGGCCCAGGGTCGGCTTCGATACGACGAAGGCCTCGCCTGCTTCGTGCCGGACGCTGCGCTCCCGAACGTTGACGTGGTGGGTGCGGCGGCCGGAGACCTGGGTGGGCGCGGCCAGGGCACGATCATGCCCTACTGGGTGGTCCCCAGCGATGGGCGGGAATGGTCGACCCATTTCGTCGACCTGGAGCGGGACGTCACCGTGGCGGATGTGCGGCGAGCCCTGGGTACCGGCATGCAGTCGGTCGAGCACGTCAAGCGGTTCACCACGATTGGCACGGGCAGCGACCAGGGCAAGACGGCGGGGATCAACGAGACGGCGATCGTGGCCGCCCAGCTCGGCCAGCCCGTCGACGCGGTCGGCGTAACAACGTTCCGCCCACCGTACGTGCCGGTTTCATTTGGCCTGATGGCCGGCCGAAATCGCGGCGATCTCTTTGATCCGATTCGAGTAACCGCCATCCATCCCTGGCACGCCGCACATGGAGCCGTCTTCGAGAACGTCGGCCAGTGGAAGCGGCCCTGGTACTTCCCTCGACATGACGAAGACATGGACGCCGCCGTGCGACGTGAGTGCCGGGCCGCACGAGAGAGCGTGGCGGTGACGGACGCGTCCACCCTCGGCAAGATCGATATCCAGGGACCGGATGTTGTCGAGTTCCTGAATCGGATGTACACGAACGCGTTCCACACACTGAAGGTTGGGTCCTGCCGCTACGCCTTGATGTGCCAGGCGGATGGCATGGTCTTCGACGACGGCGTCGTGATGCACCTCGGGCCCGACCACTGGCTTGCCACAACGACGACCGGCGCCGCGTCCGCGGTGCTCGACTGGATGGAGGAATGGCTTCAGACGGAGTGGACGGACCTGCGCGTCCGCCTGACCTCGGTCACCGAACAGTGGGCCGACGTCGCCGTAGTTGGTCCGCGATCACGCGAGGTTGTGGCAAAGCTCTTTCCGAAGCTGGCCGTCGACGCGCAGAACTTCCCGTTCATGGCGATTCGCGAGGGCGAAACCTCGGGGATTCCCGTGCGCCTGCACCGGATCACCTTCTCGGGCGAGCTCGCCTACGAGCTCTGGACGCCCAGCTGGTACGGCCTCGCGCTCTGGGAAGCCGTGATGGCGGCCGGCGGGCCGCTCGGGATCACGCCGTACGGCACGGAAACCATGCTCGTGCTCCGCGCGGAGAAGGGCTACATCATCTGCGGCCAGGAGACCGACGGCAGCGTCACGCCGCAGGACCTTGGAATGAGCTGGATCGTCTCGAAGAAGAAGTCCTTCATTGGCCAGCGCTCCCACAGCCGAAGCGGTGCGGCTCGGTCGGATCGGAAGCACCTGGTCGGCCTGCTTCCGGTCGACGGGGACCAGCTTCTGCCGGAAGGTGCGCAGCTGGTTTTGCAACCCGACGGTGCAGTCCCAGTGAAGATGGTCGGCCACGTGACATCGAGCTATCGCAGCGCGACGCTCGGGCGGACGTTTGCGCTTGCCATGCTCCGGAGTGGGCGCGAGCGATTTGGCACCACCGTCTATGCGCCATTGAACGGGCACATCATCGCGGCGACCGTGACCGAGCCGATCTTCTACGACAAGGAGAACTCACGTCGTGATAGCTGAGGTGGTTCGGCGCAGTGCGCTCGCTGATTACGCTGAGCGGTTCGCCGCCATTTCAGCAGCGAGCGGCGGCGAGCTCTCCATCCGCGAGCTCCCCTTCGTCTCGCAGGTCAATCTCCGAGCAGACCCCAAAGATGCCAGCCTCATGCAGCGGCTCGCCGCGAGCCTCACGTTCGCCTTGCCGCTGGAGCCGAATTCCGCCACTTCCAGGGAGGACAGGCGAGCCTTGTGGCTAGGGCCTGACGAATGGCTGGTCGTGGGCCCGGATGGTCACCAGGAAGCCCTGCAGCAGGCGCTGCTTAATGGTCTCAACGGCGCCTTCGGTTCGATCGTCGACGTATCCGCCAACCGCGGGCTACTTGAGATCCGCGGCCCGAAAGCGCGCGAACTGCTGGCGCATGGCGTCCCGATCGATCTCGATGCGCGCTCGTTCGCCCCGGGCCGGTGCGCCCAGACCTTCCTTGCAAAGGCCCAGGTCATCGTCGAGCGACGCGACGAGTCAGCTTTCCGCGTATACGCCCGGAGCTCGTTTGCCGGCTACGTGGCCGACTGGCTTCTCGACGCCGCGGCGGATCCCCTTTAGATCGTCGCCGCAGCTGACTACGTCAGGCCCGTGATCCGTCCACTGGGGTCGATGTCGATCCGGGTGTAGGCGGGCTCCTTTCCCAGGCCCGGCATCAGCTGGATGTCGCCGGCCAGTGCCACGATAAAGCCGGCGCCGGCCGATGGGTAGACATTGCGGATCGGCAGCGTAAAGCCGCGAGGGCGCCCTTTCAGCGCCGGATCGTGCGAAAGCGATAAGTGCGTCTTCGACATGCAGACCGGCAGCGTTCCCATGCCGCGCTCGGTCAGCCAGTCGATGCGCCTCTGACACTCGGGCAGGAACTCGACGTCGGCCGCGCCGTAGACACGACTCGCCAGCGTTTGGATTTGCTCGCGGATCGGCGTCTCAGGCGGATACAGCGGCGCGAAGTTGCTGCCATTGCGTGTCACGCCTAGCACGGCTTCGGCCAATTCGACCGCGCCCTCGCCACCGTGACTGAACCCATCGCTGACGACGGCTGCGTCGGCGCCAAACTGCCGCGCCAGCTCGGTGAGTAGCTCGAGCTCTCGCTTTGTATCAGCGGGAAATCGGTTGACACCGACAACGGAGCGCATGCCGAAGGCCTTGACGATATCGATGTGGGCGGCAAGGTTCTCGGCCCCTCGCTTCAAGGCATCGAGGTCTTCATTGCCGAGCTTCGCGACCGGCACGCCGCCATGCGACTTGAGCGCGCGCACGGTCGCGACGACGAGCGCCGCGGCCGGGCGCAGGTGGCCGTAGCGCGCGACGATGTGGGCGAACTTCTCCAGGCCGAGATCGGCACCGAAGCCGGCTTCCGTTACGACGACGTCTGCCAGTTTGAGGGCGATTTGGTCGGCAAGCAACGAGTTGTTGCCGTGCGCGATGTTGCCGAACGGACCAGCATGCACGAGCGCCGGCTGACCCTCCATCGTCTGCACGATATTGGGGAGCAGCGCGTCCTTGAGCAACACCGTCATCGCGCCGGCCACCCGCAAGTCCTCGGCCGTGACGAAGCTGCCGTCCTTGCGCTGCGCCACGATGATCCGCCCGATCCGTTGTCGAAGGTCCCCCAAATCGCTGGCGAGCGCGAGGATCGCCATGATCTCCGAAGCCGCGGCGATGATGAAGCTCGACTCCCGAGTTATCCCGTGTTCGTCACCCCCCAGGCCGGTGACGATGTGGCGCAGGGCGCGATCGTTGACATCCAGGGTCCTCGGCCAGGTGATGAAGCTGGGGCCAATCTCCAGTTGTCCATGGAAGAGTGCGGCGTCGATCACCGCCGCCAGTAGGTTGTGCGCGGCCTCGACGGCATGGATGTCGCCGGTGAAGTGGAGGTTGATCTCCTCCATCGGCACGACCTGGGCCATGCCGCCACCCGTTCCGCCACCCTTGATGCCGAACAGCGGCCCCGTGGAGGGCTGCCGCAGACACAGCGCAACGTTGGTGCCAATCCGTCCGAGCCCCTGCGTTAGGCTGATGGCGCCGGTCGTCTTCCCCTCGCCCGCCCGGGTCGGCGTGATCGCGGTAACGACGACGAGGCGCCCGTCCGGACGGTTCTTCAGGCGCTTCAACGCGTCGAGGCTGATCTTGGCTTTGTAGGGGCCGTAGGAGATGAGCTCAGACTCCAGCAACCCGAATCCCTTGCCGACTTCCATGATCGGTCGGAGACGGTGGGGCTCCGGGACATCGAGCGCTCTCGCCGTCTGGCTCATGCTTCCTCTTCGGTAACGAGCCCGCTCGCGACTTCCGGCGGTTCGCCCAGGCAAGTCTCCAGCTTGGCGAGCCTTATCAGAAGGACTAGCACGTCAGGCGTCATTGACATCCTCACCCTTGCCTCGTAGGGTGGGTTGGTGGAGGCAACGACTGGGCGTGGAGGGGCGAGCATGACTCCGATAGCGCATCCTACTGAGGAGATCATCCGCGTCCTCTTCATCCAGGACGACCCCGCGGTCGCGGAGATGTACAAGCTGAAGCTCGAGCTCGATGGCTACCAGGTCGCGGTGGTCGCTAATGATGACCAGGTCCTCCAGGAGGCGGGCAGGACGAAGCCGGACATGATCTTCATCGATCTCCGGGTAGGGGATGACCAGAGGTTTGCCACGCTGCGACAGCTTCGCGCCACCGCCAGCACGCGCGACCTGCCGGTGATCATCCTCTCGAATCAGGGAGCCGGCGAGATGGCGGGTCGAGGCTTCAAAGCGGACCTGCTCGATTACGTTGTCCGGGCGGACTCGGGTCCGAACGGCCTGGCCTGGAACTTGGAGGCGTGGGCCCGAGCCGGTTCGAGCTAAATCCGGCGCTTCCCCTGGCGATCAGGCGACCCGTTGCCGCTTATCGACATACATCGAGCGATCGGCCGCCGCCAGCAGGCTGGCCGCGGTGGTGCCGTCGGCCGGAAACGCGGCCGTCCCGATCGACACTGAGATCGCGCCAGCCGGGTCCTCCGGGTTGAGCAGGGTGCCGCCGATTCGGCGGGCGAGCGACAGGGCCCCCACCTGGTCCATGCCCGGCATCAGGAGGACGAACTCGTCGCCCCCCCAGCGCGTGGCGAGGTCGGCTTGGCGAAGGTCGGAGCTGAGCACCGAAGCCACCCGCTTGAGCACGGCGTCGCCCGCCGCGTGGCCGCGGGCGTCGTTGATCTGCTTGAGCCCATCCACGTCGAGCATGAGGACGGCGAACGTGTCCGGCGAGTCCGTGGCCAGCCGCTGCTCGAGGGCCTGCTCGAAGGCACGTCGATTCGCCAGGCCCGTCAACGGGTCGGTTCGCGCCGTCGCGGCCAGCCGCTCGATCAAGCGGGCATTGAAGATTGAGACGGCGGCGTGGTTCGCGAGAATTGTGAGCAAGCGCAGGTGGTCGCCCGTGTACTGATTGATGCCCACCTTGACATTGACGATGACCCCGATCAGACGGTCCTCGAAGATCACCGGCACCGCGAGCATCGATTCGTTGGTCTCGCTGGTTCCCGTTATGTGAAGCGCCTTGGGATGGCTCACGGTATCGCCCACCAACGCGCCCTGCTTAGTTTCGGCGACCCAGCCGGTGATGCCCTGGCCCACCTGAAGGGCGAGCGTTTCCGCGGTCACGCCCTCGTACTCGGCGCGTTTGGTATCACTGAAGTACGCCGGCCTCAGCGTCTGGTCGTCGTCCTCGAGCAAGTAGATCCGGCACTGGTCGTAGGGCAACAAGGTGGTGATGGCGCGACCGATGGTTTCGCAAATCTCGGGCACGCTGACCACCATGGCCAGCTGGACACCGAGTTGCTGGATGGCGTCGAGATGCTCGGTCCAGGAATGGGCAAACGGCATTTTGCGGTCTTCGTGAAGCGCGCTCTCGGCGGTTCCTGTGACGATGACCTCGCCAGATTCGATCACCTGCAGAAGCGCCTCGGCGACCTTCGGATCGAACTGCCGGCCCGCCTGGGCGCGGATTTCCTTGAAGATCCAGTCTCGCGGCCGGGCGCGACGGTAAGGCCGGTCACTGGCCATCGCCTGGAAGGCGTCGCACGCATGGATGATGCGCGCCTCGATCGGGATGAACTCGCCAATGAGCCCGTCCGGGTAGCCCATGCCGTCCCATCGCTCGTGCTCCGCGCGGACGATGGGCCGGATGCGGGCCAGGAAGGGAACCGAGGCTACGATCCGTTCGCCGATCACGGGATGCTCCCGCATGATTGCGGTTTCTTCGTCATCGAGAGGACCGGGTTTATTGAGGATGTAGCCGGGGATGCCGATCTTGCCAATGTCATGCAACAGCGCACCGTACTCGAGAAACCGCAGCACCTCGGCGTCGAGACCGAGTCGCCAGCCCACTGCCCGGGCCAGGGCCGCCGTCTCCCGAGAGTGGGCCTCGGTATGGCGATCCTTGGCATCCAGAGCTGCCGCAAGCGCCTCGATGGTCGAGAGGTAGCTTTCTTCGAGCTGCATGCGACGCCGCTCAGCGAGCTGATTCTCTTCGCGCAGCGCTTTGCGCCCGAGGGCCGGGATGTAGGCGCAAATCACCATGGACGCCGCCAACAACACGAGGGACCGCACGTAGAAGCCATCCCAGCCCTGCAGGACCAGCGGAAGCCCGGCCGCGAAAACGGTCGTGACCAATGCCGCGGCGGCAATCCGAAACTCGAGGATCGACGCGGCGAACACCACGATCACGAGGAAGAGGACGGAGAGGTGCGAACGCGTCCCGCCGGTCGCAAAGAGGCTGACTGTCAGCATTCCGATGCCGCCGAACACGACTGGTGTGAAATGCCTGGCCGGGATATGTCCCCAGGGCAGCAACCAGCAGACCACGCCGGCGGCATAGGCCAGGCCGGTAACGATCCACTCGACGGTGAAGTTGACGCTCGGGTCGTTTCCGACGAGGTTGGTCGCCATCACGATGGTCGCCAGTCCCCAGAAGGAGATCGCGGCGAGCCGAAGCGTCGCACGATGCAACTCCATCGGGAAATCCGCGGGTGGCATGCTGGCGAATACAACGCGAGCTCGACGGCCTTCCGTCGTCGCTCCGGGGCCGGATAGCATGGGGCCGGCATGTTCTGGACTTTCGTCGACGCGTCCCAGATCTCGGATGGAACGATCCGCATCGAAGGGAAGCAAGGTCACCACCTAGCGCGGGTCCTCCGCGTCCGTCCTGGGGAGCGCGGTGTCGCCATTTGCGGCGGGCGCGAAATCGAGCTCGAAGTCGCGGAGGTCCAGGGCGAGCGCGTGCTCGGTCGCGTGCTCGGCGAGCGTCTGGCGCGCGGCGAGGCCACCACTGCGGTCACGCTGCTCCAGGCGGTGCTGCCGAACCCGGATTTCGATGCCGTGATCGAAGGCGGGACTGCGGTCGGAATCCGGACGTTCATCGCGGTCCAGGCGGCCCGCTCCATCGGCCACCCGCCGGCCGGCCGACAGGCGCGATGGCAGGCGATAGCGCAATCCGCGGCCGAGCAGAGCCATCGGGGCGAGATCCCCGAGGTGACGGGGCCGATGGGTCTGTCGTCGGCGGTCGACCGGGCGGCCGGCACCCGACTCCTCGCGCTCGAACCCGCCGCCTCCACGCCGCTGCTGCACGCTCTTGACGGCTCGCCAGCCTACACCATCGCTGTCGGCCCGGAAGGTGGTTGGACGGAGGATGAGCTGGCCACGTTGCGAGCCCGCGGGGCGGTCACTGTCAACCTCGGACCGCGCATCCTGCGTGCGCGCCTGGCTCCCGTCGTGGCCGCTGCTATCCTCGTCCAACAGCGATGAACGTTTCGATTCAAACGCTCGGATGCAAGGTGAATTTCGCCGAAATGGCCGAGCTTGGCGACCGGCTGGCACGTGCCGGCTTCACCGTGTCGGATGGCGATGAGCACGCCGACATCTGTGTGATCAATAGCTGCACCGTCACGGCGCAGGCCGACCGCAAGCTCCGGACTATGGTGCATGGCCTGCGGCGCCGTCACCCGCAGGCCCAGCTGATCCTGACCGGCTGCCATGTCGACAATCCGAACCCGCGCGTGTCGGCGGTTCCGAGCGTCGACGTCGCGTTCCCAAACGCACGCAAAGGGGAGATCTTCGACTACCTCGCGTCGACCTTCGCGCCGGCCGCGGGAGCTCGCGGATCGACGACCTTCGCCCGGTCACGCTTCTTCCTCAAAGTGCAGGACGGCTGCAATCACCGCTGCACCTATTGCATCGTGTGGCGGACGCGCGGGGCGTCTCAGAGCGATGAGGAAACGGCGCTGATCGAGCGCGCGCGGCAGGCGGTGGCCGACGGCTATGGGGAGATCGTGCTGACCGGCGTAGACCTGGGCTCCTTCGGCCGCGACCGCGGTCAGGCCTTCGCACCGTTCGTTCGGCGGCTGCTGGAGGCGATCGCCCCGGCACGGCTTCGCCTCAGCTCGATCAATGCCAACGACTTCACGCCGGAGCTGGTCGAGCTGACCGCGTCGCCGGGCTTCTGCCGGCATCTACACATCCCATTGCAGTCGGGAAGCGACCGTGTGCTCAAGCGCATGGGTCGCCTCTACCGGCGTCGCGACTACCTCGACCTGGTTGGCGCCCTGCGAACGCAGTCCGCCGACATCGCGGTCACCACCGACGTGATCGTTGGCTTCCCGGGCGAGACCGATGCCGATTTCGCGGATACGCAGGCGGTGGCCGCCGATGCGGGGCTGACCGGCATGCACGTTTTCCGCTACTCGCCGCGGGCGGGGACCGCCGCGCCACGGCTCGGCCTGCCGGTGGACGACCCGGTCAGCCGCGACCGGAGCCACCGGTTACAGGCGCAGGCGGATGAGCAGCGCCGAACCTACGAGGCACGCTTCATCGGTCGGGACCTGGAGGTGATTTGGGACCGGCGCCTCCCTTCCCGGATGCGCGGCCTGACCGACAACTACATCACGGTCTATGCGCCCGAGCGCGGCCAGACGCTGGGCACCCTCGCCAGCGTGCGTCCTCTGACGCGCAGCGCCGACGGCCTGCTCTGCGCGTAAGCTTGGCCGATGCCTGAGGATTGCCTCTTCTGCAAGATCTTCGCGAAGGAGATTCCCGCGAAAGAGGTCTTTCGCGATGAAGAGATCGTCGCGTTCGAGGACATCCGCCCGGTCGCACCGACCCACGTGGTCGTGATCCCCAAGGAACATATTCCCTCCGTCCACGAGCTCACGCCCGCGCAGGCGCCCATGCTCGCCCGCATGGTCCAGGTCGCGAACCAAATCGCCGACGAGCGCAAGATCGATCGCGATGGCTACCGCCTGGTCGTCAATAAGGGGCCGCAGGCCGGACAGACGGTCTATCACCTGCACCTGCATCTCCTCGGCGGCCGGGCCATGGGTTGGCCGCCCGGCTAGACCCCGTCCGGCGCAGTTGAGTTGTAAATCTTTTGCGACAACGCCGTCACAGCGGCATAGCTGAACGGCCACGGACGAAACAAGGGCCGTAATCGGACGGCGGTACGGTGGGGCGCAGATGCGCCTCCTACCGTGGCGTGCTACCCAACCGCAGGATCCGGCTTCGTTGGCCGACCGGGCGAAGCTGCAGGAGCGGCTTGCCGGGCTGACGAAGCCGCCTGTTGAAGATGCCGTCCCCGCTACATCGGCCGTGACCGCGCCAATCAGCCCTGCCAGGGCAAAGCTGCAGGAGCTGACCGGCGGTGCGACCGCCACCCAGGCGGGTGCGCCGATCGAACCCGAGCGCACAAAGACAAAGCCGCCCGTACAGGATGACGTCCACGCTACCCCGGCGGTGACCGCGGCACCCGTCGCAGCCGCAGCTGCCCCGGCGGTGACTGCGGAACCCGTCGCAGCCGCGGCTACGCCGCCGGTCACCGCGAAACCCGTCGCGGCCGCAGCGACCCCGGCGGTCACCGCGAAACCCGTCGCGCCAACAGCCACCCCGGTGGTGACTCCAAAACCCGTCCCAGCCACAACTACCCCGGCAGTGAAGCCCGTCGCGGCCGCAGCGCCTATCAGCCCCACGCCCAGCTCGGCCGCCCAACCGGAGCGTCGTCGGCGCCGGCGGTTCGGATTCCTGCTGTTCTTCGCCGGGCTGATCCCGGTCTTCTTCCTCGTGCGCGCGATTCCGAGCGATTGGGAGATCGGTCCATTCCGCATCGATGTCAGTGGGAGCGCGGCCGACTCGGCGAGCCTCTATTTCGCGGACGACCCGCACGCTCCGTTCTGGCTGCTGGTTCCCACGTTCAATCTGCCACCCCGGTTTTTCGCCGCGCGGCCGAATAGCACCGCTCGACCGATCGTGGCCCTGGCGTCAACCCCGTCGGCGACGCCTTCCGCGTCGGGAAGCGCCAGCACGTCGCCGACCGCGAGCCCATCGTCCGGTGCGTCGCCCTCGGCGAGCCCAAGCGGCTCCGCCTCTCCAAGCGCGAGCCCGTCTGCGTCCCCGTCGGCCAGCCCGAGCGCGTCACCCTCAGCCAGCCCGAGCGCGTCACCCACGCCCACGCCGACCCCGACCCCGACCCCAACGCCAACTCCGACCCCGACGCCCACGCCGACCCCAACGCCAACGCCGACACCCACACCAACCCCGACGCCTACGCCAACCCCGACGCCCACGCCTACACCGGTCCCATTCGCCTTCACGGGCACGCCGACTGAGGTCGTGGCGTGGCAGGTGAACGGATCAAACAAGTGCAAGCTCGACACCATCACCGCCAATGGCAGCTTCCGCACCAATGGGGTAGCGGGAACCGTGACCTACCAGTGGATTCGCAATGACAGCAACGGCACGCAAGTCCAGCCGCTGCAGTCGATCGTGGTTGCAGCAGGCGACACGAGCGCCCACAGCGTGGCAGCGGACCTGTGGATCCCGGCGAGCAATGGCAGCGAGCAGCTCGTCTTCAAGAACCCGAGCTTTTCGGTCGCACCGCAGTCGTTTACCTGCCGGCCTTAGGCCGCCGCGCGCGCCTTGTAGCGAACGATCTTCGCCGGGCCCGTGCGCTTGGCCTCGAGCATAGCCGCGTCGGCGCGCTCCATGAGCGCCTCGGGGGTGGCACCGTCTTCCGGGAAAACCGCAATGCCGATGCTGAAGGAGACCTGCACGTCGGTGCCCCGCAGCGTCTGTCCCATCGATCGGTAGATTTCCTGGATGCGAGTGGCGACGGTGTTGGCGCCCCCGCCATCCGCGTCTGAAAGGAGCAACACGAACTCGTCGCCGCCGAACCGGTAGGGTTCATCGCCGACGCGGACCGCGAAACGCAGCAGGTTCGCGACCTCCTTCAGCAATTCGTTACCCATGCCGTGACCCAGTCGATCGTTGACAGACTTGAACCCGTCCAGATCCATCATCATCACCGCCATCCTCCGGCCGGTTCGTGAGGCTGGACCCAGCCAAATCGGGAGTTGCTCTTGCAATGCGCGGAGGTTGGGTAGGCCGGTGAGCTCGTCGACGCGGCTCATCCGCATCAGCCGTCGCCGCTCTTGCTCCCAATTGCTCGTCAGCAAGGCCGCATATCCATACATCAGTAGATGGGTGAGCCCGTTGACGATCAGCGCGGTCCCGGTTGCACGGATGACCCCAACGCTCACGATGGCGACCGCCGCCGCAATCGCCAACGCCAGAAGTCGTGGCAGCAGGATGGCGCCGCAGAGCACGATCAGGAAGTAGACCAGCCGCAAATCGAAGTCGCCCCCGAACGATCGATCCAGGTAGGCGACGGCAGCCACGGCGGCCAGCAAGAGGGCGAGGCCGAGAACGCGGCGGACGCCGAGCACGTTGCGCATCGCCGGCTCCGCGGATTTCATGAAATGGTTGCCTAGGCGATAACGAGCTTTCGCGGCCGTAATTGCGCCGGTCACGCGTGAGTCGGCCACCTTTGGGTCGCGCCACGGACGATCCAGATGACCAGCAGCGCCACGATGCCCGCGATGAGCGCGATGAGCGGGTACGCGCATCCCACGATCGCCCAGGGGAGGCCCAGGCCGAGACCGCTGAGCGCCTCACGGATGGGCACGCCGCGCCCGATTGGCGTGTCACACGCGCGGCAGCGACCGTGCTGCGCCAGGTAGCTGATGACCGGGACCAATTCGTCGGCCGTCAGACGGTGGTTGCAGGTGCGGCAGTGGGAAGGCGGCCAGAGCAGGGATTCCCCCCGCGGCAGGCGGTCGAGGACCACTTCGACGAAGCTGCCCAGCGCCATCCCGAGCGGAAGCAAGAAGGCCGCGCCCAGCAGGTTGCACAGAATGTCAAGCAATCAACCGCGCCTCCGAGCCAGCCCACCGACGCCCATCCCTTGATCATCGACGCCTACCTCCAGATCCTGCTGGAGCAGACGGCGTCTGACCTGATCCTCACGGCGGGCGCTCAGCCAACGATGCGTAAGGACGGCGCCCTCGCGCCGATCGGGCCTGACCCGCTCCGTCCGGACCAGGTCGAGCAAATGGCGCGGGAGGTGCTCTCGCCGGAGCGCTGGGCTCGCTTCCAGGCGCACGGCGACCTCGATTTCTCCTTCAACTGGAGAGGCCAGGCGCGATTTCGGATCAACGCGTTCAAGCAGCGGGGCTCGGTCGGCATGGCCTTGCGCCTGATTCCCTACCAGATCCCCAACTTCGACCAGCTCGGCGTGCCGATCGTGGTTCGCGGGCTGACCCGTCTCGGCCAGGGTCTGATCCTGGTGACGGGTCCCACCGGCTCCGGGAAGTCGTCCACCCTGGCCGCGATGGTGAATGACATCGTGGCCACCCGTCCCTGCCATGTGATCACGATCGAGGATCCGATCGAATATGTGTACCGGCACCAGCGAAGTATTGTCGAGCAACGAGAGGTCGGCGCCGATGTTGCCTCGTTCGCCGATGCGCTACGGGCCGCGCTGCGCCAGACGCCCGACGTGCTCCTGGTCGGCGAAATGCGCGACCTCGAAACTATCTCGGCGGCGATCACGATCGCGGAAACCGGTCACCTGGTGCTCGCGACCCTCCATACGAACGACACGAGCCAGGCGGTCGATCGGATCGTGGACGTGTTCCCGGGCGACCAGCAGCAACAGGTCCGCGTCCAACTGTCGAATACGCTGGCGGCGGTGATCTACCAGCAACTCTTGCCGCGCCGGGACGGGCCGGGCCGGGTCGCGGCCTTCGAAGTCTTGCTCAACACCCTCCCGGTCCAGAACCTGATCAAGGAGGGCAAGACGCGACAGCTGCGAAATGTGCTCGAGACGAGCGCCAAGGATGGTATGAATACGATGGAGCGCAGCCTGAGCGAACTGATCCGGGCCGGCCTGGTCGACTTCAATACCGCCGCGGCGCGAGCCCAACACCCCGAAGAGCTCCGCCGGCTGGCGGCTTAGCGCCACTCCCCTTTCAACGAGGGCTCGATGGGCGCAGGTTTGGACCGGTTGACGCGTTTGCTCCGGTTGGACACTCATGAAGCCGGCGCTTTCCACGAGCGAGGCGGCGCGCTGGCTGGGGATCAGCAAATCGACGCTGATCCGCGCGGTGAATCGCGGCGCGATTCAGCCGGCGTTCCGCACTCCAGGCCGGCATCTGCGCTTCACCCCTGAGGCGCTGAACGAGATCCGGCGCCAGCTGGAAGCGCCAATCCGGGAGGTCGCGTGAGCGCGGTCGAGCGCCAGCCGGAAGGCCGGTTCGGACTTCGCCAGGAGAAGCGCCTTGGTGATCTTCTGCTCGAAAAAGGGCTGCTCACCGCCGAACAGCTCGAGACGGCGCTGGCCGCGCAGCGGCGTCAACACCGACCGCTCGGCCAGGTGCTCCTGGGCCAGGGCCTCGTCGACGAGAAGGCGCTCGCCGCCGTCCTGAGCGTGCACTTCAACGTCCCCCAGATCGACTTCGCCCGCTCGCGGATCGATAAGGACGCCCTGGCGCTGATCCCCGAAACCTACGCCCGGGAGCACACGATTCTGCCCATCCACCTCGAGAAAGACACGCTCGAGGTCGCCACGGTCGATCCGGGCGACCTGGCGCTTTTCGCCGAGCTCAAGGTCCTCACCCGGAAACGCATCAAACCGATGCTGGGCATCCGCTCGGAGATCGAGCGAGCCATCACGCAGTCCTACAGGTTGCGCACCGGCGTTGATCAAAACGTCCGGTCTTTCCAGGAATCACTTCAGCCGGGGCCGGCGATTCGCCGGTTGGCCGACGTCAAGCAGGACGCGCCAGTCGTCCAGATCGTGGATCTGATCATCGCTCAGGCTGCCGAGGAACGCGCCTCGGACATCCACATCGAGCCGCAGCAGGACCACCTGCGGGTCCGCTTTCGGATCGACGGCGTGCTGCACGACGCCACCAGGCTGCCCGCCACCCTGGCGGCGCCGATTTCATCCCGGATCAAGCTGCTCGCCAACCTCGACATCGTCGACCGGCGTCACAGCCAGGACGGACAGATCCAGACGACGGTGGATGGGCGGCCGCTCGACATACGGGTGGGCACCATCGAAACCATCTGGGGCGAAAAGGTCGTGCTGCGTTTGCTGGAGCGGTCGCGCTCCATCCTTCGGCTCGACACGCTGGGCTTTTCGCCTGGCGCGCTGGAGACGTTCCGCGGATTGATCAAATCGCCGTACGGCATGATCCTGGTGACCGGCCCGACCGGAAGCGGCAAGACGACCACGCTCTACGCCGCCCTCAATGAGCTCAACAGCGTGGAGCAGAACATCATGACCATCGAGGACCCGGTCGAGTACACGTTCGAGGGCGTCAACCAGATCCAGATCAATCGCCTCGCCGGGATCACGTTTGCCAACGGGCTGCGCGCCATCCTGCGCCAGGACCCGGACGCCATCCTTGTGGGCGAGATTCGCGACAAGGAGACCGCCGAAATCTCGGTGCAGTCGGCGTTGACCGGCCACTTTGTCCTGTCGTCACTGCATGCCACCGATGCGGTGGGCGCGATCTACCGCTTCCTCGAGATGGGCATCGAATCGTTCATGGTTACATCGGCCGTCACCGGCGTGCTGGCCCAGCGACTCGTTCGCCGGATATGCCCCCAGTGTGCGACGGGGTACGAGCCGCCGCCAGAGGAACTCGTGTTCTATCACTTGCTCGGTGGCCATGGGATCGTCTTTCAGCGGGGGACAGGCTGCGCCTTCTGCGCGCATACCGGGTTCCACGGGCGGATCGGCGTGTTCGAGGTGTTGCGGATCAGCGACGCCATCAAGCGACTCCTGGTCAAGGATGCTCCGCCGGAGGCCTTGCGGCAACGCGCGATCAGCGAGGGCATGACCACGCTGCGATCGGCCGGGTTGGCCAAGATCGATCAGGGCTTGACCACGATCGCCGAAGTGATGCGCTCGGTGCATTTGAGCGAGGACATGGATGCCTAGCTACGCCTATCGCGCCTATGACCAAACTGGCCAGCGGCGCGATGGCCGGATCGACGCCGCCGGCACCTCCGCGGCCGAAGAGGCGCTCTGGCTGGAAGGGCTCAAGATCATCGAAATCAACCCGGCGCCGCCCAAAAAGACGATGGCGGATTACTTCCCCAGCCTCTACACCATCGCACGCGCCGACATCATCCTCTTCACCCGCCAGCTGGCGACCTTCGTCGGGGCGGGCGTCCCGATGAGCCGGGCGCTCGGCGTGATCGCGGAGGAAACGGCGTCACCGCTCTTCAAGCGGGTGATCCTGGCCGTGCTCGCAGACCTCGAGCGGGGACAGAATCTCTCCGACGCGCTGGTCAAGCATCCGAAGGTCTTTCCGGCGCTCTACATCGACCTGGTGCGGGTTGCGGAGCTGACGGGTAACCTGGAATCAACCCTCAAGGAGCTGGCGGGGTACCTGCGACGCGACTTGAACACCATTCGGCGGGTTCGCACCGCCATGGTCTACCCCGGCGTCATCCTGGTGGTCGCGACCGGCGTGGTCCTGATCCTGGTCTTCTTTGCCTTGCCCGCGTTCACCCGGATCTTCGCCGAGTTCAAGGTCCAGCTGCCGCTGCCGACTCGGATCCTGATCGGCATCGTCGACTTCATTCGCAACTGGGCGCTCGTCATCGCCGCCGTCATCGTGGCGCTCGCCGGCGGGTTCGTGATCGCGTTGCGGACTGAACGCGGCGTGTACCTCAAAGATCAGCTGTCGATCAAGGCACCGATCCTGGGGCCGATCATCCTATCGGCTGTCCTGAACCGTTTTGCTCGAACATTGGCCATGGTGCTCAAGGCCGGCGTGCCGTTGGGCCAGACATTCGACGCGGTAATCGCGAGCACGGGCAATAAGGTCTTCCAACGAGGGCTGACCACAGTTCGCGACCAGATGACGAGCGGCGAAGGCTTCGCGGGGCCGCTGATCCGCACCCGTTTGTTCCCGCCGATGCTGACCCAGATGGTGCGGGTCGGCGAAGAGACGGGAACGCTGGACACCTACCTCGAGCAGGCGGCGGATTTCTATGAGGAAGAGCTGGACTATCGCATCCGCACCATGACCTCGCTGATCGAGCCGGTGATGACAGTTGTGGTGGGATTGGTCGTTGGCTTTATTGCCGTGTCGCTGATCTCGGCGATGTACGGATTGGTGGGGGCGATCAAATGAAACGGCAGCGCGGTTTCACCCTGATCGAAACGACGGTGGCGATCGCCTTGCTGGCGGTGATCATCGTCACGATTCTCAGCGCGTTCTCGGCGATCACGCTCGCCGCCCGCCGGCATCAGCAGCAGTCCACGCTCGATCTGGTGACCCGCTGGGATGCGGAATCCATCAAAAGCCAGGTGTACTCAGCCACGCCACCGGCGACGCCCTACACGAACATCGCGGTGGCCGGATATGCCTTCTCCTACCAGGTCCTCTACTACGACCCGGTCACCAACACCTTTGCCCCGGGGAACGCCGACAACGGTTTGCAGGAGCTGGTGCTGACCGTCACGGGGCCGAACAACGCAAGTGAAGCCCTCGACTTTCTCAAGGTGCAGCCATGAGGCAGGCCAATCTCCCTCCGCCCTTGCGGGGGAGGGTCGGGGTGGGGGGTGCGCAGCGCGGCTTCACCCTGGTCGAAATGGTGGTCGGGCTCGCGATCCTCAGCATCGTGACGATCGCGATGGCCGGAACCTTCCTGGTCGCCTCCCGCGCCGCCTCCAACGAGGCCCGTGTCATCGCCGCCGATGAGGCGGTCAGCGGAGCCAGCCTGTGGCTTACCCGCGACCTAAACAGCGCAACCACCCTGCCAGCGCTACCCGTTACGGCCAGCGTCGGCACTAGCTTCACACTGACTTACGGGTCGCCGCCGCCGGTCGTCGTCGTCTACAGCGTCAACAACAATCATGACCTGGTCCGGACGGTCAACCTCGTGGACACAACCGCAGCCCGCGGCATCACCAGCGTCACCGTCACGGCGGCCGGCTGCTACGCCACAGTGACCATTCAGCCCTCGGCGAGCGGGGCAGCCGCGGCGACGTTCAATGTCGGCAACCGCCCGGGAGGTTGTTGGTGAAGCGTCGCCGGTTGACAGGTCAGCGCGGCCAGGGGTTGCTGCTGGTCCTGGCGTTCGTCGCGGTTTTTTTGCTCGTCGTGTGGGCCGCGCTGACCCTGGCGAGCGCCGCCTTCCTCAACCTGAGTGGGGTTCGGAGTGATACGCAGCACACCTATGCCCTCGACGCGGGACTGGCGTACGCGATCCAGGTGAACGACTCGGCCGCGAGGGGTGCTGGTTGCAGTCCGCTGACCCCTCCGAATCTTCTCCTCAACTACGGTTCGACAACGATCACCGTCACGGTCACGATCACGCCGGTCATCGGCTGCAAGCCCGGTAAGCCCAGCTACCTTGTCAACGTGCAGGCCGGCAGCGGCCGCCAGCTGAATGCCCAGATTTCGTCGTCCAACGCCGGGATCAAGACGACCTGGTCGATCAACTGGGAAGCGTTCCAGTGACGGCCCGCCTCGGCCTTGATCTTGGGACCCGAGAGTTGAGGCTGCTCCAGGCCAATGGCAAACTCCTGACCCATCACGCGGAAGTGTTGCTCCCCGAGGGGGCCATGGTAGACGGCATCCCGACAGCATTGCTCACCACGACCGTGCGCAGCGCCCTGGATGCCGGAGGCTTCACCGCCACCCACGCCCGGGTCGCGATCGCCGAGACCGGTACGGCGTTTCGCGATTTCCGACTGCCGCGGCTTGCCGGAGCCGAACTCAGCCGCGTCGTCGCGTTCGAGGGCCGCCGGCTGGTGCCGATGGAGGCGTCCGACGTCTACTTCGCCTGGCACGCCACGCGGGACGCGAAGGGTTATGCCGTTTACCTGGTCGCGGCGCGCCGAGCCATGATCGACGCCGTGGTCGCTGCCGTCGGGGCGGCCGGCTTGCAAGTCGAGCGGATGGATCTCAAGCCACTGGCGCTGGCGCGCGGTATGGGTGTCTCCGACGGCCTGCTGCTCGAATGGGCTGCGGCCGAGGCCACGCTGGTCCTGATGGTGCGCGGGCGCCCGCGGTTCTTTCGAACGTTTACGCTCGATGCCTCGCCGGAAGACGCCGATGGGCAGCTCGACGAGCTGGCGCTCTCCCTCAATGCCCTCGTCAAGTTCATGCGGGGCGTTGCCTCCGACGTACAAATCAGTCCGGCGACGTCGCTCGCGCTCGGCGGACGCTTCGCCTTCATGGACGATGGTCTGGGGCGAGCTCGGCAGCGCTTCGAGTTCAACGTCGTCCTTCCGCAGCCGCTCTTCGGGGCGCCCGCGGATTTCCCCTGGCAGGCGCACTTCGCCGGCATCGGGTTAATCCGGCAAGGACATTGGCAAAACCGCCTGAGTCCGTCACAGGGAGGTGACACCCGTGTCGCGGCCTGATCGCGCACCCGACGTCGCCGTTGACTTCGCGCCACCGCGGCAGCCGAACCATATCCGGCCGCTGGCGGCGCTCGTGGTCGTCGTGCTGGCGCTCGGCGCTGTGACGGTCGCCGTCACGCAGCTGCTACTCCACTGAGCGAACTTTTACGAATCTCGCAAGAAAAGGTCCCTAATCTCGACAGAGGACTAAGGAGGTAATACGACAACTATGCTACTTTCACTGCTCAAAGATGCGCGCCGCCGCTCGCATCGCAGCCAGGGGGGCTTCACCCTCGTCGAGCTGCTCGTGGTCATCGCGATCCTGGGCATCCTGGCGGCGATCGTTCTCTTCAACATCTCGGGTGTCAGCGGCAACGCCGCCTGCAACGCGATGAAGACCGACGGTGCCACCATCCAGGGCGCCGCCGACATCTACTACACCAACAACGGTAAGTACCCGGACAGCGTCGCCGACGTTGCTGTACCACCGGGACCCGCGAACGGTGACGGCGTGAATCTCAACGAGCTGATCACCGCAAACCTCTTGCACCAACTGCCGCCCGCGACGGAGGCGTTCACCTACGTCGTCAAAGCTGGATACGGCTCGGGAACCGTCCAGGGCAACCTGGTCCCCGTGTCTGTGACCTGCAAATACAACCCCTAATCGCGAACGCCTTCTCGACAGTGATCGGCCGGCCTGCGGGCCGGCCGATCTGTTTTCTCAGGCTGCGCGGAGCCGCGCTGATCGGCTACGCGATCTTGGCTTCGTCGCCCTCGGCGGCACCCGCGATCCGTTGGGGCAGGGACGACGTGGCAAAGGCGGCGACGAGCCGGGGATCCCACTGCGAGCCGGAGCCGGCCGCCAGGATCTCGAGGGTCTTGGCCACCGTGTGTTTCGGCCGGTAGGGGCGGTCGGTGATCATGGCATGGAAGGCGTCGGCGACCGAGACGATGCGCGCCATGATGGGGATGGCCGGCCCCTCTAGCTTGTCGGGATAGCCGGCACCGTCCCAGCGCTCGTGGTGATGGCGGATGGCCGGCGCCAGCACGGTGGCGGGCCGAAATGGTCCGGCGAGCTCGGCGCCCAGGATGGTGTGCTGCTGGATCTGGCCGAACTCCTCGGCCGTCAATCCGCCCTGCTTGTTGAGGAGCGCCTCGGGCAGGCCGATCTGGCCGATGTCGTGCAATAGCCCGGCGTGGTAAGCGACTTCCTGATCCTCGGCGTCGAGGCCGATCAGGCGCGCCAGCGCCTGGGCTGTGACCGCGACGCGGTCGTCGAATGGGGCCTTCGATTCCGTCGGGTTCTCCTTCTTGACCAGCTCGCGCAGGCTTTCCTGGGTGCTGCGAAGATCGCGCCGCAGTTCCTTGAGGCGAAGCAACGCGCGGACGCGTACCTGCAGGTCACGCATCGCGATCGGCTTGACGATCAGGTCATCGCCGCCCGCCTCGACCATCTTCGCGCGCTCCGGCCGCGGATCGAATCCGGTCATCATCAACACCGGGATCTCGGCAGTCGCGGGGTCGGCCTTCAGACGCTTGCAGGCCTCGTGGCCGTTCATCACCGGCATCTCGACGTCCATCAAGATCAGGTCGGGCTTGAGCCGGTGGGCGACCCGGATCGCCTCTTCCCCATTGTTGGCGGCTTCCGTCCAGAAGCCGAGGTTGGAAAGCTGCCCGGAGAGCAGGTCGCGGTTGGCGCTGCTGTCGTCCGCGACCAGGATGGTCCGGCGCTCGGGCATCGGCCCGGATGGGAGGGCTTCCACTGGCTGTAAGACGTAGGAAGCGGGACCTTCCTTCGTTGCAGGGAGCAGTGAAGCGTCGCGTCACACAACCGGCGATGCCGCTCGTCATGAAGCTGCCCAACCTCCTCTCGGTCGAGGAGGTTGCAGCGGCGATTCAGCGGCATCCCGAGGTCGTTCGACGCCAGGCGCGCGACGGCCGGCTTCCGGGGGAGAAGATCGGCCGGGTTTGGTTCTTTCGCCCCGAGCGGTTAGCGGAGGCCGGCTTCAGCCAGTTCCTGGCGCAAATGGCCGGGGACGACACCGCCGCCCCGCTGAGCGAGCCGCCCGTGACGCTCCTGGTGAGGGCGCTGGGGGAGGCGGGCCTCCAGGCGCTCCAGCACCTCGACCGCCAGGCGATTTTCGGGGTGGTTGGAAACCGCCTGGCCGACGCGGGGCTGTCGACCTACCTCTTCGATCGAACGCCCGACGGGAAGGGACTGACGATCGCCTTCGTGCACGCGCTGCAGGGGGCGGCCGAGCTGTCGAAGCTCACCGGCCACGAAGAGGTTGGCGCCTTCATCCCCTTCGAACGCATCCCGATCCTGCAGAAGGTCTGCTCCACGCTCAAGCCGGCCCACATCAGCGACCACGACGAGCTGGTCGGGCGCGTCGCGATGGCCCTCCAGCCCGAGGCGTCCGGGAACGCCCGGCGGCTGAGCGAGCTGCTCCAGTTGCACACGGTGATTTCCGCACCGCTGGTGGTGGCTGACCGGGCAATCGGCGCCATCACCGTCATCGGCCCCGGGCTGCGCGAGTCGGACCTGCCGGCCGTGATGGCGTTCGCCAACCAGACGGCTGCGGCGCTGGAAACGGCTCGGCTACTGGAGGAATCTCGCGAGATGGAAGAAGCCATGGTGCTGACGCTGGCGGGCGCCATCGAGCTCCGCGAGGCGCTGCACAGTCGCGGATTCGAGCACGCGGCACTGGCGGAGCGACTCGCCGAACAGCTCGAGTTCGAACCGGCCCGGCGGCGGAGAGTGCGGTATGCGGCCCTGCTGCAGGACTTGGGCAAGATCAACCTCCCCGACAGCATCTTGAAGAAGCGCGGACGCCTCGACGCGGAGGAACGAGCGTTGATGATGACCCACCCGGTCGTCGCGGCGGACGTCCTGCGCCGCTTCAAACCCCTGGCCGACCTGGCGCCCCTGGTCCGGTCTCACCACGAGTGGTTCAACGGCGAGGGGTACCCCGACGGTTTGAAGGCCGAGGCGATTCCGATCGAGACCCGCATCATCTCAGTGGTCAACGCCTTCTTCAACGTCACGTTCGATCTGCCGACCAAGACCGAGCAGACCGTGGCCGAGGGCCTGGAAGAGTTGACACGGTTTGCCGGCATCAACCTCGATCCGAAAGTGACGGAGGCCTTTGTGCGGATGTGTCGCGAAGCGGCGTCGAGCCAGAGTCCCTGGTACCAACAGCTGATGGCGGCGTTGTTTTCCTCGCATTCAGCCCCGACCGGCGTGAAAGACATCCTCTCGGTGGCCGATTCGCGCGAGCTCCGCATCATCTACCGGATCGCGCAAGAGACCACCGCGGTACTCGACCTGGATACGCTCTTGACCCGCATCGTCACCATCATCCGGGAGGTGATGGGCTACTACATGGTGTCGATCCTGCTGCCGGTGAGCGACGCGAGCGAGCTGCGAGTGGGTGCTCACAGCGGCTATGTGCTGGACATTACCGGGCTCACCATCCCGGTCGGCGAGGGCATCACCGGCTGGGTCTACACGCACGGCGTCCCGCACATCGTTGCCGATGTCCAGGCAGACACGCGCTACATCGGCCTGGACGACCAGGTTCGCTCGGAGCTGGCCTTTCCCCTCATGAGCCGGGGGCGCGTCGTCGGGGTGCTCAACGCCGAGAGCCAGCAGGCCAATGCCTTTTCGGAGGCGGACGTCGCGCTGATGTCGGCGATCGCATCCCAACTGGCATCCTGCCTCGAGGTGGCGCAGCTGCACGACACCCTCAAGCGCGAGGCAAGTCATGATCCGCTGACCCGCCTCAACAATCGCCGGCACTTCCTCGAGCGCATTCAGCAGGAGATCGCCCGGGCCCGCGAAAGCGGCGACACCTTCTCGATCGTCTTCCTCGACGTCGACCAACTGAAACGGATCAACGACACCTACGGCCACCTCGCGGGTGACGCGCTCTTGCGTGAAGTGTCCAACGCGTTGATGGACGCGGTCCGCGGAGAGGACGTGGTGGCCCGCTACGGCGGCGATGAGTTCGTGGTCCTGCTGCCGGCCACCCCCGCAGCCGCGGCCGCCAGCGTCGCGCAGCGCATCTCGGATGGGATCGCGCGGCACCGCTTCATGGCGGGCCGCGAGTTGCTCCAGATCCCCGGGGTCAGCCTCGGCCTCGCGAACTTTCCGCAGGACGGCGCGACGGCGGAAGACCTCCTCGCGTCCGCGGACGCCACGTTGTACCGGCAGAAGCGCCGCGCCGGCTAGCCGAAGACCTGCTGCAGCTCGTAGAGCTCGCGCGGCACGCGCCGGGTCTCCGCGATCACGTCCCGCAACGGCACCACCGCGATCTGTCCATCGCGCCGAATCGGGATCACGCCCGCCTTCCGATCGGCCAGTAGGTCGGTGGCCGCGACGCCCAGGCGGGTTGCCCAGATCCGGTCGACCGGCGACGGTGAACCGCCCCGCTGCAGGTGACCGAGCACCGTGACTCGCGTCTCGAAGCCGGTCGCCTCCTCGATCCGGGTGCTGAGCGCATCGCCCACGCCTTGCTTGGCGAGCTGAACGTGGCCGAAGGCATCCCGCTTCTCTGCCCCCGCCGCCACCGCCATCGCCGGCTGGAGCGCCCGCATCTTCACGCCCTCAGCCACGACGATGATGCTGAAATCCTTTCCTTCACCGCGACGATGATGCAGATGCTCGACGACCGCCTCGAGCTCGGCCGGAAACTCCGGGATGATGATCAGGTCGGCGCCGCCGGCCAGGCCTCCCACCATCGCGACCCAACCGGTGTCGCGGCCCATCACCTCGACCACCATCACCCGATGGTGGGCGGAGGCGGTGGTGTGCAGCCGATCGAGCGCCTCGACGACGACCCCGACCGCCGTATCGAAGCCGATGCAGAACTCGGTGACGGAAAGGTCATTGTCGATCGTCTTCGGGACGCCGACCACCGGATAGCCGGCGTCGCTCATGGCGGCCGCGACCGAGAGCGTGTCATCGCCACCGATCGCCACCAGGCCGTCGAGACCGCTGCCGCGGAGCAGACCGATGACCTGTTCGACGCCACCTTTCTCCTTGAGGGGGTTGGTGCGGGAGGTCCCCAGGATGGTGCCGCCGAGCGGCAGGATGCCGCGTACCGAGGCCGGTGTCAGATCTTCGAGGTCGCCCGCGCCGAGCAGCCCGGCCCAGCCGTTTTTGATGCCGCTGACCTGAAATCCCTGCTGGAAGGCACGGCGGGCAACGCCACGGATCGCAGCGTTGAGGCCAGGCGCGTCGCCGCCGCCGGTGAGAACGCCGATACGCACGACGCTTAGTGTAGTTGGCCTACCTCGAGTTCCGGCCGCTCGAGGTCAGATTGAACACGAGCATGGCGGCGCCCAAGGCAATGATGAGCACCCCGAGAACGACGCCTGCGGAGTGGTCAAGCTGGTAGCCGCCGATGCCGATCACGCCTTCGAAGAAGGCGGCGCCCAGGAGGAACAGAACCAGCGCGATGCCAACCAGGCGAGTGCCGGAGCGGACGTTCCCCGGGCGACGGGCGGTCAACCCATAGAGGATCATGCCGAGGCCGATCGCGCCGGGGACGACGAGCGCCCAGGCGTAGGCCCAGCTCTCGAAGTGGTCGGTGGCATCCTGGAACAGCAGGATCAGTCCCGACACGGTGACGATGCTGCCGAGAATGGCGAGGCCCTCGCTGACGGCGCCCCTCGCGGTCAGGGCGACGAAGAGGATCACTACACCGGGGGCGATGATGAAGAACGGCCAGCCATAGTGTCCGAGGTCGATCCGCACGAACTGGCCGGCCAGCAGGATGGCCCCGATCAGCACGAACAGCCCGCCGAGAACCATCGACTGGCGGCGCTGGTGGCGAGGCGGCTGGCTAATGGCGGGTCCCTGGCCGCCGGGGCCGCTGACGGGCGGTGCCTCCGCCATGTGCCAACCTTACGCTGGCGGCCGTTGCTGTCAAGGGCCGGCGCCCACCCTTGACCCGCACCGTGGATGACGGGCAGAAGTCGTTCAGCACACATTCCGGGCAGCGCGGCGTCCGGGCGATGCAGATACGACGGCCGTGGAGGATCAAGCGCAGGCTGAACCCGGTCCACTCCTCCGGCGGCAACATCCGCGTCACCTCGGCCTCGATCTTGACCGGATCGGTGCTTTTGGTCAGGTGGAGGCGCCGCGTCAGCCGCTTGACGTGGGTGTCGACGGCGAATCCGGGGATGCCGAAGGCAACGCCGAGCACGACATTAGCGGTCTTGCGACCGACACCGGGCAGCGTGACGAGGTCTTCGATCCGCGATGGCACCTCGCAATGGAATCGCTCGAGCAGCGCGGCACTGGCGCCGATGATCGTTTTGGCCTTCACATGGAAGAACCCGGTGGGTTTGATGATCGCCTCCACTTCCGCGGGGTTGGCGTGGGCCAGCGCGGCGGCGTCCGGATATCTGGCGAAGAGTGCCGGCGTGATCGAATTGACGGATCGGTCGGTCGTCTGCGCCGACAGGATGGTCGCGACCAGCATCTGGAAGGGGTTGGCGTGCTCCAGCTCGGAGACGGCCGGATACAAGGCCTTCAGTCGCTCCGCCGCCAGGCGGGCGCGATCCTTCGCGGTCATCCGTGCTTTTGGCAGCTCCGGCATGGGTCCAGCGTAACGATCCAGTGACGGCACACGTGCGACTGGCGCGCAAAGTTGATCTTGGCAAGCCGTTACTCGCGATGTGGGCGCGACCTCAGCCGACGCCGGTCGGTCCTCGATGCACAGCCTCCGCTGGTACATCAGCGTTGGCTTCCTCATGGTCGGGGTCGGCCCCCTGGTTTTCTTTGGCGCGCAGCGGATCTCGGCGCTGTTCACGACCCAGAACGCCAGCATCCAGCAGAAGCACGAGCCGATGGCGGAAAGCCTGGCCCAGGCGATCTATGGCTACCTGCTCGATCAGACCTCGGCCCTGCAGAGCACGGCGTCCCAGGTCGAGTCCGACAACGACTCCGGCATCCCCCACCTGAACGATTCGACCTTCAACCCGGCGCACATGAACATGGAGCTGGCTGCCGCCCACTCCGCCCAACCAGCCCTGCTCCAGCTCTACGTCGGGAACCTGGCCGGACGAGCCGTGGCCGCCGCGCCACCGGCCGGGGTGGGGGTCGACTACGGCGATTGGAACTACGTCAAGGACGTGCTCAATCCCCGCCGGATCGGGCCCAACTACTCAGACGTGGTGCGGTCCAAAGGCGATTCCAGCGTGGCCGCCGTCGTCATCGCCGTCCCCATCCTCGACGCTAGCCGCCATCTCGTCGGGTTTCTCGCTGGCACCGTGAACCTCTCGGAGGTGCAGCGTCTGTCGACCTATAGCCGGATCGGGATGAACGGCCAGGCGGTGGTGGTCGACCGTCGCGGTCGCGTGATCGCGCATCCGCGCGACGACTGGCGGCTCGAGGCGAAGGATCTCTCGTCGTCCGCGATCTTCCAGCAATCGCTCGGGCAGCAAACCGGGGTGAGCTGGTACACCGACCCTGACGGGAACATCCAGCGGGCCGCCGGCTTCGCCACGGTCCCCGTGGTCGGCTGGAAGGTTTGGGTCTCGCAACCGGTCGCCGAGCTTCGGTCCGAGCTGACACCCTTGATCCAGAGCACGGTCGAATGGCTTGTGGTGGCCATCGTGCTCGCCCTGGTGCTCGGCTTCCTCGGCGCCGCCTGGATCACCCGCCCGGTCGACGAGCTGAATCGGGCTGCCAGCCGAATCGCCTCGGGCGACTTCGTGACCCCGCTCAAAGTGCGCGAACAGTTCGCGGCGAAAGAATTGCGAGCCCTCGCCCACACCTTCAACCAGATGGCCCACCGGCTCAGCGGCGCCTACCAGACGCTCGAGGAGAAGGTCTCTCAGCGGACCTCTGAGCTGCAGGCAGCGAACCAGGAGCTCGCCCGCGCCAACAAGCTGAAGTCCGAGTTCCTCGCCAACGTGTCGCACGAGCTGCGCACGCCGCTGTCCGCGATCATCGGCTTCTCTCAGATCCTGCTCGACGGTATCGACGGGCCGGTCAACGAGGAACAGCACCAGGACATCTTGCAGGTCAACAAGAGCGGCCAATCGCTGCTCAACCTGATCAACCAGATCCTCGACCTGAGCAAGATCGAGGCCGGCAAGATGGACCTTTCGCTGGAGCGGGTCGACCTGCCCGGCCTGGTCACCTCGGTGCTGGAGAGCATCAGCCCGCTCGCCGAGGAGAAGGGGCTGCGAGTCGACACCCGTTTCGGACCGGGGCTGCCCGCGGTCGAGGCCGATGCCGGGCGGCTCAAACAGATCCTGATCAATCTGCTCTCCAATGCCGTGAAGTTCACCGAGCGCGGCCGCATCGAGATCCTGGCGCAGCCGTCGGGCCGCATGGTGCGGATCGCCGTCAAGGACACCGGCATCGGGATTTCAAGCGAGGCTCAGCGAGTTATCTTCGAAGAATTCGTCCAGGGCGATGGCAGTAGCACCCGGCGGCACGGTGGCACGGGCCTCGGCCTGAGCATCGTGCGCAAGCTGGTCGAGATGCACGGCGGAGCGATCACGGTCGTGAGCGAGCCCGGACTGGGCAGCACGTTCACCTTTACGGTGCCGGCCTGGGCGGCGGGGCAAGCCGCCGCCGGACCCGGTCAACGACGCCCCCTCCGCCGCCCCAATCAGGGCTTGCCTGGGACCGTCATCCTGGTGGTGGACGACGACGCCAGCGTCCGCCAGCTGATTTGCCGGCACCTGGAGCAGGAAGGCTGGAAGACGGTGCAGGCGACGAACGCGGCGGACGCGCTGCAACTTGCGCGCGAGAGCCGGCCGATGTTGATCACGCTCGACATCATGATGCCCGACGCATCCGGGTGGTGGGTACTGGAGAAACTCAAGGAAGATCCGCAGACGGCGGGGATCCCGGTGCTGGTGGTCACGATCGTGGAAGACCAGCGACTGGTGTTCGCGCTTGGCGCCTCGGATTACCTGGGTAAGCCCTACGACCGCGGCGCGCTGATCGCCAAGATCCACCGGCTGTTGCCCACGCTCGAGGGCAAGCGCGTGCTCGTCGTCGACGACGATCCCGAGGCGCGAACCCTACTCAGCAAGATCCTCAAGGAAGAGCACGCCGAGGTGATGGCCGCGGCCAGCGGCGATGAGGGGATGGCCCTGATCGCGCAATCGCCGCCCGATCTCGTGCTGCTCGACCTGATGATGCCCGGGATGAGCGGCTTCGAGATGGTCGCACGGTTGCGCGCCCAACCCTCGGCCGCCGGCATCCCGGTGATGATCGTCAGCGCCAAGGAGCTGACGGCGGAAGACGTCCTCACCCTGAATGGTCATATCCAGCGATTCGTCACGAAGGGGTCGATCGAGCCCGAAGGCCTGACCAACGCGGTTCGCCAGATGTTGGGTCAGAGTAAAACGCAAGGAGCCGCCGCATGAACCAATTGATCCTCGTGGTCGAAGACGACGCGACAATGCAAAAGATGGCGCTCAAGATCCTGCGCTCGCGCGGCTTTCGCTGCGAGCTCGCGCGCAGTGGCCGCGAGGCGGTGGCGATGGCGGCGACGCTGAAGCCGGCCCTGATCCTCATGGACCTCTCACTCCCGGAGATGAACGGCTGGGAGGCGACCCGGGCGCTCAAGGCGGACCCGGCGCTGGCGCACATCCCGGTGATCGCGATCACCGCCCACGCGATGGTCGGCGACCGGGAGACCGCGATCGCGGCCGGCTGCGCTGAGTGCCTGACCAAGCCCTACGAGCTGGACGAACTGATCGCGCTCGTCGAGCGATACATCGGCCCGGCGCTCGCCAAAACAGCGTAAAAAAAGGGCCGGCAACATGCCGGCCCTCTTTACGTGTCGAGGTCGCGCTACGGGATCGCCGCGATCAGATCCGGAATCAGCTTCGCCGCATTCGGCGTCCCGAGTCCGGTGACCGCGTCCCAACCTTTTGTCGCCGGCCAGCCCGGCTCGCCGCAGCAGTCGTTGCTGTTTTGGTGCGGGTCGTAGAAGTCGGCCGCATATTTCGCCGGATTGTTGGCGATGGCATAGAGCGCCGGGTTGATGAACCCGAGGTCACGTCCTGCGATCTGATCGGCGAGCGCGATCAGCCCAGCCCATTGGGGCGAGCTGGAGCTGGTGCCGCCAACCGTGTACCAGCCGGTGCTGCAGGGGTTGGCGCCCCCACAACCCGTTCCCGAGGCCGTGGTTGCCGCCTCCGTCAGGTACACGAGCACGCCGGTCCGCGAGCTCGCCTGATAGGCGATGTCCGGAACGCCGCGCATGTTGCTGTTGGGTCCGGGCGCTCCCGGCGAACTGCCCACGTAGCTGCTCCCCGGAGGCAGGACATTCTGGTAGGACGGCCGATCGAAGACGATGCTGTAGCCGCCACCCGAGGCGACCCAGGCGGGCTCCCGGTCTCCCGGCTTCGAGGTGCACGCTTTCGGAGGCATCGTATCGTCCGCGGTCATGCTGCCGACGACCGGGTTGGTACACAGGTAGGTGCCGCCGACCGCCGTCACGAGCGGATCGGAGGCGGGCCAGATAACGCTTGGATAGGGGATCACCGCCGGATTCTTGACGGGCTCCTTCATGGTGTTCGTGGAGCCGCCGTCGCCCGAGGAGGCGAAGACGCTGACCTTGTTCGCCTGCGCGTCGACGAACGCTTGCTCGAGCTGCTTGAGGGAGGCCAGGCCGTCGTTGAAGGCACCCTCGCCGGAGCCGAAGCTCTGGCTGATGACGTCGACCTGGTGGTTCTTGATCAGCACGTCCTCCGCGTTCATCATCTGCTGGAAGCCCTGGACACCGAGCGTCTCAGCCGTCGGCGTCGACACCAGCATGATGTTGGCAAGCGGTGCCGTGGCGTGAGCCCACTCGACGTCGAGCGCGACTTCGAGGTCCCAGAGGTTGTGGTTCTCTTGCCCGGTGCCATTGCTCGGTGGCGGAGGGACGGGCGCCGGTCCACCCTGAATCTGGATGATGTCGAAGCGCGGCGATGTCGTCGGCGGGCAGTTGCCAGACGGGTCGTTCGCTCCGGTCTCGCCGCACAGGTGCGGCAGGCCGAAGGCGGTGTTGAAGACGCCGAGATCCTGGCGGATCGTCGAGGCGCCGAAGGAGTCGACGACAGCGATCGTCTTGCCCTGGCCCAAATCGCCCGCCGCATGCAGGCCGGCGTAGTTGTACGAGTTGGCCATGGCGGTCGGGTTGAAGCAGCGCCGTCCGACGGCGTTACAGGCGGCCTCGCTCGGCGGGGTAGCTGAATTCCCGAGATACGCCCAATCGCTGATCAGTGGATGAATGGCGACCGGGTTGACCACGACCGGCGTCGCCAACGCCGATGACCCGAGTGCCACCGCACTCATAGCCGCGACGGCGAGTCGACGCGCAAGCGAGCGCACGATAAGTAAGTCCATGCTCCCTCCCTGTATTTGGCTGCGATTAGCCGCGAGGCCAAGGCTAACAAGTGCGGTCGAACCTGTCAAGAATCCGTAAATCGAAGTGGGCCTGATGGCCAGGTAAGAGAAACGGCCGGGCATTGTACCCGGCCGTTTGTCTTGTCGGCTGCGGTTTACGAGCCTGCCGTATGGGTCACCGCATTGAGGGCGTCGACCTGGCCATCGCCGTACCAGGAGTTGTGGCTGGTGCCACCCTGGCAGATTTGCGGGCCACCCGTATCCAGGGATGGGAAGGACGCGCTGAGGGCGGCTTGCTCTGCTGCTGACGCGCACGGCTGCGAGTCGGCCGTCTGCCGGATGTGCGCTTCGACTGCACCTGGCGACATCTTGCCGTTCGGGCTGTTCAGGTTGCCAAACTCGCTGATGATCAGGGCAGCCACCCCGGCAACATGAGGCGACGCCATCGAGGTTCCCTGCAGGTAGCAATAGACAACGGTCGGTTCCTGGAGGTCGCCGATGTTTTCCTTGACACTGCGCGCGCAGGGCTTGTTTGGCGGATAGGTCGAGAGCACCCGCCCGTTCGGGGCCTGCAGGGTCCTCCCAAACCTGCTGTCGCCGCCCGGAGCCACCACATCCGCGGTCGAGACGCCGTAGCTCGAATAGAACGACTTGAGGTACCCCTGGCCGCTCGCCTGCTTCGTGTTGCCATCCGCTGTCACGCCGATCACGCCGGGAATCTCAACCGGAATCACGACGCAGTCGTTGTGAACGGTGCGCAGCACCGGGGTGGTGTTGTCAGGACTCGTGGCATCGAGGGTTGGATGCGAGAGGTCGTCGGCCTGGTTGCCCTCGGCGGCAACGACCGTCGTTCCCTGTTGCATGGCAAATCGGATGGCCCGCTGTTCGGCCTTCCAGATCGCCCGCTGCACCGGATCGTTCCTGCAGTTGAACAGGAATGGATCCGCGAAATAGCTGTTGTTCGTGACGTCGACGCCGTGGTTTCCTGCCCAGACGAAGGCGCAGACAACCGCCTCGGGGAAGAAGAACCCCGCCGCGTCGCCGGCCTTGATGGCGGCGATGCGGACGTTTGGCGCAACCCCGACAATCCCGAAGCCGTTGGCTGCCGCCGCGATGGTTCCGGCCGTATGGGTGCCATGGCCATTGTCATCCTGTGCGGCAAGCCCAGGCACGGGCGCCCCTGATAGGCAATTGACGCTATCGGCGACGTCGACGTTCTGCCGCAGGTCCGGGTGATGGAAGTCGATGCCGGTATCGATGTCACCCACCAACACCGCCGGACTCCCTCCGGTAATGGCGTGCGCCTCAGGGGTGTGGATCTGCCTCATATCCCATTGAAGCGGCGAGAGGCTGTCCGCATCGGTTGCCGGACTGCTGGGAAGATCGGCTTGCGGCGGCCCCGATGCGTCGGTCGCCGGCGCTTGCTCGTCGGGCAGCTGGCTTACGAAGGCACCGGTCGCCGACGCGCCATCGACCCGGCTGTCCTTCACGATGGCGTCCCGGAACGTCGCACTGTCCGACTTCGCGACGACCACGCCAATTTGCGGGTAGCTGTAGACGAGGGCGCCGCCTGCTCTGGCAATGCTGGCCGAGGCGTCGGCCGGAACCGCCGCTGCGCTGTACAGCACGATGTAGTTCTGCGTCGTGCCGGCATGCGCCGCGACGGTTGCTGTCAACGGCGAAACCCCGGCCACGAGTCCAACGAGCGCCAGTGGGATCCCGAATCTGCTCGCAATTCGCGCGCGCCACGTTCGGCTATTGCGTGTCCGCATCCTTCCCTCCTTCGATGAGCGCCGATCACATGTCATGCCCACGCTAATCAAGTCAGCCCGAGCCTGTCAAGAATCCGTAAATGGGTTCACTCGTACGACAAATCGCTGCGGCGTAACGATCATGTAAACGGCGCAAACCTTGCCGCCGCGCGCGCGTTGCGCGACCCATGGCCGGTCGTTTGCGCCGCTGGCGCACCCCGTTTCTGCGCGGCATCGCGATCTTCCTCCTGAGCTTCCCACTCCTCACCTTGCGCCCCACCCCGATCACCTGGGCCTCGGCCGCCCACCGTGTCCAGGGGGCCGCTCTCGAGGCCGGCGACCATCGGCTCTTCCTGGAGAGTGCCAGGGAGCAGCAGGCCGCCCTGGCCGCTCTGCAGGTGCTCGCCGCGGCAGCCGCCAGCCCGATGCCGCTGGTTGCGGCGCCGGTGGCGAACGCCGTCCAGCCGGTCGCGCCAGCTCCACCTCAGCCGGCGCCAGTCGCCCGCGCCAACACGATCGTGATCCCGCGGCTCGGTCTCAGCCAACCCGTCGGTTGGTACAGCGACTGCCTGGGGCGGGCGCCGGTTCCCCGGTGGGGCGCCTGGCGCTGGAGTTGCGCCGGAGTGAACAACATCTATGTCATGGCGCACAACCCCGGGGTTTTCACGCCCATCCTGGGCCTGCGCGCCGGCGACATCGTCCTCTACGGTGATCCCTCAGGCCGAATCCATACGTACCGGGTTAGCTCGACGACGATCGTCAGCAATACCCAGCTGTGGCCGCTGGGTGCGACCCCGAGCTCGTCCCTGACGCTGCAGACGTGCTGGACCTGGGACGGCAGCCGCGACTTCATCGTCCGCGCCCTCGAGATCTAGGCCAGGCGGAGCTCTAGACGGCCGCGCGTTCCTCGACCCGCCCGGTGTCGGGATCGAAGTACAGTCGTGGCCGGGCATTGGGATCGCGGCCGAAGAACACGAGCTCCGACGCCGTCTCCCCGATCCCCTGCTGGCTGTGAATGTCACCCGGTACGTCCGGAAACCAGGCGACATCGCCGGGGCCTAGCTCGCGAGTCTCGATGATTCGCAGCTGCGCCTGTTCCGGCCGAGAGCCGTCGTCTTGACGCGCCCAGAGGATGTGCCGGTCCCGGCCGCGGATCACACAAATGACGCCCCAGGAGTTGTGATTGTGGATCGGTGTGGGCGCCTCGGGCGAAAAACGCCCCAGCATCAAGGTCGATCCCTTCGGCCCATGGCCGAGAATGGTCGCCTGTGCGCTCGATTGATGCAGCGCACCCAGTTCGGACTCGTCGCTCACGATTCGATCGGCGGCTAGCGTCCGAAGAAGATCTCCAATGCGCGCGAATGCCACGGGGCTCGGGCCATGATCAGCTACGAGCAGATCGGCGCGCTCGAAGAACCGTTCCAAGCGTGAGGTGGGCTCCACGGAGCCTATTATCCAGCCGGCGCGATGTCAGTTCAGGCGGCCTTTCGCTCGAGGAGATCCCGGCAGCGATCGAGCCAGCGCGTCAGCAGCCGCTCTTCCTCCTGCAACTCGGCCATCTTCCCAGGGTACTGGTCGATGTTGGCGTGCAGGTGGTTGAAGCGGTCGCGGGTCAGCGGGTCGTGCCCGAAGATCCGCTTGAGCGCCTGCGCTCGCTGGTGCTCGCGGGTCAGTTCGGCCATCTGCTCCTGGACCCGGTCGAGCTCGCCCCGCATGTCGGCCGCGATGTCGCGCACGATCTCCGTGTCGATCGCTTCCGGTTGTACCACGTTCATCGACGCACCCCCAGTGTGAAGTCCGGTGCTTTGCGGTCGGGATAGAGGGCAGCCAGCGCCGGCGAGAGCGCCACCTTCTTGGAGTAGATCTTGGCCATGGCGGTCGGGCGGATCCCGGTGGGGCTGAGCTTGCCCTGGATCTTTCCGTTGCCGTCGATACCGGTTTCCTCGAACGTGAAGACGTCCTGCAGGGTGATCGTGTCGCCCTCGCGGCCAACCACTTCGGTGATGTTCATGATCCGGCGCGACCCGTCTCGCAGACGTGACTGCTGGACGATGAGGTGGATCGCCGAGGCGATCTGCTCGCGGATCGCTCGCTGCGGAAGGTCGACCCCGGACATGAGGACCAGGGTTTCCAGGCGGGCCAGCGTGTCCCGTGGCGAGTTGGCGTGGATGGTCGTCAACGAGCCGTCGTGCCCGGTGTTCATCGCCTGCAGCATGTCGAGCGCCTCGCCGCTGCGGCACTCACCAATGACGATCCGGTCGGGCCGCATGCGGAGCGCGTTCACAACCAGCTCCCGGATGCTGATCCGCCCGGTGCCATCGATCCGCGCCGGCCGCGACTCCAGGCGGACCTTATGCGGCTGGCGGAGTTGGAGCTCCGCGGCATCCTCGATGGTGACCACGCGCTCGGTGTCCGGGATGAATGACGACAGGACGTTCAGCGTCGTGGTCTTCCCTGAGCCGGTGCCGCCGGCGACCAGGATGTTGAAATGGGCCTTGACGCAGGCTTCCAGGAAACCCGCCGCTTCTGCCGTGAGGGAGCCGAAATTGATCAGGTCCTCGACGGTGTACGGATCCCGCGCGAACTTTCGAATCGTGAGCGACGCCCCGTCGATCGCCAGGGGCGGAATGATCGCGTTGACCCGCGAGCCATCCGGTAGTCGGCAGTCGACCATCGGTGACTCCTCGTCGATCCGGCGCCCGACGAACGAGGCGATCTCGCGAATGACTCGGATCAGCTCGGCGTCGCTCGCGAACTTCACATCAACTGGGCTCAGCTGACCCTTGCGTTCGATGTACACCTGGTTCGGCCCGTTGACCATGATCTCGCTGATGCTGTCGTCGTTCAGGAGGCCGGTGATGGGGCCGTAGTCGCGGCCGGCGAGGCCGGCGAGGCCGCCATCCTTGTCGGCGAGCCCGCCATCCGGGTCGTCAACCGGCAAGTCCGGCTCGGCGAGATGGAAGGTGACAGCCGGGACCATTGCGGCCGACAATACGGCCGCAAGGCTACGACAGACCTAACAGGGATCCGCTCTTTCGCAGACATTAACCCGACTGTCAAATCGGGGCCGAGGAATGGTCGCGAACCGGCTAATTGCCGTAAAGACCGGTCTCCCAGAGGCTCTCAGCGCTGTCTAAGCACGCCCCACCGACGGTCTCATCCGGCGGCGCGACACTGGCCATGTCGAAAATCGTCGAAAACACAGGAGGTCGTTTCAGAAATGATCGGCAAGGTATTCGCAGGAATCGCGACAGCGGGCATTTTGGCGGGCGTGCTCGCCACCGGCGCTATGGCGGCGCCGTCGGCAACGAGCCCGGCGAAGACGCAGCGCCACGCGGCGAAGGACGTGTTCGGCGGCACGGTGACGGCGATCAGCGCGACAGAGCTCACCGTCAAGAACGCCAGGGCCGGCAGCAAGACCTTCCTCAGGACCGATGCCACCGTGGTGGTCAAAGGCCGCAACGAGAAGGCCACTTGGTCGGAGATCGAAATCAACAGCCACGTCGGCGTTCGGTTCGAAGAGCGCGATGGCAAGCTCTACGCGAAGCGGATTCGTATCGGCCGCGCGCACGTCGCCGGGAAAGTCGAGAGCATCAACGGCAACGTGATCACGATTCGCACCCGCGACGGCAAGGACGTCAAGCTGACCGTCAACGGCAGCACGAAGTATTTCGAGATCACCGGCAAGCACCAGCGGAAGGCCGGTTCGCTCTCCGACATCAAGGTCGGCATGCGGCTCGTCGCAGCCGGCAGCTACGACTCCGGCCACAACTTCGACGCCGCGATCGTCGCCTACCGCAGCAAGTAATCCCCCTCCTTCCTCAGAGAGCCCAGGCAACAAGCCGGGGCTCTTTCTTTTGAACAGCACTCTTGCGCCTCGCGTGGTCGGAACGATTTCTCACTTGCACATGCATCAGACGGAGCCCCGCAGATTTAGGACGGATCGCGAACGCTGTCGATGCTGGGAGAGATCAGATCAAGAGCTAAGGGGCGAGCCGTTCGATGCGCCAGCCGCCGCTGGCTTGGCGCGTGTACCGAATGCGATCGTGCAGGCGGTTCTCGCGGTGCTGCCAGAACTCGATCGATTGCGGAATGACCCGATAGCCGCCCCAGTTCTGCGGTAAGGGCACGGGTCCGGCTCCATACCGTTTGCTCAACGCCCCAACCGAATCCTCCAGGACGGTCCGGCTCGAAATCACCTGGCTCTGCGGCGAGGCCCAGGCACTGAGCTGGCTTGCGAGCGGGCGGCTGCGGAAGTAGGCCGTCGATTCCTCGGCCGACTGCTTGACCACCGCGCCCTCGACGCGCACCTGGCGCCCCAGCTTCGGCCAGTAGACGACCAGCGCCCCCCGCGGGTTCTCCGCCAGCTCGCGCCCCTTCTGGCTGTCGTAGTTGGTAAAGAAGCCGAAGCCTCGCTCGTCAACGCCTCGCAGCAGCACCATGCGCGCCGACGGCTCACCCGATCGCGTGCTGGTCGCCAGCGTCATGGCCTCGGGGAGGATCTCGCCGGCCGCGACCGCGTCGCGGTACCAGGCGGCGAATTGCTTCAGCGGATCGGCGTCGACGGTGTCTTCCGCGAGGAGCGGCGTCTCGTTTATGGAAGCAACCCGTGCGACCAGCGGACATTGCCGTCTTTGTCCACGGGCGCGTGCTGGCGGGCGATCACCCAGACGCCGGCAGCCTCCAGCTGCGCCTGGGCTTCGATCTCATCCAGGTCGGTGCTGGCGAGCAGGTCCCAGCGGCGGGGCTCGATCGACCAGCCGAGCGCTTCCATCTTCTTGAGAAGCACGGAGAGCTTGCGCAGGCGGTACACGAGCGATTCCCCCAGCGCCAGCACCGACGCACTCGCCGGCGCGGCGTCGGCGGTCGTGCCGTAACTCTCATAAAGGCGCTCGATCCATTCCGGCACGTCGCCGTCCACCGTGCTGGCCAGCTCCTCCCGTGGGGGGCCAAAGAGGCAGAGCTTCAAGCGGGCCACCATCCTATTATCCGGTGGCAGTGCCCGCCATCCCACCCTCGGGGCAGCAGTACGTCCTGACCTCCGGCGATCAGCGTGCGGTCGTCACCGAAGTGGGCGCCGGCCTCCGCGCCTACACGGTTGGCGACCGTGACGTCGTCGACGGTTTTGCGGAGGACGAGATGTGCAGCATCGGGCGCGGGCAGTTGCTGCTGCCCTGGCCCAACCGGATCGAGGACGGCCAATACGAATTTGCCGGCCGGATGTATCAGACGTCCATCACCGAACCGGCCCGGCAGAACGCTCTGCACGGGCTTACCCGCTGGGTGAACTGGACGGCCGTCGAGCAGGCCGAGGACCGCGTGGTGATGTCGCTCGTCCTCCATCCCCAGGACGGCTATCCGTTCACCCTCCGCTTTGACGTCGACTACCACCTATCGGCCGGCGGTCTAACGATCCGAACCACGGCGATCAACCTGGGAGGACACGCCGCCCCCTACGGTGCCGGGCACCATCCGTACCTCACGGTTGGCACCGTGATCGATCAGGCGCTGCTCAAGGTGCCGGCCTTGCTGCGGCTCGAATTAAACGACCGGCTGATCCCGACGGGACGCGTGCTTCCGAACGGCGGCACGGCGTACGACTTCCTGGAACTGCGCCCGATCGGGTCCTTGCGGATGGACACCGCCTTCGCAAATCTGGTTGAGGATACCGATGGACTCATCCGGGTTCACCTCCAGGCTCCGGGGGGCGATCCCCGCATCACGCTCTGGATGGAACCGGCCTACAAATTTCTGATGGTCTACACGCCGGACGCGATCCCGGACCGGGCTCGCCGGCGGCGCAGCATCGCGATCGAACCTATGACCTGTGCCCCGAACGCCTTCCGCAGCGGCGACGGCCTGATCGTTCTCCAGCCGGGCGAATCCTGGAGCGGCAGTTGGGGAATTTTGCGCTAGGTTAGGCGGCTCGACGTAGCCGGTCGCCGTCTGCCAATATCAGAGGCAGGGCATCACGCTTCGGCCGGAGCCGTATGGAGGGAGCTGCTGGTGTACGGGAAGATTTACGTCCCCCTTGATAACTCGGACCACTCCAACGCCGCCATCGAGGTGGCGGTCCGGCTGGCGGGTGCCACGAAAGCGAGGCTGGTGGGCAGTCATGTCTACGCCGCCCGAATGCACGACGTGCGCTTCAAGCAGATGGAGTACACGCTGCCGGAGGAGTACCAGCACGAGCAGGAACTCGAGCGCCAGCGCAAGATCCACGATTCCCTGATCACACGCGGCCTGCAGCTGATCTCCGATTCGTACCTGGACGTCATGAAGGCTGCCTGCGATCAGGCGGGCCTGCCGTTCGAGTACAAGACGTTCGACGGAAAGAACTGGGAGTGCCTGGTCGACGATATCGCCGAGTCCGACTACGACCTGGTGGTGCTGGGCGCGCTCGGCATGGGCGCCGTCAAGGACAGCATGGTGGGGAGCGTGACCGACCGGGTCGTCCGCCGCATCCGCGTCGACTCCCTGGTGGTCCGTGACACCCATCCATTTCGCGAGGACGCCTCGGACCGGATCGTGGTCGCCGTCGACGGCAGCCCACAATCCTTCGCCGGACTGCGGACGGCGATCGACCTCGCGCGTGTTTTCGAGAAGCAGGTCGAAGCCGTCTCCGTCTACGACCCATATCTCCACTACGCGATGTTCAACGGCATTGTCGACGTTCTCTCGGCCGAGGCGTCGAAGGTCTTCCGGTTCAAGGAGCAGGAACAGCTGCACGAAGAGATCATCGACACCGGCCTGGCCAAGATCTACGAGTCGCACCTGCGGGTGGCGCAATCCGTGGCACGCGATGAGGGGATCGAGATCAAGACCACGCTCTTCGACGGCAAGGCCTTCAAGAAAGTCCTGCAATACGTCCGCCAGGACCCACCCTGGCTGCTGGTGATCGGCCGTATCGGTGTCCACTCCGCGGCGCAGATGGACCTCGGCAGCAACACCGACAACCTGCTGCGGCTGGCACCGGTCAGCGTCCTGCTGTCGAGCCGCACCTTCGTGCCACCGGTTGATGTGCAGGCCGAGGCGAGCGTGGCCTGGACGGAGGAGGCCGAGGCGCGCATGGAGCGGGTTCCGGCCGCCTTCCGGGCGATCACCCGCACGGCAATCTGCCGCTATGCCATGGAGCGCGGGCACTCCATCATTAGCTCCTCGATCATCGACCTCGCCGTGTCCGAGGTCATGCCCGAGCATGCCGCCCGGGCGATGGGTGTGGAGCCGGCCCGAGCCGAGATCACGATGAGGAGCGACGAGAGCGCCCCGACCTGGATCTGCCGCCGATGCGGGCGTCCGGCCCGGGTGGAGAAACCGCAGTCCTGCCCGGTCTGCGAAGGCACCAGCTTCCAGCCGGTTGACAAAGCCGCCATCGCGGCGGCGGCAACCCGGGAGGGCGGCACCGAAGAGGAGGAGGCCTTCGACGGCTTCAAGGTGAAATGGACGACCGAAGCCAAAGACATCCTCAACCGCGTTCCCAAGGGGTACGAGCGCCGCCGGGTGAAGGCGCGCATCGAAAAGATCGCCCGGGTGCAGCGGCTTCCCAGCGTCACCCGGGACTTCGCCGATGCCAACCTCGACGAGGCGTATGGGCCGGTGGCCGAGGTGGTCGGCGACACGCTACCGACCGTGCCAAAGCCGGCCGGCGAGACGCCGATGATCTGGACCGACGAGGCGGTCCAGCGGATGGAGCGCGTGCCGGGCGGCTTCATGCGGATGATGGCCCGCACCAAGGTCGAGGAGTTCGCCAGGAAGATCCGGGCCGAGACGATCACCGGGGACGTCGCCGAGGGCGGCCTCGTCGACGCCCGGCTGATGATGGATCAGGCGCTGAAAGCGCACTCGCCCGCGGTGGTGAAGGCCGCGATGCAGGTCCACGGCCACGACGGCGCGGTGCCGAGGGAGCCCTCGCCCGGATGGACCGAGGATGGTGTCCGGCGGCTCAACGAGGTCGAGATCCGCGCCGAGGAAAAATTTGACCCGTCGCGCGCCCGCGAGCTTGCGCAACACGCGGCCGAATCCCGGGCCGCGCGAACCTCGGAGGCGATCAACGCCGCCTTCCTGGAGCGGTTGGGGATCAAGATCGGTTACGGACACCCGCTGAGCCCCAAAACCTTCGAGCACCATTTCACCTGGTCGCCCGAGGCGGAGGCACGCCTCGCCAACCTGCCACCCTATTGCCGGGAGCTGAGTCGCTGGCGGGTCGAGTGGACCGCGGCCAAGAAGGGTCTCGGTCCGGTGATCACGCCCGAGGCGATGGAGGTGAAGTTCGACATGTGGGGCGAAGTCTCGGACGCCCTGCAGCAGAAGGGACCACAGATGCCGTGGGAGCTGGATGCGGAGAAGCGGCTCGAGAACATGCCACCATTCGTCAAAGGCCAGGTGATGGCGGCGATCGAGGGCAATGCCCAGGAACTCGGCGAGCCGCGCGTCACGACAAAGGTGATGGACCTTGTGATCCAGAAGTGGATCGCGACCGGCGATTTTCATGAAGGCCGATACGGCTTCCGAGCCTAGCCTGCTTGCGGCGACGGGCCTGACCCGCGCCTATCGCGGGGGAAAGGGCGTCTTCGACGTCGCGCTGAAGCTTGCCGCCGGCGAGGTGATGGGCTTGATGGGCCCAAACGGTTCAGGGAAAACGACCCTGCTCCGCATGCTGGCCACCGCCGCAACGCCCACGGCCGGCCAGCTCAGATGGTTCGGCAACGCGAATCCTCACCACCCATCGGTCCGGCAGCGGCTCGGCGTGGTGCTTGACCAGCCGGCGCACTTCGACAAGATGACCGGATATCAAAATGCCTGGTTCTTCGCCCACCAGTTCGGCCTGTCCGAGCAGCTCGCACGCGACCGGCTCGATGAGCTGTTTCACTGGTCCGGTCTATGGGACGCCCGCGGGCAACTCGTCGGCGAGTACTCGCTGGGGATGAAGCGAAAGCTCAACCTCGTCGAGGCCCTGGTCCACCGGCCCTCCATCCTGCTACTGGACGAGCCCACGCTTGCCCTCGATTACCGCGCCGAGCTCGACCTGATCGAACGGCTCCAGCTGGTCAGCCTGACCGGAACGGCGGTGGTCATCGCGACCAACGACGTGCACCTCGCCGAGCGCCTTTGTGACTACGTGATCTTCCTGCACGAGGGCCGGGTGATCCGCGAGGGGCACGTGCCCCAACTGCTGACGGAGGTTGCCGGGTCCAAGGAAGTCCAGCTTCAACTGAACTCTCCGATCGCCCTGGATAGCCTCCGTGCCCTCCCGGCCGTCGAGGCGGCGAACGTGGAGGGCGATACCGTGCACATCATCCTGGCGCGCGGCGCCAACCCGGCCCAGGTGCTGGCGGTGCTGAACGGCACCGCGGACATGGTGAGCACCATGCGGGTTCGGCGGCCGAACCTGGGAGACGTCTTCCTGAAGCTGACCGGGGTGGCGTTGCCGGCGGCGCACCCATGACACGCGCGCCTTTCCACACCGGGGCGCGCTGATGACACGCGCGCCTTTCCACGTCGGGGCGCGCTGATGACACGCGCGCCTTTCCACACCGGGGCGCGCTGATGACACGCGCGCCTTTCCACACCGGGGCGCGCTGATGACACGCGCGCCTTTCCACGCCGGGACGCGCTGATGATGCTGGCCGGGACGATCTGGCAGCGGGAGCTGGTGGAGTTTGCCCAACGGCGGCGGGCGCTCGTCATCAAGCTCGCCTTTCCGCTGCTCTTCGGAATTCCCCTGGTGATCGCCGCGCCGCCCTTCTACGCCGCCATCAGCCTGACGATGCTGGTCGCGATCATCGGCGCGGTGGGGGCCGGCGCGGTCCTGACTCGGGAGCGACAGAGCGGTCTGACGCTCCGCTATCGAACGCTGCCCGTCACCCCGGGGCGGCTGCTGATCGAGCGGCTCTCGACCAGCGCGCTCATCGACTTGCTGCAGGTCACCCCGGTGCTGGTGTTGATCGCGCTGCGTCACCCATCCCAATTCGCCTGGTGGCCGGCGCTCCTGCTGAGCACGGCCGCCGTGCTCCTCATCGGCAACTTGATGGGCGCCGTCGCCAGCACGCTGTCCGATTCACCGGGTGAGGTCATGCTGTACGTCTTCATCCCTCTGCTGCCGCTGCTCTACCTATCTGGCGTCTTTACTCCGCTGTCGCAACCGGCGCTGCTCGTCGTTTCGCGCCTGCTGCCGTTCAGCTACCTGCACGAGTCACTGCTGGGGGCACTTGCGGGTCAGCCGAACCTGCTGCCATGGGAGACCCTGCTCGGAGGTTTCGGCTTCCTCGTCGGCGCCGCCGGCCTGACCGGTTGCCTGGGCCGGCGCGTTCTCGAGTCGGACTGACCGCCGAATGCTCGTCGCGAGCTTCCTCGCCAGCTCGTACTCCGTCAGTCAGCCGGGGATCCAGCTGCCCTTCATCACCAATCGCTGGGCGGTCGGCCTCTTCTTCCTGATCCACATCATCTTTGGCTCGTTCACGATGGGTGCGCTCGTCCTCGGTCCGAGCTATGAGTGGATCGCCCTCCGCCGAGAGGATCCCCGATATGAACGGCTCGCTCGCTCGCTGGGCAACGTCAACCTCAAGATCTTCAGCCTGGGCGCCACGCTAGGCGGGTTCGCCGTCCTGGTCGTCACCGCGTTGTACCCGACGTTCTTCGTCACGCTGATCACGCTCTTCTTCTGGCCGTCGGTGGTGGCCTTCACGATCTGGTTCCTGACGCTGGGCGGCATCCTCCTCTACAACCTCCGTTGGGACCGCTTCCGGCTGCGCAAGGGCGCCCACATCCTGATCGGTTACGCCACCGCCGCGACCGAACACATCTTCCTGATCATCATCGTGGCCCTCGACAGCTATCTCCTGACCCCCGGGCCCGGCCAGGGCATCGCCGCCTTCTTCAATCCCTCGTACTGGCCCGAACTCGGCCACCGCTTCGTCGGCAACCTCTCCTGGGCATCGTTCTTCATCGCCGCCGTGGCGGCGGTCTACGCGGCCGCGAGCCGGCTGCCCGCCAACCGCCTCTATTACCACTGGGCGGCGCGCACCAGCCTGGTGGTGGGATTCGTCACACTCGTCGTCCAGGTGGCGTTGGGAGCGGTGTTCGTGGAAAGCATCAAGCAGGCATCGCCCGGCGCGTTCCACTACTCGCTCCAGGGGCCCTTCGCCTGGCTCTGGTTGGTGCAGGCCACCTTCATCGCGATCCTCCTGGTGGGCAGCAACCTCTACTTCTGGCAGTCGCGGGCGACGGCGGCGGCGCCCTTCCTGACCGGACTGGTGGTGGTGGGATCGCTGGTCACGATGGCACCGGCGGTGCTCTTTCCCAAGGGTTTGTTCTGGGTGCGTTACGTGGCCCTCGCTGCGGCCGTGCTGCTCAGCCTGCTGCACTGGCTCGTCTCGCGGCCGCGCGCCCGCGCCAAGACCCAGGACCTGCGGCGATCGAGCCAGGTGACTCTCGCGGTGACCGGTGCCAGCGCACTCCTGCTCTTCCTCCTCATGGGCGTCATCCGTACGACCGCGCGCAGCGACTACACCATCTACGGCGTGATGAAGGAATCGGACAGCTACGGGATCTTCCAGGCCCCGTCCAAAGGCTTTTATCCGTAATGGGCGCCCTGCAGACCTTCTTTTACCTGGCGCTGATCTCGGCCGTCATGATCGGCCTCACGCTGCTCTTCGTCGGCATCGTCACGGCCGGCCTGGTGCGCTGGTTTCGCCAGGTCCACGGCCAGTCCCCGCTCACCTTCTGGTTGGTCGGCAGCGCCGTGACGGTGGTGCTCCTCTTCATCGTGCTAGGCACGGCCGGCGTCCTCTACGGGTTCATCCGCTATGGCGCATCGTGACCCGCGGCGGCTGAGCCGCCGACAGTTCGGCATCCTCGGCACCCAGGTTTCGGGCGCCGTCGTGGCGGTGCTGCTCGGCGTTCCGATCATCGGCTTCCTCATCTCCCCCCTTTTCCGGCAGCAGCAAGTCGTCTGGCGAAAAGTCGGCGACATCGCGGACGTCCCGGACGGCGAGCCGACCAAGTTCGAGGTCGCCTTCCCGCAGGACGTCTGGACGACCGCGGAGGAGAACCTGGCGGTCTACGTGGTCAAGAGTGGCCAGAGCACCAGGGTCTTCTCCAACGTGTGCACGCACATGCAATGCCCGGTGCGCTGGGACGGCTCGCTGCACCAGTTCCTCTGCCCCTGTCACGGCGGGTTGTACGACATCAACGGGGCGAACGTCGGCGGGCCGCCGCCAAAGCCCTTACCGCAGTACGTGCATCGCATCGACGGTACGACGCTCTTCGTCGAGAACCGTTTCACCGAGGAAATCTAGTGGGCCGCCGGCTGAGCGCCGCCTACGACTGGTTCGATGAACGGACCGCGATACGGAGCCTGCTGCGCAAGGGCCTCTACGAGGCCGTGCCGGTTCGCGGCGCCTGGTTCTACACCCTGGGGAGCGCGACCCTGGTGTTGATCCTGCTGCAGCTGATCACCGGCATCTTTCTCACCCTGCTCTTCGTCCCGTCGGTGACGGAGGCCTGGCAAAGCCTCAACTACCTCAAGGAGCACGACGCCTTCGGCTCCATCGTTCGAGGGATTCACCTCTGGTCGGCATACGTCCTGCTGTTCGTGATCGGCCTCCATATGGTGCGCACCTTCTTTTCCGGTTCATACAAACGGCCGCGCGAGCTCAACTGGGTGAGCGGCGTCGGCCTCTTCGTCCTGGTGCTGGCGATGGCGATCACCGGCGCCTTCCTCCCCTGGGACCAGGCGGCGTACTGGACCGCCGTGGTGGTGACCAACATTCCGGCCTACACGCCCTTCATCGGCTCGTTCATCCGCGCCCTCTGGCGCGGCGCCGACACGGTGGGGCCGATCACGTTGAGCCGGACCTTCGGCATCCATGTGTGGTTGCTGCCCGCCATCCTCTTTCCGCTGATCGGCGCGCACCTCGCCCTGCTGCGCAAGCACGGCGAGTTCGGTTCCTACGTCAACTACCGCGGGGCCTATCGCAGCCGCGAGGGTGTCGACGTCCCACCGGCGCCCGCCCAGCGACCGATCGAGCCCCCCTATCCGGCCGCGCCGTCCGACGAGCTCTGGGCCGCACCCCTGCAAACCGAAGACTTTTATCCCCATCAGACGTTCAAGGACGGCATCGTTTCGGCGGCGCTGGTGGTCGTGGTCTTCATCCTGGCGGTCGCGATCGGGGCACCGTTGGAGGCGATCGCCGATCCGTCGACGACGACCTACACCCCCGTGCCCGAGTGGTTCTTCCTGCCCCTCGACGAACTCCTCGTGCTGGTGCCGCAGCAGCTGATTCCCCTGGCCCTCGTCCTGCCAACCGGCGGGGTGCTGCTGCTGCTCGCGCTGCCGTTTATCGATCGCGGCCCCGAGCGCAATCCATTCGAACGTCCCGCGGTGATGGTGCCGGGCGCGTTCGCCGTGTTCTTTGTCGTCATCTTGACCCTGCTCGGCTCCGGCCGGCTCTTCAACCTGTGAGCACGCTGCTGGCCGTCATGGCCTCCGCGTCCCACATGCTGGAGACGCAGCTGCCCGCGCAGGCCCCACAGGGCCGCAACATCGTCGGCGCACAGGTCGCGATCGGCAGCCTGTTCTCGCTCCACATCCTGATCGCGGGGCTTGTCAGTGGAGCTGCTGAGCTGGGACCGGCGATCGAGTTCCTCGGCTACGTGCGGCAGCGTCGTAACTACGACCGCCTGGCCCACGGGCTGGGGCGCTTCATCACCTACTACTTCAGTGTCAGCTCCACGATTGCGATCCTGCTGATCACGGTGCTGCTGGTCGGCTTCTGGGGTCATTTCTGGACGACCATCGTGACGATTGGCTGGTGGCCGTTGTTCATCGAAGCCTGGACCTTCGTCCTGCAAGTCAGCCTCGCCTATCTCTGGTACTACACCTGGGAGCCGATGCGCGCCTTCAAGGGCGTGCACATGGCGATCGGCGGGCTGCTGGCGATTGCCTCCTTCCTGCAGGTCTACATGATCGACGTGATCGCCAGCTACATGCTGACGCCCACCAACCCGCAGAATCCCGTCCGCCTCGCGCTGAATCCGACGTCCTACCCGCTGACGGTGCATCGGACGGTCGGCAACCTCGCCTACATCGGGTTTGCCTTCGGCGGCTTCTGCGCCATCCGCTACCTGCGGGCAAAAACCGCCGAGGACAAACGCTTCTATGACTGGGCCGGCAGCTTTGGGCTGCTGTGGGGCGTCTCGATGACACTGCTCCAGCCGGTCGTCGGCTACTCCTATGCCAAGGAGATCCAGCTTCACAGCTACGGCAGCTGGTACAAGATGATGTTCGGGACCCTGAGCCCGGTGTTTCTCTGGCAGATCACCCTGCTCGGGATCATGTTTCTCACCGCCACCCTGTATTTCGCGCGTCGATTACGGACGGATGGGGCGCGTGGGTCGGGGATCCTCAAACTCCTGTCGGTCGGAATGGTGCTGACCACGCTGCTCGCCGCCCAGCCCTACGCCCTCGGCTTCTCCTATGAGTCGGTGGCCGCCGCCGGGCTCAACCGACCGTTCTGGGAGGGCGGCCTGATCAACCCGCTGGGGTCGATGATCCCGTGGAAGGTGCTGGCGCTGATGTTCTACACGTTGATCGCGATCGCGGCGGTCGTGTGGTACCTGCGCGGCCTGCCGGGAGTGGTCTGGGGAACCGCCCGCCGCGGCGAGCAGCGAATCCTGATGCTGATGACCGTCTTCACCATGCTGATGATGGTCACCATGGGCTTCATCCGTGAGAACAGTCGGGGGCCCTTCCTGATCTCCGGCGAGATGACGATCCAGGGCCAGCGGGACGTGCCGACCGCCCAGCCGACGCCGCAGTCCACCCCGTAGACGCCTACATCGCGCAGGGCCCGATCGGGACGCCATTGGTCCGTCCCTGGGCCATGTCGATATCGGGCTGCACCTCGGCATCGGTCAGGGCGTACGCCTGGCCCGGCTGGCTTGTAGAGGCGGCGAAGATGACGCCCACCACGTTGCCGTCGAGGTCCACCAGCGGTCCGCCGGAATTCCCCGGCTTCACGTCGGCTTGCATGATCCAGATGCTCCGCACCACGAGGTTTTGTCCGTAGATGTCGCGGCCCTCCGCCCGCACCTGGCCGTTGACGACAGCGGGGCTGACGTTCTCACCGCCACCGCCCGGATAGCCGATCGCCGCCCCCTGGGTGCCGGAGTGCGCACCCGCCTGGTTGATGGGCGCCAGCGCGAGCCGCGGCACGTAGAGGATGGCAACGTCGCGCTCTGGGTCGAAGAGGACGACGCGGGCACCGAGACTCCGCCCGGTCGGATTGAGCACCGTCGTCCCCTGGGTCCCGGCCACCACGTGGGCGTTGGTGAGGACCATGCCGGGGCCGACCGGGAAACCGCTGCCGAAGACAATGCCACCGCAGCCGAAGCCCCGGATCTTCAAGGTTTCCGAGGCGGCGGCCTGGATGCCGGGCGTATTGACCGAGGCGGGCAGCGGCAGGGCGGAAGGGGCGACCGGCTCCAGTCCGGAAAACGCGGCCGGAAAGTTGACGCCCGAAATGATCGCCTCCACCCGTGCCAGGAAGGCCGGCGGGCGGGGAAAGACGGAATCCAGGGATCGCAGGATGGCGGAGCGCTGGATGGCGCTGGACACCTGGGGACTGGGAACCCGAGCGAGGCTCAGCCCCAGGAACCAGGAGACCGAGAGCAGCGCGAGAGCGGAGAAGAAGGCGCCGGCAAAGCTGTCGACCCTTCCACTCTGCGGGCGCGCCAGCAGGCGGAGCCGGATCGGCTCGCCAACCCAGTAGCCGACGCTGCTGCCGATGGCGCCGAGGACGATCAGGACCAGCACCGCCGCCAGCGAACGGACGGTCGAGTCGGAGATTTTGAGCGCGTCCAGCAGCACCGGTGCCAGGGCGGCGCCGACGATGACACCGACGACGAGACCCGCGTATTGAGCCAGCGAGAGCCAGAAGCCGCGGCGATAGCCGCTGCTGACGGCGAAGACGAGCGCCACCACGATGATGAGGTCGATGATGGTGAAGCGCATCAGGCGTGGACTCGAAGGTCGCTTCGAGGTTTACCGACACAGATCAGCGCATAGCCCTCCGCGAGCTCCTCGTTGCTGATCAACCACGCCTCGGTCTGGTCGATGATGCCGTCGACTTTGACCATGCAGGTTTTGCAACGGCCTTTTCGGCAGTCGGAGGCGAGCGGAAGACCGGCCCGCAGCCCGGCTCCAAGAATGCTTTCGTTCTCCGCCACGTCGACCGTCTTCCCGCTCCTCACGAACGTGACGTGGAAGGAGCGCGCCATCAGCGACTCCTGATCGTCGTGATGATGCGATAGACGTACTCCCCGGCGGCGACGACGACGAGGAGCAAGCCCAACGCTACCAACCGCGGCCGGAGCCAGCTTCGGTAGAAACTGCCACGCCAAACGGGGCCGAGCAGCAGCGCGAGCACGATGGCGGCCACGGCGATCAACAGGACGATGCGGAACGCCGTCGACACCGCGATAGTCTAGAGAACTCGAGCGTTCGTTACTCGAGGCCGATGACGTGCTTGAACTTGTCGAAAAAGCCCTTCTCGATTTGCTGGGGCTTGCCGCTGACACCGCCCAACTGGCGCAGCGCTTGCTTCTGTTCTTCGGTCAAATTGGTGGGAATCACGACCCGCACATAGACGAGCTGATCACCGCGACGCCCCGAGCGCACGTGCGGGATGCCGCGGCCGTGGATTCGGATCGTCTTGCCGTACTGCGTGCCGGGCGGGATCTCGATGCGCTCGGGACCGTCCACCGTCGGGATTTCCACGGTGTCGCCCAGCGCGGCCTGCGCCACGCTCAACGGCAGCTCGTAGACGACGTCGGTGCCGTTTCGCTTCAACACCGAGTGGGCTTTGACCTGAATGACGATGTACAGGTCACCCGGGCTGCCGCCGCGAGGGCCCACCTGGCCTTCACCCGTCAGCCGGATCTGCGAGCCGCTGTCGACGCCCGCCGGAATGCTGACTCGAACCTTCTTTTCGCCGGGCCGGTGTCCGCTGCCACCGCAGGACCGGCAGGGCTTCTCGATCACCTTGCCCTCGCCGTTGCAGCGGGGGCAGGTGGCGACGTTGACGATCTGGCCGAAGATCGACTGCGTCGCCCGCCGCACCTGGCCGGCGCCGCGGCACTGCGGACAAGTCTGGGGCGAGGTTCCGCTTTCGGCGCCGCTTCCATGGCAGGCCTCGCAGGGCTCAGCCCGCGGAATGGTCAGCTCGCGCTCGACGCCGAAGACCGCCTCTTCGAAGGTCAGCCGCAGGTCCAGTCGAAGGTCGTCGCCTCGGCGTGGGCCGCTGCGCGCTCGTCCCGCGGCGGCCGCGCCGAAGAACATGTCGAAGATGTCGTTGATGCCGCCGAACCCAGCACCGCCGAAGTCGAAGCCGGGCATGCCCTGGGTGCCGGCGTGGCCAAAGCTGTCATACCGCTGGCGCTTGGATTGGTCGCTGAGGACCTCGTAGGCCTCGTTGACCTCCTTGAAGCGGGCTTCGGATTGCGGATCGTTGGGATTGCGGTCGGGGTGAAACTGGAGCGCCAGCTTCCGATAGGCGCGCTTCAACTCTTCGGCGCTGCAAGTCCGAGAGACGCCGAGGACCTCGTAGTAATCCCGCTTGATCGCCATACGTTGGTGCTAGGACTTTAACGCGCGGGGGTGAGCAACCTTGACCAGCGTCGGACGGAGCACCCGCTCGTGAAGGCGATAACCGGGCTGCATCTCCTCGACGATCGTGCCCTCTTCGTGCTCGTCGGTCTCCTCCCGGCCAATCGCCTCGTGCTTCGACGGATCGAACTTCTCGCCGACGGCTGGAATGGGCGAAACGCCCTGCGCCTGCAAGGTGTCCTCGAACTGGCGCACCACCGTCCGCAGTCCGTCGAACCAGTTGCGGTCGATGCCCTCGGGGGCATGGTCCAGGGCGCGGTGGAGATTGTCGAGGATGGGCAGCAGCTTGCGCAGCAGCTCCTCGTTGGCATACTGCGTGCGGTCGCCTAGCTCCTGCCGAGTGCGGCGCTTGTAGTTCTCGAAGTCGGCGGCGAGCCGCTGGTAGCGCGCGAAGTTCGCCTGCGCCTCGTCACGCGCTGCCTGGAGCTCGGGATCAGCGCTCGGCTGGCCCTGACTCGCGGCCTCCTTCTCTGCATCGACCGCTGAGCTGGCCCGGGCGTCGACGACGCCAGGGCGGCCCTTTTGCGCACCTGGCTCCGGCTGGTCGGGAGACTGAGGCTGGGGTGGCATGTCTTGCTTTTTACCCATTGGCATAGATGACGAATCAGTTGCCGAGGTGGGCGAGCACGTCGGAGGTCGCGTGACTGACCAGCCGCACCCGGGCCACCACCTGGCCATAGTGCATCCGGGTCGGCCCGATCACCCCGATCGTGCCCCGAACCCGATCGGCCATCCGGTAGGTGGTCAACACCAGGCTGCATTCTCGCAGCCCGCTGCTGGTGTTCTCGCGCCCGATGATGATCTCGACGTCCTTCTCGAACTCAACCTGCTGCAGGATGCTCGCCAACTGGGCGCCCTGCTCGAGCAATTCCATCAGCTCTTCCAGCCGCCCGACCTCCACGAACTCCGGATGACGGAGCAGATTGCGCACGCCGTCATGCAGGACCACGGTTTGTCGCTGCGCCTGGTGGGTGGTGATCGACTCGATCAGCCGCTCGATGATCCGGCGCTGCTCAACCTTGTCTGGACCAAGCTGCTCTAACCGCCCCGAGAGCTCGTCGGCGGTCTGTCCCTTGACCTTCTGGTTCAGCATGGCCGCCATCCGGCTCAGGTCCTCCTGGGAGGTGGCCCGCTCGAGATGGACGACCTGCTGTTTGATGAGGTTGCCCTCCAGCACGAGGATGATCAGGACCGACTGGGGCTCGAGCGAGACCAGGTCGATGTGCTTGATCCGGGACTCGCTCACCTCGGGAGCCGTGACCAATGACACGTTCTCGGTGACCTGGGACAGCACCATCGCCGCCTTCTCCAGGATCCCATCGACGCTGCGGGGCGCGCTCTCAAACTCCTGCTTCACCGTCCGCCGGACCGTGGCCGAGGCGGCCTCCGTCTCCATCAAGAAGTCGACGAAATACCGGTAGCCACGGTCGGTCGGGATCCGGCCGGCCGAGGTGTGGGGCTGCTGCAGGTACCCGGTGCCGACCAGGTCCGCCAGCTCATTGCGGATGGTCGCCGACGACAGCGCGATGAAATACTTGGCGGCCAGCACCTGAGAACCGACCGGCATCCCCGTCGCGGTGTAGTCGGAGACGACGGCCTTCAGGATCTGCTGCTTGCGCTCGTCGAGCGGAGTGGACCCCAGCATGGTTGGCAGTCTCGATCAGAGAGTGCTAACTCGGATTGTAGCGGCTATCCTCGGTTCATGCCCACCCCCGTGCGGATCTACTCCGACTACGTCTGACCGTTCTGCTACATCGACTCGGTCGGAGTCGAACGGCTGGAGCGCGAATACGACGTCGAGATCGAGTGGGTACCGTTCGAGCTGCACCCCGAGATCCCACCGGAAGGGCGCCCTCGCGACGAGGTCTTGCCGGCGGCCTACATGGCGAGGGCCCAGGAGGGGGTGAACCGAATGGCGGCCGCGGTTGGCCTACACCTCAGCCTGCACGAGCGTCTGATCAACTCCCGACCCGCCCTGCAGGCCGCCGAATTCGCGCGGGAGCAGGGTCGCTTTGACGCGATGCACCACGAGCTGCTCAAGACCTACTGGGACGAGGGGCGCGACGTTTCCGATATGAGTGTCCTGCGGGAAGTGGCAATGCGCGCGGGCGTCGATGTCGCCGGGATGGAGGCGGCAGTCAAGCAGGATCGGTTCGGTGACTACCTCGATGCGCGTCGAAGCGAAGCCGAAGACCTCGGGATCAACGGCATCCCGGCCCATGTCATCGCCGACCGCTACCTGGTAATGGGCGCGCAACCGTATGACCTGTTCGAACGCGTCATGGCAAAGGTTGGGGTCCCTCGGCGCGAGGCCCCCGCAAATCTCACCTGATCGCACAGTCGACCGCTTACCGAAGCTGATTCCCAGGTGCTGTTCGGCCTCCTCGCCCTCGATTTTCCAAGGCCAGGAACGTCGCGCCGACCTGGTTCGCGAGCTCGACACCGCGCCGCGTGAGACGGACCTGGTTATCTGCCTCGACCAGTAGACCGGCTCCCACCAGCCGTTTGCGCTCGGCCGGGAAATCCCCCGCCGCGGCGGTTCCCGCCAGCAGCCGGACGCCAATCATCGCCGCTTCGCCACGGGCGCGCTCGGGTGACAATGTCTCACTGCCATCAAGCGCCCGGCCTCGGGCTGATACCTGCTTGATGTAGGCATGCGGCCCCTTCACGTTCCACCGTCGCACCGTACTCCCATCATTCAGGCGGAACATGGAGTGCGCGCCGGCTCCCACACCCAGGTAGGGCTGATAATTCCAGGCGGCCAGGTTGTGCCGGCAGGCAAATCCGGGTTGCGCCCAGTTCGAGATTTCGTAGTGCGCATAGCCAGCGGCGTCCAACCGCTCCGCCGCAGCCCAATACTGGTCGAGCTGGTCGTCCGCGCCAGGCATCTGGACCAGCCCGGTCCTCACCTCCTGGCCTAGGCGAGTCCCTGACTCAACCGTGAGCTCATAGGCGGACAGATGCTGAACGCCTTCAGCGAGCACCGACTCCAGGGTATCGAGCCAGGCGTTAAGGTTCACGCCGGGTACCCCAAACAGGAGATCCGCATTGACATTCGCGAACCCGCTGGTGCGCGCCGTGCGGAGCGCCGCGATCGCGTCCGTACCGGAATGAAGCCGTTCCAGGAAGCGCAGCGCGTCGGGCTGCAGACTCTGCACGCCGATGCTGAGCCGGTTGACGCCGGCCGCGAGCCAGCCATCGACGTGCTCGTTGGTGACATTGCTCGGGTTGGCTTCGAGAGTTACCTCAGCCCCAGGCGCCAGGCCGATCGCCCGCACGCGGTCCAACACCTGCCGCACCTGGGCACTCGTCAACAAGCTCGGCGTACCGCCACCGATGAAGACGGTCTCGAGCGGACCGATGGGAAGCTCGGCGCCGGCCACCTCGATTTCGCGACTGAGCGCGTCGACATAGGGAGGAATCAGGCCCTCGAGGACGGCGTAGGCATTGAAGTCGCAGTACTTGCAGACCCAGGTGCAGAAGGGCACGTGCAGGTAGAGGCTGTGAATGCGTTCCATCAGTCCAGGCTCAACACGGCCATGAAGGCCTCTTGCGGGATCTCGACGTTGCCAACTCGCTTCAGACGCTTCTTCCCTTCCTTCTGCTTTTCGAGCAGCTTGCGCTTGCGGGTGACGTCGCCGCCGTAGCACTTCGCGGTGACGTCTTTGCGCATCGCCGGCACAGTCTCGCGCGCGACGATCTTGCCGCCGATCGCGGCCTGAATCGGAACCTCGAAGAGCTGGCGGGGTATGAGGCTCTTGAGCTTTTCCGCGAGGCGGCGACCCTGCTGCTGCGCCTTGCTCCGATCGACGATCATCGACAGCGCGTCGACCGGTGAGCCGGCGACAAGCACATCGAGCTTGACGAGATTCGCCTCCTCGAAGCCGACCACCTCGTAATCGAGCGAGGCGTAGCCCTTGCT
>Ga0070698_100000128_pt1 | contig 65860 bp, 58 predicted proteins | sample KBSK1502metaG_FD_65477 | JGI IMG/M metagenome (GOLD analysis project Ga0070698, IMG submission 65477) | Corn, switchgrass and miscanthus rhizosphere microbial communities from Kellogg Biological Station, Michigan, USA - KBS K1-50-2 metaG | ecosystem: Host-associated > Plants > Roots >... | reverse complement strand
CCAGCCCGGTCGATACCAGAGATGCCCCCGAACAGCGCTACGCGCGTCCCCGGTCGCAACAACGCGACGTCGCCGACGTACTCATCGAGAACCTGGCATGCTGAATCGCCGGAGCGCCGAAGGCGCGCTTCCATCCACAGAAGCTGTTCGGTGTCCTCATCGTCGAGCCGCGCTGGACGCAAATCCGCTTCGACATGAACGAGCACGCGGCGTCCATCCCAGCAGCCTTCGCGGGTGCGTTCGACGAGGACGATCGTTCCAGCCAGACCGTAATCGGCGGACCGCACGACGGCTCGAACGTCGGCGGTGGGTTGCGCAAATGAGGAAGTACTCGCGAGCAGGACCGCGAACGCGAAACGCATCGCAAGATAGATACCCGAACCGCTCGTAGGTCGCGGGAATTCTCGTCGAAGCAATCCCGAATCACGGCCGGATCAGTGAAGCGGCACGCACATCGCGCGGACCGCAACCGTCATGCGGTTCACGAAGTCGGCGCGCGACACGCAGCTGTGCTTGAGACCGCGCGCCGTCGCGTTGAGCGTGTCGACGAGCTGGCGTGCCGTGAGGCCGGCACTTTTGTACGCGGCTGGTAGGCGCGATGCGCGCACGACCTTCGTGATCGTCTCGACGAACGCTTCCTCCGATTCATCGATCAGCGGCCCGACGAGCTCGCGGCTTGCCTCGTAGAGATCGGCGACGTTGTCGCCGACCATGCCGACGAAGCGGCCGAGCCACGCGTCGAACGCGCCGACGAGCTTTTGCTCGAGGTCGGCGGCCTTGAGCTTGGCCGCGACCTCGGCCTGACCGGACTCGAGGAAATGCCGGATCACGGCGCGGAATAGATCCTCTTTCGTCGCGTAGTGGAGGTAGAGACCCTGGCGCGACAAGCCCGCCGCACGCGCGACCTCTTCCATCGAGGTCTTACGAAAGCCGTACCGCCCGAACGTGGCGAGCGCGGCATCGAGCAGCCGCGATCGGCGGGCGTCGTCTGGATCGGCAACCGCTGCGCTGACTTTGCTCACGTCGTAGACGAACTTGACAAACTATGACCTTGTTGTCAAGTTTGACAAATGACGCGATTCGCCGGTGCTCGACTCGAGCGTGTCCTCGCCTCCAAGCAGTTCCGGGATGGCAAGTTCCACAACGCCGAGCGCGTGGTGCCGGTCATGAAGGGCAACACGCTATCGATCACCGGCGAGTTCTTCTTCGGCGGCAAGAAGCGGCGGCCGCGCCAGCAGCTGCCTGTCGAGAGCCCGCTCGAAACATGGGCGCGCCGCCCGGGATCCGACTTGCGCATCACGTGGCTTGGCCACAGCACGCTGCTGCTCGAATCTGGCGACGTGCGCGTGCTCACCGATCCCGTGTTCGGTCGGCGCGTATCTCCGGTGTCGTTTGCGGGCCCGAAGCGCTTCCATCCGGTGCCGGCGACGATCGCGCAGCTCCCCGCGCTCGATGCGATCCTCGTCTCGCACGATCACCTCGATCACCTGTGCGCACCGAGCATCCGCGAGCTCGCGGCGTTGCGTGTACCGTTTGTCACGTCGCTCGGCGTCGGGATTCACCTCGAGAAGCTCGGTGTCGACCCCGCGCTGATCACGGAGCTCGATTGGTGGGAAGAAGCGCGCGTCGGTGGCGTGATGTTCAGCGCGGTCCCCGCGCAGCACTTCTCGGGTCGCAAGCTCACCGATCGCAACGCGACGCTTTGGTCATCGTGGGTGCTCGCGACGGATCGCCATCGCCTGTTCTTCTCCGGCGACACCGGCTTTCACGAGGCGGGCTTCACCGCGATTCGCGATCGCTTCGGCGCGTTCGATATCACGATGCTCGAGATCGGTGCATGGCATCCCGCGTGGGGCGATATCCATCTCGGTCCCGCGAACGCATTGCGCGCGTTCGAGATGCTCGGCGGCGGCACGCTGCTCCCCATTCATTGGGGCACGTTCGACCTCGGTCTTCACCCGTGGGATGAGCCCGCGGAAACGCTCGTCGCGCTCGCCGAGCCGGCACACGCGCGCGTGCTCACGCCTCCGCTCGGGCGCGCCTTCGAGCCGGCGCACATCGATGGCCCTACGCCGTGGTGGCGCGCGGTCGGCTCCGAGGAAATTACCGCGCAGGAGCTCGCAACGGCTTCGCAGTGATCACGACTCGCTGTCGCACACGAGACATCGGCTCACGTCTTCGCGTTGCGTGTAGCGCTCGCTGATCTCGAACGCCTTGCGCGCGGGATTCCAGGTGAACACCCAGGTCGTGCGATAGACGATCTGCCCCGCGTTGCCCGATGCGACAAGCGTGAACCTGCCGGGGATATTGGTTTCGCCTTCCACCGCCGGCCCGGGATCAATCATGTAATCGAACGCGTGCACGGTCGACGGAACGCCCGGGATCTGGGTCGGCGGATCGAACAACTCGACGAAGTCGTGACCGACGATGCGCACGAGCTTCGTGTGGTTGCCGCGAGCCACGAGCCCAATCTCGACAAGCTGGTCGCCGGCGCGAACCGACAAACTCAGCGCGCCCGTTTGGTTGATCGGTTGCAGCGCAGGTCGTGGTGCGTGAGCGCACGCGGCGACGAATGCAAGCGAGGCAAGAAGTCTAATCATGTTGACCAGAACGCACCGCCGGCGGCGACGATCTGTAACAGCTGCTGTAACCTACAAAAGGCCGATCAGCAGCGCGCCGTAGACGCGCAGCAAGAGCGCGAGGTCGGCGTCATCGAACTGCAGGCTCGCGCCGAAGAAGTAATCGCGGCCGTAGCGCAGCGTCTCGAACTGCTGAGGCACGTCGGTGTTGCCCTTCACGATCGGCAGGTAACCCGGCTGCGTCAGCACGTCATCGATGCCGGCGTGAATGTAGAGCGAGCGAAACACCTCGAATGCGCCCGCGAGCTTCACGCGCGGCGTATTTTGATAACCGCCGAACACGTCGCCCGAGAGCTTGAGCTTTGGACCGACGAGCAGATCGGCGCCGAAGCCAAACGTCGACTCTTTGAGGCCGCCGCGCACGCGGAAAAATCCGATGCGCTTGCCGAACTGCGCCGTGAAGCGCAGGCCCTCGACGATCTGTTGCCGGCGCGTCCATGTCGTCTGCCCGGTGTTGTCGGTCAGCGTGTCGTAGTCGTACGCGCCGAGTGGACCCTTCTCGAGCTCGATCAAATAGAACTTGTCGTTGCGCGCGCGAACCTCGGCGCTGACGTAGAAGCGCGGCTGCGCGGCAAACCAGTTCCACTCCGCGCGAAAGCCGAGCCACACCTTGAGGCGCGTGAACGTCGAAAGCCCATCGCGCACGGCCTCGGTGCCTTCATCGAGCGAATCGCCAAGCGCCGGGTCGTTGACGAGCCGGCCGAACTGGCCCTTGCCGTCGTTGCCGCGCCCTTCATTAACCGCCGCGAGCACCTCGGTGAGGTTCTCGACGGGCTTGTCCATCCGATCCATGCCCTCGCGCGCGTTCTTCATCCCCTCCTGCATCGCGATGCGAAACTCGACGATCTGTTTACGCGCGTTCGCGACGCCTTTTTGCGCGCGGTCGATCGCCGCTTCGACATCGGGTCGCGCGTCGTGGACCGCGTTCGCCGCGTTCGTCGAGCGCTCTTCCCAGCCTTTGAGCGTGTTGTTCGCGTTATTAAGCGGCTTGTCGATGTGGCCTTCATCGATCCACTTGTCGACATCGTTGATGCGATCCTCGAGCACGCCCTCGGCCCACTTGCGACCATCGAGCGCGACCTGGTGCACGCGCTCGAGACCGTGATCGATCGGATCCATCGCGCGCGACACGGTGCGCAGCAACGTGTCGGTGCTCGAGCCTTCGATCACGCGCGTGAAGCAGTCGCCGTTTCGAATCTTCAGGCCCGACGAAGCGCCCTGCTCTGCCGACGTCGGAATGATCTCGATGTAGCTGTCGCCGAACGGCGAGTACGCCTTCTTCGTGATCCACGAGTCCGCCGGGATATCGACGCGGTTGCGCAGCGTCATATCGATCTTCGCGAACCCACCATCGATGTTGAGGTTCGTGATCTCGCCGACGCGCACGCCCGCGATCATCACGGGCGAGCCGGTGGCCAGACGCGTGCCGTCACGAAACAGCGCGCAGACGTGAAAGCTCTGCCCGACCTTCGTGTCGGGCATCTTCGCGCGGATCAGCAGGATCACCCCAGCGACCACCGTCAGGATCACCGCGACAGTTACGACGCGGGAGACCCAGTTGCGCGACGACTCCACGCCTCATCGTAACGCAGCGAGCGGATTAGCGCGCGCAATCGAATGTGAGTGTGATCATTGCACCGGAGCAGGCCGCTCCACGTTCCCATCGTGGTGGCCGCTATTTGCGCGGCCCGACGTGAACGAGCGTGTGCTTGTCGTCGGCAAACTCGACCTCGATGCGTTGGGCCATGCACGAGAGCACCGTGCCGCGACCGAACTTTGGATGTTCGATCAGGTCACCGACCGCAAATGTCTGGCTCGCCGCGTAGGGGCGGACCGGCCGCTCGGGCACGCTCCACGCGAGGCGCGCAAGCTCGGTCAAGCTGTCGACGAGCGACTCGACGACCGCCGAAGGCGTCTTGGGCACGCGGGCGTCGCTCACCCGTAGGATCGCAACGTCGCGCGGAGTCAGCCGATGCGTGATCGGCCGATCGATTCGTTCGGCCGCTTCCGCATCGGCGCGCGCAAGAACGTCCTTCGCGCGATCGATCGCGGCGCGCGCGACGCGATCGAGGAACGCGTTCCTGGTGTCGGATAGTAATCGCTGCACGGCCTGCGCCGCGTCGATCGGAACCTTTGGTTGCTTCGTCATGCGCATGCCGCGCTCGTCGAGATGCGCGGCGATCTTGTCGAACGCACCGAGGAAGTGCGGCTCGCACTGCGCGCGCGCCTTCGCGACGATTGTCTCCCGGATCTGCGGGACTGCGAGCTCCGGGTCGACGACATGAGCGACCGCGCTGACGAGCTCGGTCCGGACGGTGTGGTCGAGGTTGATGATCGGCTCGGTCGGATCGACGACCGTCAGGCCGAGCACGGCGACGACGCATTGGGTGAGCTGACCCGGCCGTGCGTTGCGCGGACCGCCGCCGTCGAGGTTGAGCGAATCGAGCTGCGCCGCCAGCGCAGGCCGTAGGGTCGGATGATCGTAGAGCGAGGAGCTGTCGCCAACGTCCAGCTCGAGCTCGACAAGCACGCGATCGAGGCCCGCTCGCATGCAGATGTCGAAGAAGCCGGCGAGCAGCTCGCGCGCGAGCACCGTGCTCTCCGTCTTGGGCTTGCGGCTATCGAGCAATCGCACCGCAAGCTCCTGGAGCAAGCCGGCACCGCGGCGCGGAAACTCGATTGCAGACATCGGCGCATCATACGAGGTGACGCGCTGCAGTGGTCTCAAATATCGATGCCGCCGCTCCCACTGCTGTTCGGACTGATGCTGAACGGCTGCCTTGACATGCCCATGTCCATATTCGGGTTTGTCGGCATCCGCTCCATGCCCGCGTCGATGCCTCCCCAGTAGCTCGAGTTGGGAACAGTCGTCTGTGGGGCGCTGCGCTCGAGGGGCGCGGCCCAGCTGTTCGGATTCTCAGGTGCGCTGCGATCGCCGAGGCTGAGCCCACCGCCGGTGACGGCGGTAAGAAGCGTGGCGTCGATCGAGTCGAGGTCGGCGGCTTGTCTCATCTTGCGACGCGAGTGCACCGCGTGTGCCGCGCGCGCGCCGTCGAGATGTCAGCCGCTTTCGCGTCGTGGCTGCGTCGTGAAATAGACAGAATGCGTCCTCAGAGCGACATGAGGACCCGTTCGCCGTTCGTGCGCAGTGAGCAGTCACACCGAAATTGCCTTGTCGCTGAATGGACGTCCACGTTGACGGCGATCGGTTGACTCGCTAGCGTGCGCGCCAACTCACATTCAGGAGGTTGGTGATGCGTTTGGGTAAGCTCGTTCGAATCGCCGCGGCGTTGCTCTTCGTCGTCGGCAGTGGTCTCGCACTCGCGAGTGACAAGAGCGCGCCGGATCTCGACGGCAGCGCGGACTTGATCGTGCGTCGAGAAATGCTCGAGGCGCAGTGGTTGGTGCGCGTCGAGAATCTGCCGGCGAGTTACTGCAGTGTCGTCGAAGGCGAGGTCACGCCCGGTGATCGAAAGCTGCTGCGCTTTACGGTCGGCACTGCGAACATCGGCAACGCGGACATCTTCATCGGCAACCCGCGCGATCACGTCGACGCGAACGACGGATTATTCGAGTACTCGTCGTGCCATCAGCACTTCCACTTCCGCCACTACGCGCTGTACGAGCTCGTCGATCCAGCGACCGGTCATGTGTGGCGCGCGGCGAAGCGTGGCTTCTGCATGCTCGACACCGATCCGAACCCCGCGTACCTCGGGGCGCCGCCACACGCGCCCTATTACAACAGCTGTGGTGATCTGACGTCGGGCGGTCGTCAGGGTATCAGCGTCGGCTGGACCGACACGTATCGCTTCGATCTCGGCGGCCAGTACTTCGTGCTCGACGGTGGTGATGGTCAAGCGCCGGTGCCACCGGGCCACTACATCATTCGCATCACGGTCGATCCGCCATTTACGCCGCAAACCGGCGAAGCATGCCCGCACCGCGACAGCCGCGGCTTCTGCCACCAGCTCCCGGAGTCGAACTACGACAACAACGTGGGCGAGGTTGCCGTCGACATTCCCGCCAATCCGGGCCGGTCTGGCGTAGGGCCGCTCGCGGGGACGCCGCCGGCGGCAGAAAGCAGTGTGTATCCTTAGACGAGCGCCCTGCTCCCCTGGACGCGACGAATTACGACGCGGGAATCCAGTCGTAACGCAGCGAGTGGATTAGCGGACGCAATCGAGTGTGAGCGCGATCATCGCACCGTGGTCGATCACCTCGAAGTCCTCGACGTTCAACGCAGCGAGATCTTGAGGCGCGAGCAGGCCGCTCCACTTTGCCGTCGTGTGACGGTCGGATTGGGCGGTGAGTGCGATGTTGCCGCCATCGGCGTGATACATGCCGTACTTCTGGAGCGCGCGGGCGACGACCTTCGCACCTTCGCTTGGCAACGACTCGATGGGATAGTCGGCGCGCAGCCGGAAGTGCACGCCATAGGCGGGCGCGTTCGTGCCACCCGTCGTCGCCGTGCCGTGCGTCGCCGGTCGCACGAAGCCGCGCTTGACGCGATTGTTCGGCAGGATGAACCGGATCGCGTGGTTGATCGTGCCGGAGGCAACTTCGTCGGCCGTGAAGAGCAACGGCGAGATCGGATAGCCGGCCGCATCGGCGCTCGTGCACTGATCGCCGCGCAGCGTGTCGCCGTAGACCATGCGCGTGTTCCACACGGCGAGGCAGCCGCCATAGAACGTGGTCGACGTGATGTTCGCGCGCCACATCTCGTAGAGCATGCCGCTGTCTTTTTGATGGACGAGCAAGTGGCAATCGCCGCCGCCCGTGCACGCGTAGCCGGTCTCGCCTTCGACGTTGCCGCCGGTCGGCACCGGCATCGCGGTGTCATCACAATCGGGCGAATAGAAGTCCGCCGTCTTCGTGAACGTCCGCATCTGCGTCGCGTCGCTGGCGCCGAGCACGTCGATCGAGAAGTCGATCTGGAACGTGTCTGCGTTTCCCCAGCCGCCCGCCGCGCGAAGCGCTGCGATCGTCGCGTCGCTGTAGCCGGCCTTCGCGACCGCTGACACGTCGCGATTCCAGAACATCGGCTGCGTGAAGTAAGGGCCACCGTTCGTCGAGAACGGCGGACTGTCACCTTGATTGCCATCGCCTGTGCCGGCGTCCGGGCTGTCGTCGTCGGAATTGCCGACACCGCCGGTACACCCCAGCACAGCCGCTAGCGCGACGCATGCGACCACCCGCATCTGATGAGGCTCTCATAGAGCCGCACCCCGCAACAATGGGATTGATTCGGACGACTTACCGACGGTGTTAGCGCATACAGTCGTTCGTGATCGGGAACATCGAGCCGTGGTCGATGACCTCGAAGTCCTCGACGGTCAGAGGATAAAGATCCTGCACGCCTAGCAGGCCGTCCCACTTCGCGGTCGTGTAGCGATCACTCACGGCTGTCAGCGTGTCCTCGCCGCCGTCGGCGAGATACATCCCATATTTTTTCAGAGCGCGTGCCACGACCTGCGCCCCCGTCGACGTCAGTGTTTCGATGGGAAAGTCGCGCCGCAGCCGGAGGTGCACCCCGTAAAACGGCGTCCCGGCGGCGCCGCTCGAGAACGAGCCGTGCGTTGCCGGCCGCACGTAGCCCTGGCGAATTCGATCGAGCGGCAAGACGAAGCGGATCGCGTGATCGATCGATCCGGCGGCGACTTCATCGGCGGTGAACAGCAATGGCGTGATCGGAAAGCCGGCGACGTCGGCGCTCGTGCACTGCTCGCCGCGCAGCGTTTCGTCGTATTTGAGCTTCGTGTCCCAGACCGCGAGGCAGCCGCCGGTGAACGTCTGCGTGCCTCCGGCTATATTCGCCCGCCACATCTCGTAGAGCTTGCCTGCCGTTTCATCGAACACGATCAAGTGGCAATCGCCGCCTTGCGAGCACGCGTAGCCGGTCTCGCCTTCGAGGTTGCCGCTCGCGGGCACCGGAATCGGCATGTCGTCGCAGTCGGGCAGCTTGAAGTACTCGTTCGGCTGGAACGTGCGCGTTGGTGTCGATGCATCGGCGCGCAGGATGTCGAACGAAAAATCGACGCGCATATGATCGAGGTTGCCCCAGCCATCGGCGGAGCGCAGCGCGGAGATGATCGTCGCGCTCTCGACGGCGACGGGTGAATGCGACACGTCGCGATTGAAGAACATCGGGTGCTCGAAGTACGGCCCCGATTCGGTCGGGGGCGATGTGTCGTCGCCGCCCGGTGCGTCCACGCCGCACGCTGTGACAAACAGGATCGTTAACGCCAGTCGCATGGGGGGATCGACAGCAATCCCCAAGCCATTTGCTACTTCCCTCTACGCAAGTAGTAATGAACGCCGCGTTGCGGGTGCGAGAGGCGAATCGCGAGCGCCTGCGCGCCGACGGGCGCTGCGACCTTCGCGTTAAAGCGACGCGAATTCTTGTCGATCGGAATATCTACGACGTCGACCTTTGCGGTCCAACCCGGTAGCACCGCGCCGCGCACGTCGACATCCGTGCCGAATGGTTTGCCGTTCGCCGGCGCTTCAATGTAGACCTGCGGCGCCGTCTGGTCGAAATCGATCACGAGCGTCGAGACTTTGCTTTGTTTGACGCCATCGCTCTCGGCGTAATACGTGTACGTCGCTTCTTTGAGCTTCTTCGAATCGAGCGTGAACGTCGGCGTATCGCTCTCGAACGTCTCTTCCACGCCGCCCGTCGCGAGGTGGAGCTTGAACTTGCTGCCGGTGCCGGGAACCTTGATTTTGATCTTCGGGACGACCGACTGATAGGAGATGCGGTACGTGCGCCCGTCGGCGTCGATCGGATTGACCGGCGGATCCTTCGGCAGCGGGCGCGTGCCGGAATCCTTGCGCACGATCACGCGTCCGCGCCCAGCGACGTTGCCGTTGTTGCAGACGAGGCGAAACGACCACGCGCCGGCGTCCGCGATGATGTTCGCGGCGTCTTTGCCTGCGGTGATGCGCGCGGTGCGGAACGCCGGATCGTTATCGAGCTCGATCGTGCCGCCACCACCGCCGCACTTGCCCGACCACGCGAACTGCAGCGCCGTCGCGCCGCGCGGATCGTGAATCGTGAAGTTCGAGTCGGCGCCAACGGCGATCTTCATATCGTAGTAATCGGGAATCTTCGCGGTCTGGCGGATCGCGGTCTTCGTCAGCGTCGCGCTCTCGCCGGTGCGCATGTCGAGGCCGGCGTTGCCGGGACCGACGAGCTTCGCGATGCCCTTGAGCACCGACACCTTCGCATCGCCGTTCTTCGCGACATCGAGCCGCGCCTCGGCGCCGCTGGTCGCGGTGCCTTTGAGATCGACCGAGCCGTTCGGCACCTTGATCGTGCCTTCGCGATTCTCGGGAACCGACACGGTGCCGACGCCGAGCTCGAGCGTGAAGTGAAGGTCGTCGGCGATCGCGCTGCGCGAGCCGCCGGCCATCGCGAGCGTCAGCGAGTTCGCTGTCATCTTCGCGGTCGTGCCGGGGCCGAGCCGGATCTTCGCGCCTTTGATCTCGTCGAGCTTGCCGCCGCCAGCCGGCAGCGGCTCCCACTTGTTCGCGCCGGCCTTCATCATCTCGGCCTTCTTGCCGGTGATCGTGAACGTGCCCTCGTCGGCGACCGCGCCTGCATCGCTGGGGCCCGCATCGACGACGGGCGCGGCGTCGACGCCGGCATCCACGATGCGCTCGACCTTGCCCGGCAGCATGCCGAGGTCGTACTCCTTGCCCATCACGAGCTCGATCGTGTCGCCGTTGACGGCGAGCACCTGCGCGTTTCCGTTGAGCAGCTCGACGATGTTGTTTTTGCCGCCGCCCTTCGCGGTGATCCGAATCGTGCCGTTGGCCGCGACGTTGACGTCGCCCATCTCGAGCCCGTACTTCGAGCCGCTGGTCGCCATCTGCTGCAGCTCGATGGCGCCGAGCTCGACGCCGATCTTCGCGACGCCATCTTTGCCGCCGCCGAAGCGCAGCACCGTGTACTTGTCCATCTTGATGATCGCGGTGCCGGCGGCGAGCTTGAGCTCGGCGCGACCATCGGCGGTGCGCGCGGCATCGCCGAGCAAGTACTTCGTGCCGATCGGCGCGACGGCCCACGTTCCCGCTTCGCCTTCCTGGCGCTCGACGGGGCCTTCGGCTTTCGTCAGCTCGGCGATGGCGGGAGGCTTCTTCTTGCAACCAACAGCAAAGACAAGAAGCAGCCCAACTGCGCCGAGCAGTCTAAGCAGCCGCATTTTACTTCTGCATTTCGATGTTCTTGATCGCGACACCGTTCTCGGGAATCGTGACTTCGAGCTCTTGGTCACGCAAGCCGCCCTTCGTCACCTTGATCTTGTACTGGCCGGGCGGCAGATCGACCGAGAACGTGCCGTCGCCCGCGCTCGTCGTCTTCGCATCACCGGGAGAGACCGTGATCGTCGCGCCTTCAACTGACTTTCCACCGGGCAGCGAGCGCACGACGCCACGCAACTGACCCGGCGGTAGCTCGGGCTCGAGCGTGATCGGCGGAGCCGAATTCGTTCCCTTTTCGATCTTCGCGATCGTCGATTTGCCTGGCTTCATCTTCGCGACCTCGGCCGTGACCTCGACCGCGATCTCGTCGATCGTCTCTTTGCCGCCCATCGTGTTGCCGATGGGTACGCGCTCGATCGTGTATTCGCCCTTGTCGTTCGTGACGGACGGCTCGCTCATCTGCGAGTTCTTGAGCGCGACCTTGACCTTCGCGCCAGCCACCGGCTTACCAGTGCTGTCGACGACTTTGCCCGTGATGGTCGTGTAGATAGCGACCTTGATATCCGGGCAGTCGGGCGGGATATGGCGCCGACACTCGGCGGGATCGAATGGCGACTTCGACTTGGTGACGCCAAACCGCGCCTGCAGGCCGATGCCGCCGCTGACCATCGGCTCGTAGGGAATCAGTGGGATGTTTGCGTCGAGCACCTGCGCCATGTTGATGCCCGGCACCTTCGCGGCCTCGAAGAAGACGAGTGCCGAGAACTGATCGGTGATGTGATAGCCGGCGGTGAGGCCGCCGCGGAAAATCAGTGTGCTGCGCGCGAGCGAGGCGCGCTTGACGTCCATCGTCGTCGGATCCGGATCGGGTGGGCCGCCGATGAAGACGTCGAGCGAAGCTTCGGGGGCAACCCACGCCTTGCTGACGGGGATGTTGAGCTGCACGCCGCCGAACGCCGCGTTGTAATCCGACACGCCGAGCGAGACGCGATCCTGCAGCGAGAGCTTCATCGGATCGTCAACGCTCTTGACGCTGTTGTCCAAGCGGAAGCCGCCGGAGAACGAGAGCAGACCAGGACCCGCCGGCAACGTAACGAGCACGCGCGCATCGACCGAGATCGCCGAGCCCGCGATCGACGGCGCATCTTTGCCCGGCACCCAGACGCCGAGCTGGCCGCCGATGATCAAGCTGCCGGTGCTCTTGCCGGCGCGAACGATGAGGTGCGGATCGCCGACGTAACCGTCGTCGCCCTGCGGCGCGAGCCCCCAGTGCCGATCGTAGCGGCCGTCGAGGGACAGGCCGATGGAGAGAAAGTCGAGCACGCCGTACGCGAACGCGATGTCGCCGATTGCGCGATTGAATTTGTGCTCGGGACCGAGCAGGCCCGTGCGGCGACCGATGCCGGAGAGCGTCGATAGCTGGATCGCTCCCTTGGGCAGCGTCTCCGCGGACGGCGCGTGCAGTCCGCCTGGCATCGCTCCATAGGCGATCGACTGGTCAGGAGCCGAATTGTCGCCCGTGTCGACCCCACCCTCGACGCCTGCTTCTTGAGCAAACGCCCCAAGCGGAAGAAGCAGGACGGAGAGAAACGATGCGAGTCCCCACCGACGCATTACCGAAAGCATAGGGTGTCGGATGGGGCGATTTCCAGTCCATTACCAACTATTACGTGGCTTCGATAACTACATCTCAGTAACGCAGCCAACGCACCAGATCGCGCAGACTCGGACGCTTGCCGTACATCAGGATGCCCACGCGGTAAATCTTCGCGGCTGCACGTGCGACCAGGTACGTCGAGACGGTGAGAATGCCGAGCGACAAGAGCACCTGCCCGAGCGTCGCGCCGCCGAGGAAGTAGCGCAGCGGCATCAGCATCGGTGACCAAAATGGGATGAGCGTCAGCGTTTGTGTCGTCGAGCCGCGCGGATCATTGAAGACGGCGAGCATCGCGAACATGCCGATCATGAGCAGGAACGTGATCGGCAGCTGCGCTTGCTGCGTGTCTTGTTCGGAGCTGACCATCGCGCCGACGGCCGCGTACATCGCCGAGTAGAAGAGGTAGCCGAGCACGAAGCAGAGCAGCGTGACCGCCATCTGCGCGATCGTGATCGTGGGTAGATCGAGGATCTGCTTCTGTTCGGCACCGAACAGAGAGAGCAGTTGTTCTTTGTGAGAGATCGCCAGCGCGCTGATGACAAACCAGATCGCGATCTGTGCGAGGCCCGCCGCACCGACGCCGGCGATCTTGCCAGACATCATCGCGCGCGGATTTGTGGCGGCGACCATGAGCTCGACCACCTTGTTGGATTTTTCGGTGACGATGCTGCGCATGACCGCGACGCCGTAGAGCGTGATCACGATGTAGATCGTGAATGCGAGGAAGTAGCCGATGACGAAGACGATCATCCCGGACCGGCCTTCTTCTTCGCCGGTGGTGTGCTTCGCGGTGACGTCGATCGGCGTGAGCAGCATCGCGAGCTGCGTCTGATCGAGGTTGAGATCTTGCGCGCGCTTCTTCATCACGACGGCGTTGACGACGCGTAGCAGCGAGATCTTGACGCTCTGGTTGCTCGCGTTATCGCCGTTGTAAACAATGGACTCGCCGGTCACCGCGCCCTGCGGGATCACGATGTAGCCGTTGATTTCGTTGCTCGCGATGCGATGAAGCAAGACCGGCTCGGGCGTCTTCGGATCGACGAGCTCGGTCTTCCACTCGAGGCCGAATGGCTCGCCGAGCGCGAGCACCGTCTTCATGTCTTCGCCGAGGACGCCGCTATGATCGATGATCTGAACCTTCGAGCCCGCGGTGCCGCGGCCGCCGAGCAGCGCCGGGATCACGATCATGCCGACGAGCAGGATCGGCCACAGCACGGTCATCACGACGAACCACTTCGAGCGCACGCGCTCGACGAACTCGCGCTTTGCGATCACCCACGCCGCACGCAGGTTGCTGTGTCGGCGGGGATCAGGCAACGGCATCCTCCCGGCGCGCGGCGAACGCGGCCTTGCCACCGACGCGCTGCACGAAGATCTGATGAAGCGTCGGGACGACAACCTCGAACAGGCGAAGGTCGACGTCGTGATTGAGGAGCTGCGCGAGCAGCTGCTTTGGCTTGACGCCTTCGGCGAGGATCACCTCGCAGTCGGCATGCTCGCCCGGCCGCGGTGGCCTGCGATCGACGATCAGCGTGCGATCTTCGAGGATCGGCGCCGCGCGCTCGCGCGAGAGATCGTCCGCGAAGCCGAGCGCGAGCACGCCTTCGGCGATCGATTCGCGCTGGATATCTTTGAGGCGGCCGTCGAGCACTTTCTTGCCGCGCGCGATGATGCAGACGGCGTCGCAGATCTTTTCGGCTTGCTCCATGAGGTGCGTCGAGAACAGGACCGTGCGACCGGATTTGCGGATCTCGTCGACGACCTCGCGCAATACTTCGGAGTTGATCGGATCGAGACCGCTCCATGGCTCGTCGAGAATCACGAGCGCGGGATCGTGAATGAGCGCGGTCGTGAACTGGACCTTCTGCGCCATGCCCTTCGATAGATCCTGGACCTTGTTCTTCGTCCAGTCGCTGAGGCCGAGACGATCGAGCCAGCGCAGCGCACGCTGCTTCGCATCGCGGTGATGGAGGCCGCGCAGCTCGCCCATGAACACGATCATGTCGAGCACGCGCATCTTCGGGTACAGGCCGCGCTCTTCCGGCAGGTAACCGATCTGACGAGCTGCCTCTTCGCCGGGCGACAGGCCGTCGAGGATCGTGATCTTGCCGGCGTCGGGCGCGATGATGTCGTTGATCATGCGGAGCGTCGTCGATTTGCCGGCGCCGTTCGGGCCGAGCACGCCGTAGACGACGCCGCGCGGCACTTCGAACGAGATGCCATCGACCGCGACGTGATTGCCGTACCGCTTGACGACGCCGTGGACCGAAAGCGCCGTTGTGGAGCTCATGCCGCTTCGCCCAGGATCGCGCGCTCGAGCACCGCCATGCGAATCGCGACGCCCCAGCTGACCTGCTGCAAGATCACGGCGCGCGGTCCATCCGCGACCTGCGGCGACACTTCGACACCGCGATTGATCGGCCCCGGATGCATCACGATGGCATCGGGCTTCGCATACTGCAGCGTGCGTTCGGAGAGTCCGAACGTGCGCGAGAGCTCGCGCGTGTTCGGGAAGCGCGGCGCTTCGCCTTCGAAGCGCTCGTGCTGGACGCGCAACATCATGACGACGTCGGCGCCGTCGAGGCCGTCTTCGAGGCGCGGGCAGATGCGCACGCGCTCGCGCGTGAGCTCGCCGCCGATCAGCTCGATGCCGCGCGGGATCAGCGTCCACGGTGCGACGAGGCGAATGCGCGCGCCGAGCTTGGCGAGGCAGAGCGTGTTCGAGCGTGCGACGCGCGAGTGCGAGATGTCCCCGACGATCGCGACCTCGAGGCCGTTGATGTTGCCCTTGTGGCGGCGGATCGTCGCCGCGTCGAGCAGCGCCTGCGTCGGATGCTCGTGCTGGCCATCGCCGGCGTTGATGACGGCGCAGCGCGCGGTCGTTGCGAGCATCGCCGCGGCGCCGCCGAACGAGTGACGCACGACGATCGCATCGGGGTGCATCGCCTGCAGGTTGCGCCCGGTATCGAGCAGCGTCTCGCCTTTCGTCGTCGACGATGAGCTCGCGGCGATGTTGATCGCTTCGGCCGACAGGCGCTTCGCGGCGAGCTCGAACGATGTGCGCGTGCGTGTCGAGCTCTCGTAGAAGAGGTTGATCACGGTGCGGCCGCGCAGACTCGTCAGCTTCTTGATCGGCTCGTCGGCGAGCGACCAGTAGCGGTCGCCGTGGTCGAGGATGCGAACGATCTCTGCGGCGTCGAGGTCAGCGATCGAGACCAGGTGCCGCGGTGTCACGCCCTTCGGATAGCACAAATCGCGGCGCTGGTGACGGAGAGCAACAGCTCACACGCGATTCGGTTACGATCGACCTGCATGCAGCCGATTCTGTTCATCGCGTTGCTGCTCGCTGGTTGTGGGCGCCTCGGGTTCGGCGCCGATGACGCCACGGGCGATGACGACGGTGGTGATGGCGACGGGTCGACGAGTGGCGGCTGCGCCCCGGGCTTTTTGTTCTGCGATGATTTCGAGCAGACCGCCCTCGACGCGCGGTGCGTTCACGATGAACACCGATAACTACGCGACCGTGACAGAGACCGTCACGTTTGGATCGGGCGCTCCGTTTTGGGTGCGCGGCTGGTTTTATCTGTCGGCATTGCCGGCAGGGGGCAATGGCATGGAGCTGATGCGCACGACGCTAGCGGCGGTGCTCAACGGTGACTACGTGTTCTCGTTCGCGGCGCAAACCACGATCTATAGCCAGTTCGCGAACGCGATGATGGCCACGTCACCGGTGCCGGCAACAACGTGGTTCTGCTTGATCTTCAACGTCGTGCCCTCGTCGACGACGGCGGGCTCCCTCGAGCTTTCGTGCGACGTGCCGACCACCGTGCTCGCGAATACGCGAACCGAGGCAGCGACGATGTCGCTTGCCGAGCTCTCGATCGGGATGGGCTTTTCGAGCACGAACGTCGTGACGTCGAACCCGGCGATCGATCTCTACCTCGACGACGTGATCGTGCACAGCGCGGCCGTCACGTGTGCGGATTGAGATGCAGAATCGTATCGGCACGACGGTCGGCGAACGATTTCGCATCGACGCGCAGATCGGGCGTGGAGCGATGGCGGAGGTCTATCGCGCGCTCGATCAGGTGACGCACGCGTATGTCGCGTTGAAGATCCTGCGCCACACGCATGTCAGCGACGAGGTGTCGCGCGCTCGCTTCGCGCGCGAAGGCGAAGTGCAGGCGCGATTGCGGCATCCGAATGTCGCGGCGCTGCTGGCGACGGGCGTGACCGATCGCGCCGAGCCGTACATGGCGGTCGAGCTGTTGCGCGGCAAGAATTTGCGAAGTGTCTTGAAGGCGGAGCGGGTGATCTCGGCGAAGCGTGCGGCGAGTTATACGTGGCAAGCGCTGCAGGGTCTGCACGCAGTGCATCAAGCGGGCATTCTGCACCGCGATCTGAAGCCGGCGAACATCATGCTCGAGCCGTCGCCGGGGCCGATCGAGCGCGTCGTGCTGATCGATTTTGGCTTTGCGACGTTCGAAGGCGGCGCGAAGCTGACGCTGCACGGGACCGTCGTTGGGAGCTTGACGTATATCGCGCCGGAGCGACTGCGCACCGATCCGGCGGATCACCGCGCGGATTTGTATGCGATGGGGCTCATCTTGTACGAGCTCTTGACGGGCAAGCCGGTGTTCGCGGCGGAGGATGATTTTGATCTGATCAAGCTGCACCTCAAGGAGCCGCCGCCGCACGTCGAGGATCCCGTGCTCGATGCGATCATCCAGCGCGCGCTCGCGAAGCAGCCGAGCGATCGGTTCGCGGATGCGGCGGAGATGGCGGCGGCGATCGAGCTCGCGGCGCGCGAGCTTAGAGGATGACGATCGGTTTGAGATCGAGGCCGCCGGCGAACATGTACGAAACCGCCGGCGAGTAGCCATAGACAGTAATGCCGCAGCCATCGGCGCATGTGATTTTGTGCTGACCTGCTGCAAGCGGTGCGCGTGCGGCACGATGCGTTCCGCCGCCGGGGAACATGGTCAGCGTGACCGGCACACCGTCGATAGCCACACCGCCCGTCGCCGCGGCGGCGATCGAGACATAGTTCTCGGCGTACTGCGCCGGAACGAGAATCGTGTAGTCCTTGCGGAACTGTTCGACGGGCACCGCGATTGCCATCGATGGATCGCCGGTGCCGACGCAGCTCGTGACAGCCATGTTGCACCACATCGCGGACTCGAGAAAATGACCGACGAGCACGGGCTGGGATGCAACGATTTCGGTGTCCTCCTGAATTTCGACATCGCAATACTCGCCCGGATTGAGCAATTGGCAGTTGCCGCCAACGAGCTTCACCGGTGCCGGCGTGAACGAGACCGTCGTGCCGGGCTTCTGCGCCAGGACACGTAGATAGTCGGGTTCGGTCAGCCGCTTCTTGCTGCGCGTGATCGCAAACCCCATTCCCCACGTCGTGCTCGGAAATAGCATCTCCTCGAGGTGGTCGGCGAACGCAGGGCCAATCGGGTGCTGCATGTCGGGCGCCGATGAGCCGCCGAAGGCACTTGCCTCGTGGCCGCCGAACACGCCGAACGGCATCATGTTGGGAGATGTGATGTGAGTGCCCGTGAGATCGCCCGTCCCGCCCTGCCCAGCGGCGACCGCCGCCTCGAGATTCAGCACCTCGAAGGCGTTGAGCGTGAATGTGGCTGTTGAGCCCGCGTTGATCTGCATTTGAGTCTGACCTGCGACGACCGTCTGCGAGGGCGTTACGGTGATCTGCGTGCCGTCTTGCGCTGCTACGATCGTTAGGTAGCCGTAATACGGATCTTTGTTCGGTCGACGATTGAGTGTCGGCCAGCTCATCGCGTAGTAGTCGACATCGAACGTCGCGCGCGGAATGAGTAGCGAGGCGTCGTTCGAGAAGACGTTAACGTTGTCGAGCGGATTGAACTGATATGCGACGATCGGAAGATCTGAAACGATGCGATACGCCTTCTTGTACTTGCCCGTCCAGTCGAGCGACTGGTCGGGAATGTTCGTGCCGGGCGCTTGCATGAGGATCGGTATGACCTGTCCCGCGGCGATGACGCGCGTGAATGTCACGCCGTTCGGGCCCGTGATCGTCACGGTCGCGTCTTTGGACTGCGGATTGGAAATTACGACTGCGAACGGGCCATGCTGCGCGTCGCTCGCGCATACGACCTTCGACGTGCACGTCAGTCCGCCCGGGCATGTATGCGGCGCCATTCCGTCATTTTGCGGATCGCATTGGCCGCCATAATAGCCACCGAACATTTGCGTATAACAAACGTCGAGCGTCATCTGCTTTTGATCAGTGGGACAACCGCCGCTGCCGTCTCCCCACACTTCGATCGCGTTATCGAGATCGACGGCCCAGTATTCGCACCCGATATAGCTCTTGTTCGCGGCCGCATCGGCGCACGCGTCGACACAAACGCCGCCGACGCAGACGTTCACGCCGGTGCACACGGCAACTTCGTTTTGTGGATTGCCCATGTCGTCGCACTGCCAAACGTTGCCGTCTTTGCAGAACGTCTGACCGGGATTGCAGACGACGCAGCCGAGCGCATCGACGCAGGCCGCGCCACAATCGACGGCCGTCTCCCATTGGCCGTTGAGGCACGTCTCGTATGTCGAGCCGACGCAGCGATGCGCGCCGCTCGGCGAACAATCGTTCGCGCCGTCGACATCATCGCCGTTGGTGCCGCGCGTGGGATTGCAGCCGTCGCAACCGCTGACGAATAAAGCAACGCACGTCACCAGCGCGATACGCATGGCTCCCTCCAGATACGAACGTACCATGAGGTTTATGTAAGCGCGCTTTGTGTTTTAGTCACAAGCGCCGGTCGCGCAGTCGCACGGTGCGGGCGTCGAACCGCCGCAGGTCTGAATGATCTGATCCTGTAGAAGGAAGGCCTCGACCTGGCGCAGTGCCGACGGGTTGCGATTGACGCCGGAGTGCGTGCCGTTGTCGGTCGCCGGCGGGATGTTGAGCTCCGATGGCATCGGAGTCGGATGCTCGTCGTAGAGGTCGATGCCGTTCGCGAGTGGGCCCGGTTTGCCCTCCATGCCCCAGACGGATTTTACCGAGGGTGTGATCAGGTCGATGCCCATCGTGCGCGCGACGATCTCCGTCGAGATGTTCGTGACGAGGCAGTCGCCGAGCGAGTACCACATAAGGATGCGTTTCTGCGGCACGCCCGGTAGCGGGTCTTTGATGACGTGCGCGGCCGTCGTGATCGGATCGTAGGGCTCCATGCCCATGCCGAGGAGGGCGAGGTTGAGCTGATAGACCGCGGGATCTTCGTACGCGTTCTGCGCGGCGCCCATGAGGAGGTACCAGGCAGCTGACCGTTCGAAGAGGAGAGACCAGATGCCGCCGGGGACCGCGAGCACACCTTTGGTGAGGTTCGGGTCGTAGGCCATGAACGTGTTGCCCATGATGCCGCCGAGTGAGCCGCCGACGTAGAACGTCTTCGCGGCGTCGATCACGGGTTGGCCGTTGTACTGAAACTCGGGCGCGGTGCGGAACGGGCCGCGCGTCGCGGTCTCGAGTGCGATGAAGTCGATCACCGACTGGCCGAGCTTCTCGCTGATGCCTGCGCCCTTGTTGAGGTCGTTGACCGCGAGTGCGGCGAGCGCGACCTGCCGCGACGTGAAGCCGATGAAGTCGCCGGCGAGGATTACGAGGCAGTACTTCTGCGCGAGGTCGATCACGAAGTTGTCGTTGAGATACTCCTCGGCGGAGCCGAACAGGCCGTGGCCGAAGATGATCGTCGGGCGTGGCAGCGGCTGCTGCGACACGCACGCGGGAATCAGTGCCGCGAAGCGTGCGTCGCGCAGGCCCTGCATCTCGGGCAAGCCATCGGTGCCGCGGCGCAGCTTCGATTCGTCGGCTTCGCCGTTGGTCAAGAAGTTGGGTGATTTGAACGTGCCGACGTAGCTCTTGTAGAGCCCGGTGCGCGCCGGCTGCTCGATCGCGCTGAAGGTCAGGTTCGCGCCGCCGACGCCCATGGCGGGCACCGCGGCGTCGCGCATGGTCGTGAGGTCGCTGCGCAGAAACTCGTCGGACGCGGTGTGGTAGTCCCACGCGAGCACGAGGTCGCTCTTGTCGACGCCAGCGCTTGCGAGTGCGCTGAAGATTTCGGTGTAGCGCTTGCCGTCGAAGCGCGGGTGACCGTAATCCTCGCCTGCGAGTGCCTTCGCGAACGCGGCCGGCACTGGCAGCTCGCCGCCGCTTGCGTCCTTCACGCTGTTGCGAATCGCGACCGCGTAGTGCCCGTTCGGCTGCAGTCGCTCGAGTGGCCGGATGATCAAGTCGCGCTTCTCGATCGCATCGGTGTTTTGATCCACTTCGGCGAAGAACGGCACGCGCCTGCCGCTGTTCATATCGACGAGCGCGATCGGCGCATCCGCCGCGAGTGATTCGTCGGGGTTCTTCCAGGTCGGCAAGTTCGCGTTCGACACGCCGTTTGGAAACGACGCGAGAATCGGGCCGCTTGGCGAAAAGCCATCCCAGCGATTGAGCCACGCGGGATCGAACGCAACGCCATCGATGTTCGACGGCATCGCTTCGATCGGAACCTCGACGCGACGGCCGGTGACCGTCGATGGATCTGCGACCTCGTAGATCGCGCTCGGCCACGGCAACAAACACCCCTGGCCGCCGAGCGGATTGCAGCGATCTGGGATGTCGCCTTCGCCGCCGCAAGCGGCGAGCGCGACCACGATGACAACAAAGCGTGGCTCCCTCACCGCGCGGACGGTATCACCACGACTCGCGGTCGTGTGTGAGGGAATTCGCAGGGGCGATGCTGCCGTGCTTTCGGTGATTTCCGGCGGTATGTAGGGCGTGTGAGGCGATGGGCTCGGCAGACGGCGCGATTACACAACGAGCTCGCGGAGCTCGCCGATGTTCGTGACCCGCGCTGGTGGCTCGTCGCCGGTGGCGCGGCGCTGCCGTGGCCGCCGCGCGCGGAGTACCTCCAAACGGATGCGGAGCCCGCCGGCGATACGTTCATCGGGCACCTCACGTCGTCGGCTCCGACGACGTCGCTCGTCGATGCGCTCGCGCGCGCGCATGCCGCGCGTGCCGCGCTGCGCGAGCTCGATGGTGCGCTGCCGCAGCAGCCACTCGCCGTCACGATCCGACGCTCGCATGGCGGCGCATTCGTCGTGCCCTCGCGGCTTGATGTCGCGGCGTTCGCGATCGGCGATCGCGTGTACAGCCACCGCCTCGCGCCTCGCTTCGAAGACGAAACGGGTGAGCTCGTGCCATCGAGTGATGTTCCGTTTGTGACGGTGACGTTCGGCGACGAGCCGCTCGCGACGGCGCGACATGCGCATCGACGCGGTTGGCGTACGAACGGAGTTGCCGAGGGTCCGTGGCTCGGGCTCACGCACGCGGCGGGCGTGGCGATCGTCTCGACGTGTCACATCGTCGTCGATGGGTACGGTCACGCGTGGCTCGCCGCAAGGATCGACGAGCGTTATCGCGAGTTGATCGCGAATACACCACCGACGTTCGCCGCGGCGACGATCGCGCAGCCGGCGAGTGGGGTTGCCGGCGCGATTTCGCCGGTTCGCGAGGTCGCCGAGGCGATTTCGCCGCTTCGCGAAGTCACCGGGGCGGTTCCGCCGCTTCGCGAAGTCGCCGGCGCGGTTCCACTCGCGCTTGGCTGGCGGCGGCTATCGAATGCCGCGCCTAAGGTGGTGCGCTTCGCATATGCGCTCGGTCAGGTGCTCCATCGCGTTGCCGGTAGGCCGGATGCGCCATTTTCGCCGACGTTTCAAATTCCCGTCGCGCGCGGCGATAAGACAGATCCGTTTCGGCTCAAGCGACGCGTGACTCCGGCACTCGCGAGTGTTCGCTTCGAGCACGGTCGGCCGGAGCCATACGAAGCGTTCGCGGCACGCACGCGCGACAGTCTCGCGCGCGAGGCCAATGGAAACGGACTGACATCTCGTTTGCTCGATGCGGCGCGCGCGATGCCGGGACCACTCGCGTGGAAGCGCCGCGTGGTGGGGCCCGCCCGACGCGCGTGGCTCGCGCCGTTCGCGGATGTCCTCGGCGGGCGCGCTTGTCTCTCGAAGATCGCGCTCGATATCCCGATGCCTCCATCGATCGCCGTTTCGTCGCCTTCAATCGCCAACGATGAGCTCGGTGGCTGCGTCGTGACAATCGTCCAAGATCAAACGCATGCGATCATCACGTGGAGCGGCACCGGCCGCGTTGGCGATCCGGCGCTCCTCGACGAGCTGCTGGCGCTCGTATAGCGGCGCGTACGTCCCGCGCTAGCTGTCGGCACTCCCCGCCCGGACTGTACAATCCCGCGATGTGCGTCGGCTGGCACGCGCGAAACGGGCCGGATGCTGGACTGTGCGTCCTGTCGACGAAGCGCAGCTTCAGATCGGAATTCTCCGTCCACGTGGGCGCACCTCGAGATCACCGCCCACGTGGGCGCACGCGAGACAAGCAGGTCCGTCCGAAGCGTTCTGCCGGTCGCGAACACGCGATGCAAGTCTCGCGTGACGAGAGCGTGAGTGTTCTTCTGCCGCGAGCCTCCCGGAGGGATCGTTGATCGATGTCGCGAGGCACCCGTGCAGAGCGCAGGCGCAGACCCGCTATGCGCATCGGCGCAGCGCCTCGCGGATCAATATCTCGAGATCGGCGTCTGCGCCCACGAAGGCGCCCCCTACGTCGACGGCTGCCTTGGCGACCTTCGGTGCGTAACCCAGCTTCGTCAGCGCTTTGGTTGCAAGCTTGATATTGTCGTCGTCGTCGATCGGCTCGGTCGCGGCGCACGCGAGCACCGCCTTCACAAGCGAAGCTACATTTGTGTCTGCAGCCACGTGGGCGCGGACCTGAAGTAACGCTTGGTGCGCGGCGCGGGCCTTGTACCCGAGGTCCACGAGCGCACGTTTCGCTTGTTCGAACGTCACGACGTCGTCGAAGCGCGTTGTCTTCGATTTCGGGTCGACGCTGGTCGTGCTCGGCGCGTCGTTCGCGCCGCTCCGCGTCTTCGCATGATCGACCGCGACCGGAGCATCCGATAACGGTTTGCCGTCGCGTTCGAAGTGCAGCGCGTCAGGCGCGCGGCCCGAAATCGACAAACGACCGTCGTGCAGGAGTTGATGATGGCCCGAGCACAACACCAGCAAGTTCGATGGATCGTGATCGCCGCCGCGCGCGCGATGGATGATGTGGTGAATGTCTAAGTTGCGTGTTGCGCGACAACCGGGTACGCGGCAACGGCCACGATCACGAGCCCAGACGTGTTTGCGAACACGCTGCGGGATCGACTTCGTGGTCTTGCCGTCCTCATCGACGAGATCCGCATCGCACTCGGCCAGGCGAGTTGCATCGGCCTGGATGGGCACGCGCCGGCCTCGGCTGTCTTGCCACGCGCGATTGCAATCGTCGCAACGGTGAACCAGGACACGATGCGCGGGCTGCGTCGGCTTATCGTTCGCTGCCCTTGGCTGCAGGAAGTTTCGGCATAACATCTCGATGAACTCGACATCGCCGATGTGATGACCGAGCTCGTCGGCCGCGGCAGTGCGACACTGGTGCACGAGCGCATCGACGCGCGGCGGCAGCTCGACGACGAACCTCCGTGTCATGAGCTGGGGATCCTGTGGTGCGTCCGGATCGTCACCCTTCTTGCGACCGGCGACGAGCTCTTCGATGTCTCGCAGATTCTTGCCGCGCGCACGCGCCAGCCACGCGGCTTCGGTCGCCGGGGTGATCACGCGACTGAGCTCCTTCGCCGCGGACCACGACATGCGCCCGTGACGAACCTCGTCTTCGAGACTGCGCAGCTCGCCAAGCTCCTTCGCGACGCGTAGCCGCTCCATCGCGGTGCGCGGCGCATACCCGAAGACGTCCTCGAGATATTCGAGCACGGTCGAGAACCCGAGCTTTCGCCAGATGCGTTGCTTCTCCGCTTCGCGCAGCCATCGCGCTTCCTCGACGTCCAATCCCGCGCGTCGCTTCGCGATCGATCGCAGCTGCCGATCGATCTCGCGATAGCCAACAGTCGTTGCTTCCTGCGCCCACGTGGGCGCAACGTCGACACGTTCGTCCCTCAACATACGTCGACATCTAGCACGAGGTTTTTCGGTGCTACCGTTTGCGCGCTGCGCGACGATTCGCAGTTTGTCGTCGAGAAATGAGACCTAGTTGTTTCCGCGCACGCAGACGCGAGGTCCTCGCGTCTCGTGATCGATCATGATGACACGCGCCGAGCGCGCGCGACGTCGCTCGCGTATCGTGTCAACAACTAATTTCTCTTCACGAAACTTTTTTAGCGATCTCGTCCGTCGATCGCGACTGCTCGCGCGCCCGAGCACTTGTTCATAGAGTGGGCCTCGTCCCATGTGAGGCGCGAAGAGCTATTAGCCTTGCGCATGTGGAGCGGCGGCGCGGGGCCCCTTGGCCCTCGCGCGCCGCCGCGCTGGTCCATACGTTTTCGTCCTAGCGGTAGGCCCTGTGCCGTCCTGTGGAGGACCGCGAATCCAGTGCGTGAGGACGATGACGCGGTCCTCCAAGTGCTGAGGGCAAGTGCCGCCGCCACGCGGTGTGTTCGTCTCGTCAAGCGATGTGGCACTTGTCCTCAGCACGTCAGGACGCACAGGGCTTGAGGACGGTCGGCTTCCGCACGGTGGGCGGTTCCCCCGCGGCATAATCGACCGACCGTGTTCGAAGCTCGCAAGCGACGCAAACGAATCGAGCACGCGCACGTGCTCACCGAGCAGACACCCGATGGCGAGGTGGCGCGTGCGACCGGCGTCGTGCGCGTGCTCGACAAGACTTTGTTCGCACCTGCGAGCGGGCGCATCGCCGTCGTGTTTGCGATCACGACACGCGACAATAGTCCTCACGAGCCCTATGGCTTCGAGCCGCGCACGAACTACGAAGACGTCGAGCTCTGTCCCTTCGTGCTCGAGCTCGATGGCGGCCGCGGGCTTGTGGTGATCGACAGCGTGTTCGCAGAGCTCGTCGATGTTCAGCGGCAGGCCATCGATGCCCGATCCGAACACTGGGGCGCGTACTGCGATGCGAAAGGCATTAGCGGAGGGCGAGCCGTCGAGGGCGTCGTGCAGCCCGGGCACCACGTCACGATCGTTGGCGTCGTGCAGCGGCGCACGGCGGCGGCAGGGGTGGAGTCGGGATTTCGCGAGACGAAGTCCGAGATCCATTTGATCGGAGACTTCGACCATCCGCTCCTGATCGCGCCTGCAAGCTAGGGGTCCGGAAAGCCCGGCGCAAGACAGCGGGCACCACGCGTCGGCGATGCGACCTGGTGTCTGGCGAGCAGCGCGTCGGCATCACGGATGAGCACGTCACCGGCATCACCACCGATCAGCTTGCCGAGACGGCGGCGCGTCAGCGCGGCGAAGAGCTTCATCTCGGCGCGATCAAATGTCGTTGCCGCGAGCTCGAGCTCGCGCCTTGCGCGAGCGGCATCACCGCGCAGATACGCGACCGCACCCACGAGCTGATGACTCATCGCGATGTATGGGATGGCACCGTCACGCGCGAGCGAGCGCGCGGCTCGCAACACGATGCGCGTCATGCGCGAGCGCTGCGCGGGCGGTTGGGCGTGCGCGATGTTTGCCGCCGCCGCCGCGCGCAGGTACGTGAAGAACCCGCGCACGCTGCGATCGTGGAGCAGGAGCGATGATTTGACCCGCGGCAGCTGATCCATCATCAGGCGATACGCGCGCTCGGGTTCGCCGACGTAAAGCTCGAGGAGCACACGCGCGTAGAGCCAGAACATGTGCTGGAGATAGAAGCCCGACGAGGGGAACTCGGTCTCGATCGCCGCGAGGCGCGCACGCACGGAGTCGGACTCGTCGTGCATCACGACCTGCACCGCCTCGAGCGAGCGCATGTTCATGATCGCGTAAAGGTCACCGCGATCGCGCGCGTCGGCGATGTAGTGATCGGTGCGGCGCACCAGCTCGGCGAGCTCGCCGAGGAAGAAGAGACAGTGGACCGAGAAGAGTTGCACCGTGCGCAATTCCCATGCGGTGCCTGTCAGGTGATCGCGGATCAGCGCTTCGGCTTGCTCGCAGCCTTCGAACGCGCCGCGGAAGTCACCTTGCTCGTAGGTCATGATTGCGCGAATGACCGCGACACAACCGTGGAGGAGTGGATGACCGAGCGGAATCGCGATCGCCTCGGCACGCGCGAGGAGTTGGGTGGCGCGACGAGGATCGCGCGCGCTTGCCATGTAGCCGGCTTCGAGCGCGAGCGCGAACGAGATGCGATGCGGATCGCCCGACTGGAGCGCGAGACGCACGTGCTGGGTGGAGAACGTGGCCGAACGGACGGGATCGAACAGCGCGAGACCGAGCATCGCGCCACGCGCGACATCCAGACGCGTGAAGACATCGGTGCGTGGTGATTGCGCCGGCGCCAAGCCGCGCAGACGCAAACGCAGACGCTGCCAGAGCAGCGATGGGATACTGCGCGTCGCGCTTCTTGGCAGCGACATGCCGACGGCGGCTAGCACCTCGCGCAGCACGACGAGCCCATCGTCGACGTGTCCACTGCGCAGGAGCTGCTCGGCCGCGGCACGCCGCAACTCGAGCGCACGCGCACCTTCCGCCGCGGCAGCGGCTTCGAGGTAGAGGTGAGCGGCCTCCGCACCGCGGCCCGCGTTGACGAGCGCGGCGGCGAGCTTGAGCCGCACGACCGGCTCGTCGACCGCACCGACGAGAACGCTGTCGGGCCGCGGCACCCGCGCGTAGAGCGCGAGCGCGCGGCGGAAGAGCGCGACAGCGCGATCGAACGCGAGTGCAGCAGCGGCAAGATCGGCGGCTTGGAGCGCGTAGTGCGCCGCATGCTCGATGTCACCGGCCGCTTCGAAATGATGCGCGACGATTTCGGGATCGCACCGGTAGTTTTGCTGCAGCGCGTACGCGAGACGGCGGTGGATCCGCGCGGCTTCGGGTTCGCCGAGCGCAGCAGCGACGGTCTCGCGAATGCGATCGTGATAGCACTCGACGAGATCGTCGCCACGGCGCCCGGAGACGCGCACGACACGCGCGGTCGCGACGCGCTGGATCAAGACGGCCCAGTGTGGTTCGGCGATGTCGGCAGCAGCTTGCGCGACGCGCTGCTCGACGGGGCGAGCGGCGACGGCGAGGAGCTCGACGAGGCGGCGCGCCTCGATACCGAGGCGATCGATGCGCGAGCGAATGACATCGTCGAGAGATGGGATGTCGGCGGAACGCGCGGCGGCGACAAACCGCACGAGCTCGTGCAGGAAGAACGGACTGCCACCGGATTCGAGCGCGACCGCACCGGCAAGCGCGGGGTCGACACCCTCGCCGCGGAAGGCTTTGGCCGCGATCGCGAGCGCGTCGGCGGGCGCGAGGGCTTCGACCGCGATGCTGACGACATCGGGCCGCGCGTCGCGAAACCATGTTTGCAAGAGCGGGCTGCGCGCGGTCTCGTCACTGCGGTAGCAGCCGAGGAGGAGGATCGCCGGCGCGTTGGGTGCGCGCATGAGCGCGTCGAGGAGAGGTGCGCTGTCGGCATCGCCCCACTGCAGATCATCGATGAGTACGATCACCGGATCACGCTCCGCGATGCGCGCGAACAGATCGCGCAGGGCGGCGAACGCGCGCTGACGTAGGCGCTGCGGCCGGCGTGCGAGCTCGACGGGAATGTCGGCGAGCGTTGGAATGCGACGCAGCACTGGGAACAGCGTCGCGAGCAACGCGGCGTCGGGCGGCAGCGCCGCGGCGAGCTGGCGCTCGGGCAGCGCGAGCAGGTGCTCGCACAGCGCATCGATGACTGTATCGATCGCCTTGTACGGCACGGATTCACGCTCGTAACAGCGACCGGCGAAGATGAGTGCGTTCGCGTCGCGGCGCGCTTCGTCGACGAACGCGCGCACGAGCGCCGACTTGCCCATGCCCGACACGCCGTGCACGAGCGCGACCATGCCGCCACCGCGTCGCGACTGCGCGAGCGCATCGCGCAAGCGCGCGAGGTGCGGCTCGCGCCCGACGAGCTCGGGCTCGGCGGCGGCGTCGGTTGTCGCGCGCGACGTCGCGATCTGAATACTGCGGCGCTCGGCGCCGCCGAGGCGACCGAGGATCGCGCGTCCAGTCGGGCGCGCCTCGGGATCGCTGCGCAAGAGCTCGTCGCACAGCTGCTCGAGATCCTCCGGCGTCTCCGGCCGCGAGAGCTTGAGCGGCGCCGGTTGGCCATGCACCTTGTCCCACAGGATCTGCGCCGACGAGCCGGTGAACGGCAGGCGACCTGCGAGCGCGTAATAGAGAACAACGCCGACGCTGTACCAATCGCTCGCCGGCGTTGCGGGCAAGCCTTGCACTTGCTCGGGCGCCATATAGGCCGGCGTGCCACCGGTGTCGCGCGAGCCCAGCGCGGCGATCACGCCGAAGTCGAGAATGACGACGCGCCCACTCGGCGTGACGAGCACGTTCGATGGCTTGATGTCGCGATGGAGATGGCCACTGTCGTGCAGCGCGCACAGGCCCGTCGCGAGTTGTGGCAGCGCTTCGCGCAATCGAGCGAGCAGTGGCCGCGCGCGCCGCGGCGCATCGACTACGGCGCCATCATCATCGAGCGTGACGTGCGACGGGTCACTGTGCACCTCGACGGGTCGACCGCAGACGTACGTGAGGAGGTCGACACCATCGACGAGCTCCATCGTGAAAAACCAGCGACCATCCTCACAGAACAGCTCGTGCAGCGTGACGAGGTTGGCGTGCGCGACGTCCGCGAGCGCGCGGAATTCCTGCTTGAATTGGAAGATCGCCGCGGCACTTACGCGCGACAACGTCTTGAGCGCGACCTCGCCACCGCGCTCGCGATCGAGCGCGCGATAGACGATGCCCATGCCCCCTGCCCCGAGCCGGCCGAGGATCTCGAACCGGGCCGTACCGGCGAAGTCTCCTGGCAAGCTCCGCACCGTAACAAAGCTACTACGCCCGAAAATATTTACCCCAGTCTCGTGCGGCGCTTGTTAGTGTGCGCGCCCATGAGGACCTACGCGCTAGCGCTCGCATTTCTCGTCGCTTGCGGCCCGTCTCGCGGTGATGACCAAACGCCAACGGCACACATCGAGATCATGCCCGCCGATCTGTCGGTGACGATCGTCGATGGCGCACCGGTCACGCAGGCGTATACAGCGATCCTCGTCGACGAAGATGGCGAGCGCACCGATGTCACGAGTCGCGTCGCGTTCTCCCTCGCGCATCCCGCGTTCGGCAACTGGGCCGGCACGACACTCACCGTTACCGGCGCCGGCGCCGGCCCGACGCGCGTCGTCGCGACCGATGGCGTCGCAAGCGGCGACACGGGCCTCACCGTCTACGTCAAAGGCAGTCGCTCCGATGGCACGACGCCACCGGGCGCCGGCGGCATGTTCGACACCGCGACCGAGACCGCGGGCCGCGCACCGACGATCGCGTATCCGGCGAACGGCATCCTCGTGCCGCCGAACCTCGGCGAGTTCGAGATCCACTGGCGCGATTCCGTCGGCAACAACCTGTTCGAGATCTCGCTGCACAACCAATACGTCGACCTCCGCATCTACAAGCAAGCGAGTGGCTCTGCGTTCACGACGTACACGCCGAACGAGTGGCTCACACTCGCATCGCCCGCCGAGCAGCTCACGCTCACGGTCGCCGGCCTGAACACGACGACGCCCACGCAGAAAGGCACATCGATGGCGCAGACCGTCGACGTCACGAACGAGGTCGTGCAAGGCGGCATGTACTACTGGACGACGCAGCCAACGCAGGGCGTGTACCGCTACGACATGAGCACGCCGAACGTGCCGCCGACCTCCTTCTTCATGCCCGGCCAGCAGCCGACGAGTTGCATCGGCTGCCACGGCCTGTCGAAAGACGGCACGAAGATCGCCATTACGCTCGATAGCGGCAACGGCCGCGGCACGATCTACAACGTCGCCGATTACCAGGTGCTCGTGCCGTTCTCCGGCAACGCGCAGTACTGGAACTTCGCCACGTTCACGCCCGACGCGATGAAGCTCGTCACGCTCTACAACGGCCAGCTCACGCTTCGCCAGACGAACGGTGGCACGGTGATCTCGAACGTTGCGTCGTCGGCCGGCAAGCAAGCGACGCATCCCGAGCTGTCACCCGACGGCACGCGCCTCGCGAACGTCGAGACGACGTCACTGATTTATGACTTCCAAGTCGATAACGGCTCGATCGTGACGCGCATGTTCGACGCGGGCACGAACACGTTCGGCGCGATCACGACGCTCGTCGCCGACGCGCCCGGCGCCTCGAACTACTATCCCTCGTGGTCGCCCGATGGCCAGTGGATCCTGTTTACGCGCACGACAGGCAACTCGTACAACGATGGCTCGGCGCAGATCTGGGTTGTCAAAGCCGACGGCACGAAGCCGCCGATCCAACTCTCGCTCGCAAACCTCGGCAGCGGGCTGACGAACTCGTGGGCGCGCTGGGCACCGTTCCAGCAGAGCTTTAGCAAGACGAACGAGCCGGTGTTCTACTTCACGTTCTCGACAGTGCGGCCGTTCGGCATCCGCGGCGCCGGCGGCACGCAGATCTGGATGTCGCCGTTCTTCCCCGGTCGCGCCGACGCCGGCATGGATCCGAGCGGCCCGGCGTTCCGCATGCCGTTCCAGCGCCTCGACACCGCGAATCACATCGCGCAGTGGACGCAGGCGATCGTCATCGGCAGAAACGTCGACGGCAGCCCGCGCACGCAAGCGCAAGAGTACGGCGCCAGCAACTAAGCGATCTCGTACTCGTCGAACTTCGGTTTGCGCATGCGCCACCAATATTGCGTGGTGCGTCCAGACCAGTTGTTCGTGATCGTGCCGTCGTCGGTCTTGTACCAGCTGTGGCAGTTCGCGGACCACGTCGTGCGAGCGAGCGCGCGTTGCAGCTGCTCGTTCGAACGTGCCATCGCGTCGGCCTTGACGTCGAGCCAGCGCGCGCCGCGCCGTTCGAGCTCTTCGAGACAGCTCACGATGTAGCGCACCTGGCACTCGATCATAAAGATGATCGAGTTGTGGCCGAGGTTCGTATTCGGCCCGTACAGCAAGAACAGATTTGGAAAGCCACTGACCGTGACGCCGCGATGCGCCTTCGCGCCATCGCGCCACACATCGGCGAGCTCGCTGCCTTCTTTGCCGACGATCCGCATCGGCGCGAGAAAGCTCGTCGTCTCGAAGCCCGTCGCGAACAGAAGCGCGTCGGCGCGATGCTCCACGCCATCGGCCGTGATCACGCCGTCGGCGGTGACGCGCTCGATCGGCGACGTCACGAGCGAGACGTTTGGCCGCTGCAGCGCCGGATACCAATCATCACTGATGATGATGCGCTTGCAGCCGACTGGATAACTCGGCGTGAGCGCTGCGCGCAGCGCCGGATCGGCGACCTGCTTGCGCAGATGGCGCAACGCGATCCAGCGCACGATGACTCCCATCATGCTGCCGAGAAACAGTGCCGAGAACCGTGACTCGAGCGTCCAGTAGATGAACCAGCGATAGAGCCAACGTAGGAATGGTACGTGGCGAAACAGCCATTTCTGCCAACCGCTATAAGGCTTGTCCTTGCGCGGGATGACGTAGCCCGGCGAACGCTGCAGCACGGTCAGGTGCTCGCAGTGTGGTGCGATCTCCGGCACGAACTGCACGGCGCTCGCGCCGTTGCCGACGACAATCACGCGCTTGCCGCGAAAGTCGTAGCTCGTATCCCAGCGCGCCGAGTGAAACTTCGTTCCGGCAAACGCCGCGAACGCCTCCGGTGTGCGCGGTCGATTGAGTTGCCCAGTGCCCGTGATCAGCACGTCCGCGACGAGCTCGCCCGCACTCGTATCGATGCGCCACGTGCCATCGACAAAGCGCGCGCCGCGCACTTCGGTGTCGAGCTTGATATGCGGCGCGAGCTGTTCGCGCGCGACGCAGTCTTGCAAGTAGCGCTCGATTTCCGGCTGGCGTGCGAATTTGTAGTGCCAGTCCGGCTTCGGCGCGAATGAGAAACAGTACAGGTGCGAGGGCACGTCACACGCGGCACCTGGATATCGATTGTCGTGCCACGTACCGCCAACCCCCGACGAGCGCTCGCAGATCGTGAGGTCGGTAAATCCCCTGCGCTTTAATCGGATCGCCATTGCCAACCCCGCTGCTCCCGCGCCCACGATTAGGATCCTCGGCCCCATCGATCGCGAATCTTAACCTCGTTACTATGGGTGCCGCGTTGGGGGTCTTCGCAAGTCGTCCACATTTTGTGTGCGACTTGGCGTAGGGTCCGGTCTCTTTTCACCGGGAGCTCAGAAAAGCATGAACAAGCGTTCCGTCGTAATGGTCATTCTTCTAACCCTTATCACCTTCGGCATCTATCGCCTCATTTGGTACGTGAAGACCAAGAACGAGATGGTGCGCGCAGGTGCAGACATCCCGACGGCATGGCTGCTCATCGTTCCGATCGCGAACATCTGGTGGATGTGGAAGTGGTCGGGCGGCGTCGAGCACGTCACGCGGGGCAAGATGTCGCAAGTCGTTGCGTTCATCGTCATGTTCCTCCTGCACGTGATCGGTATGGCGATCGTCCAGGTCTCGCTCAACAGGGCGGTGGACGAAGGCGCGCCGGGCGCGATGCCGCAAGCTCGCGTCGCGTAGCTCGTTAGTACTGCGCGCGGCGGAACATCACGCCGGCCCCGAGTTGAATCAGCAGCGTGATGACGGTGGCTATGACCATCACGTGCCAGAACTTCTCGGGGAAGCCAAAGTAGACCGGGATCATCGGGATGATCGCCAGGTTCTGGGCGCCGTAGAGGCACAGAAGCACGGCGACCACGATCTGCTTCGAGATCACCCCGATGAATGCCCCGGCTGCGGTCGCTAGCGCGATCACGAACACCATCGCGACGTTCGCTTTGAACGCGTCGTAGATGAGTCCGCCGGTCAGCGGCTGGCCGCGAAAGTAGTCGGCCGTGATGCCGATCAACAGCGCGCACACGCACCCGACCGTCACGCAGGCGAACACCGAAAGGAACTTCGCCCAGATGATCGCTTCGGGGCGAATCGGTCGGATGACGTAGAGCTCGTAGACCTTGCGGTTCTTCTCCGAGACGATGTCCACGGAGATGAGCAGCGCGGCGACCGTGCCAGAGATGCTCGAGATCACGAACGCCATGAACGTCGTCGCCGAGAGTGGCGGCACACCGGCGCCGCGATCGAACGCTTCGGCCGGCAACAAGAAGTAGCCGAGCAGCGAGAGCACCGGCAACACGAGCCACAGCACGAGCATCGCTTTGGACTTTGCAAAGCCGATGAGCTCGTCGCGAACCAAAAGACGCGTCGCAAATGTCATGCGCGACCTCGTTTGACGTATTGGGCGAACAGCTCGTCGAGGTCTGGTTCGGCGAGACCGATCGCGCGAATGCGTCCGCCGGCGGCAAGCGTGCGCTCGATGATCGTGTGGATCGTTTGATCGACATCGGTGCCGTCGGGCAACACGATGCGCGATTCGCCGCGCTTGCGCGGATGCACGGTGCCGAGATCCTCGAATGACAAACGCTCGGGCACCACCGCGAGCTCGACATCGATCTCGAGCGGCAAGCCGAACGCCGTCATCAGCTCGCGGAGCGACCCGCTCGTCGTCATGCGGCCCGCGTTGAGGATGCCGACGCGATCGGCGATGTCTTCGACATCGGAGAGGATGTGCGACGAGAACAGCACCGTCGTGCCGGCACGCTGGCGTTCGCGCAGGATCTCCTTCAATAGATTTCGGCTCGGTGGATCAAGCCCCTCGAGCGGCTCGTCGAGCACGAGCAGCTTCGGCTCGTGGAGCAGCGCTTGGATGAGGCCAAGCTTTTGCGTCATGCCGCCTGAGAGCTCCTTGACCTTCTTCTTGCGCGCGGCCGATAGCTCGAAGCGTTCGAGCAGCTCGGGGATCCGCTTCGCGCGCAGCTCCGAGGAGACGCCGCTGAGTGCGCCGAGCGCATCGAGCGCGCTCTCGACCGTGCGCCAGTTTTGGAAGCCACACGCCTGCGGCAGAAAGCCGATCATCGCGTGCGCCTTCTCGCGATTCTTGACGACGTTCGCGCCGGCGACCGTGACCTCACCCTCGAACTTCGTGATGAGCCCGGCGAGGACTTTGAGCGTCGTCGTCTTGCCCGCGCCGTTGGGCCCGATGTAGCCGAAGATCTCGCCTTCCTCGATGTCGAACGAGACGTCCGATACGACGGGGCGGCCGTAATACGCTTTCGTCAAGCCGACCACTCGGACGAGCGGAGTCACCACGCGCGTAGCTTATGCCATGCTGGACGCGTGAAACAGCCGCGCGACCAAGCGCGCCTCGCCCGCGTGTTCGACATCGCACCGCCGCGAACGCGCCTCGGCGTGCTCACGACATCGATGTTCGGGTTGATCGGCCTCGCGACGCCGATCGGCTGGTTCGCGGGCGCGGGCGTCGTTGCGGGCATGAGCGGCTCTGCGGTCGTGCGGCGCCGGCGGATCGCGCGAGGGCTGCGCGAGGTCGAGGATTGGGGCTTCCCGGTCGAGGGCTACCGCGCGTGGCTACTCGCCGACGCGCCGACCTTCGACATCGAGCTCGCGCGCGACGTCGACATCGAGGTGATCGCGCAATCGCTGCGCGCGATCGATGCGGCAATCATCGTCGAGAACCTCGGCGAGCGTCGGTTTCGCGTCATCACGCGGCGCATCGCGCTGCCATCGCTGCGGCGGTACGAGCCCGCGATCTACGCCGGCGATCGGCGCCTGCTTCGCGAGCTGCGCGATCGCGTGCTGGCGCCGCTGCACGCCGACGTTGGCATTCGCATCATGCGCATGGGCGATCGCGCGAAGCTGCCGCTGCTGTTGACCTCGGGTCCCGCCGACGCATCCGCCGCCGACGCCGAGAGCATGGGCGCATTTCGCGATGCCGCGCTCGTCGCACCGCCTGCGCTGCAAGCGCTCGTGCTCGACGGCACGTCGCGCGAGCTGCCGCGCGAAGCGCGCAAGCTCGATCACCGCGTCGATCGCGTCGTGTTTGCAACCGGCGCGAGCCCGCAGCGCATCGGAACCGTTGTCGCGCTTTCCGCCGCGGGCGCGTTTTCCGGCGTTGGCTACTTTCAGTTCTACGGGCTCGCCGTCGGCGCGATCGCAGGTTTGATCGCCGGCATCGGCGCCGCGAAGGCGACAAACAAGCGCAACGCGAATCGCGTCGCTGCCGTCTACGATCAGCCGTTCACGATCGAAGGCTACGACGATTGGTTACTCAGCGGCCGCCCGCTCCTCGACATCGAGCTCCGCGCACCGTGCGATCGCACGTGGCTGCGTTCCAGCCTCGCGCACCTCAAGGCGTGGTCGATCGGCTCGAACGCCTACGTGCCGTGGGTCGAGGACGTCTACTTCTTCGACGATCAGTACGTGCGCATCGAGACGCGGCCCACGCTCATCGAGCCGCCGAGCGGCCGCATCAAGCCGTTCTACGGCGGCAGCTATCTGATGTTCGGCGAGCTCGTGCAGAACGTGCTCGTGCCGCTGCATCGAAAGGTCGGCATCGTCGCCGTCCACATGGGCGGCTACATCGATCGCCGCATCTAAGGCATCTTGCCCCCCCGAGCTTGCGAGGGTATCTGACTAGAGCGCGCCGCGAGCATCTCGATCAGATCCATCTTCGTCAGGATGCCGAGCACGCAGCGATCCTCATCGACGACGATCGCGACCTCGCCACGCTCGAAGATGCGCGGCAGCTCGCCCGAGCTCGCGTGCAGTGACACCGTCGACACCTTGCGCTCCATCACCTCGGCGACGACGGTGTCGCGATCTACGCGACCCGTCATCAGCTGATGCAACAGATCGCTCTCGGTGAGGATGCCGGCAAGCTTGCCGTTATCGATGACCGGCATCTGCGAGATGCCGTTCTCCTTGAACATGTCGGTCGCGTTCGCGACCTTGTCGTTGAGATCGAGCGAGATCACGATGCGGCGACCGAGCGAGCGCATCACGTCGGCAACCGTGCCGACTTCCCAATCCGCCTTGAAAAAGCCCTGCTGGCGCATCCAGCGATCGTCGACGAACTTCGTCAGGTAGTTGCGGATCGAATCCGGCAAGATGACGACGACGCGCTTGCCCGGCCCGAGCTCGCGGCACACCTGCATCGCCGCGCACACGGCCGCGCCCGACGAGCCGCCGATCAACAGGCCCTCCTGACGGATGAGCTGGCGCGCCACGAGAAACGACTCGCGGTCGTTGGATTTGATCCACCGATCGACGAGCCGGCGATCGAGCACGTCGGGAATGAAGTCGTAGCCGATGCCTTCGACCTTGTATGTCTTGATCTCGCCCGGTCCGGCGAGGATCGAGCCCTCCGGATCGACGCCGACGATCTTGCAGCCCGGCACCTCGCGCTTGATCACCTTCGCGACGCCGGTGATCGTGCCGCCGGTGCCCGCGGTCATCACGACCGCATCGAGCTTGCCGCCGCACTGATCGATGATCTCGCGACCCGTGCCGTCCTCGTGCGCGTTGGGATTAGACGGGTTCGAGTACTGATCCAAAATATGCGAGCTCGGAATGATCTCGTTGAGCCGCTTCGCGACACCGATGTGGCTCTCCGGTGAATCCCATGCTGCTTCTGTCGGTGTGCGGATGATCTCGGCGCCGAGCGCCTCGAGCACGACCTGCTTCTCCTGCGACATCTTCTCCGGCATCGTGATGATCACGCGGTAGCCGCGCACGGCAGCCGCCATCGCGAGACCGATGCCCGTGTTGCCCGACGTCGGCTCGATCAACGTATCGCCGGGTTTGATGCGTCCCGATTTCTCGGCGTCGAGCAGCATGCGCACGCCGATGCGATCTTTCACCGAGCCGCCGGGATTCATGAACTCGCACTTACCGAGCAGCTCGCATGGCAAATCGCGGCCGATGCGCGCGAGCCGCACCATGGGTGTCAATCCGGTCGTGTCGAGGATCGAGTCGAGAATCTTGGGCCGCTCGGTCATGGCGGCTGCAGTCTAGCGACTGCGCTACAGCTTCGCCACGCGTTGCATCGCTTCTCGCACGGCTTCGTAGATGCGCATATCCGCGCGCATCATGCCAGTCGTGTGAAATATCTCCTGCAACACGCTGCGGCCTTCTTGGTCGTCATCGACTTCGACGAGCGTTTTCGCGAGCCGGTCGACGAGCCCTGTCGCCATGCCCGGCCGGTGCGCGATCGCATCGCATGGAATCGGATCCGTCGTCGCGAGGATGCGCAGCGGCGTTTGGTCTTTGTCGGCGAGGTCGAGCCAGCCCGAATACACGACGGCGCCGACCGCGTCGCGCACGACGTACGTCACGCCCGCATCGACCCAGCGCTTGCGCACCGCATCGGTGACCGCCTTGTGCGAGCCGACCACGTGTTGCTCCGCGAGCACGTCGCCGAGCTTTCCGAGCTCGCGACCGATCAGATCAGCGGCGAACAGATAGCCGCTCGCGCTCTCGTGATCGACAAACGCGATCGTGCGACCGCGCAGCTCGGCGAGTCCCGCGAGCGGTGAATCGGCGCGCACGACGATCGCGGACTCGTACGTCGGTCGCCCGTACCGCTGCGCGAGCGCGACGACGCCTGCGCCGCGCTCGGCCGCGCGCACGAACGAGAGCGGCGGCATCCACGCGAAGTCGACTTCGCCTTCGCACACCGCGTCTGTCAGTGCTTGGTAATCGCCAAGCACGACGGAGCGCACGTCGCGATCGAAGCGCGTCTTCAGCCACTGCGCGACGCGATCGCCTTGCGAGCGCGCCGCGGCGATTCCGAGCGCGGGGCTGAGGCCGAAGCGAAGGGGCTTTTGCGTATCGACGACGACCGTCTCGACGTACGCGACCGACGGCGGCTGCGCTTCCTTCGACGCGAGATCCGGAACGAGGTCCTCGACGTACGGCAGCGTGCCGTAGCGCGCAATGAATGCCTCGCGGCGATACAGCGGCTGTAGCCACGCGCGCCATGTCTCGGCGTCGTCGGCTTCGCGCGGCACGCACTCGTCGAGCAGCTGGCGAAACGTCGCCGCGTCGGTGATCCGCTGCTCCGGTTTGCGCGCGGTCGCGCGAGCGACGAGCTCGGTCAACGCAGGTGGGCAATCCAACCGCAAGTCGACGAGCGGCGCGAGGCGCGCCCCGATCTGCGTGCCGCCGCGCTCCGCATCCGGCTCGGCGGAGAGCGCCGCGTGCAGCACGACGCCGAGTGCGTAGAGGTCCCACGCTTGCGTTGCGGTCGCGCCGTGACGCGCTTCGGGCGGGATGTAGCGCGGCTTGCCGATCACGGTGCCGGCGCGCGCAGCATCCTGCGCCATGCCCGCGACGCCGAAGTCGGAGAGCTTGATGCGGCCTTCGGCACCGAGCAGGATGTTCGATGGGCTGACATCGCGATGGATGAGACCGAGGTGTTTGCGATGCGGGCCGCGCACGCGATGCACGTAGTCGAGCGCGTCGCAGACGCAGCGCACCGCGTGAACGACGGCGCGGATCGGCACCTGCTCCTTATGCTCGGCGTGAAACGCGATCACCTCGCGCAGCGAGAAACCGCGCACGTACTCCATGACGAGGAAGTACGTGCCTTCGTGCTCGCCGAGGTCGAGCACCTGCACGATGTTCTCGTGATCGAGGCGCACGCCGATGAATGCTTCGCGAAGCAGATCGCTGATGCGTTCGGGGTTTTCGCTGACCTGGCGCCGGAGAATCTTGACGGTGACGAGCTTCTCGAAGCCCGCGACGCCTTTGCTGCTCGCCAGGTAGACCTCGCCCATGCCGCCGAATCCGAGCAGGCGTAGCAGGTGGTATCGGCCGAGCTGACGATTGGTGAGCTCCACCCAAACCCGATCTTACAGCGGATCTTCCGAAATGATGGTAATCAAAGGCCGATGTCTGAGGAGTTGCTCGAGTTACTGCAGCGCCGCATCGTCGTGCTCGATGGTGCGATGGGCACCATGGTGCAAGGCCTCGGGCTGGCGGACGAATCGATCTGGCGCGGCGAGCGTTTCAAAGACCATTCGCATCCGCTCAAGGGCTGCAACGATCTGCTCGCGCTGACGAAGCCCGACGCGATCGAAGAGATTCACTTGCAATTCTTGCGCGCGGGCGCCGACATCGTCGAGACGGATACGTTCACCGCGACATCGATCGCGCTTGCGGACTACGCGCTCGAAGGCGCCGTGCGCGACATCAACCTCGCCGCCGCGCACGCAGCACGCCGCGCATGCGAGCGCGCAACGAAAGAGCTCGGCCGGCCGTGTTGGGTCGCGGGCTCGATCGGCCCGACCACGAAGGCCGCGTCGCTATCGCCCGATGTCAATGATCCCGGCGCGCGCGCGATCACGTTTCGCGATCTCGTCGCTTCGTTTGGCGAGCAAGCGCGCGCACTGATCGAAGGCGGCGTCGATCTGCTGATCACCGAGACGCACATCGACACGCTCAATTGCAAAGCGTCGCTGTTCGCGATCGCCGAGCTTTTCGAGCAAGGCGTGCGGCGTGTCCCCGTGATCGCGTCGGTGACGATTCCCGATAAATCGGGCCGCACACTGTCGGGGCAAACCGTCGAGGCGTTCTTCAACTCGATCAGCCACGCCGATCTGCTCGCCGTCAGCATCAACTGCGCGCTCGGCGCCGAGGACATGCGGCCGCACGTCGCCGAGCTCGCGCGCATCGCCGCGCTGCCCGTCGCGTGTTACCCGAACGCGGGCCTGCCGAACGAGTTCGGCGAGTACGACGACACGCCGGAGCACATGGCCAAGGTGCTCGGCACGTTCGCGCGCGAAGGCCTGCTCAACATCGTCGGCGGATGCTGCGGCACGCGGCCCGAGCACATCGCGGCGATCCGCAAGGCCGTTGACGGCCTGCCGCCGCGCAAGGTCGCTTCGCCGCCGCGCCACATGCGTCTCTCGGGCCTCGAGCCGCTCACGATCACGCCGGATACGAACTTCGTCGTGATCGGCGAGCGCACCAACGTCACCGGCTCGGCCGTGTTCCGTCGGCTGATCAAAGAAGACAAATACGACGAGGCCGTCGCGGTCGCACGCCAGCAGGTCGAAGGCGGCGCCAACATCATCGACGTCTGCATGGATGAAGGCATGCTCGACGGCGTCGCCGCGATGCGCAGGTTCGTGAACCTGATCGCGAGCGAGCCCGACATCGCGAAGCTGCCCGTGATGGTCGACTCGTCGAAGTTCTCGGTGATCGAAGCCGGGCTCGAGTGCCTGCAAGGCAAAGGCGTCGTCAACTCGATCTCGCTCAAGGAGGGCGAGGCCGAGTTCGTGCGGCAGGCAGGCATCGTGCGCAAGTTCGGCGCCGCCGTCGTCGTGATGGCATTCGACGAGACGGGCCAGGCCACGACCGTCGAGCATCGCGTCGCGATCGCGCGCCGCGCGTACGACATCCTGACGAAGATCGGCTTCCCGCCCGAAGACATCATCTTCGATCCGAACATCTTGACGATCGGCACCGGCATCGAAGAGCACGACGGGTACGCGGTGAGCTTCCTCGATGCCGTGCGGCGGATCAAAGCCGAGCTGCCCGGCGTCAAGGTCTCCGGCGGCGTCTCGAACCTGTCGTTCTCGTTCCGCACGTCGCCGCGCGTGCGCGAGGCGATGCACTCGGTCTTCCTCTATCACGCGATCAAGGCCGGTCTCGACATGGCGATCGTCAACGCCGGTCAGCTCGCCGTCTACGAGCAGCTCGATCCGGTGCTGCGCGAGCACGTCGAAGATCTCGTGCTCAATCGCCGCGCCGATGCGACCGAGCGGATGCTCGTGCTCGCCGCGACGCTGTCGGGTGCTTCCGAGAAGAAGGAAGCGGAGCTCGCATGGCGCGAACAACCGCTCGCGCAGCGGCTCGCGCATGCGCTCGTCAACGGCATCACCGATTTCATCGACACCGATATCGCCGAAGCGCTGACGGTCTACCCTCGCCCACTCGCGATCATCGAAGGCCCGCTGATGGATGGCATGAACATCGTCGGCGAGCTGTTTGGCAGCGGCAAGATGTTCCTGCCGCAGGTCGTCAAGAGCGCGCGCGTGATGAAGAAGGCGGTCGCGATTCTCGAGCCACTGATGGAGGCCGAGAAGAAGAAGAACGGGACGCGCACGTCGAAGGGCAAGCTCGTGATCGCGACCGTCAAGGGCGATGTTCACGACATCGGCAAGAACATCGTCGGCGTCGTGCTGCGCTGCAACGGCTACGAGGTCACCGATCTCGGTGTCATGGTGCAGGCGCACAAGATCCTCGACACCGCGAACGAGATCGAAGCGGACCTCGTCGGCCTATCGGGGCTGATCACGCCATCGCTCGACGAGATGATCGGCGTCGCGAGCGAGATGACCCGCCGCGGGATGACGCTGCCGCTGCTCATCGGCGGCGCGACGACGAGCGGCAAGCACACCGCGGTCAAGATCGCGCCCGCCTACAAGGGGCCCACGGTCCACGTGCCCGATGCATCGCTCGCCGTCGGCGTGCTCGGCAAGCTGATGTCGAAGGACCGCGATGCATATCTCGCGGAGGTCGCGGCGAAGCAGGCGGCGCAGCGCGAAGCGTTCGTCGCCGCGCAGAAGCGGCCGCTGCTGTCGCTCGCGGAGGCGCGCGCGCGTCGGCTCGTCGTCGATTTCAGCGCGATCGACGTGCCGCAGTTCACCGGCGTGCGCAACCTCGATCTCGATCTCTCCGCGCTCGCGAAGTGGATCGATTGGTCGCCGTTCTTCCACACGTGGGAGCTGTCGGGGCGCTATCCGGCAATCCTCGAAGATCCAAAGAAGGGCCCGGAGGCGAAGAAGCTGTTCGCCGATGCGCAGGCCTTGCTCGCAAAGATCATCGCCGGCAACAAGTTTCGCGCGCGCGCGACGTACGGGTTCTTTCCCGCGCACAGCGAAGGCGATGACCTCGTCATCGGCGGCGCGCGATTCCCGATGCTGCGCCAGCAAGAGGAAAAAGATGTCTGCCTCTCGCTCTCGGATTTTGTCGCGCCGGCGAACGACTATGTCGGCGCGTTCATCGTTACCGCCGGCCACGGCTGCGATGAGCTCGCCGGCACGTTCGAGCGCGATCACGACGACTACTCCGCGATCATGACGAAGGCGCTCGCCGATCGCTTTGCCGAGGCGGCTGCCGAATGGCTCCATCATCGCGCGCGCGTCGAGTGGGGCTATGGCAAGACCGAGGGGCTCAGCCACGCCGAAATCCTCGCCGAGAAATACCGCGGCATCCGCCCCGCGTTCGGCTACCCCGCGTGCCCGGATCATACGCCGAAGCGCACGCTCTTCGAGCTGCTCGATAACGCGCAACATCACGGCGTGATGCTGACGGAGAGCTTCGCGATGACGCCGACGGCGTCGGTGTCGGGCCTCTACTTCGCGCACCCCGATGCGCGGTACTTCTCCGTCGGCAGGCTGCTCTCCGATCAGGTTGCGGACTATGCGCGGCGCATGGGGATCACTCAGCTCGATGTCGGCCGCATGATGCCGGCACTCGTACCGGCCTGAACGGCCAGCTGCCGCGCATGCGAAATAGCGCTAGGGTTAGACCATGGCGATCACGATCCGTTACTGCAGCGCTTGAGGCTACAAGTCGAAAGCTGCCCGGGTGGCAGCCGAGCTGAAGAAGGAGCTGGGCCTCGACGCGACGCTTGTCGTCGGCAACTCAGGTGAGTTCACCGTGTGGGTCGATAACAAGATGGTCGCGGAGAAGAAGCTCGGACGGTTCCCCGAGCCTGCCGACGTCGTCGCTGCGGTCCGCGGTCTGCCAGCCTGATCACGGTGGGCAGAGGTTGATGCTGCCGAGGCGCGCTGTCGATGGCGCGGCGATGCTCTGAAACGTCATCGTCGAAAACGCCATCCTGATCGTGTCGGGTGGCGGCATCGGATCGACTGCGATCAGCGTCCAATGCTTGCCGTCTGCCGAGACCTCGCCGAGTACGCGTCGTCGTCGGGCGGATTCGCCACGAGGAGCGTGCGATCGAGGCCGAGCACGGAATTACAGCCGACCAGCAGTGTGGCGATCGCCCAGCGATCCACGCTTACCGTAAGAACGTCTCGAGATCGAAGTTCGCGTCTTCGCTGCGTTGCTCGAGGCCGGCGACGCTGGTCCACGACCTCGCATCGCCGCACGCGAGACAGAGCCGGATGTCGCGTCCACCGCTGCGCCCGGTGATCGCGTAGATGCGCACCGCGTGCTCGTGGCACGCCGGGCATTCGTGATGAAGAACATCGTTCTGCTTGAAGCCGCGCTTGCGAAGCTTTTGCTCGATGACCTCGAGATCGTCGACCGGCATTCGCTCAGTATCGCACTAATCGCGGTAACTGCGATCGATCCGATCCAGCTTGCGGAGCAGGCCCGGCCACGCGAGTCCGCCCCCCGCGTTGCGGGTCGCTTGTTTTACGGCCATCTGTGCGCCGGCGATGATCTTCGGATCGATCGGAATGAGCTCGGCGCTCGTCGCCTGCGCACGCAGCTGAATCGTGCACGCAGACTCGAAGATGTACATGAACACGAACGCGTCGGCGATCGTTGGGGCAACCGTGAGCAAGCCGTGGTTGCGCAGCATGAAGAATGACTTGTCGCCAAGATCGCGCACGAGTCGCGGCTTCTCGCCTTCGTGGAGCGCGATGCCTTCGTAGTCGTGATACGCGAGCGAGGACAACACGAGGATCGATTGCTGCGAGATCGGCAGCACGCCCGTCTTCGTAGTAGACACCGCGACGCCGTTGATGCTGTGCGTGTGAAGTACGCACTTCGCATCGGCGCGCGCCGCATGAATGGCGCTGTGGATCGTGAAGCCCGCAGGATTGATCTCGTACGGGCTGTCGAGCACCTTCTTGCCATCGAGATCGATCTTGACGAGGCTCGAGGCGCTGATCTCATCGAACGTCATGCCGTACGCGTTGATGAGGAAATGGTGGTCGTCACCGGGCACGCGCGCCGAGATGTGCGTGAAGATCAGATCGTCCCAGCCGTAGAGCGCGACGAGCCGATAACACGCAGCCAGATCGACGCGTAGCTGCCATTCCGCTTCGCTGACCTTGGACTTCACATCGAACACGCGGTGATGCTACGGCATGCAGGCCCCACTGTGCAGCAATTCGCTGTGAGACGAACGCCGTTGCGCGTCTGACCGCGGCGTCCCCAGGATCCACGCATGATCAAGCGCTGCGTCGCGGTCGTCGGATTGTGCGGTTGCTCCACAGCGCATCCAAATCAAGAGACGCCCGATGCTCCAGGCGCCGTCGCCGATGCCACGCCGATGTTGGTCCCGGTACGCACGTTGCCAGGGCTCGTGTCGATCGATTTTTGGGAGCGTTCGGGAGGCAACGAGCCGACGCGCTACACGTTCACCGTCGATGGCCCGGAATTGACGACGCGCCTCACTGATCCACTCACGGACGCGAACCGCGATATCGCCGGCGTGGCGACCGAGCTGTACGACGTCTACTACTCGAATGCCGACGGCACGTTCAACCTCGATGGTGCGTACCTGACGATCTCCGGCATGTTTGCGTATGCGGCGCCGGCCGGTGGTGGGCTCAATCTCGCCGAGGTCCAGCTCAACACGCCAAACGTCGCCCCGCAGTTTGGCACCGTGATCGGAAGCTATGTCGCGCTCGGTGACAACGCTGCTCCGGCAGACGTCGACAAGTGCATCGACCACGACTTGCAGACGAACACGACGATGGGCAACACGATCGGCACGAACGACAGGCTGCGCATCACGCTCGGGTTCCCATCGACCGTCATTCTGCAGTAACGCGCTTCGTGATGCGGTCGACAGCCGCGCGCAACATGCGCTGCGCATCGGACGAGAACCACGTCTCGACCCACAGCTCGCGTTCGCGATGACACGTGCGCTCGTACGCGCCGAGCATGGGTGCAAGCAACGCGCCTTTGATCTGCATGTACGCTTCGGGCGCCGTCGCGCGCGAGCTCGCGATGGCGAGCGCGCGTTCGCGCAGCGTTGCGCGATCGACGACCTCGTCGACGAGGTGCATCGCGAGCGCCGCCTCGGGCTTCAGCAGGCGACCTTCGAGCGCGACCGCGCCATAGTGCGCCGGCGAGATCCGCGCGCGCAGAGGCTCGACGACGATCGCCGGCAGGCCGATGCCGAGCTGGACCTCGTTGAGCCCGATCAGCGCGTCGCCGGCGGCCATCACGCGCGCGTCGCACATCAGCGCGAGCACGCAGCCGCCCGCGAATGCATGGCCGTTGATGGCCGCGACCGTCGCGCGCGGGAACGTCAGCACGCGGCGCATCGTCTGCTCGAAGTGATCGATGTGCGCGGTGATGCCGGCGCGATCGAGCTCGATGAGATCGGGCAGTGCGAGACCTGCGGAGAACGCGCTGCCATCGCCGGTGATGACGAGCGCGCGCGCAGCGTAGGCGTCGTCGAGTGCGGCACCGAGCGCGTCGAGCAAGCGCGTGCTCATCGCGTTCGCCTTACCGGCGCGCATGTGGAGTACTGCGATCTCGCCGTGTTTCTCGATCTCGATCATGGTCTGGCTCCTGCGTGGTCGACAACGAGGCCGGGTGCGCCGCGTTCGAGCGCCGCGCGATGCTCGTCGCTGACGGCTTGCTTGCGCGCCGTGCGATCGATCGTCACGTAGATCGTTTCGGCCGTCGCGAGGATCAGCGGATCGCCGAAGCGGCGAAACTCGGTCGCGAGCGTGAACGAGGTGGTGCCGATGCGACGCGTGGCGATGCGAATATCGAGCACGTCGTCGAAGCGCGCCGGTGCGCGCCATTCGAGTGTCTGCTTGACGAGCCGCCAATCGACGCCCGTGACCGCCGGATCGGCGGAGCCGAACAGAACGCGCATGTATTCGGTGACCGCGACGTCGACGTAGTCGACCCAGCGCGCGTTGAACACGATGCCCTGCGCGTCGCATTCGTTGTAGCGAACGCGCAGCAAGAACCGGAACGAATCACCCACGCACGGACGCTACTACAGCGGGCCGGCGCGTCGGAACAGCCGGAGCACGACGAGCAGGATCAAAGCGCCGATGAAGGCGACAAAGATCGAGCCGGCCAAACCTCCGAATGGCACGTGCCAGCCGGCGTGGCGGAAGATGTATCCACCGATGAACGCACCGACAATGCCGACGACGATGTCAGCGATGAGGCCGAAGCCGCCAACCACGAGACCGGCGAGCACGCCGGCAACAAGACCAACGATGATCCAGGTGAGAATATCCATGTCGTGAGGAAAGAGCAGCGGCCGTGCCAGCTCTCGCGGCTGACCCTTTCAGGGCCAGCCGCGAGTCAGCTATTTTCGCGCGTCCCTCGCTTCGCTGATCCTCGCGCGGCAAAGCGCGCGCTCGGGCTCCGCTCGGTCCGCGCTAGCGTGCTTCGTTGATCACGCGGTCAGCGGTTGCCTGATCGATGATGCCCGCTGGAACCAACCGCTTTGTCAGCTCGATCCAGCGCGGATCGCCCTTCAGCACGCGACTCAGCATTGCTTTGTCGTATTGCCCCTGAGGGGCGAGCGAGATTTGCGCCCAGTATGCGATTTCGGCGTGTCCCGGGACCAGGCGCGCAGCGTTGGCATAATGCTCGGCGGCCGCCTTCGTATCCTTTTTCTCGAGTGCGGCATCGCCCTGATTCATCTGATCGTATGCGCGCGCAAGCACGACGAGGCGGCGCAGCTCACGCAGCGGATCCGCTGAATCCTCTACGCGCAGATCGATCTTCTTCTCCTTCCATGGCGTGTCGCTGCGCTTGCCGCTGACGACGAGGATCGCCGCGGATTGGCAGCCGCGCAGATCGCCACCGGCCGCTTGGCCGGCATCGAGCGCGGCGAGCAGCTTGTCCGTCAGATCGCCTTGCGTCGATTCGTAGGCGCGCGCGATCGCCGGCACGACCTTGTCGTTCGCCATGATGTTCGCTTGCACGGCGTACTGGTTGCCGACGTGACTGCTCGCGAACGCGATGCACTTCGCGCCGGTGTGCGAAGCGACGCGGCCCTCCGCATCGATCATTCCGATCTGCCGCACCTCCTGCTGCAGATCGACGGCGGTGAGTTGCTGGAGCGCCTCGGGTGCCGGCACGCCGTCGCGCATCAATGTCAGGCCGCGCGGTCCATACGCCGGCTCGACAAACGCCTGCGTCGCGACCGCGCCGACGCCGGGCTCCGCCCACGTCACGAGACTGCCGACCGAGAACCAGTGCGATTGCACGGCAACGCCGAGCTCTCCGGTCGCCGGATCGCGCGCGACGATCGAGAACGTATTGACCGGCCGCTTCGACGAACCCATCTGCGTGCCGAGCGGCGGCGCTGGCTGCATCGCGACTTGCCCTTCACAATAGTCGCGTGACTTGGCGGGCGGCTTGTTGCTGCTGCATGCGATCATGGCGACGACGAACAGTACGCGCATCGCGTGGGACTGTCGCATATGCGAGACTCCTCGCGTGAAGCTCGTCGCGATGCTCGCACTGACGGCATGCCGAACGAGCTCGCCGCAGCCGCCGAGCGCCGGATCGCCGCCCTATCTCGCGCTGTTCGCGCGCGCGCGCAGCTGGACGCTGCCGATCGAAATCGTCCACGGACGCAGGCAAGGCGATGCGTGGCCGGTGATTCGCCGCGAGCACGACAACCTGTCGTGCACCGTCAGCGACGTGAAGCAGATCGGCGATGGCGATGTGTCGCAGCTTCGCTGCAAACCGCCGCACGCCGACATCTTGATCGTCGGCACGTGGGTGTCGACCCCGGCCGGCCTCTACCACCCGGTCATTCCGATCGATGATGCCGACGAGCTCTCAATGCTCGGCGAAGATGACTTGCTCTTGTCTGCAAAGCCAAAGGACCGCGAGCATAGCCACGCGATCGGCGAAGCGCAGGACTCGGTCGAAGCGTTCTCGTTCAAGCGCAGCTGGTGCGTGCGCAGCACGATCGCGACCGAGACGGATCGCCGCGCATACACGCTGTGCTTCGACGCGACGGGTATCACCGGCGGCGGTGAGCTCATCGTCGTCGGCGCCGACCAGAGCTGGCACCGCGCGCAGTTCGGCGCCGCGCCTCCCGACCCCGACGATCCGACGAGCTCCCACGATGATTGATCGCGCATTGCTGCTGCTCGCGCTGTTCGCGTGCTCGCACTCGTTCACCGCCGATGACGATCGCGCGATCCGCGCGGTGCTCACCGCGCAACAGGCCGCCTGGAACCGCGGCGACCTCGAAGCGTACATGGCCGGCTACGAGCAGACGAACGAGCTCATCTTCACGTCGGGCAGCAAGATTCGGCGCGGCTGGCAGGAGACATACGCGAAGTACCGCGCGAAGTACGGCAGTGACAAGTCGACGATGGGAAAGCTCGGATTCGAGATCCTCGGCGTCCAGCAGCTCGGCGCCGATGGCGCGATCGTGCTCGGGCGCTGGAAGCTCACGGATACGCCGAACGCGGGGTCTGGCGTGTTCTCGGTCGCGCTGCGCCGCACGAGCGCCGGTTGGCGCATCGTTCACGATCACACGTCCAGTGATTCGCCGTGACTACTTCTTCTGATCGATCTTGTTCGTCTTACTGCCCTTCGCGATCTTTGGCTTGTCGCCCTTCTTCGCCTTCGTCCACGTCACCTGATTGTGCGTGCCGCTCATCGCGATCGAATCGACTTCCTCGACGTTGACGAGGTTGAGCTTGCCGCCGACGGTGAGCTTGCCGACCGACGCGATCGACAGCACGTTCTTCTTGCCGCTCACGGTGATGCGCTTGCCTTTATCCTGCACGATGCGAACGACCGCATCTTTCGCGCAGTCCCACGTTTCGTTGTCGGCTTTCTTGAACACCTTCTCGGCGAACGCCGTGACGGGGACAAGCGCGATCGCGAGCACGATGATCGATTTCATCGCGCGATTATAGGCTAGCTCGTCGCGCGTCTCGCCTGTCGCGTTTCGTCGCCGATGTATTCCCAGTGCCACGCCTCGCGCGGCACGGTGCGTTTGAAGCCGTACTTACCGGCGTGCTTGCGCAGCCATTCGTAGACTCGGTAGTCGGTTATATAGATGTCGAGCGCGCGACCGCTCTGGTGTTTGGAGAAGCCGGGGCGCGCCGCAAGGTGCCCCCAACCGTGCCGGTAATCGCGATACAGCAGGCGTTGCAGCTCGTGGCTGCGGAAGCCGCTGCGGATCGCGATGCGGATTCCCATCTTGGACGCCGCCTTTGCCATCGCGCGAAATGCGCGCGCCGTGCCCTGCTCGACCTCGACACCGTTGACCTCGACGAGCTTGATCGTCGTCTTCTTGCCCTCGGAGTAACCGGTCGCAGTTCGAGCATGAGCAGTCGCGACGCCGAGCCACCACACAAGGCCGAGCACTACAGCGATGCGCATCGAGAACGAAATTGTGCGATGCAGATCCTGACCGCGCAACTTTAAGAAAAGTGGCCCGGTGATCATGGCGTCGATAGGCTCGCGGCGATGGGCCAGAGCGCGCTCGGCTTAGCGATTTTCGGAATCGCGATGAGTGCCGCGCCGGCCCTAGCCCAAGAACCGGGGTTCGAGCGCGCCGAGCTCGTGGATGTAACGGTCACTCTTCGCGACGATGCCTTCAGCACCGTCATCCCAGATGCGGCAGACGCGAAAACGGCTTACGTCGGCACGTACCAGGGACGCTTTTATAAGACGACCGACGGCGGTCAGACGTGGACCGAGTCGACGATCATCCCAGAGCAGCAGCTACTTTGGGCCACGCCCGGCAGCTCGACGTTTTACGGCTCGGTTCGTGACGCAGGTCGCAACGCCGGCATGGTCGATCTGATCGGCCGTGGCCTTGGACCGACGCCGCTCACGTTTTCGTACGTGCCGTCGCGGCTCGCCAAGCTGCCGTTTCCGAACAACAGCAGCGCGCTCGCCGGCGAGAGCGCGGTCGCGGCGGGCGGCGGCACGCTGACGCTCGGGCTCGGCCTCTCGGAGCGCTCGCCGCGGCTCTCGCTGCTCACCGCGTCACGTGGCAAGCCGGTTCCTACGCTCAACCGCGTGCGATTTCTCTCAGATCGCGTGCTGCGTGGCACCGCGATCTTCAACATCGCTGCCGACCCCGCGGATCGCAGGCGCTTATTCGCGGCAACCGTGAACGGGCTCTATCAGTCCTACGATGGCGGCGATTCGTGGTCGCGCAGCTTCGCGGGCATGACCGCCGGCGAACGAACCGCGCTGCGCGTCGCGATTCGGCCCGGCGAGCAGCCGTTCATGATGCTCGGCACGACGGACGGCGCGTACTTCTCCGTCGACCGTGGCGACAACTGGAGCAAGATCTCGACGCTCGGCGGCGCGATCAACGACGTCGCGTTCGATCCAAAAGATCCGAATTTTATCTACGTCGCGGCGAACGGCGGCGTGTCGCGCTCGGGCGATGCCGGCAAGACGTTCGTGCCGAGCTACTACTCGACGCTCCCCGCCGAAGCCGACGTCCGCAAGATCGTCATCGATCCGTTCGATCCGAACACCGGGTACATCGGCACGATGCACGGCGCGTACGTGACGCACAAGCTGCGTACCGCGGCGATCGCGGATTGGGCACCGCTCGAAGGCGTGCAGAGCGTGCTCGCGGTGCCGGTGATCGCCGCGTGCGGCAAGCACAAGGGTCATCTCTACGCGCTCACGCGCGTCGAGCTATGGACGATCAATTACGGCGCCGACACGCCGGAGAGCGCGGTGGTCGAGAGCTGGGATGGCGGCAAGACGTGGCGCCAGCTGTTCACGGGCCAAAGCGATGGCACCGCACAGATGCTCGCGCTCGATGCCCAAGATCCGGATCAACTCTGGATCGCGTGGTCGAGCGCGCTGCATCGCCTCGAGCGCGGCACGGCAGGTGGGCGCGCGCAGCCCGGTGGATTCATGATCGAGCCCGAGCCCGGGCCGGAGATGGGCGAGCTCGTGCTCGCGGCGCTGCGCTATCACGGCCTCGAGCTCAAGGATTACGGCGAGAAGATTCACAAGCCGAAGTTCGGCAACATCCTGCCGCGCACGTTCACCGTGACGGGCGCGCTTCGTCAGTGGTCTGTCGGCGGCGTGCAAGATGACAATCAGTTCGCCGCGAATCGCTACCTCGAGGTCGCGAACGTGCGCGAGTGGGTCGTGATGGCGTGGGCGTCGTGGAACCTGCCCGATCTCGTTTACTCACCCGATTCGGTGCCGATGCTGCGCCAGCGCATCCAGATCATGAACGACGAGCTGCGCCATCGCATCACCGACACGATTCGCAAGAGCTACGGCGAGGTCCTGCGCATCCGCGCGCGCCTCGCCGAAGCGAAGCTCGACCTCAAGACCCAGGTCATCTACCACGTGCGCATCGAGCAGCTCGAAGCCGTGATCGATCTGACCTCGGGTGGATACCTGACGCGGTGGAAGAAGAAACACAGGAGAAACGCCAGATGACAAGACTCGCTTTGCTGTTCGTGGTCGCGCTCGCTTCTACCGCACACGCGCAGGACGCTGAGGTCCAGAAGATCCTCGCGCGCTTTTCCGACGAGCCAACCGTGCGCGACGTCCAGCTCGCCGCGATCGAGTACTACAACGTCAGTCCCGACACGATTAACTCGCTGCGCTCGCGCGCGCGCAAGAAGGCGCTGATGCCCGGCCTCAGCGTCGGTGGCTCGGCGTATCGGCAGAGCTCGTCACTCGCCGTCGATGACATCATCTATCGCGCCGTCGGTGTTGCGCGCTTCGAAGATCAGAACGGCGTCTACCTCGGCGGCACCGCAACGCTGACGTGGAATCTCGACAAGCTCGTCTTCAACGCCGAAGAGCTCGATGTGATGTCGCTGATCGGTATCCAGGATGGCATCCAGCGCGAAGTCACGACGCTCTATTACGTCCGTCGCCGACTCCAGATCGAGCAGATGCTCAATCCGCCGACGACCGTCGCCGCGCGCATCGCCGCCGAGCTTCGCCTCGAGGAGCTCACCGGCTTGCTCGACGCATACACGGGCGGCGCGTTCTCGAAGGCGATCAAGAGGAGGCGCGGCCGCGGTAAGGAGGACTGATGATGGCTCGTCTGCTCTTCGTGATGTTAGTGGCCGCGCTCGGATGCAAACGCGATCCATCCCCGCGCGAGAGCCCCGCGTCGATTTCGCCGACGGGCTCGCAATCGCCGTCGTCAGCCGATGCAGCTGCGCCGGGTGCGGCGTGGGGAGATCCGTGCGGCGCATGTGCAGCCGGTTTGACGTGTACGCCGTGGACAACCGAAAGCGGCGAACAGCGAGCCACCTGCGAGATCCCATGTGGCCCCAAACCCGATTACGCGTGCCCACCGAATCTCGGCTGCATTCATCAAGGCGGTGGCCCGAGCGCGGTCTGCCTCGGACCCAACGGTGAGCACAAGCGATGAGCTAGTAGACCGTCAGCGTGTACGCGCCGCGCCCGTTCGTGCGGTACGAGTAGACCTTCAAGTAATACGTGCCCGCGGTCGTCGCGCTCCACGTGATCTCTTCGATGCCGGTGGTCGTCGCCGAGGTCGCGACCGACGTCGACAAGCCGTCTTCGGCGTTCTTCGGCGTCTGTAGGCGCATGTCGAGATCGATGTTCGTCGAGTTGAACGTCGCCTTGACGTGAACCGTCTCGCCGCTCGTCACCGCGAACGCAAACCAATCATCGCGGCATGGGCAGATCGAGAGCTGATACGTGCCGGCGGGAATCATCGGCACGAAGAACGGCTCCCAGTTCGGACCGAAGCCATCATCCATGCAGCCGTTGCACGCGGTCTCGCACGCATCCGCGTAGCCGTTGCAGTTGTCATCTTCGCCGTTCGTGCAATTGCCGCTCGCGGTGTCCTCCGCGACGCACACCGGCTCTTCGGTGCCCGCACAGATCGGGTTCGCCGGAATCGCCGCCGCCGCATCCTTCGTGATCGAGAGCGGCGCGGGCGGCGAGATCTGGCCATCCTTGAGCGCGTACGCGTTGAGCGCTGTCGGTCCGGTCGCTAGCAGCGGCACGTCGAGACAGAAGCCGCCTGTCGGAAGCACGGGCTTGACGATCGGGTCACCCGTCGAGCCCTTGATGACGACGCGGGTGCCGGTTGTCGTGCCGCGGATCGCGACGGTGTCGTTCGGCGTCGTCGTCGGCGTCGACGTGTCGATCGTCGGCGCGAGGAGCTCGTCGCCCATCGCCACGGCCGCGTCGGGTTTGTCGCTGCCCGGTCGTTCCGCGGTGCAACCGACAACCGCTATGAACAGCAAGTAACGCATTACGGCGATCCACAGGGTGCCATGATGCACTCGGCTTCGGGAAGCTTCGATTCAGGAAGCGGCGAGCAGGTGGGACCTTGGGCGAGCTCGAGTGACCATTGGTAGTCAAAGAAGTTCGACTGAGCGACGACCTCCGGTTGACCACACAGGTTGTAGGCAACGATCGAACCGGGAATCGCGATGCGCGTGGTCTGGCGATAGAACACGCCGAAGCGGCCAGGCAGGATGAGGCCGGTCATCTGCAGCGCCGTCGAATCCGACGACGAGACCGCCCAGAAATCCGACGAGCCCTGCGCGACGTTGTGCGACTGCGTGTTTGTCGTCGCCCACGACTCGGTATCGCTCTCGCTGTAGTCACCACCGACGGAGCGCCCATCGGTGTAGCCCCAGTTGTGATCCTGGTGGATGCCGCCCTGCACGGTCGTCGACAGGCTCGCCTTCGCGAGCCCGAACACGCTTGCCTCGGCACCGCCGGTCACCGATGTCGATGCGTCCCAACCAAACGTCCAACCCTCCGTCTCGGTGTGGCTGACCTGCCAGTTGACGCTGTTCGTTCGCGTCGTCGAGCCGCCTGTCATGTTCGACACGCTCGTCAGCCACGACTCGTCCCACGTCAGGCCGAGCGTGCGCGTGCGAGTCTCCGTGGTCGTCTGCGTATACGACACCGTCGTGCCGTTCGTCTCGCCGCCGGAGAGGCAGCCGGAGTCGGGCTTCGCGGGCTCGATCTGCGCGATCTTCACCTCGCCCGAATCGATGTACTCGATCGGCCTGTGCACGCCAATCGCGAGGTCGAGCTTGCGCTCGATGCCATCGGTGCCGAGCGCGCGCACCGCGAAGCCGGCGATGTAGAACGGTTGCCCATCGGGCACCGGCGCGAAGATGAGCTCGTTGGCGGCGCCGAAGTTATCGGTCGCGCCCATCGCGAGGTGGCGATACACGAGCGGCACCGTTTGGTTTGGCAGGCCGACGAGGATGTACGTGAAGTTGACCGGCGTGAAACCGACGGTCTCGACGGAGATCTTGTAGTTGAAGCCGCCCAGGATGCGCTTCGTCGGCTCGCTGCATGTCGCGGCGAGCGGCTGGAAGTCGCGGATGATGATGCTCGGGGAAAACTTCAGCGTCACCGGCATCGGGCTCGAGGCCGCCTCTTCGCGATTGTCTTCATTGCCAACGACGTTGATCGCGGTGACGGTGCCGGTGAACTCGCCGAGCTGGTCGCCGTCCTTCGGCACGAACGGGTTCGAGTACGGCCCGACGAATGGCCACAGCACGCGGTTGCCATCGCTCCAACGCGGTCGCAGCAGGTAGTTGACCGCGTACGTCTTGCCGCTCGTCGCCTTGAACTCGCCCTCGAAGCGAATCTCGGTGTGCCCCGTCTTCGTGTTGTTGAGGAAGTCACCACCGATGAACTCGAGCGGCTGGCCGACCGTGATGCTCTTGGTCGACAGCGCGAGCAACGTCGGTGACGGAAGATCCTCGCCTCCAATTTCGCCCGTGCATGCGGCGATGCAGGGAACCACGATCGTGATGGCGACGATTCGGTGGAGCGTGCGCATGTTCCGCATTTGTTCAAGACGCGAGCCAGTGCGCCTTGCAGTAGTTACGGGTGACTTGGTGTGGCTACTCGACTAGCCACAGTGGCGTAAACCCTTGCCTGGGAACGGATTCTCCGCTTGCCCACGAAACAGCGCAGCCTATTGGTCGCAGCGATCGTGCACGGCTTCGATCGCATCGATCACGAGCGAACCCGAGACGACCGTAATCCTGACGTAAAGCGCCGAGCTGACGTTCGCGACCTGGATGTCGACCATCGGCATGTTCGTGTTGATCTCGCCGGCGTAAAGAAAGTCCATCTCGCGTTGCGCGACGCGAACGATCGCCGAACCGCTGATGGTTCCAACGATCCGCAAATCGGCGCCTGGCGCGTCAGTCACGCTGCCGAGTCCGATGAAACCGACGGTCACCACGTTGTTGGGTACAAGCGACAAACCGCTGCTGTCGGGTGCGCCGAGCACAGCTGTGGCGTTCGCGAGCGATGTTGGAAACGTATCGACAAGCAGGTCGGCGTACGGTCCGGTGCACCGCGTGTCGAGCGTGCGCTGCGCATCGGTGAGCGGCGGTAGATCCGCTTTGCATCCAACGCAGGCGAGCAGCAGTACGCGCACGAGATGATCCTGCGGCGAGTCCCCTGTTCGGGCAACTCTTCTAGCCGCGCGCGACGATGTGCACTCTGTGATTTGCAGTCTGGCAACTGCGCGCGCCATCGCACTCGCGCTGCAAACGATCGTGGTCGCTGTTCTTTTTCGCGTCTGGCCGTTCGCTTGCTTACGGCGTTCACAATGCGATTTCTTCCACTGCTGTGCGTGTGCGCGTGCGCGCCGCACGACGACGGCGCCGCGATCGATGACTACATCCGCACGCTGCCGTACTTGCCGGTGGAGTCACCGCAGATCGTGCCGGGCACGATGACGGCGGCGGCGCGCGACGGTGACTACTCGTGCACGACGGAAGATCTGCGCGAGACGCGCCAGTACGATCGCATCGTCGCGTACGCCGCGAACTCCGACTCGCTATGGCCGGGCGCGCTCGTCAGTGCCGACTCGATCGTCTCGGGCCTCTTCACGCAGGTCGTGCTGCCGCGCGAACCGCTGACGTTCTCGGTGAGCCTCGAGAACTTGGCCGGCGGCAAGCGCGCGACGCTACCGCAGCCCAGCCTGTCGGCGTATCGCGATGCGCTGAGCACGTTGCTCGCATCGGAGATCACCGGCTCGACGCCCGCGAACATCTACTCCGAGATCGAAGAGGTCCACTCCGACCAGCAGCTCAACATGGCGCTCGGCGTGCAAGCGAGTTGGGCGCTCGGCCTCGCGAGCCTCAAGACGAGCTTCGATTGGGCGAGTACGACGACGCGCTCGCGCTACGTCGTCCGCTACACGCAGGCGTATTACACGGTGGATCTCGACGCACCGGTCGCGCCGAGCGGCGTGTTCGCGAACGACGTCTCGCTCGCAGAGGTCCAGGCGAAGTTCGATGCGAACCATCCGCCGGTGTACGTGTCATCGGTGACGTACGGCCGCATGATCGTGTTCACGTTCGAATCGGCGTACAGCTCGAGCGAGCTCGGTGCCGCGCTCGACTTCGCGTACTCCGGCGGCGTCGACGTCACGGGCGATGTTTCGGTGACGTACAAGGACATCATCTCGCAGAGCAAGATCACCGCGTTCATCCTCGGCGGCGACGCGGGCACGGCGGTCAAGACAATCGACAGCTACGATGCGCTGATCGATTTCATCAAGAGCGGTGGCAATTACTCGCGCGAATCGCCGGGCGCGCCGATCGCGTACAAGCTGTCATACCTCGCCGACAACTCTCCAGCGCGCATGTCGTTCTCGACCGATTATCAGGTCAAGCACTGCGTGCGCGTCGCGCAGAAGATTCGCGTGACGCTCGATTCGATCGCTGTCGACGTAGCGGGCGATGACGGCAGTGACCTCGAAATCTTCGGCACGATCACCTCAAGCGGCACGACATCGGCGACGCTGTTCTCGAAGAACGACGCGAACCGCGTGACGATCCATGAAGGCCAGCAGTTCGGCAGCGCCGAGATGCCGATCGCAGAGAACGTGATCGAGGTCGACCCTCAGCCGGGTAAGACGATCCGCGTGCGCGCGAACCTCAGCGATTGGGATCAATTCTTCGGCAACGACGCGCTCGGCGACGAGACGGTCGCGAATCCGTTCGAGACCGGATGGCGCAAGAACGTCACGATCACGCTGACCGGTAGCAACTCGCGGGTGCGCGTCACTCTGTCTCTGGCTCCGATTTAGTCTCTTCCGGAATGTCGTCGGAGTAGCCAAGCCACCCCTTGCGGCGAAACCACAACAGAATGGAGATCGCGACGATCGCCATCAACGCGAGCGCGAACGGGTAGCCACCGAGCCAATTGACCTCCGGCATATACTTGAAGTTCATCCCGTACACGCCGGCGATGAACGTCAATGGCAGCATGACGGTGGAGATCAACGTCAGCGTCTTCATGATCTCGTTCATGCGATTGGACTGCACGCTCAGATACGCCTCGAGCGCGTCGGTGACGAGATCGCGAAAACCCTCGAGCAAATCGTTGATGCGCACGAAGTGATCGTGGACGTCGCGGAAGTACGGCACCGTCTCGCGCGGAATCTCCTCGAACTCGCCGCGCGATAGGCGCAGCAGGATCTCGCGCTGGTGGATGCTCATCCGTCGCAGCCTCTGCAGCGTACGTTTGAAGCGAAGGATGCGCTTGAGCACCGGCGGTCCCTTCGGCGTGCCGGCGCGATGCAGCGCATCGGTTTCGAGCTTGTCGATGTCGGCATCGAGCTCGTCGACGATCGGCAGATAGTGATCGACCGCGTGATCGAGGATCGCGTGCGCGAGCCACGCCGGCCCCTTGCCGAGCAGGTGAGGGTCGCGTTCGAGCTCGGCGTCGACTTCCTTCGTGACGATGCCCAGGCGGTCGTGCGTGATCACGAACGACTTGCCGATGAGGATGTCGAGCTCGACGAGATCGTACATCGTGCGCTTGTTCGGGCGCACGGCATGAAAGATCACGTAGAGGTAGTTGCGATAGTCCTCGACCTTGGGCGCGCTGCGCGTGCTCCACACGTCTTCGATCGTCAGCGGGTGGATATCGAGGGTATTGACGAGCAGGTCATCTGCTTCGGCACATTGCGACTCGAGCTCGATCCAGATCGGCTGCTTCGCCGTGATCGCTGCGCGAATCTCTTCGAGCTCCGTGATCACTTTCATGTGTCCGTGATCGAGGACGCGCGCAAACATAAGCGGGTCGTAGCATACGCCGCTAATACTGTATTCTCGCGACATGTCCGATCTCGCCCAGCAATTCGCCGACGCGCAGGCGCGCATCAAGCCCGTGACCGGCCTTGGCAACGACACGTTGCTCGAGCTCTACGCGCTCTATAAACAAGGCACCGTCGGCGACGTCAGCGGCAGCCGCCCGGGCATGCTCGACGTGCGCGGCCGCGCGAAGTACGACGCGTGGGCCAAGCGCAAAGGCATGACCAAGGACGCGGCGATGCAGGCCTACATCGATCTCGTCGCGAAGCACGCGAAGTGATCACCACGGCTGCGCGGGACCGTCGCCTGTCGGCGGTGTCGACTTCGGCAGCGAAAACTCTGGCAGTCGCGCTGCGATCGCAAAGCCGAAGCTTGGTCCGTACCAGATCGGATCGCGCGTGATGGTCTGCTGCACTTGCGCGAGCACCGAGACGTACGGCAGTCGCCACTCGACGCCAGCGTGCAAGAGCCAGTTGTTCGGGCCGACCGCGACGTCTTCATCGCGCTCCTCTTGAAAGAGCTCGGTGCCCTTGCGCTCGATCGTCGGATGCTGGCGCATGTACGCGCCGGCGAAGATCGCGATCGGCCCACGGCGATACGTCGGCGTGAACGAGAACGCCCAGCTCGCGACATTCTCGACGCCGTGCCTGACCTGCATCTGCGGCGCGTTGTTCTCCTCGCAGTACTCGACGCACGTGCGGTACTCGACGTACGGAATCTCCCAGTTCATCGCTTCGAGGCCAATGCCGAACGAAAAGCCCTCCGACGCGTCGATCGAATATCGCACGGCGCCGCCCAGGCCGTTCACGCTGCCCTCGCCGACCGGCGCTTGCGTGCGATCGAGCGCGCGCATGCTGTTGCCGCCGGCGTACTCGAAGATCGGCGCGAGCTCGGCGCGGCCAAGCCGGAACCGTGCCTCGCCGCGATACTGCTGGTCGGCGACTTCGAGGCTCGCCTCATCATCGACGAGCCGCGGCGAGCGCACGTCGCCGATGCTGCTCGCGCCAAAGCTGAGCTCGACCGGCCCGGCCAGCGCCTCGCCGGTGCGCAGCGGCGCGGCAGGACGCGGCACGCGTGCGGTGCGCTGCACGCGATACACAGGTGGCGGCACGCAGCCAACGAGCAGGCACAAGGTGACCCAGCGCATCGCGTGATCACCATCGCAAGCGATGAGCCGCGGCGCGTAGTGCAATTTCGCGCCTTTATTCGGCAGTAGTTGGCACTGGGTGCGCCAACCAGGACAGGCTTGCCCTACTTCTTCGCGCCGGCGGTCGAGTACAGCGGGCTCTGTGTCGCGCGCGTTTCCGAGACCGCGAACGACTCGGCATCCGATGGGAACGTGCTGGCGCGGACCTCGGTCACGTATTGCGCGACGGCGTTCTTGATCGTCGGCCCGAGCGTCGCGAAGCGGCGCACGAAGCGCGGCTTGAACGTCTCGTCCATGCCGAGCATGTCGTACGAGACGAGCACCTGGCCGTCGCACGCGATGCCCGCGCCGATACCGATCGTCGGCACGTGCACGGTCTCGGTGATTTCGCGCGCGATGTCGGCGGGAATCGCCTCGAGCACGATCGCGTAGACGCCGGCCTCTTCGAGCGCACGCGCATCGGCGAGCAATCGCTCGCGCCCACCGGCCTCGCGGCCTTGCACCTTGAAGCCGCCGAGCTGGTGATAGGACTGCGGCGTGAGGCCGATGTGGCCCATCACCGGAATGCCCGCGCTGACGAGTCGGCGCACGAGCTCGGCGTGCACCGCGCCGCCTTCGAGCTTCACCGAGTGGCAGCCGCCTTCCTTGATCAGCCGGCCGGCGTTTGCCATGCCCTGCTCGATCGACGCTTGATACGTCATGAACGGCATGTCGCCGACGACGTGTGCGCGCGTGGTGCCGCGCACGACGGCGCGACAGTGGTAGGCCATTTCCTCGAGCGTGACGGGCAGTGTCGTGTCGTTGCCTTGCACGACCATGCCGAGCGAATCCCCGACGAGGAGCACGTCGGCTCCGCTTTCGTCGAACAACCGCGCGAACGTCGCATCGTACGCGGTCAACATGGCGATCTTCTCGCCTCGCTCTTTCATCTGCCGGAGGGTGTGGATGGTGACCCGCTGGGTCTTCATTCCGCCCTTCCTTTCTTATGTTGTCGCGTGGTTCTTTCTTTGGAGTCCCGCGCCACGATGGCTACGAGCACCGATCGACCACGTACGGTGAACATAGCATCAGATTGGCGAGAGCGAGAAGACAACCCTCACGCGGGCACTGTCCCCCGTGCAATTGACCGTAACATCGCGTCGCCAACCGGTTTCGAAGGGTACCGAGATAGCGTCACTGCAGATCGTGTCGTCGTAGGAGAAGTCGTCTTCATCCTTGAGGTCGGCGCGCAGGCGGATGACTTGGCCGGCCGCGGGGACGACGTTCAAGATGCCTTCATTGATCGGTTGGCCGAACTGGTTGCCTTCGTGAATCCGCACCCAGCTGCTTGAGCCTTTGTCGAACAAGACCAGACCGCTCGTGCCTTCGGCGGTGATGTTGCCGTACAGCTCGAGGTCATCGCCGGCGTCGCCACCCGCGCTGTCGACAGCGAGACTGCTGAGCACGACGCGAATCTTCTGCGACACGCGCTCGCACGTCTTGAGCTCGTAGTCGGTCGTCATCGACATGCGCGCCGGTGAGTTGTCTTTGAGGTAGTTCAGCTTGTACGCGATCGGCGCGCCCGGCGATTCACGCGAGTAGTTGCCGCCGGTCTTGATGAAGTTGATCAACGCGTCGTAGCTGTCGATCGTCTTCACCGCGCTCGATGCGTCGCCGCCGAGGATGAACGCGGTGATCTTGCTCTTCGACAAGATGTCCTTGTACGTGACCGAGACCTGGCCGGAGACGTCGTAGCCGCCGGAGTATGCGAACTCGAGCGCAGCGCCCATCTCCTCGGCGGAGTATTCCGATTCGAACGTGAACAGCACCATGCGGCCGTACGTGATCGAAGAGACGTACGTTGGCGGGCGCGTCTCGTCCATGTGATCTCTGACGTCGGTGAGCGTGACGAGCGGGTTGAACAGCTCGCTCGGTCGCGACGGCGCGTCGAGATCGACCGTGTAATACGCTTGCGTGTACTTGACGAGGTAGCGCGAGCGAATCGTCGTGTCGGAGAAGTTGAAGCTTGACTTGATGCTCGCGAGGCCAAGGCCCCAGCTCGCTTGAATGCCGAGCGCCATGTTGAGCTGCTGCTCGGAATGCACTTGCTCGATCTCGGAGTAGAGATTTGCGGGCGTCGAGCCGGTGATCTCGGCGTCGACGATGCCGCTGAGCGCATCGCGATACGCCGACAGACTCGGCTCGGCGATCGTCGCCTGCTTCGTGCCGGCGAGATTTTCGAGGCTCACCGAAATCGTCTCGGCCTGACGCGGCAACACGATCTGCGTGAACAAGCCGCTCAGCACCGAGTCGGCGCTGACGATCGCGCCGGGCCATAGCGAGTCGGAGTTCGCGGCGTACGCGACGATGCGATCGAATTGCCGCGTCTCGCGCAGATTCTCCGTCGTGCATTGGTAGTCGCCATCGCGCGTTGGCGGAGAGGCGGCGCCCTGCACGACCGCAGGCGGATCGATCGGGAGATACGGCAGCGACTGGATATACGCGTCGATGTCGTCGTGCTGGGGAAGGCTGTCAGCCCCGATCGCGGTCGTGCAGGCGCCGGTAAAACAAAGCCAAGCGAGGAGGCGCATGACGATGCGCGATAGCAAGGGTTCGGCCACTCGCTGCGCGCATACGTTTGGCCCACTTGGTCTCGGGCACGTCGTACCCATGCGGAATCGCGACCTGGCCACGCGAGAAGCCACTACAGTAGATTCACAACGTGAAGCCATGGTGGCTGCTCGCGATCGTGGCGTGCTCGGAGAAGCGCGAGCGCCGCGAGCCGCTATCGATCGAGCGAGATGGTCGACGCTCGATCGACGTCACGATCAGCGGCGCACCGATCACGATCCGCGGCGTCGAGCTTGTTCCCGGTCGAGACATCGGCGTGCTCGAGCTCGGCTATCGCGTGCAAGCGAGCGACACGCGCATCGCGGTGCCGGCGCGCATCACGTGCCGCGTCGCCGGTCACAACGTCATCTATCCCGACAGCGATGCGGGCAAGGTCGCCGGGCCGCGGCTGACGAGCGTGTTTCGCGCGGATCCATATGTCGAACAGCCGCAGCTCTGCGAGGTCGGATTTTACGTCGGCGATCGCCGCGTCGGCAGCGCGTGCTATCAGCGCGGCGAATTGCACGACGGCGCGTGCGCGCCGGGCTCGTTCACGCCGCCGGCGCGCACGACACAATTTTCGGTCGAGCTCGTGCAGCCATCGCTCGAGCTTCACGATGGCAGCGCGGTGATCAGTGCGCTGTACACGCTCCTCGATCCATTGCCGCCGGGACGACGACTCGCAGGTCAGATTCGCTGCGAAGACGCGAGCGGTGTCGCGACCGGCGAAGGCGACTTTGCGTTCGTGCCGCTCGATCAAGTTGGCGCTGGAATGTCGGTGTATGGACCGCTCGCGATCTTTTTAGACCGCACGCCGGCTCATGACGCAGCGTGTGAATTGCGCATCATCTCGCGTGGGACAGAAGGCCCACCGATCGAGCAAGTTCACGCGCAGTACTGCCTCACGACGGGCGCGGTGCGCGCCGGAGGTTGTGGCTGAGAGCCAGCCCACACAACCTGCGCGCAAACTGCGAAATCGTGATCGACGTCGCCTGGTAATCCAATGTCAGGCCATGTGTGCAACCAGAATGTTTTGACCTCAAAGCTATTTAGAGCTGGTGAATGAACGTCTCTGTATGCAAACCTCCGCTCCGCCATCGGAGGAGATCAATGAAGAAGTCGAAGATTCTGGTTTGCATCGCAGCTGCCTGTACACCACTCGTCGCTTGCACCGATTCCGCCGACGTCGAGGTCGTCGCGCAAGTCGAAACCCCCGGCTCCCAAACGGGCGTTGGTCTCAACCGCGGTTGTGCCACCAACGATCTGAGTGACACGCGTCAGCTCGAGGTCGAATGGGAAGTCGCGCAGTACATGGCTGCGCGGCCGGACGTCGCGCTCGCCGCGGGCACGACGACGGTCAACGTCTACTATCACGTCATCACGGATAGCGCCGGCAAGGGCGCGCCGACGTCGAGCATGATGAACTCGCAGATCAACGTGCTCAACGCGGCGTACGCGGCAGCGGGCTACGCGTTCAACGTTGTCGGCACCGACACCACCGCGAACGACGCGTGGTACACGGCGACGCCGGGCACCACCGCCGAGAAGGCGATGAAGACGACGCTGCACAAAGGCGGCCCGACCGACCTCAACATTTACTTGAACAACATGGGCGGTGGCCTACTCGGCTGGGCGACGTTCCCGTCGAGCTACAACAGGGATCCGCTGATGGACGGCGTTGTCGTGCTCACGCAGTCGCTTCCCGGCGGCAGCGCGTCGCCGTACAACGAGGGCGACACCGGCACCCACGAAGTCGGTCACTGGTTTGGCCTCTACCACACGTTCCAGGGTGGATGCCGCGACGGAGACTACGTGAGCGATACGCCTGCCGAGAAGAGCGCGGCGTACGGCTGCCCGGTTGGTCGTGACTCGTGCGTCGGCAAGCGTGGCCCGGGTCTCGACCCGATCACGAACTTCATGGACTACACCGACGACCCGTGCATGAACACGTTCAGCGCCGGTCAGTACACGCGCATGCAGGCGCAGTTCGCCACGTACCGCGGCTAATTTATTCCCGCAATCGGCATCTAGCCGAGCGCGGCGCGGTGACTACGTTGAGACCAACGGAGGTCTCGATGTACTTACCGCGCCCGCTCAAGCTTCTGTTGTTCGCGCTGACCGTGTGGCTGCCGCTATACATGGTCGCCTTCGTCGCGCTGATCATGGTTGGCGCACCGCGAAGCGAAGCCGGCTTCCAGACGCTGATGCTTGTCCACGGCGCGACGATGATCGTCGAGGTCGGGTTGATGATCTTCTACATCGTGCACGTGTTCAAAGCGCGCACGGTCGCGAGCGACAAGCGTGCGCTGTGGGGCATCGCGCTCTTCTGCGGCGCACCGATCGCGATGCCCGTCTACTTCTTCGCGCATGTCTGGCCCGAGCCAAAGGAATGGGCGATCGACAACGTCGTTCGCTAATTTTTTTGCGCAGCTCGCGGGGCTCGCGGGTTAACTAGACGTGGCGTTGTCATGACCGACGACCGTCTGACAGCGCTCTATCGCATGTATGGATCGATCATCTATGCACGCTGCGCGCGCCTGCTCGGCGATCGCGCAACCGCGGAGGATGCCGTGCAGGAGACGTTCTTGCGCGTGCAACGGCATCTCGACAAGGCGCCGGATTCCGGCGAAGCGCTGGCGTGGATCTATCGCATCGCGACGAACTACTGCCTCAACGAGATTCGCGACCGCAAGCTGCGGCCGCAAGGCGACGTGCCCGAGACGCTCAGCACGGACCTCGAAAGCGCGCTCGCCGACCGCGATATGGTCGCGCGAATCGTGCGGCGCAGTCCCGAGAAACTGCGCGTGCCGGCGTGGCTGCATTACGTCGACGGGCTCGATCAAGGCGAGGTCGCGCGCGTGCTCGATATCTCGCGTCGCACCGTCGTGACGCGGCTCTCGCAATTTGTCGAGCACGCACGCAAGCACGTGCTCGGAGGTGCGGCATGACCGAGCATTTGTCGGCGTTCACGCTCGATGCGCTGGCGCTGAATGCGCTCGACGAAGCCGCAGCCGCACGCGCGCGCGCACATCTCGCGAGTTGCGCGCAGTGCCGTGCCGATGACGAATCCGCAGCCGCGCTGCGCGAGCATTTCACGGTGCACGTACTGCCGCGCACCGCGCCCGTGCGGCGCCGACGCTCGTGGCGTTGGATCTGGCTCGCGGCGCCGATGCTCGCTGCCGCGGCGATCTTGCTCGTGCTGCGTCGCGAGCCACCGCCGCCCGAGCTCGGCATCAAAGGCGATGCGACGTGGCAGGTGTTCGCGCATCGCGCCGGCAAGACGTTTGAAGTCCATGATGGCGCCGTGCTCGCGGCGGGGGACGAGATCCGGTTTGTCGTCGTGCCCGATCGCGCGCGCTTCGTGCTGATCGTCTCTGTCGATGGCGCCGGGCAAGCCTCGATCTACTATCCGTATAACGGCGCGGCGAGCGCGCCGATCGATGGTCCGCGCGTCGAGCTTGCAGGCAGCATCGTGCTCGATGCCGCACCGGGCCCAGAGCGGTTGTTCGCGCTGTTCTCCGATGAGCCGATCGCGGCGCCCGCCGCACGCGATGCGTTGCGTGCGATCGCGATAGGTGGCGCCGATGCGATCCGACGCACGCGTCAGCTTCCGATTCCCGTGCGCGCGCAAACGACGCTGCTGTTCGAGAAGG
>Ga0070698_100000127_pt1 | contig 66092 bp, 50 predicted proteins | sample KBSK1502metaG_FD_65477 | JGI IMG/M metagenome (GOLD analysis project Ga0070698, IMG submission 65477) | Corn, switchgrass and miscanthus rhizosphere microbial communities from Kellogg Biological Station, Michigan, USA - KBS K1-50-2 metaG | ecosystem: Host-associated > Plants > Roots >... | reverse complement strand
TTTTCGAGTAAATACCCACTTGCTACCGCAAGCGGTTCCGTACCCCAAGTATTGTTCGCGCAAAAAAACTAGTTTTGGGGCAAGCTGCACGGAATGAAACTACTCAGATTCACATTTAAGAAAGAAGCGATCTGGATGATGATCTTTTCAGTTGCGCCGGCAACGATTGCGCTGCTGGCAATCTTGATCATTCTCTTCATTAAAAGATAGCTCGCGAAAACGAGCCCTTGCTGGCGCGCGGGCTTCTGACACCAGGTGCGTCTCAGAACCCGACCGACAGGATAGGTAAGAAAGAATGTTCACCGGAATCATCGAGGAGCTCGGCCGCGTGCGCGAAGTTGAAGAGCGCGGTGACGACGCACGCATCGTGATCGAAGCGCAAACAGTAACCGAAGGTTCGGCCGACGGCGACTCGATCTCAGTCAACGGTGTCTGCCTGACCGCGCTCGATGTAAAGCCGGGCTCATTCGCGGCGGATGTTTCTAAAGAAACTTTGTCGCGTTCGACGCTCGGCAGTCTGGTCGCCGGGTCGCCGGTAAATCTGGAACGCGCCGTGACGCCGGCCACTCGCCTGGGCGGACACATCGTGCAGGGGCACGTCGACGCGCGCGGAAAATTTCTGGGCGCTGAGAGCCACGGCGAATCATGGACGTTCCGCATTGCGTATCCAAGAGAAATCGCGCGTTATCTCGTCTTCAAAGGCTCAGTCGCAGTCGAAGGCATCAGCCTGACGATCGCGAATCTGACTGACGACTATTTTGAGATCGCAGTGATTCCGAAGACCTGGGAAGTTACAAACTTTTCCCAACTGAAGCCTGGGGATGAGGTTAATTTGGAAGTAGATGTGATTGCCAAGTACGTCGAGCGGATCCTGACCACCACAAGTGCCGCATCAACTTTACAAAACCCCCAAAGCGGAGAATAATCCGGTCAGGTCAAGCGAAACGTCACCTTTGACATGGGTTTTGTCCCTTTCTAATCGTCTTGTAATTAGAGATGATGTGCGGCTCCCCCGGAAAGGCACGGCGGTCCCTCATGAAAGATAATCAACGGGCAGGCTCTCACTATTTGTTTTTGGCTGTGGCACTGGTTGCCGCCTGCATGCTGTGCGCCATCGCCTGGCCGGTGTTCGATCTAGCTTCCGCGCAAAACTCCAACGCAAAGTTCAACGGCAAAATCGCCTTCGTCTCTAACCGCAACGGCCCGCCGGGAGAAATCTATGTGATGAATCCGGACGGGACTAACCAGCAGAACATTACAAACTCGCCGGCCAGTGAAACGCGGCCCGCCTTTTCCCATGACGGCAAGAAAATCGCGTTCGTGAAAGACTTTAACGCGATCTATTTGATGAACCCCGACGGCAGCGGTAAGACGCTGGTTTTCGATGGCGCGGTTTCAGGCTTTACCTCGATTACGAGTTTCCCGGATTGGTCGCCCGACGACGCGAAGATCGTTTTCAATGCAATACCCAAGGGCAGTCAGGATGGCGGGGACATTTACGTCGTTAGCGCAGACGGAACCGGACTTACACGCCTAACCACCGATCCCGCCAACGACACTACTCCGGCCTGGTCACCGGACGGCACGAAGATCGCCTTCGCCTCCATCCGCAACCCCGTTCCCAGCGAAGTCAACTACGAAATCTATGTGATGAATGCCGATGGTTCGAACCAGACGCGAATCACCAATAACACCAAGTTCGATCTCAGTCCGGCCTGGTCGCCGGACGGCACGCGCATAGCCTTTACCAGCCGGCGTGACGATGACTTTGAAGTCTATGTGATGAACGCCGACGGCTCGAATCAGACGCGGTTAACCAATAGTCCCGAACAGGATTCAGATGCAAAGTGGTCGCCGGACGGAACGAAGATGATCTTCCTGAGCAGCCGCGGCGGGCGCTTCGGTGAAATCTGGACGATGAATCCGGACGGCACCGGCCCCGTGAACCTCACGAATACTGATAATGTTTTTGAGATGGATCCGAGTTGGCAAACAACCTCTGCGCCGTTCGTCCCATCCTCGCCTACGCCCACTCCGACACCAAGTCCGTCACCTACGCCCAGCCCCGGGGGCATCAGCTGGGAGGCTTTCGTACCTTCACCAAATCAGATCGAGCTAGACGTTCTGTCTTGCGGCGACAAGTCCTTTGCCAAAGTGAGGATCACCTTTAATGATTCAGGCTATCGGGTGGCTGATTGGGGACAGGTCGAAAAGTCCAACAACAATCTTTCGGTAGACATCAAGGCAGAACGGATGGTGGGAGGCTTGTCTGCTCAAGTCATAACTTCATTCGATCGGGTTTACGACCTGGGTACGCTCGCACCCGGTACGTGGAATTTCATCGTGAAGTCGCGCGGTGCGACCCTCAAGAACAAATTCTTTAATGTCGGCGGCGTGGGTGCAAATCCGGCGGACGACGCATCGGTCTTTGTCTCGCAGCACTATGTCGATTTTCTCGGTCGTAACCCGGACGATCAGGGTTTTGGGTTCTGGATCAGGAACCTGACAAGCGGATGCGGCACCGATGCCGCCTGTCTCGAACGCAAACGCATCGATACCAGCGCGGCCTTCTTCCTCTCGATCGAATTTCAGCGCACGGGTTTCTTCGTCTACCGGCTCTACCGCGCGTCGTTCGGCCGCATGCCGCGGCGGGAAGAGTTGATACCCGACGCGCGCACGGCCGCAGTTGGCGTTATCGTCAACATGCCAGGCTGGGAATCGGTGCTGACGGACAACGAACACGCCTTTACCGATGAGTGGGTCAACCGAGCTGACTTTAGATTCGATTTCGACCAGCTAAGTGACGCTCAATTCGTGGATCGTCTGACTGCAAATACCGGAGGGAGCATCGCGCCCGGAACACGTACCGCGCTCATTGACGACCTGGCAGCGGGCAGGCAGACGCGCGCGGGCGTGCTCCGAGCGATCGTGGATGACGGCAGCTTCGCGTCTCAGGAATTTAATTCCGCCTTCGTGTTGATGGAGTATTTCGGCTACCTCCAGCGCAACCCCGATGAAAGGCCCGACACGGACATGAGCGGTTTTAACTTCTGGCTGAAGAAGCTGAACCAGTTCGGTGGCGATTACGTCAAGGCGGACATGGTGAAGGCCTTTATTAACTCAACCGAATACCGCGCACGATTCTGTGGTCCGTAAGTCGGAACCGCCTGCGGTCGGGCGGGCACGATCCTGCGATATCGACAAATGTGGCATTTCAAGAGTGGGCCCGCCCGCTACCGCAGGCGGTCTGACAGGCTCTCGCAAATCTCACCCTATTCGCGGTAACATAGTCCAACCCCGAATTTCAAATTTAAGATCCAGATTTCAAAGATGGCATTCGCTTCCATACCTGACGCCGCCGCCGACATTTGCGAAGGGCGCATGATCATTATCGTGGACGATGAAGACCGCGAGAATGAAGGCGATCTGGTTTGCGCGGCTGAAAAAATCACTCCCGAGATGATCAACTTCATGGCCCGGCACGCGCGTGGCTTGATTTGTTTGCCGCTGACCGAAGAGCGCTGCGACGAATTGAACCTGCCGCCGCAGGTCGCCGACAACACTTCGCATCTGGGAACCGCGTTCACGATTTCGATCGAGGCGCGCCGCGGAGTAACCACCGGCATCTCGGCCGCGGATCGCGCGACCACGATCCAAACTGCCGTCGATCCGCGAACGCGACCGCAGGACCTGGCGCGGCCCGGACACATCTTCCCGCTGCGCGCCAAGAAAGGCGGCGTGCTGGTGCGGCCGGGACAGACGGAAGCCGCCGTCGACATCGCGCGCATCGCCGGACTTTATCCCGCCGGCGTGATTTGCGAGATCATGAATGAAGACGGAACGATGGCGCGGCTGCCGCAACTGCGCGATTTTGCCGTCGTGCATGGTTTGAAGATCATCACCGTCGCCGATCTGGTCCGTTATCGGATTACCAAAGAGGTCCTGGTGCGTCGCGCAGTCGAAACCGATTTACCAACGGTGTACGGCCGATTTCGCGCCATTGCTTTCGAGAACACCATCAACGGTGACGTACACCTGGCGATGGTTCTCGGAGATGTCCGCACGGACGAGCCGGTGATGGTGCGCGTGCACAGCGAAAACGTAACCTGCGACATGTTCGGATCGACTATTGACGATACCGGCTATCAGCTCAGGCGGGCTCTGGAAAAAATATCAGAAGCCGGCCAGGGCGTGGTCCTTTACTTACGTCAGAGCGACCACGGCCTCGATCTGATTCACCAGTTGCGCACTTACGCGTTGATGCAGGAACGCGGCGCGAGCAAAGCGGAAGCCAGCGCCGAAACCGGCTATGGTCTCAATCGCGATTACGGAGTGGGCGCACAAATCCTGCACGAACTGGGACTGCGACGAATCAAACTACTTACTAATCACCCCCCCAAGGTTACTGCCCTCGAAGGTTTCGAGTTAGAGGTCGTAGGCAACGTGCCGCTGGGTTCTCCGGCATCTGAAGGAGCGGCACAGACTTTAGCCGGCGACCTCAACGAACTGATCAAAGAGTGAAGGAATCTCCGATCAAGTAGATGCGACCGCTGGTAAACAGGACCGGGTTGCGGGTTGCCTGGCTCCAGAGGAGCCAAATATCTACAGCTCCCCAGACAATTTTGATTCCCGCGCTCTATAGGAGCGCAACGTATGAACATTTCGCCCCTCTGGAGCGTGAGTACAATGCTGGCGGGCTGGTGCTATGAATATTTCGCCTCTACCAGGCGAGGAGCCGCCAGGAAAGTTAGTTGACAACTTTATGAGTTTCCTGAAGTCTGTGACTTAACTGAGCCTTGAATTTCCCCCGCTTTCAGTTTACAAACAAGTAGATGTTCGATTTTCAGATTTCAGTTGTGAGTACGTCGCACCGGCAGCGAACTCAAGTCTGACTAGATAACATCTGACTTTGCTTTCGGGCTCTCCCTCAAACATTTGGAAGTTATGAGAGTCGCCCGCGCGGTCTGAAGTCTGAATCGTCAGTGCTTCGGATCGGGGGTTTTCGGTCAATGCCTGTGGATAACCAAAACGATAACCCGGCGGAGCCACCCAGCGGCCAGCAGCAGCCCACTCCCGTTTCGAGCAAACCTCGCAGCGGCTTAAGACGCTTCACGCGTCGTCATGCGGTGATCTCGGCGATCGTTATCGCGGCCGGCGTGTTTGCGCTCGTGCTAATCGGTTTACTCGCCTACCGGCTCGGCTTCGTCGATCGTTACGTGGCCGGACAAATCAAAGACACTCTGGCGAAGTACGGCATTCGCGCGGAGATCAAAGAGTTCCACACTTCGATTTCGCCACAGACGGTCGAGCTGGTTGGCGTCGATCTCTATGACGCGAAGACCGGCGAGCAGCTCGGCAAGATTGGCAAGATGGTGGCGACGGTCCGCATCGAGGATCTCTATGCGCTGAACCTGCAACGCAACATCAATCTGAAGGACTTACGAATCGAAGGTCTGGAACTGTGGGTCAAGTTTGACGAGCAGGGGCGTTCGAACTTCCGTAACATCCACGTTCCGCCGCCTGAGCCGAATAAGCGCATCCTGTTCGCATATTCGACTGCTCACATCGAAATCAAGAATTCGCACATTCACTATGGCGACGCGCAGCACAGCCTTGCAGGCGAAGCGCTCAACCTGCGCTTAACTATCCAACCGGACGATCCGAATCAGCCGGCAGCTAGTTGGATGAATACCGTAGCCTTCAGCTCAACCGGCTCGACTTTTACTTACGACAACCGCCCCGTAAACAACATCGACATCTCAGCCAGTGGGCGCGTTAACCAAACTCGCGTTGAGATTCAGGACTTAACGCTGCATTCGCCGATCGCGGAAGCAAAGCTGCAAGGCGTGATGGATGACTGGCGCGCCTTGAAATATCACTTCAACGTAACTTCGACAGTCGATCTGACGCAGGCATCCGACATTCTGCAAACGGGCACGACGATGCGCGGCGCGGGCAACTTCGCCGGCACGATCACAGGCGATGGCAATCATTATCAAGTCGATGGGAGTTTCAAGTCCGACGCGCTGGCAGCCGACGGCGTGCGTTTGCAGGGGCTGAATTTGACGGCAAAAGGATCGGGGCAGGGCACGTCTTACGACATCAACGGCCGCGCCGTGGCCGAGCTTTTGACCGCAGGCGATTTTCAACTCAATGCAGTTCAGATCACTGGTGGCGTGATGGGTACTGGATCGAACTTTCGCTGGGTCGGTGAGTTGCGCGCCGCGGCCGAGAAAAGTTTCGGCACTACGATCACCGGATTGATTCTGCGCGATGCGCGGGCTGAGTTTCGCGACGGCGTGCTGACGGCCTCGGCGCCGCAACTCTCAGGCGGAAGCCTAACTTCGTCTTCGGCAAAAGTCCGCGATGGCATCTCGGCCACCGACTTGCGCGTGAAAGTTGCCAACGGAACGACGACCGCGACGATTGCCAGCGTCAAGGCCGGTAAGATCGAAGCGGCAAACGCAAACATCAACGGCGTAACCGCGAAGGCGATCGAAGTTAACGGCCGGGGGAACGTAACCAATGTCACCGTCAAAGAAGTGCAGGTGGGCGAGGCCAGCGCTTTTGGCGCGCAAACCGGGAGCATCAATATCGCGGGTGTGCGTCTGACGGTTCGCGACGGCCGCGCTACCGGTTCAACCAATGACATCAACGCCGGCAACGTCACTCTGAAAGATGGCCGCGTTGAGAGCGTTAAGCTCGCGCGTCCCGTCTTCACGGTGGAGCCTTCGGGCCGCTATCGGGCCAGTGCCGATCTGAGTTTGGGCGGCGGCGTCCTCGGCCAAATGAAACTGGGACCAGCCCACGCGGCAGTCGTCGCGACCAGCGATCAGATTCAACTGAACAATTTCGTGGTCGAAGCCCTGGATGGTCGAGCCAACGGTAACGCCACCATCTCACTAAAGAAAAATGGCGGCTCGCACGTCAATGCCGGTTTTGAAAATTTCGATCTCAGCGGGCTGATTACCATCTTGTCGGGACGCGCGGTGCCGATTGCGAGCAAGGCTACCGGCACAGCCGAGTTGGTTTTCGCGGGAACCGATCTCGGCACGGCGACCGGAAACGTCAAAGCGCACCTGACCGGTCAAACTCCGGCTGGAACGGATCTCGCTCCGCTCTCCGGTGATCTGGCAGTCACGGCCGACCACGGTCAATTTCAAATTCAGCGGGCCGATCTGCAAACGGCCGCCACCAGGCTGACGGCCTCAGGCCAGTTCTCGATCGCACAACCGACATCGAATCTGCGAATTGATTTGACGTCTGCGGATGCCGCCGAACTTCAGCGTCTGCTGATTTCGTCAGGTGCGATTCCCGAGATGGAAGAGCAATTCAGAACCTACGGCATCGACCTCGGCGGCAAGCTGGTCTTCAACGGTACCCTGAACGGCGCGCTGAAAGATCCAATCGTCAGCGGCCACGCCGAGCTTGGTTCCCTGATCGTTAATGAACGCGACCTGGGCTCGTTGACCGCGAATATTTCTTCGAACGCCACCGAGACGCGCGTGACTGACGGCCGGCTGGCACAAGCCAACGGCGGCGGCGCGCAATTCTCTTTGATCGTGCCGCGGACCGGCAAGGACAATATTTCGATCGACGCCACGCTGGATCGAATGAATGGCGGAAATTTGATCGCCGCCCTGCCGATCAAGGACTGGCGCAAGCAACTCGCCGACACCGAAGCAGACGTCTCCGGTGGATTGAAGATCAACGGCGCGCCCAATCAGATGAGCGGTGTCGCGGATCTGCGTTTTGGGCCGGGTCGCCTGGGTGGCGAACCACTGCAAAATATGACTGCCCACGCGACCTTCAGCGGATCGACGGTGGACGTGGACAAGGTCGACGTGAACTTCAACGCCGGACATCTGTTTGGCAGCGGCAAGTTCGACACGCAGACAAAAGTTTTTGAGTTGACCGCCAGCGGTGATCGAGTGCAATTGGATCGACTGGAAGCGTTCGCCAACCGGCCAAACCTGCCAAAGCTCACCGGCACCGCCTCGATCAAGGAGTTGAAGGCGACCGGCGTGGGCTGGGATACTTCTACTTATCAAATTAGTTTTGACGCCGCTAGTACGGACGCGGCTATCGATGGCCGCGCGGCTGGTGCGGTGACCCTGATCGGGCGCACTGAAAACAAACAACTCAACGTGACCTTCACGACTACGGGACTGCTGGGCTCGCAACCCCAGTTAGTCACCGCGCGCATTGATCTTGCAAATGAAAAGCTTCCGGCTGTCGTTGAATCGACGATCAGCGGAGCTGACCTGAGCCAGATTCTGAAAATCCTCTTGCCGCAAACCGACGTAACAGTAACAGGGCGCGCCAGCGGGACACTCAAACTAAGCGGCAACCTGATGAGCGAGAACGCTGCGGGTGAAGATGAGCTTTCGTTCAGGGGTCTGACAGGCAGCGCAACCTTCACGGAACTGTCAGTTAGAGTCGAGGACGTCGCACTGTCGGCGGCCGGCCCTTTGGTGATCGACTTTTCGCCGAATGAAGTGAATTTTCATGAGACGCGGTTCACGGGTTCGAACACAAACGTGACGCTCGTTGGATCCGTGGCTACGGCCAGCGGTGGCCGCAACACTCTGGCCGTGAATGGCCAGATCAATCTGCGCATTCTCAGCGGCATCTCACCTGATATTTTTTCTTCCGGGATTGCCGTGTTGGCGATCAATGTCGGTGGCACATACGAGAATCAACGCGTCACCGGCCGCGCCTCCGTCAACGGTGGGTCGATTTCCGTTTTGCTCGGCGACCAGCGCCTGCAACTGGCAAACCTGGACGGCGTGATTCTTTTCAATTCCAGCCAGGCGCAAATTGAGAAGCTTACCGGAACGCTTGGTGGTGGAAAGATCGAGGCGACCGGCGGCGCGCAGCTCGCGGGCTTTTCCTTCACCCAATTTCTCTTCAACATTCATGGCAAGAATGTAACGGTCAATTATCCCCAGGACTTTCGCTCGACCGTCGACGCTGACCTGGAACTGCGCGGCAACAAGCAAGCCCAGTTTGTCCGCGGCAACGTCCAGGTCCATCGCACGGAGTACACAAAGGACATCCTGCTCAGTGAACTAATTAATCAACGCCCGCAGACTTCGATCGAAGAAGGCGGCGAGTTTGTGTTTGCCCAGACCGCCGTGTTCGACAAGCTCCGCGTCGAAGGCCGCAATGCGCTGGTGATGCACAATAACCTGGGCGATGTAGTTGCTTCGGTGTCGCTGCAACTTAACGGTCCGGTCAAGGACCCAACCATCGAGGGCCGCATTACCGCAACTCGCGGAACGTTGAATTTCAGGAACAACCCGTACGAGATCACGCGCGGGTTGATTTACTTTCCCGCGCGTCTGGGGGCCGATCCGATTCTGAATATTGAAGGTCAATCGGTGATTCGTGGCTATCGAGTAACGGCGCTGTTGGAAGGTCCGCTTTCGCATCCGACGACGACCGTCAATTCGGAGCCGTCATTGCCGCAAGCCGATGTCGTGTCGTTGATTCTGACCGGCACCTTGAGTTCAACCGACACCAGCACGTCGGTGTTGGCGCAATCGGGACTGGGCACGGCCGCCAGCCTGCTGACCGACGCTTTGGTTAATGCGCCGATCTCCAGGGCCACGAACAGACTGTTCGGCCTTAGCCGGCTGGAAATTAGTCCCGTAATCGGAAGCACAGGTACCGCGCCCACGGCTCGGCTGACCGCCGCGCAGCGAATCACTAAAGACTTAACCGTGACGTATTCAACGAACATTGCTTCAGATCCGAACATGGTGCTGGCGGTCGAGTATCGCGTGTCGAACCGGATTTCGTTTGTCGCCCTGTACGAACAGGGTTCGACCAGAAATCTCAACACGCGAAACAAGAATTTCAGTTTTGAGATCAGAATGAGAAAACGATTTTGAGAATGAGCCGTCAAAGGAAGCTATCGTACCTGGGCCGCGTCAGCAGATTTGAGAGTCCGCGCAGCGGACGGCAGAACGAATGGCTCAAGATTTGCGAAATCGATTTTCTGTCGCCCGTTTCACGGGCTTATTGAGGTTATGGGCTTTTGCACCCAGCAGCGAATTGCTGGGCTATTTTCGATTAGTCCGCTAAGCGGATTCTGGTTGCAAATCAAGGTGAGTCTCCGTCTTTCACAAATCATCGGCGCTATTACGCTCGTCGTCTGCGCGACGACGCTCACAGTCTTCGCGCAGGTCGGCGACTATGAAGGACGGCCTGTCGCTACTGTCGAAGTCGTCTTCGAAGGATCGCCGCCTGACCCCGCCGATCAGGCTGAGTTGCAGACATTGTTGAAGGTCATCGCGGGCACAGAGTACGCCGCGGTCAAAGCTCGCCAGTCGCTCCACGATCTTTTCGACTCGGGTCTGGTAGCCGGTACGCGAATTGAAATTACCGAGCTTCAGCCCGGCAGTGGACGAAACAGTCCGATTCGGGTTCGCTTTGTCGTCAAGCGGCAAATCGTGATCGCGGGCGTAAGCTTAAAAATCGGACCCACGAGCGGAACTCCGATCGCTACCGATGAAATCCGCGCCCGCCTCAATCTGCTCGAGCCGGGCCGCCGCTTATCGATCCAGGCAATCGAACGCAACGCCGACGAGATTCAGGCGTACCTGCGTGATCGCGGTTACTACAGCGCCATCGTCGAACATACCGAGGAACCCGATCCTTCGGACGCCAGCGGCACGCGGCGCCGGGTTATCTACAGCATCACCCCGGGCCCGCAGGCTCAGGTGGGTCCGTTCGAGATCGAAATTCCCGGATTTGATCTCAACACCGTCAGACCATCGCTCAAGCTACAGCCGGGAGCTCCGTTCACCCACGATCGGCTCGGTGAAGATCTCAACACCATCAAACAAGCGCTCATCGCCAAAGGATGGTTGGCGCCGCAGTTGGAAGATCCGGTCGTTCAGTTCGACTCCACCAAGAATGAAATCACCATCAAGCTGAAGGGAAAGCTGGGCCCGAAGGTTGAAGTCACGTTCAAAAATACTCCTCCGGAAGATAATCGTTACAAGTTGAGCGACAAAAAGCAGAAGGAACTGCTGCCTATTAAGCGGGAAGGAAATATCGATTACTCGGTGCTCGCGGAGGGGGCGCGCCGCGTCCGCAATAAGCTTCAGGAGGAGGGCTATTTCTTTTCCGAAGTTACGCCACTTTGTACCGTCACGCCGCCCACTCCCGGCACGGTCGAAAACGGCACTGAAGAGACCTGTAAGAATCTTAGCCCCGCCGACTTAAACGATCACACCGTTAAGATCGTCTACGACGTGCAACTCAACCGCCAGTTGAAACTGACCGACATCCGCATCACCGGCACCAACAAGATCACGTTCGCCGACGTGCAGCCTGATTTGAAATCGCAGAAGGCCAGCGCGGCTGGTTTCATTCCTTTTCTGGGCGGCTATGGGCGCGGGTTTACCAGCAATGCGCTGCTTCAGGAGGACGAGCGGACGGTCAGGGCCTACATGCGAAATCTCGGCTACCGGCATGCGGAAGTGCACGTGCTTCAGGGAATTTCGCCCGCCGGGGACAGTTTGATTATTACATTTCAGGTCGAGGAGAAAGCGCTCACGCGCATAGCCGAAATTGAGATACGCGGTGAGAAAGTTTTCCCCGAAGACCGCCTGCGCAAGGAAATCAACACGATCAAAGACGGGCCATACTCGCCGGCACAGGTGCGCGCCGACAACGATCAACTGCTAAATCTGTATGCGCGCGAAGGCTATATCGAAGCTGAAGTGCAACCCTCAATCGACGATCTGCCAAAGAAGGGCGAGGACGAGCAAGTGCGCCTCGTCTTTACCGTGACCAAAGAAGGCGCCAAGGCGATCGTAAACGAAATCGTTATCAACGGGGTAACCGGCACCGCCGCAGTGCAACGAGCGAAACGCGAAGCGATCATTCGCGCGATCCCGATGTCGGAAGGCGACGTGCTGCGCGCTGATCGCATCACCGAAGCCGAACGCGCCCTCTACGTCACTGATGCATTTCGGCAGGTATTAATAAGCCAGCAACCCGCCGGCGAGGCTCCCGGAGGCGCTAAGAAATACGACGTAGTTATCGACGTGGAAGAAAAGCGGCCGCGAGTGGTCGAGTACGGCGGCGGTTATTCAACCGACACGGGAGTGCTCGGGTTGTTGGAGCTGACCAACGTCAACTTCCAAAACAAACTGCGCCAGGCGGCCATCCGCATCCGCGCCAGCCAGCGTCAGGAATTGATCCGGGTTGAATTTCTCGACCCGCGTTTTTTCCATTACGGCAAAAAACAATTTTCACCGCTGGCACTTTCCGCCCAGTACCTGCGCGATTCAACGATTACGCGCTTCTTCCGCTCCACGATTGACCGGGGCACGTTTGGCGTCGTGCAGCGCCTCGACGAAAAAGGAAATCCGCTCGATGTTTTGGGGAATAGGACCGGCCAGCCGACGATCGACCGGCTCACCTTCAGCATTGAGACGCAGAGAGTTCTCAGTCAGAGACTGCACAGCATCGTCTTCCTTCGTTATAACTACGAAGACGTGCGTTTGCGCAATATTGAGAGCCTCGTGATTCAACCGATCCTGCAACCTGATCAGGTAGTTCGTCTCTCGGGCATGGGCGCTTCGTTCGTCGTTGACACGCGCGAGCGTTGCGAACGGCGGCTGCCCGGCAGTATCACTGGAGAGGAAGAAACGATTCGCTCAGGAGAAGTTTGCCGCTACAACCAAACTGACGCGACGCGCGGGCAGTTTTTGTCGGCGGATTTTCGCACGACGGCGCGCGCGCTGGGCGGCAACACGTCTTTGATGCGGTTCGAGTCGACGTATCACACCTACTACAAGGTCCAGAGGGCGCGCAACACTGTGTTCGCCGGCAACCTCACCGTGGGACTGGCCCGTCTGTTCAATCCCCGCGACCTCAATGGCAACGGCCGGGTCGACGATTTTGATCTGCTGTTGCCGATCAGCGAACGTTTCTTCTCAGGCGGTTCCACCACCCTGCGCGGGTTCGCTTATGAAGAAGCAGGTCCGCGCCAGGTGATCGTCCCCCAGGGACAATTCCGCGACGCGAAGGGAAACATAATCGGACTGAATCCTTTCACGGTCCCGATCGGCGGCAATGCATTGGTGGTGACAAACCTGGAGGCTCGCGTGCCCGTCACCCGGGACTTGCAGGTCGTTCCTTTTTACGACGGCGGCAACGTCTTCCGCAGCATCGGCGATGTGCTTCACCCCAAGCCGATCACGCCGACGGGAAATTTCGTTAACGATGTAAACGCGCAGAATCTGCGGGTCCGTTGGAGTCATACGCTGGGACTTGGGATTCGCGTCAAGACGCCCCTGGGCGGCGCGCTGGCGATTGACTATGGTTATCTGATGAACCCTTCGCGGTTTTTGATTCCGCAGAACTTGAAGACAACGCCATCGACGGCGATCTACTCGCTACACCAGGGACAGATTCAGTTTCGTTTCACGCAAACATTCTAGAGTAGTGGGCAGTTAGGAAGGCAGTGGGCAGTGGGCAGTGGGCGGTGAGCAGTTAGGAAATCGGCGGGCAGTAATCGGTTAGGAAGAATTAAGATGAGCGACTCGAGGAAAAATAAGATGTCAGAAGCGAGTACACGGCTAGCGAATTCTTTTAGGTTCACGAACGAACGAACCAGAGGAAGCCAACTCAAGACGCTTTTGCTGCTCGCTGCCCACTGCTCACTGCTCACTATTCTGGCTCACTGCTCACTGCTCACTGCGCAGGCCCAGACCGTGACAGACAAAATGGTCGCGAGTGTAAACAATGGTTCGCGCGCGAATCCTGATTTGATTTCTTATTCGGATCTCGTATGGCAACTGGCGCTGGAGCCCGCGCGCCCGCTGGTCGAGCGGCCCACCTCTGAAGATCTCAATCACGCTTTGCGGCTGCTGGAAGATCAGATTCTGATTTTGCAGGAAGCGCGCAAGCTGCCCATTGCGGCGACTGACAGGGCGCGGCAGGATTTCGATATCGCGGTGACGCAGAAACAAAAGGAATTGGTGCAGGCCTTCGGTTCGGCGACGCTGTTGCAGGAACGCCTGGCCCGGGTCGGCCTGACCAGCGAACAGTTGGACGCGATCCTGCGCGATCGGGTGACGGTAGAAAAATACCTCGACTTTCGTTTTCGCGCTTTCGTTCTGGTTAACCCCAGGGAAATCACGGATCGCTACAATCAGAAGTATGCGCGGCTGCGCAACAGCGGTCGCATTGTTCCCACTCTCGAAGAAGAGCGGGTGCGGATCGAGCAGGAACTTACCGAAGAAAAGATCGCTGCCGAGATTGATGCCTTTATCGACAGCCTGCGCGACCAACCTGGAACTGAAATTGTGATCATCAGTCCGGTGTGAATGGAGTATCAGAAGCCCGAATCGTGAGGGAGGGCCCTAACGGAACAGGCCCTCCCTCACGGTCGGGCTTCTGGCACAATAGCTCAAATGGTTCAACCCCGAACGATGATTCGACCCCGCGTCGGCCTGGCGCTTTCCGGCGGCGCGGCGCGAGGCATAGCCCACATCGGCGTTCTGCGCGCACTGGAAGAAAACGCGATTCCGATTGACGCCATCGCCGGCGCCTCGGCCGGCGCTCTGGTAGGTGGCATGTACGCGGCCGGGCTTTCAGTCGCGCAGCTCGCGGCGATGGCGCGACAATTTCGCTGGCGTCATATGGGGCGGCCGTCCTGCTCGCGTCTCGGCCTGCACTCAAACGCGCGCATGGAAAAATTTCTGCGCGCCCAACTCCCGGTCACGCGTTTTGAAGACCTGCGGATTCCGTTTGCTGCGCTGGCTACCGACTTGCAAAGCGGCACGGCGGTCGTGTTGCGCGATAGGGGTGATCTGACGTTTGCGATCCGTGCCAGCAATTGCCTGCCTGCTTTCTATGTTCCGGTGCGTGACCCCGAAGGAAGACTGCTGGTCGATGGCGGATTGGTAGCGAACCTTCCGATTAGTTACACGCGCGACCTCGGCGCGGACATAGTCATCGCAGTCGACGTCGGGGCCGATGGCGCGAAGTTCATGGATCGGCCGCACACCGCTCTGGGCGTCCTCACTCTGGTCTTCGTAGCGGTTGAGCGGATCGTCTCGCAGCAGCAAGCCCCCGACGCCGATCTCATCATCACTCCCAAAGTGGGACATATTCGCTGGGATCAAACCCGGCGAGCTGAAGAGCTTATGAAAATCGGTTACGAGGTTGGTCTGGAATCGATCGAGAGCATCAAGCGTCTGATCGAGCAACATCCGCTTAACCGCAGCCACGTCGCGTCCTTCGCTTAATCCAAGCCCCGTTTAGAAGGCGGACTTGTCCGCCTAACCTCCAGGAAGCCGGACAAGTCCGGCGTCTAAACACATCAAGGGAATTCAGTTAACTCGGGAAGCTCAAGAACTCAGGCCCTATTCGTCATTTATCCAAGACAACGGATTGAACAGATCGATTGCTCGGCGGGCTGTTGACGGCCAATGAAAATCTCTGACAGATTGAGATTTGGGTTTTCCTTTGCGCCTTTGCGCCTTTGCGTGAAACTGTTTCGCGCCAAATCACAAAGGCGCAAACTCCGCTTGGCAATTTCCATCCTTCTCTTAGCAGTACTTCTACTCAGCGTCTTCTTCATTCACTCGTATCGTTCCTACGCAAAGATTGTCGACGCCCGCCTGGCGCACGGTTACCTGGTCAGCCGCGCCGGTATTTATGCGGCCCCGCGCATGCTGCGGCCGGGACAAAAACTTTCGCCGGCAGGATTGGCAACGGTGTTGCGCCGAGCGGGTTATGTCGAAAGCGACGACGCCAGCGAGATTTGGAACGGCAGTTTTTCTGTCGCTGAAGCGGCCGTCGAAATCCGCCCCAACAACACAGACGGTTATCCTTCAGTTGTTCGTGTCACTCTTGATCCCGCCGGCCGCATCCTTGAACTGACTGGAGATGAGATTAGACTGGACTCGTTTACCCTGGCGCCGGAATCTCTGACCAACGATGCGCTCATGAAAAGCGGTTCGCGGCGTCAACTTGCTTACAAAGACATCCCGCCCGTTTTGATCCACGCTATCACTTCGATCGAGGACCGGCGTTTTTTTGACCATCACGGCCTCGATATTTTCGGAGTCGGCCGCGCGCTGCTGCGCAACGCCGGCGACGAACGCATGGGCCAGGGCGGCTCAACCATCACTCAGCAACTCATCAAAAATACTTACCTGACACCCGAGCGCACCCTGCGGCGAAAGTACGCCGAGGCGATGTTGGCGTTCACCCTCGAGCGCAGGCTTTCGAAGGAAGATATCTTTGCGCTCTATTGCAACGAGATTTATCTGGGTCAACGCGGTGTGTTGGCGGTGCGTGGGGTCGATGAAGCCGCGCGCATTTTCTTTGGCAAGGAACTGAAGGACCTTTCGCTGCCGGAAGCCGCCACCATTGCTGGAATGATCCAGAGCCCGGCGCGCTATTCGCCCGTGCGACACAGTGACGCGGCCCGCACGCGACGCAACACCGTGATCGGCACAATGGTGCGCGACGGGTTTATCACTTTGGCAGAGGCCACGAGCGCGGCGAAAGAGCCGCTGACGATCGCCGACTTTGATCCGGCTCGGGAATCAGTTGCGCCTTACTTCATTGATTATGTGAACCGTCTGGCAGAAGCCCGCGCCTCAGCCAGGGCGCTTTCTGATACGGAACCGCTTGCGGTAGCAAGTGGGTCGGAAGACGCAGGCAGGATGCCCGCGGACCGCCGGCAAGATGCCGGCGCTCCCATCATCACCACACTCGATCTGGATTTACAGCGCCTCGCTTCACAAGCAATCCAGCGCCAGCTCGATCATCTCGACGAGATTTACAAACCGCGCGGGCTCACGCCGCAGGTGGCGATGGTTGCGCTCGACCCGCGCAGCGGCAGCATCCTGGCGATGGTGGGCGGCCGGGACTATGGCGTATCACAACTCAACCGCGCCACCGACGCACAGCGCCAACCCGGTTCCGTCTTCAAGCCTTTTGTTTATGCGGCGGCGCTCGAGCGCGGCATGTCTCCGCTGCAGATGTTCAAGGACGCGCCGCAGGAATTCACTTACGATCAAAAATCAAAATACCGTCCCACGAACTATGGCGGTGGGTTTTCGATGCGCGACGTAACGATGCGCACGGGCCTGATCAAATCGCTCAACGTGGTCACGGTCGACGTGGCAATGCAAACCGGTCTGGCGCGAGTGGCAAACACGGCCCAGCGATTTGGTTTGCCGCGGCCCGCTCCTTATCCGGCCCTGGCTTTGGGAACGACGGAAGTCACGCCTTTGCAGATTGCCGCGGCCTACGCCACATTCGCCAACGGCGGCCGCAGCATTCATCCAAGAGTTGTTTCGGAAACAGATCAAGAGATGCAAGGCGAGCAAATAATTCGACCAGCATCGGCCTATGTGATCACAGACATGCTGGAAGGTGTGATCGATCATGGCACGGCCCGCGCCGCACGCGGCGCGGTCAAGAACACGGCTATAGCAGGTAAGACCGGCACTTCGCGCGATGGCTGGTTCGTGGGCTACACGCCGAATCTGGTGTGCGCGGTTTGGATTGGCTTTGACGACAATCAACAGTTGGGACTGACGGGCGCGGAAGCTGCGCTGCCGGTCTTCACCGATTTCATGAAGAACGTCGTGGATTTGCGACCCGAGCTGGGCGGCAAGTCATTCGACCAGCCCGACGGAATTTCGATCGTCGAAATCGATCCCGAAACCGAAGAGCTGGCCACCAGTCATTGTCCACAACACGAACGCGTGGCCATCGCTTCGGCCCAAGCGCCAGTTTCGGAATGCTTCCGGCACAATATCTATTTCGCGCTGCCTGATGACGAGCCCAAGCAGGAAGCCCCGGTGATTACCAGATTCGAGACGCCTCGCCCAAACAGGTCGCGACAGAAATATTCAGCGGGAGAGTCTGCTCTGCTGCGGGATACGCGCGTTGAGATGGATAAGCGCGGGAGAAGTGTGCTGGTTAATGAGATGAGGGTGGAACGATAGCGCGCGCGGCTTTGCCCATGATACGAGGAACGGGTTTCGCTCCGTTAGGAGCGAGATGTTTATAGCACCCGCCGCCCCAACGACCCTCAGCTCCTTTAGGAGCGAAATGTTTACGATGAACGACTCCACATTTCGCTCCTAAAGGAGCTTAGGACTTTCTATTTGTTCGGGTGCTATAAACATTCGGCCCCTACGGGGCCATCAGCAGCGATATTTCCGTTGATGCGGCGGTCAGGCCGCGTGCTTAGCAGCAGAACTAATTTGCGCTAGCAATGTGAGCGAGGCCCAAAAGGGCTTTTGACATATCAAATGCCTGGCAACGATAGAATGATGAGAATTGCAGGTTCTTATCCTTGACCAAGTGGGCTAAGCTTCTTTCCGTTAAGAATAAGTCGTAATAAGGCAACGCAGCGACTGCATGGTGAAAATCATGGGCGTCGTTTGCTTTGTATTTACGTTTAGCATCCCAACGAACCGCCGCATGTAGGCCTGAATTCACACGAAACGACGGTAATTCATTTGTTGTCTTGTTGGAACAAAATGCTTGGTAGATCAGATCGGTTAGTTCACTCCCTGCTTTCTTCGGACCATCGTCACCAAAGGATTCTTCGTTTGATTCGGTCAGATGCCTCATTAGGTCCTCAAGAAGTGGCTTGAATATATCGAGCGTTCCACGTAATTCAGCGAGAAACAAATCAGTGAATGACGAATGGTCTTGTAGATGAGCAAACTTCCCATGATTCAGCTTTTCTGAGTAGTCATGTAAACGAGGCATTAATGTCGCGTTGGTGCCAAGTACATCGAGCATATCTGTTAGACTAAGGCTCCACATTTGATCGACAAATGCCTTTTGCAGCGCAGTGTCAATATCCGGTGGGAGGGTGTCTATCGTAGGAGATGTGAACCCCAACATGTAAGCGACTTTTGTCCACACCAGTTCATCCAAGGAGTGTAGTGCTTCTCGATGGTGAGTTCGTTGTCGAACAAAATGAAAGAGCTCGAGGCGGACGCGCTCTTCGGGGTCCAAGATAGCAATGCCTTGACATAACTTATCTACAATCTCTACAGTTACCCTCAGCGTCTGCGGATCGGTCTGTCGGAATATTTCAGCGAACGTCGCAGCGCTAATCGGACAAACAATCAAACGCCTCGAAACGAGATCTTCCAATGTCCGCAACAATTCTCTGTCGCGCTCGCTAACTGATCTTCCGATTTTGGCATTACATAAAAGCACCCAAAAGTTCGTGTCCAAATAGACCTTTTTGGTCGATTTGATATGCCTCGCAAGGTCGAGTCCCTTCCGACGCACATAGGAGTCTAGTGTTTCATAAGGATTCTCACGGTGATACTTCAGAGTATTGACGATTTTCATTTACGTTTGATCCGCCTGAGAATGATACGGTGGGATCTGGAACTCCAAACTCCCTTCACTCCTTCTCTAAAATCACTTGCGCAACCGCGTGCTCAGTCGTATGCGCAATCGAAATGTGCGCCGAGGTTGCCCCTGTCTGTTCATAGAGCTCGCGCGCTCGCCCGTGAAATGAAACCAAAGGCGCGCCGGATTCCTTTGCCGACACTTCCACGTCCTGCCAACTGATGCCGCCGCTCCAACCGGTTTGCAGGGCCTTCAGCGCGGCTTCTTTTGCCGCGAAGCGCGCGGCATAATGTTGAGCGGCTACCGCGCCGCGCGATTCACAGTACGCGCGCTCGGCCGCTGTGAACACACGTTCAGCAAATCGCGGCGTGCGTTCGATGGTTTCGCGCACGCGCCTGACTTCGATAATGTCTATGCCGATTGAGATGATCACGGAAGATGATGAACTAGCTGCCGCGCTCCAGGCTTCTGGTTTCTACTGGCGCGAACACGACGGCGTGCGCGCGCTCATTTGCGCGCCACTCGAGCATGACGGCTTCACAAACGCTTTTTCCACCCGGCTGGGCGGCGTCAGTCCCATGCCGCAGGACACGCTTAACCTGGCCGGCTTTAACGAAGACGACGCTGAAAACATCTACGAAAACCGCCGCCGCTTTCTCAAACTCTTAGCCGGCACATGGACGCTCGCCGGCTGCTGGCAAGTGCACGGCGCGGTCGTGCGCGTGGTTCATAACCAGCAGGAAGCGCAAACGAAACCGGGCACAGTCGGCGACGATGAATACTGTGACGCTCTGGTCAGCAGAACCCCGAACGTGCTGCTGGCCATTAAGACCGCCGACTGCGTGCCCGTGCTGATTGGCGATGCAAAGACGCGCGCGTTTGCCGCGGTGCATGCCGGTTGGCGCGGAACTTCATCATCGATCCTGATGAGCGCAATCGCGCAACTGCAAAAAGAATATGGCACAGACGCGCGCGATCTACGCGCAGCCATCGGGCCGGCGGCAAATGCCTGCTGTTACGAAGTCGGCAGCGACGTGCTGGAAAAATTCAAAGAGCTGTTTCCGCGATCGGATCATCTCTTCACTCCAACGCGACCTGGTCATGCGCGCATCGATCTGCAAACAGCCAATCGGGATCAATTAATCGCTGCCGGTGTCAGCCCGGAAAAAATTCACGTCGCGTCCCTCTGCACCATGGACCGGAACGATCTGTTCTTTTCCTATCGTCGCGAGAAAAGCATTCACGGCCGGGTCGGGCGATTGATGTCGGTAATCGGAACGTCCGGATCTCAACCGCACGCGCACCTCACTCTGCATCATGAACCCGGCGGCCAGCCCTCGCGCGAGGTTCCACCATAACCGAAATCCGGAGGCGGCGGCGGATTGTATGCGACGCTCCCAGCCCAACCTCGGACAACAAGTGTCCCGGCCAACATATCGTGGAGGGCCTGTTGTTTTTCGGTAAAGGCCGCCATGATGAACCCGATCGCACAAATCAAGCTCGACAGAAGCTTGCCGAAATGACGACCTGTCGCCTGGCCGAAACTGATGCGATTGCCGTTCATATCGGTAACTCTTATGCCGACAGCCTTCTTGCCTAGAGTCCCTGCCAGGAAGAGCTTTCCAGCAGACTTGAATAAAGCCAGACGACCACGATAGACACCAGGTTCATGCCCGTATTAGCCACTTGAAGCAAAGCCATGGTCGCATCATCATTACCACCTTCGCTGGTGGCTGAAGCGACTGCTACCAGGACAAGACTCAGGGGGACAAAAACCAGGAAAATGATCATCGTGTCGATCAAGTATGCGGCGAAGCGGAGCCAGAAACCTGCGTACTCCGGCGTTTGAAAATCCTGGAACACGATTGGTGGCTCCTGATTTGGTCTTCACCTAACGGCGAACTAGTCTGGTGCTGTATCAGCAGGCTGGTTTCTCAGTTTCAGTTTTAAAACGCTGAGCCTCTGAACTTAGCGTCGTCCGCCAAAGACCCAGCCGTTGGCTCGCTGCACGCGATCGTTCGGTCCGACGACGCCGATGCCTAAATCTATGTCCTGGTTCCTGGGTGGAAAGCAAACTTCATCATTGCAACTCTGATAACGCAAGTGCGCCTTGAGCCCAACTTCGCCGCCTTTGTAGTTAGCGGGCACGGTGACGTTGAAGCGCAGGATCGCGCGGCCTTCATAAACCGCCAGCGGTTCGTTGTTGACGGCTTTGAGCTTGCGCACGATCGCCCGCGGATAGATCACCGGGCCGACCGTCACGCCACGCGGAACGTCTATCTTCAGCGCCGTCGGAATCGCGTATTTGCCGAGCGGCCGGTTGGCGTTGACGTGATAACCCTTCGGGATGTCGATCACAATCGCCGCCTGCACAGAGCGCCCGCGCTGCGCTTTGTCGCTGGCATAATAACCGTTGACGCCGATGTTTGGCTGCGGCTCAGGGGCTGCCTGAAAGGTTGCCGGGAAACTGATAACGACTCCCAACAGCGCGACGATTAGAGTTCGATGCATTAGTCTTGTTTTCATTTTCGGTTTCGATGAGACTCGTTCGTATTTGATTGCCTGGGATTTTACCTTGCTTGTGGTGAAATCGAAAGATTAGTGGCACAGACTTCAGTCTGTGGTTCTTTAGTCCAACGAAATCACAGACTGAAGTCTGTGCCACCCTACTGGCCCTCCCTCACGGTCGGGCTTCTGACACGGGCGCGCTGCGCGCCGCCAATTGCCCGCATGCCGCCAGGATGTCGCGCCCGCGCGGTTTTCTGACAAATGCATGCATGCCCTTCGATTCTAAAATTTCGCGAAACAACTCCACGCGTTCCGGTGGCGAAGGTTGGTAAGGCAAAGGCTCGGCCGGATTATGCGGAATCAAATTTACTTTCGCGCGCAGTTCGTAACGATTCAAAAGATTCGCTAACTGCCGGGCCTGCTCATCCGCATCGTTGACCCCGGCGAGCATCACGTATTCAAAGGTGAACCGCTCAGTTACCTTCAAAGATTTTTCGAACTCTTTGCACGCGCTGAGCAGTTCGCGCAGCGGCCACTTCTTATTGATCGGCATTAGTTCGTTACGCAATTCGTCGGTGGGCGCCGCCAGCGAAACTGCCAGGTGCGGGCGATCGGGAATCGTCGCCAGCTCGCGAATACGCGGCACCACACCCGCGGTCGATACCGTCACGCGATTGGGAACGATGTGCAGGCCTCCGGGCTCTTTCATCACGCGAATTGCTTTCAGCAACTCTTCAAAATTCAGGAAGGGTTCGCCGGCGCCCATGCCGACCAGGTTTGTGCCGCGCGGCGGTTTCATTGAAACGCCATACGCGTCGTTCAAAGCAAAGATGATCTGTTCGACAATCTCAGCAGCCGTCAGGCTGCGCAACAGACCGAGTTGAGCAGTCAAACAAAACGTGCACTGCAAAGGACAACCGGACTGCGAAGAAAAGCAGATCGTGTCGCGTCGCTCTTCGGGAATGAAAACCGTTTCTACCGGCAGGTTGTCGCGCGTCTTGAACAAGTAGCGCCGCGTACCATCGGTCGAGAGATAGCGCGATTCAAGCGACAGGGTCGAGACGACCGCGTGCTGGCTGAGTTTTGCGCGCAGCTCTTTGGGCAGATCGGTCATCTCGTCGAATGACTCCACGCGGCGCTGCTGCATTCCGCCGAAGATTTGCCGCGCGCGATAAGCGGGTTCACCGAGCGACTCGACGAACGAAGTCAGTTCTGCCTGCGATAAACCTGCGAGATGGATTGCTGGCATTGATTGCATGATTCTAACATGCGGGGCGCCAATGATGGGGTCAGTACCGGTGTCGCGTGCCCCCCTGCTCAGTACGGGTCAAGGACTTTGTCGAATAGAAGGGACTTTGATCATCCTGTCAAAATCTCTATGCCTAAGAAAACATCTGTGCTCTACTGTGGAAGATTCCCAACCTTCATCCCAAAAGGAGACCTCCAAATGAACAAACTACGGGCTACGGCTAACGCAGCAGTGATTATGCTGTTTGTCCTAGCGTCTGCTTCTTTCGTTCGAGCCCAGGAAACTCGCACCTGGGTTTCGGGTAACGGCAACGATCTCAACCCGTGCACCCGCGCTCTTCCGTGCAAGACGCTGGTTAATGCCTTATCAAGGACAGTAGTTGGCGGCGAGATTGACGTGCTTGATCCGGTAAGCACCAACGGCCCGATCTTTATCAACAAGTCCGTCACCATTGACGGCACAGGAAGTTTCGGCTCGATCCTGGCCAGCGGAACTACCGCCCTCAACATAAACATTCCGGTCAGCACGAGTGACCCGTTGCGGGTGGTTCGCATCCGCGGCTTCTCGATCAACGGCGCAACGTCATGTGGGCCGGCTTGCGGAACGGGCGGCATTATCGGTGTCAATGTTTACGGAGCGGGCGCGAACGCGGTTTATGTTGAGGACTCGGTCATTGACAATTTCTCGAATGGAATTAACGTGGTGAGCACTTCACCTACGGCTAGTGATCTCCACCTGAGAAATGTGACTATCAGAAATTGCACCAACGCCGGCGTCATCATCCGGCCCTCAATGAATGTAGTCGTACTCGCATTTGACAACGTCAACATCACCAGGAGCCCAGTTGCGCTCAATGTGCAGAACGGTGGTCGCGGCGCAATTACCCGCAGCTACTTTGGAAACAGCGGCGGATTTGGCATCATGGCTGCCTCCGTCTCGATTCTTACCGATTTGAGCGTCAGTGAGACTACCTTTACCGGGTTAGGCACGGGTATTTGGGTCTCGACCAACGCGCACGTGCGAATTGCCAGATGCGTAATTACCGGAAACACTTATTCGTTGGCGTATGAAACTGGCGGACTTGTGGATACGGGCCTGAACAATTCGATTATGGGCAATGCCCTCAACAGGGCCCCAAATGGCAGTCCCTTTACCCAGCAATGAGTGAGGCTGGTTGCGCGGTTGGAGTCGTGCGTGACTAACTGCGATTTTGCTCTGTTCGAGTTTTTCTTTTCGTCTCGGGTTGTGCGCTGCAAGTTCCTAGCGCACCACTCTTAACATTGCCGCCTGCACCAGCGCCTGTCCGCTGACACGATCGTGGGCGCGCACCTCGACGGCATAATCTCCCGGATCCAGGTTGCGCGAGTTGATCAGTCGCGCCAGGGTCAGACGATCTCCGTTGCTGCTCGTGCCGCGCCAATCTTCGATTTGCTTGGCGACTTCCTTGCCGTCTTTAAGCAGGACGTATTCAACATCAACTGAAGGCCGCAACGTTGTTTGATCTATTCCGGCGTTGTAGATCTGCATATAGACGCCAACCGGAGCCCCGCGATGATATTCAGCGGTTAGATTTGGAATCACTTTCTTATCGCCAATCACGAACTGCCGCAAGCCCGGGACGTCAGAGACCTGTTCGAGCAATGATGCCAGGATCAGTGAGGATGAAGTTAGATTGACGCCGAACTTTGGCACTTCGAAGCCGACATGCTGGAGCGATGCTGCTCCCGATTCCCGATCGCGCACCAGGAGGTCGACGCGGTATCGACCGGGCGCGAGCGTGACGGCTTTCTGATAAGCCGACTTGCGTCCTTTAGCTTCAACCAGTTCAGTTGTCGTGGCCGTCGTCGTCACCGAATCTTCAAAGAACCCTACGCGACGACCGGCCACGCTGGTGATGCGTCCGGAAATATTCAGGCGCGCCGACTGGATGCCGCCGACATCACGGAATACCAGCTCGCGGTTATCGGTCTGGACGGTGAAAGCAACGATCACGCGATCGTCGGACTGTTTGAAGTAACTGATCTGAACGGCCGAGTTAAGCACGTCGGTGTCGACCACGGGTCCACTGGTACCGACGCTACCACCAACGCGATCGAAATCCACCGGAGGCGGTTCGTTCAGAAAGGTGACTCGTTCCATCCATTCAAACTCCCCGTCTTTCGCTTGCGATGAGAACGGGTTTCCAAACCCATTCGCAGCCGCCACGCGATCGGCCGGGCTGACGCCGTCAAGAGTCGCGCCGGCGCCGGGCACATGCAGCAGTGCTTCCTTCTCGAAAGGGTTGCGGGCGATACGATACTCACCGGTGCTGGTGGGATCGACAAACTCGACGGCCACATCGGAATGTCCCGGCAGGTGGCGATACCACCAGCGTTCGAAAGGATAGGTCGAGGTTGAACCACCACCTTCCGAAGACTCGCGATTGTAAGTACCTCCGGAAGGATGGGATTCCACTTCATCGGGCTTGCCCCACTTCAGATAGATCCGCCCGCGATCGGTTTTCACGCCGGCGATGCCCGAACTGAAGTGTTCGTTCGCGTATGCCACGCGCTCGTAATATGCTTCGCGATACTCATTCTCTTCGGTGTCGGGATCAGGATCGCGCCGGCGCCAGAACTCAGCGATAAACTGCTCGCGTTCTTCGTTAGTCAGCAGCGCGTTCCAGGCTTTCAGCTCTTCGGGCCGGATGATCGGCTCGACGTCCTGAATCCATTCCTTGAAAGCCTTATCCGGCTCTTGCTTGATTTTGCGTGGCTTGTTTTGCGGATCGACGCCGGAAGATTTTGGTTGCGCGAAAGCCGCGGGAACCAGTGCCAGGAGAACAACGAGAATCGAGATTCGAATCGAGAGCTGGATGCGCATGGCGATGCAACTCCTTTTGAGAAGGTGAGCGCGCGAGTTGACTAGCCGGGAGACTACAAACCGGATAAAACGAAACCGGCTCTCGGGAGATTGGAGAGCCGGTTGGAAAACTATGATTACGGAACGACGGTGAACTTGGCTGACTGCACCAGCGCCTGGCCGCTGACGCGATCCTTAACGCGAACTTCGAGCGAGTAATCGCCGGGCGTCAATCCACGCGAGTCGAGCAGCCGCGCCAGCGTCAGACGCTGTCCGGAGTCGCTATTGCCACGCCAGTCCTCCATCTGTTTGCCAATCTCTTTGCCGTCCTTCATCAGGGCGTATTCCACATCGACCGACGGACGCAGAGTAGTTTGATCTACTCCCGCATTATAAATCTGCATGTAAACGCCAATCGGCGAACCGCGATGGTACGAGCCGGAGACGTTGGGAATAACCTTCACGTTACCGATCGTGAACATGCCCACGGCAGGTTGATCGCCCAGGCCTTCAAGTTTCACCGCCAGGATCAAAGTTGAGGTAGAAAGTTTAGCCGGATCATACTTGGGCACTTCAAAGCCCATGTGCCGCACGCCGGTCGCGCCTGAGGCGATGTCCCGCACGATGACGTCTACGCGATAACGGCCGGGGGCCAGAGCCACAGCTTTCTGATAAGCGGATTTGCGCTCCTTCGCTTCGGTCAGTTCCTGCGGCGTAGCGCGGGTGATCACCGGATCTTCGAAGATACCTGCGCGACGGCCCGAAACGTGTGTGATCTTTCCGAAGATGTTCATCTGCGCCTGCTGCAACCCGCCGCTGTCCTGGAACACCAGGTTCTGGTTATCAGTCTGAATCGTAAAGGCGGTGATCACGCGTTCGTCAGATTGCCGGAAGAAGTCGACGCGCACGTCAAAGTTCAACGGATTGTCTTCGATGATCGGCGTGTTGACGGCTGAAGCCAGATCGTTGAATTTGATTGCGGGCGGGCGGCTCAAGTCTGCAAGTATCTGCAGGCGATTGAACGGACTGTCCGATTCGCGCTGGTAGTTGGGATTGCCGATACCGCCTACGTTGGCGATGCGGTCGCCTTTGTCAGAGAGCCCCATCTCCTCGGCGAGGGTCAGGCCGGCTCCAGGAACGTGGAGCAAAGCATCTTTCTCGTCCGGGTTGCGCGCAATGCGGTATTCACCGCTGCCCGTCGGATCGACAAACTCAATCTCGATCCCCGAACCGACGCCGGGAAGATAGCGATAGAACCATTTCTCGAAAGGATAAGTCGAGGTTGAACCGCCGCCCTCGTAGGACTCGCGATTGTAGGTGCCGCCAGAAGGATGCGATTCGACCTCGTCGGGTTTACCCCAGGTTATATAGATGCGGCCACGATCGGTTTTCCAACCGGGAATGCCTGAAGCGTAATGCTCGTTGGCATAGGCGACGCGCTCGTAGTACTCCTCGCGAAACTCGTTTTCATCAGTGTCCGGATCAGGATCGCGGCGGCGCCAGAACTCTTCGATGAATTTTTCGCGCTCGTCGTCGGTTTCGAGTTTCTTGAAAGCCTTCCGTTCGTCATCGGTAATAATGTACGCGACGTCCTTGTCCAGCCAGTCTTTGTAAGCCTTCTTGAGTTCCGGCTTTACGTTGCGAGGCTTTTCTGACGGGTCCTGGCCGGAATCGTTCTTCTTCTTCTGTGCCAGGCCCGAGGGCACGGCAAAAATCAGGGCTAGTAGAGCGATGGCCAGGCGGCCGTTGCGGCGATGTAACATAACGAATTACTCCTAATGACTGCTTCCGGAAGTTTTCAGTGCGCGCTAGTCTGGGTTGAATAGTTACGCGGACCCGAATTGAGTATGAATTCTAAGTTTGGCTCGAACCAGAGTCAAGATGGCAGTAGAGTCGCGCACGTTGCCCTTACGCTCAAAAATGAATCCATCATGAGATCCACAAACGGAGGGACAAAAGGGGCCGCTGCAAATCATTCTACTCTATTGGTAAACAGGACAGACTGACTCGTGCTTGACACTCATCTTTTTGTCCCCTAGGATGATGATTAGCATTGGGACTGGGGATTCCCGGTCGGCAAGAGGCTCTGGTGAAAACTGGGGCCTTTTGTTTTGTTAAGGAAATATCTTGAGACCCCGAACCCACCCAGGCCCTCGATAGAAACGATCCTTTATTACATTGTAAGCTGGCAGCGACCTTTCCGGATTGATCACATAACGAGCTATCGGATAGGCGGCTAAATCGGCAAGTTGCGTTCCCACAACATTCATGACTTTCGGCTTGAATCGCAAATGAAACTTTATTCTCTTAAATCTCTCTGGGGAAATATAGTCGGTCCCATAAGTTACAGTATTAAGAAAGCTCAATCGTAGTTCATCATCCTCTTTCTTCCCCCTCGCCTCTGCGATCAAATAGACTTCCTTTTGCCCCTCACTTTCCAGTAGGGCTAGCAACCGTTCAAGCGCAAAGGTCAGCGCTAGATCGTAGGGATTCGCGGCGTACCTGCCATACTTCACCTTGTGAGTCTGTTTTCGAATCACTGTGGCAATGAGATCGTAGCCTGGCATTGACATGATCTCATTGATACGCTCATAAAACGGCTGGCGTGCAGATGGGTCGGTAAGAAATCCAAAGTCCCCTTGCGCCTTCCGTATATCCCGCGAATGGATGATCACGCACTCATGCCTGAAATAATCGAACTTCAAGCGATTGACCATCGGCACAAAGATTTCCCTATAGGCCTCCTCATCGCACACCATCATCACCAAGGCAAAGACAGGAAAGTCTTTGTCCTCCTTCTCAAGCGAATGGTCGCCAGTCTCATCGAGATAAACGATTCTCGGCATGTTCCAAGACTCAATTCGCCAGTCTCAAATCTCAGGTTGCGCTGCGTTCCCGTCCGCAAACCCAGGCAACGATGATCGAAATTACGTAGAGCACGAACATCGGGGCCGCAAACAGCAACATGTTCGGCACATCGTTAGTCGGCGACAGCACGGCGGCAACGATCAGAATGATGATCACTGCCATCCGCCAGACCTTCAGCATCCATCCGGCAGTAATCAGCCCGATCCGCGCCAGCACATAAGTGATCGCCGGCATCTGGGCGACCAGTCCCATTCCCAGCATCAATAGAATTATGAAATCGAAATAGTCGTCGGCCTTCAGCAGCAGACGAAAGTCCTCCCCCAGTCCCAAAAGGTACTTCGCCGCCGGCGGAAAGATCAGGTAATAGGCCGTGGCCGCGCCCAGCACAAAGAAGACCGTGGACAGAGTGATGAAAGGCGTTACGTACTTGCGCTCGTGCGGATAAAGCCCTGGCGCGACGAAGGCCCAGATCTGCCAGAGCAGAAACGGGACCGCCAACCCAATCGCGGCGTATAGCGAAACCTTTACATAGAGAGCGAACGGTTCGAGCGCCGTATTCACCACCAACATACTATTGACGTCGGGCAGCGTGTCGTATCGACGGGTGAGATCATCCAGTAGCCTCACATCTTTGGGGACGACTTCATTGCCAACCGACAACGGCTCGTCGGTGTACAGTCCGAGGTTGCCCTGACTGTCCTTGTCGACTCGGGCCATGACTGACGCGCCGGCGGGAATCGCCGCCGGTCCTAAGTTGGTCGCATCAGGAAAGACGAATCGAATCTTTTCATTGGGAGTCAGAGAGCTGAGCGTAACGATCGAGACCTGACCGTTGAGTCCAGCGATGGTAACCCTGCGCTTTTGCTGTGCTTCCGCCAGTGCCTGCTGTACGGGCCGCGCCAGAAAGTTGTAGATGGGTCGGTGAACGAACCAGCAGGCCAACGCCGCGATGAATACAAAAACAATCGATCGGATCAAGCGCTTGCGCAGCTCGTCCAGATGTTCCAGAAACGACATCTGCCCGCCGAGTTCATCCTCGCCGGATTCGTTTTCTTCAGCTGATTTTTTTGGGAAGCGGGGCATTAGGTAGCACAGACTTTAGTCTGTGATTCGTAGATCAAAGCCAATCATGTTTGCTGGGCGGCTCAGCCGGCTCGCTTTCCGGCAGAGCTTTCGTTGCGCGCGGTTGCACCAGCGACGGGTCAACCGCCGTCACGGACGGAGTGATCACTGAAGCGGCCGGCTCGGATGGATTGGAATCGAGGGCGGCTGCCTCGCGCGCCGCGCGCAGCCGTTCGTTCGCTTTGTCGAGAATTGAATTCCCAAATGGCGCCTCACTTTCCTTATCCACGTCTTCCAAATTCACCTCGCGCTCCCAGGTGCGTTTGAAATCTTCAGAAGCACGCCGGAATTCGTGCAGGCTCTTGCCCAACTGGCGGCTGAGCTGCGGCAGACGACGGGGGCCAAAGAAAATCAGGGCCGCGGCTAGAATCAGCAGCAGCTCTGAATTTCCCAACGAATCCAGAATCAACAAAAACACTCTCGTACCTTTCGACGACTTTGATGCGGCGGCGCCGGAAACAGATTGTAGCGCGGGAGCCGAGCGTTGGTACAGAACAGCGCGCGCGAGTGAGCGAGTTTAGAGTACAAGCTTTAGCTTGCGTCTTGCGATCGGCAATCTAAAGATTGAACTCGGAACCCTCCCTTCCTGAGTGGCGCAAGTTAGCAACTTGCGCTACAAAAGATAGCCATGCGAATTGTTTCCCTTCTGCCTTCGACGACTGAGATTGTTTGTGCCCTCGGTTTGGAAGACGAGTTGGTCGGCATTACTCACGAATGCGACTATCCGGCGTCGATCGTGGATAAACCCCGCCTGACTGCCAGCCGCATCTCGCAGGAAACGATGTCGAGCAAGGAGATCGATCACGCCGTGAGATTACAGTTGGATGGCCATGGCTCGATATACGACCTTGACGAAGTGAGACTGCGCGAATTGAATCCCGACTTGATCCTTACTCAGGAACTCTGTGATGTCTGCGCGGTCAGTTACAAAACGGTCCAACGCGCGGCGCGTATGTTCGAAGCAGGCGTGCGCGTAGTTTCGCTCGAACCAAACACTATCGGCGACATCTTTGAAAACATTCAAATGGTCGGTGAGCTTACCGGACGACAGAGCGAAGCCGGGAAACTGGTGGACGATCTGACTCGCCGGCTTAATCGAGTAAAGGAACGAACCGCCACCATCGATCATCGGCCGCGGACCTTGATGCTCGAATGGCTGGAACCTGCATTCGCGCCGGGGCATTGGGTACCGGAACAAGTTGCCGCTGCCGGCGGCGATCAGGGATTTGGCCGCGCCGGCCTGCCCAGCACCACCACCACCGCGGCAGAGATTGGCGCCTACGCGCCGGAAGTGATCGTGCTGATACCGTGCGGCTATTACAAAGAAGACATCCTGCGCCAGTTGCCAAACGCAAACCTGCCCGCCGGTTGGGAAGACTTGCCGGCCGTTAGAAATGGTGAAGTCTGGGCCACGGACGCGACTTCTTATTTCAGCCGCCCCGGTCCCCGCGTCGTTGACGGTGTCGAGATCCTCGCGCGCATCCTGCATCCTGAAGTATTTGGCGCTCCCACGCCTGATCAAGCTGTGCGCGTGCCCGCCTAGAGCCAACGAGCACGTTTCATTTGCTCCGTTCTTCTTAGGCCCAAGTTGAAATCAAACACTCAATCAATCCGCGAAGCGGATGATAGATAGTAGCCCAGGGTGAAGCGCAAAGCGCGGAACCCTGGGATCGGCGCAAGAAAACTTCAACGAGCCCGCTTTAGCGGGCGAAAGATTCTGTCGCCCGCTAAAGCGGGCTCTGTATAGTTAACGACTCCCATCCCAGGGTTTCGTTCGCTACGCTCACTTCACCCTGGGCTATTTTCTTCTGTCCGCTTTGCGGACTCACTGCGAAGTTCCTTTCACAGCGACCCAATCTCAATGCATTTCAATCAAGACACAAGCTGCCCCATTTGACATTCCATGAGTCTACTCATATATTTCAGTGAGCGCACTCATGAATTTCCATGGCTACTAAAAAGAAACTAAAGGCAAAAGCTAAGCCGGTCAACCGTAGCGCCAAGCCCCGTCCGGCGGGACGGCGCGCGCAGAGTAAGCAGGAGATCCGCGAACGCATCGTCAAGGCCGCGTTGAGCCTTTTCCAAACGAAAGGCTTCGACTCGACCACGACGAAGGCAATTGCGCGGAAGGCCAAAATCGCGGAAGGCACCGTCTTTAACTATTTCAAAAGCAAGGACGACATTGCCCTACACTTCTTCGAGCAGGAAGTTGACCAGGCTATGGCGGCCGTGCGCGACAACCCACGCTTGCGAAACGCGCCCCTTGAAGAGAAGCTTTTCACGCTGGTGCACAGCCAACTCGAATTCCTGGCGCCTTACGAACGTTTTATTGGCACGGCTTTGATTCATGCGTTAAAGCCGGCCTCGCCTTTGGGCCCCTTCAGTCACCGCGCCCAGGAACTCCGTCACCGCTACCTTGGCTTTGTGGAGGAGCTGATTGAAGAGTCAATCCCAAAGCACCGGCGCAGCCCGCTCACCTTTCTGGCGCCCGAGGTTTTTTGGATCTACTACATGGGCGCGCTGCTCTACTGGCTCTACGATTCGTCGGCAGGCAAGCAGAACACTCTGGCATTTCTGGATCGCTCATTGAGCATAGGCGTCTCAATGCTCAAACAGGGGAAGCGTTAGATGAGATCTGAGAAGAACACTTCTACCCGGCGCGCGCTCAGTGTGGCTTCGATGGGCGCCGGAGTAGCGGGCAGCTATATCGGCTATTTCCTGCAACGTGCGTTTCTGGGAAAGGCAGGAGGTGCGGCCAAATTAAGCTCGACTCATACTCGTGCGGCGCGACGGATGCGCGACGAGTTGCAAGCCTTGCGCGGGCCGGCGATGAAGATCGGCCAGATGTTGAGCTTACAGACGGGCACGCTTCCCGACGAGACGCTGGCTGAACTCGCGATGCTGCAAATGGAAGCGCCCGGCATGCACCCTTCGCTGGTACGGGTGCAGTTCAAGCGAAGTTTGGGACACGAACCTGAAGAGGTATTCAAAGAGTTCACGCCGAAACCTTTTGCCGCCGCGTCGCTCGGCCAGGTGCATCACGCCGTGACTCGCGATGGAGAACTGGTGGCCGTCAAGATTCAGTATCCCGGCATTCGCCAGGCCATCGAAAACGATTTCAAACTGTTTCGCGCCGTGTCGAAACCGGCGCAGGCTTCCGGCTATATTCCGAAGCTGGCCATTGACGAGATGGAGCAGCAGATTCTCGCCGAAACTGACTATCATCGCGAAGCCGACAACATCGAGTTTTTTCAAAAGCACTTAGCCCCGCTCTCATTCGTCCAGGTGCCGCGCGTTCTGCACGCGGTCTCATCGGACAAGGTCCTGACGATGTCCCTAATGCCGGGCCGGCATCTTGAAGACTTCCTCGCGCGGCGACCTTCGCAGAAATTGCGGAACCAACTCGGCGCGCACCTCTTCGAGCTGTTTTATTTTCAGGTGTTGAAGGTCGAGGCGCTCCACGCCGACCCGCACTGGGGCAACTACCTTTTCAACGACGGCAGCATCGGGCTGGTTGACTTTGGCTGCGTGAAGTACCTCCGGCCGGAATCCGTTGAGTACTTGCGGAGCGCCTTTCTCTATCCTGGTGCTATAGACTCCCCAGACTTTCGCCGACTAATCGAGAGGCATTACGAACAGGCCGGTGAGAAGTTACTACCGGCCGCCCGCCGGGCGCTCATCAGTTTCGCGGATAACTTTTACCGCAAGGTGTATCCGCCGGAACCGGCAAAGCCGCAGTCCTTCGATTTCGGCGACGCCGCATTCCTGCAGGACTACCTGCGGGAATCCAAAAATCTGCTGCGCACTAAAGGCTTGATGACGGAGTTCATCTTCATGGGCCGCGCCGAAATGGGGCTGTACCAAACGCTGCACCGCTTGAGAGCGCGCGTGCACACGAGTCAGATTGTCAGAAAATATCTTTAATCATCCGTGCCCGCACCTCGCCAGCCCCGCCTCTAACGCTCGCCGCTGGAGAGATGTCACCCGTCTAGATAACACTGAAATCACTCTTCAGCGCCGTCAGGCGCGCAATGTTTATGGCCCCGGCTTGCTCATAAATCTCTTAAGCTCCGTTAGGAGCGGTACCTTTCGCTCCTGCCGGAGCTTGTTTGGAAAAAAGGGATTCCGATTGCTATAAACATTGAGCTCCTAACGGAGTCTCAATTACATGAACTCACTGCCTGCCAACTCTCTCGAGCAGTTCGCCAAAACTGCCGAAGCCGTGGCTGCCACGACGAAGAAACTCGCCAAGGCCGCCTTGCTCGGCGAATACTTTCAAAAGCTTGACGACGACGATCTGGCACGCGCCGCGCGTTATTTTGCCGGCCAGCAATTCGCCATGAGCGATGCGCGCACTACCAATGTCGGCGGCAGCATCCTCGGCGCAGCCTTATGCGCGGCAACGAATGTCGCTCCGGAAAGTCTCGGCCCGCGTTACGCGCGTTGGGGCGACGGCGGCGATGTCGCCTTCGAAGTTTTTTGTGAAGCCAGGCCCGACAACACGCCGAGCTTGTCCCTGGCCGAAACCGAAGGCCTGCTGGCGGGCCTCAGCGCGACGCGCGGGAAGAATGCCAAGACGAAGATTTTGACAGCGGCGCTGGCGCGCGCGACGCCGTTGGAAGCAAAGTATCTGGTCAAGCTCCTCTCGGGAGATCTGCGCATTGGTTTGCGCGAAGGTCTGGTCGAAGACGCGATCGCGCGCGCCTTCAAACAACCGCTGGCCGAAGTTTCTCTGGCTAACATGCTGCGGGGCGATATTGGTGAAGCTGCAGTTCGTGCTCGCGCCGGCGCCTTGCAGGACGTCGAGATGCGTTTGTTTCATCCATTGAAATCGATGCTGGCGACGCCGGCTTCCGATCTCGCTGATATCTCCCGCACCATGTCCGGCGAATTCTTTGTCGAAGACAAGTTCGACGGTATCCGCGCGCAGGCACACGTCGCTGCCGGACGAGTCGCGATCTTTTCGCGCACGCTTGATGAAATTTCGAATCGCTTTCCGGAGTTGCACGCGCCGCTCGCCGCACTCTCGACGGATGTGATTCTGGACGGCGAGATCATCACCGCGCGCGGTGCAGCGATTTTGCCTTTCAGCGATCTACAAAAACGCCTGGGCCGGAAAACTGTAAGCGAGGAGTTGCTGGCCAGCACGCCGGCGGTATTCGTCGCCTGGGACGTCTTGTATGCGGCGGGCCGCGTATTGATAAACGAACCACTCACCGCGCGCCGCGCGAGACTTGAAGAAATAGTCAGCAGCAGCATTGGTTACGGAACCGTTCGCAGTAGCGAGCGGGCCAACCTTGGAACGGTGCGACTCTCGCAGGCAAAACGATTCAGCGATTCAGCTTTGCTCGACGATGAATTCACGGCCGCGCGGGCGCGCGGCAACGAAGGATTGATGATCAAGGATCCTGCGTCGTTCTATAAACCAGGCAGGCGCGGTCGCGAATGGCTGAAGCTGAAACGCGCTTTGGCGACGCTCGATGTCGTAGTCACCACCGTCGAACTTGGTCACGGCAAGCGGCGCAACGTGCTTTCCGATTACACCTTCGCCGTGCGGCGTTCGGAAGATGATGGTGAGTTATTGAACATCGGCAAAGCTTATTCCGGTCTGACCGACGCGGAAATCGCTGAGATGACCGAATGGTTTAAGGCTCATACTTTTCAGGAATTCGCGCACGGCCGCGTCCGGGTCGTCGAACCCCGCATAGTCATCGAGGTAACTTTCGACCGGGTTCAGCCATCAAACCGGCACAAAGGCGGCTATGCTTTGCGGTTTCCGCGCATCGTACGTCTGCGGCCGGACAAGACGGTTGAAGAGATTGATACTCTGGACTCGGTACGAAAGCTGGCGGAGGGATAGCCGCAAAGAAAGTTGATGAGTTTCTTCTGGTTGAAAGACGGGCGGCTCCGCCGCTCGAGCTTGCCTTGGTTTTGCTGAAGTTCGTTAATTCCAATATCATCGTCTTTTAGTTGAGGTTGAATTTAAGCGTCAATGCGGACGAGCCTTCCGCGCTACCAACGAAAAGAAAACCTTCATGAATCTAAATAGAATCATTGTCACCCTTTTGATTTCTGTCGCTCTATTAAGTTTCGCGACAGCTCAGACACGCCGGCGACCTGCGGCAAAACCGCCGGCAACGAAACCGGCGCCGGCTGATAACTCCGCGGCGAAAGCGACTCCTCAGCCTTCGCCGGCTAAACCTGCCGAGATCACCTCAACGACGGTGGCAGTGGTCAACGACGTAACTCTTTCGGCCGGCGACATCGAATCCGACGTCAGTGCCGCGATCCTGCGCGATCCAGATATCTATCTGCGGGCCTATTACGCCGATCCGGAAAAAGAGTTGAAGGAGTCGCGTCAGCGCGCCCTCGATGCGCGCGTCAATTCTCTTTTGATTGCCGCCGAAGCAAAGAAGCGTGGGAAGTCTACGGACGAAATCATCGAAACGGAAATTAACTCGCGAGTCGCTCCACCAACCGACGCTGACATCCAGGCCGCCTACGACGCCAACCGCGATCAGATCGGATCGGCCAGCCTGGAATCGGTGCGCGCCGAGTTGATCAACTACATTCGCAACCAGCGGAGCCAGGAGTTGTATGCGGCCCTCATCAGGCGTTTGAAGATGACCAATGTCGTCAACAAGAACGCCGATGTGAATGGGTCCAATCTGGCGCCCGGGACTGTCCTGGCGGCGGTCAATGGAGAACCGCTGCGCGTCGATACGATCAACGAACGAACGAAGGCCTACGTCTACAAACTGGAAATGCGCATTTATGCGGCGCGCAAGGCTGCGCTGGATCGCCGCATCAACGACCTTCTGATTGTCGCTGAAGCGAACAAGCGCAAGGTCGGTCCGGAAGAAGTTATGCGCACAGAGATCAGCAACAAGTTAACTCATCCGACTGAAGCAGAAATCAGCAAGTTTTACGAGGAGCACAAGGCCAATATCAAAACAGATCTGGCTGTGGCGCGCTACCAGATCATTAGTTATCTGCAGGATCAACAGCAGGAGAAGCTTGAGCTTGCCCTCGCGGAAAAGCTGCGCGCCGGTGCACAATTGCAGGTCTTTCTGAAAGAACCAGACCCGCCTTTCATGAATGTCGGAATTGCCGGTGGCGCAACGCGCGGCGATGCAAACGCGGCCGTCACAGTAATCGAGTTTACGGATTTTCAGTGCTCGTCGTGTGGCGCAATGTATCCGATCGTGGAAGACGCGCTAAAGTCCTACGGCAATCGCGTGCGTTTTGTGATCCGGAACTTTCCTTTGACGCAAGTGCATGCTAATGCCTTTCATGCCGCCCAGGCGGCAGAAGCCGCAAAGGCCCAGGGAAAATTCTGGGAATACATCGATTTCCTGTTCAAGAACCAAACCGCACTCGACACGGATTCGCTCCGGAAGTATGCGACGCAGGTCGGACTGGATCGAAAACGCTTCGATGCCGAGCTTGAGTCAGGCAAATACGATGCGGTGATTCGGCGCGATATGGAAGATGGCGAAGTCTATGGCGTCGAAGTCACGCCGACGTTCTATATCAACGGCGCGATACTCACCGATTACTCTGCGGATGGAATACGCCGCGCGATCGACAAGGCGTTCGCGCGGGTGCAGAACCGCCCGCGGTAGCGGGTGGTTGAACGATGCGGGAACGGTGCGGAACCGCTTGCAGTAGCAAGCGGGTAAGTGCTTAAGAGAAAGAACAACGATTGACTCGCGGCGTCTTCATGAGGGAAAGAACCCGCTTGCTACCGCAAGCGGTTCCGTACCGAGGTCCCATATCGAGAGCCCGATTCCCCATGAAAAGAGAATTCAACGAGGACCATACTCCCCTTGGTTATCTCATTACCTTTCGAACCTATGGAACCTGGCTGCACGGTGACAACAGTGGCTCGGTCGATCGGCATCATAATCGTTTCGGCGCGCCACTGATTCCGCCGAACGAAAAGTGGTTGAGGAGTAACCGTCACCGCCTTAAGCATGAACCTGTAATTCTTAGTAACGAGCAGAGGGCCTTAGTTAAAAAGTCAATTCGCCAAACATGTGAAATTCGTGGTTGGCGAGTGTACAAAACCAATGTCAGGACCAACCATTTACATACTGTGGTCAGCGCCGCGTGTGGTCCGAGTAAGTATGCTTATCAAGGTCGCGCAATCTCTGCGGACTTAGCCGCGTTTTGTTAAGCCGAGTTCTCGCCTTACTTCGCTAAGTACGGCGCCTACCTCTGAAAGACTAAGGCCGAAAAAGTCGACAACAGACGTTGGTTATGCGGCACCTTAGCGGAGACTAGATTTGCGAGGCCCACACGTCATTTACTGGAACCTTGCACGGTATTCTCCGGAGTTGATGAATCCTCCAACTAGGCCATCATAGTCTCCATTGCTATTGATAACGTTCAGCCACGCGTAATAACCGCCATCCGGCTGCCTCTGCAAGAGGCAGAGATAGAGTTGCCGCACATACTCTTCATTGTAGGCTTCCGTGCCCGGGCTGTTGTTGAGCAGCATCGGGTGGCTCTGCTTGAATTCGAGCGACTCGATAACTCCCCTCGTCATCGAGATCCGCCGGCTATTGAGACACTGTGCATCACCGCCGCACACATTGATGAAGCTGATCCAGTTCTCCCAAAGAGCATCGGGAACACGCTGGAGAAAGTCGAAATACTGTTGCCTCACAAAGAACCGCGTGTCGTCTATCGGATTCGAGGACGGCGGAGCCATGAAAAGCGAGTAGAGCAGTAAGTTCGGTGATGTCGAGTAACAAATGTAATCCCAAGTTTCGTAGTCCCAGTAACAAGTCTCAAGCCCGCTGATGTGGTCGAGAGTGGCGTTACTCGTGATGGCATAACTGACATTCGCGGGGCTTGTCGCTGGGTCAGTTGGACTGTAGACGGAGTACTGCTCCAGGTATAGCGCCGCCACGCCAGTGACGTGCGGGGCTGCAGCCGACGTGCCCGTGAACCCGTCGTTCGCGGTGTCGGAAGCGCTCGACGGGACAGGGATGAACTGATCGGGACTCTGGCCGCCCGGCGCCCACACGTCCACGCCCCACCCGAAGTTTGAGTATCCTGCTTTGCTGTCGTCTTTCAACGTCGCGCCAACCGTGATCGCCTCAGCTACGTCCGCCGGGTAGAAGGTGCTGACATCGGTGTTGTTGTTGCCAGCGGCGACTACGCACGTCACTCCCGCGTTGATGGTGTTGCGGACGGCGCTGTCTACGTTCGGCCAGGTGCCGGAATTCGACTTGGGGCCGCCAATGCTAAGGTTAACAACAGCAGGCTTAAAGTTGTTGCCCACCACCCAGTTTAATCCAGCGATGACGTTCGAATCCGGGCATACACCTGCGTCATTGCACACCTTCACTGAGTGCAACTCGACATTTTTGGCGACGCCGTGAAGACGGCCGCCGATGACACCGGCGACGAACGTGCCGTGATTGTTATGGTCAACGCCGTCGCCACCAAACGAGTCGTAGCCGCTGCCCGGAAAGTGGTTCGGGTCGGCAAGGTTAACGCCGGTAGCATGTGTGCCGAAATCCTGATGGGTAACGCGTATGCCCGTGTCCAGGACATAGACGTGCACCCCTGAGCCTACGCGGTTGTAATTGTAAGTATTGTCCAGCGGCAGGTCGCGCTGATCGATCCGGTCCAGCCCCCAGAACACGGGAGGATCGGACGGCGGCAGTGGTTGCGTCCCCTGGATCGTGGTGTAACCATTCTCCGCCACATGGTCGACGCGCGGATCATTGCTAAGTGCCCGCGCGGCAGCCTCCGGCAACTCAATGGCGAAACCCTTGAGCACGCTCTCGTAGACTGACAAGAGTTTCCCGCCGTGGAAGCGCGCCAACGCTTTAGCCGTTGCGTCGACATCTTGACGGTCAATGTTGTCGTTGAAGACGACGATATACTGATTCGGAATCGCCTTCTTGCCTTTTCGGAACTTGACTGTGTGTAACTGCGCCGGAGCTTGACGCCGTGCCGACGACATCGACGGGGGCATGAAAGCGACTAACCACAATGCGATGAGAGATGCTATTACTTTCTTCATGGTAACTTCTCCTGTTTTGGATGCCTTTCCGGTTGGTAAATAAGAAGGCGTCATCTCGAGGCTTTTTAGGCTTCAATCGACCTAAAGGCGCAAACCGCCAGGGTCTGACCTTAGCTTCTTATTAGTGTCAAACGTTGACGAGAAGTTAACAAGAGCGAGACTCTTAATGGGAGTGGGGCCCTTGATAACGCAGAATCTAAACTGTGCGAAAATCTAGTCTTGTTCGCAGAGAGATGTCAAGAGTTTCCTTGCAGAGTTTCCTTGCAGTTTCCTTGCAGGTGATCTGGTGGAAAGTTTGTTGACTCGTCTTCCGGGAAATTGCGGTAAGGAGAACGCAGTCCTAACCCCACTGACAACCGGTGTTACAAAATATATTAAGGCAACCGGAGGCAATGTTACGTACAGTAGCGTCGATCAGATCGCCGGACTTGCGGCAAGATTTGGCTTCCATTTTGCACTTCCGGCAATGTAAGCTTCCAAACGCCGAGTTGCGGAGCGCGCGCGGCTTGAAATTGCTGGATTTTCTTCAACTTCCGGCAAGCAATTGCGTCGAGTCGCGGCAAGGAAATCCTTCAAGTGACAGAGAGAGTAAAGGATTGATCCGCAAAGTTTTTATGACGAAAAGGGCTGCCCGCTTGCTACCGCAAGCGGTTCCGTACCGTGCGGTTCCGTACCAAGCTCTCTGCTTCGTGGTGCTTTGTCTGCTCAATGTCCAGGGCCAGACACCCAGTCCCACTAAACCCCAGCCCCCGGACGACGTCATCCGCATCAACACCGATCTGGTGCAGACGGACGTGATGGTATTCGACAAAAAGGGCCACTTCGTTGACGGCCTCGGGCGTGAGCAGTTTGATTTGAGCGTCGATGGGAAGACACAACCGATCTCTTCTTTTGAGCAGGTCCGATCCGGCAGTTCCAAAGAGATACGATTGGCTGGGAACGACAAGGTTGCCGCACCTCAACCGGAAAAGCCGGCGATTAGTGAAAGTCGCGGCCGCACGATCGTTTTCTTTATCGATGATCTTCATCTTTCCCTGGACAGTCTCGGGCGCACGCGAAGAACCCTGGCTCAGTTTATCGACCACGAGATGTCTGACAATGACCGCGTGGCGATTGCGTCGACCAGTGGCGACATAGGCTTTCTCCAGCAATTCACTGAAGACAAATCAGTCCTGCATGCCGCGGCCGACCGCCTGACTCATCATCCATACAAAGTGCGCGACATGACTGATGTGACTACGCCCATGACGGAATTCATGGCGCTCACCATCGAAAAGAAGGACGATCCGGGAGTTCTCGACTTCTATATCGACGAATGCTTGCGGGCGGCTTATCCGTTGCACTACACGAAAGCTGCGTGCGAGGTACAAGTCAAGAGCCGGGCGCGCTTGATCCTGCTGCAAGCTGCTTCAGTGATCATCAACACCTACGACGCACTGGAAGGCCTGATGCGATATTCCGCTCAACTGCCCGGACGCAAATTGGTTTTCATGATCTCTGACGGCTTTTTGTTGGACACCGGGCCGCGGAATGCTGATCCGCGCGGCAGACTCAATCAAATCACCGATGCGGCCCTGAGAGCGGGCATCGTGATCTACACCATCGATGCGCGGGGCTTGTTTTCCGGCCAGCTCGATGCCACCAACAACATTCCCTTCGATCGCCAGAACCGGATCGAGACCGCCACGATGCGCGAGGCGACATCGATGCAGGACGCACTCAATGCCCTCGCTGGAGACACCGGCGGAAGAGCTTTGCGCAACACGAATTATTTTGACCGCTGGGTCAATAAGATTCTCGATGAGACCTCGCAGTATTATCTGCTCGCCTGGCGCCCCAACAAGGAAGAAGAGACGCATGCCAACTTTAAGAACATCACAGTGCGGGTCATCGATCATCCCGAATACACGGTCCGCCTGCCACGCGGTTTTCTCAAAGTGAATGCGACTCCAGCGGTGCAGCAGGTAGCTGAAGTCCAGGCTCCCGCGCAAACGCACCGCGAACTGCAACGCGCCCTTACCGATCCTTATCCCAAACGCGAAATTCCGACTTCTTTGTCGGTCGTGTTCCTGGATACGCCGGACCATGGGCCGGTCGTGACGGCTTCGGTGCGAGTCGCGAATGATGCTCTGTCTTACGAAATGATCGACGGCAAACCGACCGCCTCCGCGGACGTCGTCGGCGTTGTTTTGAACGATAAGGGAAAACCGACGAACACTTTTCAAACTCGGCTCAAGATCAGTCCGGCAGGTTCAGACGGCGCGGGGCAGAATAACTCGGCCACGATTTACAACGCGCGGGTGCCGCTGACGCCGGGTCTCTATCAGGTGCGGGTAGCGTCTCGTGACAGTCGCACCGGCCAGGTGGGCAGCGCGCAGCAGTGGGTGCAAATTCCCGACCTTGCATTGCATCGTCTGACCTTGAGCAGTTTGCTTCTGGGTCTGCAGAGTGTGGAAATGAAAGAGGCCAGGAGCGGCCCGGCGCAAGCTCCCCAAGTCCAGTTCAACGTCGATCACAAATTCGCGCGCACCTCACGTTTGGGATTCATTGCTTTTGTTTACAACGCTAGCCGCAGTCAGGACGGGAAATCCTTGCCTGACCTTTCAATTCAGGCGCGCGTCCTGCGCATGGGCCAGGTCGTGCTGACGACGCCGATGCGGACGGTAAGAGTTGCGCCGGAAGACCTGGGCCGAATCCTCTGTGGCGGAGAAGTACAACTCGGATCGATCGCATCAGGCCAATACATTTTGGAAGTAACAGTGACTGATCAGATTGCGAAGACCAGCGTTTCACAACAAACGAGGATTACGGTCGAGTAGGCCCGGTACGGAACCCCGACTCGTCGGGTTACCAAGCGGGTAAACTCGCCCAAAAGAAGTTTGCCCGTTAGCTTTGATGTTCGCATCTCAAGGATACAGACGAGTGAGTCAGCAGCCATTCATAATTGCCGAGATCATCCGCGTGCTACCGCAAGCGTTTCTGTTCCTTTGTCTTGCCGGGCTGCCGTTCCCTGTTCGCGCGCAGAACCCGGCAAAGCCGGAACAATCCGACGAAGTCATCCGCGTCAAAACAGAATTGGTGCAAACCGATGTGACGGTCGTGGACAAGCGCGGACGGTTTGTTGATGGTCTTAAGGCAAGTCAATTCGAGTTGCGAGTTGATGCCAGGCCTCAGCCGCTGGCGTTTTTCGAACAGGTCTTTACGGGGAGTTCCGCGGAAGAGAAACAACTCGCAGCTGCGCGGGCTGCCGCTAAGACTCCGGTTAATGCCGCGGACCCGAAAGCAAACGCCAGCCTGAATCGCGGGCGCCTGATCTTCTTCTTTGTGGATGATGTCCATCTTAACGGTGAAAGCCTGACGCGTGCGCGCGCCGTGCTGGCTCACTTTGTGGAAAACAAGATGAGCGTTGGCGATCGCGTGGCAGTTGTGTCAACCAGCGGCCAGATAGGTTTTCTGCAACAGTTAACCGACAACAAGGCCGTTCTGCGCGAAGCGATCGCTCGCCTCACCTACAAGTTCAACCCTGAAACAATCGCAAGTGGGGTCAGGATCAGCGAGGTTGACGCGAATTTGGTTGCCAGTCGCGGCTTCAACGGTCTGTTTGCGTATCTCGTCGAAGCAACGATGAAAGAAATGCAAATGCAGGACCCCCTTGGCGCCATCATGATCGTGAAGAATCGTGTCCGTCAGATCAACAGTCAGTCCAAGCTCGCTGAGATTGAAACTCTCTCTCGACTTCGAGCTTTGATTCGTTCCACGGGACCACTCGCGGGCCGCAAGGTTGTCTTTTTCATTTCCGATGGCTTTGTCATGGATACCAAGAGGTCGAGCGGGCTCGACATCATGCAAAGCGTGGCCAACGAGGCGTCGCGCGTGGGCGCCGTGGTTTATAGTCTCGACACGCGGGCGATTTTCTTCGGGGCGAGCGCGGACGCGTCCAGTAACGAATACCCGGATTTTGGGCCACGTACGGCCGGCAGGAGCCTGGCTGAAAGTAAAACCCCGCAGGAGCCTCTGGAAACTCTGGCCGACGAGACTGGCGGACGATCCTATCTCAATTCCAACAGGCTCGATGATGCCGTGTCTGAGGCTTTAGACGAAAGCTCCGCCTACTATCTTCTCGCGTGGCGACCGGACACAGAGACACAGACGGCTGGAAAATCTCGGATCGATGTGGTCATTAGCGGCCGTCCGGATTTGCGCGTGCGGATGAGAAGACATTTCTTTGAGACCGGAGCCGCACCGGCTGTGCGCCCGGGGAAGTCCGCTGCCTCATCTGAGGACGAACTGCGCGCGGCGCTCGCAAGTCTTTATCCACATCGGGGCGTGGCAGTTTCTCTGGCCGCAGGATATCTGAATACGATAGACAAAGCTCCTCTGTTAAGTATCGCGATGCAGGTTGATACAGAGACGCTGGACTTTGCCCTTTCCGAAGGAAGCCCAGAAGGAAAGCAGGAGGCAGCGATTGACGTGTGGGGGGTGGCGATCGACGATCGCGGCAGCTTCTCCAGCTTCAAACAAAAACTCAAGATTCCCCGAGCGGCTTCACCTTCAAAGGCCCAACGCTTCGTGACGTGGAATCAATCCGTCCCGCTGCCGCCGGGTTTGTATCAGGTGCGGCTGGCCGTGCGCGATAGCCACACCGGACATACTGGCAGCGCGATTGAATGGATTGAGATTCCCCGCCTCATCCCTGATCGGATCAGCATGAGTAGTGTTTTTCTCACCGAACAAGTGGTTGAATCAGGAGACACTTCGACTGTGCCGGAACAAAGCCGCGCGGCCGTTGACCATCGCTTCGCCCGCACTTCTGCCCTGCGATTTCAAACTTACGTTTATAACGCGCCGCCGAACGCCGGCGGCGTCTGGATCTCTGCGCAAGTCTTTCGTGGTGGACAACAGGTCCTTGCCGTTGCTCCGGCCAGGATTCCGCCTTCAAAAGATCAATGGCGGATTCCTTATTCGTCACGGATAACGCTGAAAGAACTGTCGCCCGGCTCTTATACGCTCGAAGTAACTGCAATCGATAAGGCCAGTGGGATCAGTTCTTCCCAGAGGATTAATTTTTCGGTAGAGTAACAACCAAAGCCGTACGGAACCACTTGCAGTCGCAAGCGGGTAATCGTTTCGCTTAATGAGACTTTCAACGCAACCCACCCGACTACCGCGAGCGGTTCTGTACCAGTTTTAGGTTACAATCCACCACGTATTAGTAACTTCGAAAAGGGAGAATTGAAATGAGTTTATCCGTGCGCGCGTTATCGATCTGTCTGACTTTTCTAATCGTTGTGCCTGCGGCGCTCGCCAAAAAGCCTGCCGCGCCGCCAGCTCCAAGTGTCGCGGGAGTCTACGAGAATTTTACTGTAGGTAAGGCGTCCGGCGACCTCGAGGGCATGAGGGTGGTGCTGGTGTCTGCCGGCGACGGTCACTATGCGATCGTCCAAATCGCCCAGGGCGGTGCAGAGGATCCCAAACCAGAATTCGTGCCGGTTGCTGTTAAGGGAATGAGTGTGAGTTTTTCCGTGGGTGACCAGAAGTTTACCGGCACCGTGACCGCTACGGGGTTAAGACTCAAGAATTCGGCGGGAGGCACTCAAACACTGAAGCGAAAGCCGTGCTCGACCTACTTTAAATAATCGAAGATTGGTACGGAACCGCTTGCGGTAGCAAGCGGGGCTGTTCCTCATTCCACATGTACCCGCCGGCCACCGCAAGCGGTGGCGACTTGATTCTCATCGGCGAAAAAGATTAAAGCCCGTCACTGCTCTAAAGCACCTCGACACTCAACAGCAAAAGGCTGCTCGGCGTGTAGTAAACGCGATACCGCTGCCCCTCTTGCAAAGCGTCATGGCCTTCGCGCGAAACCTTGATGGCAGGCCCGCCTTCGCACTCGTAGTAGTAGTCTCTCATGTTGAGCGCAGAGTCGACCGCCGCAGCGGCGAGGGCCCCGACTAAACCGCTGCCGCCCCCACTTTGGCGTAAGACCGACTTCTTTTTGAGCACACCCTCGAAGCTTTCCACCGGGTTGTCAGCCTTCTTTGACTTGCTGACGATCTGATAGATGCCCCAAATTGCGAGTCCAACTCCCATGAGCGGATAGAGGGAGCCCGATTCGCTGGACAGAGTCATGATCGCGACCCCCAGGCCAAGCAGCACCAAAAAGACGCCCCCCACGATGCCTCCGACGCGTGAGCGCGCATCTTTGCTCTGTACTTTGGATTGCTGCGCAGAGATGCGCCCGGCGCGGTTCTCCAACACATCATCCCAGGTGAAACCATTGGCCGCGCATAGCTGTTGTTGGTAATTCCCGGCGGTCGAGTTGATGACGCCTTTCTCTGGTGCGCTCATATGTATCTCTCCTCTTGAGATTTGCCTCTCTGTTTGGGTTGTTCGGATCTGGACTGTTCGGCGCCAACCAATTGCCGCGAAGCCCGCGCTACGGAACTGAGTTAATTAATCTGGACCGCAAGGGGTTCCGAACTTATTGCATTGCTTTCTTGTGCGTCAGGATGTTGCAAGCCTCGGCTGCGCTATTCGGATCGAGCGCTGTCCGGCCTTCGTCGATGTGTTGGATGATTCCGTCCTTATCGATCACGAAGGTGGCGCGATTGCCGAATCCCTGCTCTTCGTTAAAGACTCCGTAGTCCTTCACTACAGTTCGTTTGAAATCGCTTAACAGCGGAAAGGTTACGCCGATCTGTTTGGCGAACTCTTTGTTGGCGGGAACACTGTCGACGCTGAGTCCGAAAACCTGTGTGTCGGTGGATTCGAATTTGGCGATATCAGCCTGATACGCCTTCAATTCGGTCGTTCAACCACCGGTGAAGGCCAAAACGTAGATGGCCAGCACCACGTTCTTTTGACCCTTGAAGTCGCTGAGCTTGTATGTCTTGCCGTCGGTGGCGCGCAAGCTGAAATCGGGAGCCGGCTGGCCGACTTTAAGGCTCGTGTGCGGCGCAGCCGGCGCGGGCTTCGCCGGAGTTGGACTCGGCGACGGAGTTTGCGCGGCGGCCATGACCGTAGCCGCCATCAGCAGAAAAACTAAGCCGAGGAATTTGTTAATCATTGGATCGTCTCCTCATGTCAGGTCTCGGAAGCAGCGAGAGTTTACTCCGCGCGGGTTTATCTGACAATAGGTGGGGAGAACATCTTATGCTTAGCGTCGACGACAATGGCCCCGCGCCGTGTTGGTACGGGCGATGCCCCGGCTATTACATCTCACGCCTTCGGCGTGAAGATTTTTTCCCAACGATTCCCTTCATTGCAATCAAAACTCAAGAATTCCTCAAGGGGGTCTCGGGATAATCCCAAACGTTCCGAGACGTGCCGGGACCTCCTGATTCCGGGGCGCCTGAAAACTTTAGAACAGATGCCGCCATGAGCGTATTGCTTATGAAAAGAGACGAAGAACACCTCATCCACGAGAAACTTGTGGTTCCGAATGCATTTCCGCGATTGTCACGCCTGCGTTTGCTCAAGCTGCTGGCAGAGAACCTGGTCTGCTGCAACGCGACGATCATCAACGGCCGCGCGGGAACCGGCAAGACGACCCTGGCCGCGGATTTAGCTCGGCACGCGGGACGAGCGGTCGCCTGGTACAAAGTGGATGCGGCCGATAGCGACCTGCGCTTGTTCTGCGAATATCTCTCAACCACCTTGCAGCGACAGCGACGGTCGATAGATACCGAACGCCTATTGCAAATAACGGACACGGTCGAGAGTGACCGCTCCGAACTGCTCGCCGAAGCATTCGTCTTTCAGTTAAGCGAGGGCAAATCAGAGCCCCTCCTCATAGTCATCGAAGACCTGCATCTGGTTTACGATGCTGACTGGGTCGTTCCCTTCTTTCGCCGTTTGCTGCCGTTGCTGCCGACCAACGTGCATCTGCTCATTACCTGTCGCTGCCTGCCGCCGGCGCCTTTGTGGCGGCTGCGATCCAAACAGATGTTGCGCGTGTTGGAAGAAACCGAACTGGCTTTCAACCTGGAGGAAGCCGTCGGGTTATTCGAGACCTATGGACTTGGTGGGGAACCGGCGCGCATTGCCTGGCACCAGACCAATGGTCGGGCGGCGACTATCGCAGAGTTCGCGGCCACGCCGGGCCGCGCGGGACGCGCGATTGCCGACAGCTTGTTGTCGCTGAGGCGTTCGACGTTCACTTCGCTCACCGCCAAGGCTCCGGATTTTCAAACTTAGTCGCTGCTATATGGCAGGCTATGCCTGAGCTAATTCGATCCCCTATTCCCGCCACGGGCGCCGGCAACCGCGCAATAGTCTCAAACTGTCTGGCTATTGATAGAAGTCGCGCTTTCGGCTGTGCTAATCTCCGCAGCAGTCAGAAATCTCCGCTGGGTATTCTAATGGGCAGTCAGGACCCTCGAACGGGAGCTATGAATGCGGCCCCACTTAACGCACCGGAATCTTCCGGCGCTTTCTTTTTGCGGACCAAACTGCTGCCACCGCGGCCAGCGCCGGAAATTCTGGTGCGCCCGCGTTTGATCGAGCGGTTGCAGGCAAATCTTGCTCTGCCGGTGACGCTGGTGACGGCCAACGCCGGCTCGGGAAAAACAACTCTGATTGCTGATTTTCTGCGCAAGCAGGAGCGGCCCTACGTTTGGTATCAACTCGATCACACGGACGCCGATCCGGCCGCCTTCCTGGGCTATCTCGCTTTCGGAATTCAACAGCGCGTCCAGGGTTTTGGCGAAACGACCTTTGCGTTTTTGCAACAGGCACAGGAACTGGCGCAGCAGCCCGAACGCGCCGCCGACGTTCTCTTGAATGAAATTCTGGAGGGCGTTGAGCAGCAGATGATTCTCGTCCTGGATGATTATCACCATCTCGGCGCAGTGACGCCGGTGCACGCCGTCCTCGATCGCCTGATCGCATATCTCCCTGATGTGATCCACATCATCATCATCTCGCGCGATATTCCGCCGCTGACGCTGGCGCGGTTGCGCTCACAGGATTCGCTCTCGATTATCGATCGGGCGGATCTGCTTTTTACCGACGATGAGACTCAGGAGTTGTTTCGCAAGGTGTTCGGTCTCGCTTTAACTGCCGAGCAGTTACGCGAGTACGGCGAGCGCACTCACGGATGGATCACTGCCCTGCAATTGGTCCGCCAGGTAGCGCAGAGACAAGCCAGTTTGGGCACGGTGGAGAAAGCGCCCGATCCGCTGGCGGTATTGCACCAATCAGAGCGCGACATTTTCGAGTACTTTGCCGAAGAAGTCTTCGCCGCAGAGCCGCCTGAAATCCAACAGTACCTGATGCGAATTGCGTTGCTCGATCGCATCGACGTCGAGACCTGTGCCCGGCTGTATCCGGAAATTATTTCCTCGGCCGTGCTGCCGGCACTGGTGCGGGGCAACGTTTTTATGACGGTGGCGGGCGATGGCCCGGGCGAAGAGTATCGTTTACATCCGCTGTTTCAGAGTTTCTTGCGACGCCGTCTGCGGGCCGAGACCGGAGTTGCGGGTGTCGCTGCGGAACACGCCCGTTATGCTCAATATTTTCTCGAGCGCTCGAGCTGGGAACAGGCTGTGCGACACTTGCTCGAGGCGGAAGATTTTGAGCGGGCAGCGGAAATGATCGCGGAACACGGCAACACCTGGATCGCTTCAGGCAAGCTGGGATCGTTAGCTTCACTTAGTGAAGCGCTGCCGTCGGCGGCAGTAGAGGCGCACCCGCGCGCTCTGTCCTATCGCGCAGAGGTAGCCCGCCTGCGCGGTGAATTCGAATCGGCGCAAAATCTGTTTCGCCGGGCGATTGCTTCATTGCGCGAACGTGAAGATCGTGAAGGAGAGGCTGAGGCCCTGCATTCGTTGGCCACCATTGCGCGCCGGCGAGGCGACTGCGAGGCAGCATTTGAGTATCTCGACCGCGCGGTGGAATTGACTGACCCCACCTCCGTCGTGCGCACCAAATGCGGAAATACCCGGGGGCTGTGTCTGGTTTCGATGAGTGATTGGTCAGCCGCCGAGCGAGAGTTTCGCGTCGCCCTGCAATCTGCTGAAGAACAGAACGACGAGCATCATGTCCGGCTAATCACCCACAACCTGGGACTGCCCGCGATGATGCGCGGAGATTTTGGCGAAGCCCTGCGTTGGTTGCGCCGCATGCTGCGGACTGAATCCGGCGAGCAGCCGATCCCGCAGGAAGCCTGGGCCCACCTCAACATTGCTCGTTGCCACCTCTATCGCGGAGAAATGGAAGCGTGCGAACAGCACCTGGATCGCGCGCTCGAGCGTTGTCAGCTTTTTAATCTGGTGGGGCAGCTCGGCGAGACGTTCGAAGCCTATGGAAACCTCTACCGGGAGCGAGGCGATTTGGCGCGCGCCGCTGAGTTCTACGAACGCGCCGCCAGATCTTATGACGAGGCCGGGATCGATCTTGTTCGAGTCGAGCTGCTTGAAGAACAAGCTCTCCTGAGTTTGCGGGCCGGCGATTCGGTGCGAGCCCGCGGGCAAATCGATCGACTGGTGGAACGTCGGCCCGCCGACAAAAACGACATCGGTCACTTTACGGCGAGGCTGGCGCGCGGGTTAATCCTGCTGGCGCAATCTGAATACGCTGAAGCGCGCAACGATTTGGAGCCGGCGCTCGAATACTTTCATGAGCAGGGTCTTTATTACTATGAAGCGCAGGCCGGCATGGCGCTCGCGATTTGCGATTGTGAATCGTCGCTCGAACCGCAAATGCTGGAACACCTGCGCCGTGTGCTCGATCTGGCGGCCCGCTATGACTATGAATACTGGCTGCGCCAGGAGATCGTCGCTCATCCGTCCTTGTTTGCTTCGGAAGACGCCCGCGAGTTGCTGCCCGCCGATTTGATTAGCCAGGTAGGCGAGGTTTCGCTTGCTTCGCAAGGCGCAGTCGAACCCGTTGTGACGCACGTGGCGGTCTTGACCAAGCCTTTGGTCGATCTCACCATCAGGATGCTCGGGCCGGTCGCGATTGTGCGGGATGTCGCCCGGCCATTCGCTGCCGACGCCTGGACGACGCGGCGGGCGCGCGACATTCTTTGCTTCATCGCCTCTCGCAGCCATCACCGCACCCCGAAAGACACGATCATCGACACTTTCTGGCGCGATACCGATCTCAAAGCCGTGGAAAAGAATTTTCATCCCACGATGTCGCACATCCGCAAGGCGCTCAACAGCAATCAGCCGCTGAAGCAGAACTTTCTCGTCTATCGCGACGGCGATTACCAGCTCAACCCCGAATTTTCCTATCACATCGACACAGAAGAATTCGATCGCCTGATCGCTGACGGCGAGACCGCGCGGCGCGAACGCGACCTTGAGCGCTGTATTGGTTGCTATGAAAAGGCCGTGGCGCTCTATCGCGGTGAATTCATGCAGGGCAGCTATGAAGACTGGGTCGACGAGCAGCGCTCGTATTATCGCGAGCAGTACCTGCGATTGCTGGAAGCGCTGGCCGGAGTGGCGGAAAAGAAGACTGACTGGCTGCGCTCGATGGACCTGGCCCAGAGAATCCTGCACGTAGATCCCTTTCGTGAAGACATTCATTGCATGGTCATGCGATCCCAGGCGGCCCTGGGTAACCGCGTGGCGGTGAAAGAGCAATACGAAACACTGCGCGGGCTCTTGCAAAAGGAATTAGGTGTCGAGCCTGCAATGCAAACCCAGAAGACTTATCACGAGTTGGTGAGTGGCACAGACTTCAGTCTGTGATTGAGACTTGAGTTAACAAAATTCACAGACTGAAGTCTGTGCCACGAGCGGTAAACATGGGCAAACGCGCTCGGGTACCGAGAAGACAAATGCAAGACGACCGCAACAACAGCATCCGAGTTCGTCCCTTAAAATCCGACGGTTGTCTCAGTTCATTTGATAACCTCTCTCGATTCGAACAAGCCACTGTCTTTGACCCGACCGTGGCGATGGCTTGTGCTTGATGATTCGCAAATTCTACATTCAGTTTCGACGACTGATCGCGCTGGCTCTGGCAGTTTTTTTGAGCTCCGTTCCGGCGATGGCCGGTTTGACGATTGTTGGCTCAAACGGCATCACCGCCAGCGGCGCCGACAGCGTTGATTACTACGGCACGAACGGCATTACCGCATCAGGGGCCGACGGAATTCTCGCCTTCGGACCCAACGGCATCACGGCCTCGGGAGCTGACGGCATTACTGCTTCGGGCGCGGATGGGATCACCGCCAGTGGAGCGGACGGCATCACGGCATCGGGCGCGGACTCAACTACGATTGCGCGAGCTGATGGAATCACAGCCAGCGGCGCGGACGGCATCACGATTAGCGGGGCCGACGGCAGCACCTACCACGCCGACTCAGTGATCATCAGAAACCCAAGCGGCATTACCGCCAGTGGCGCTGATAACATCATCGCGACCGGCACGAACGGCATTACTGCGAGCGGCGCCGACACTCGCTCGATTAATCACGCCGATGGCATTACCGCCAGCGGCGCCGATAACACGCTGACCATAACCCGGGCCGACGGAATCACCGCGAGCGGCGCCGATGGAGTCCAGATCTTTATCACCCCGCAAGCGGTGACGATTCGGGGCATCAATGGCATCACTGCGAGTGGCGCCGACGGAATTACTATTAGCGGTGCGGATAGTTTTGTGCAGACCGGCGTCAACGCGATTATCTCCGCCCTGAATAGGGCCGAGAATGCTACCGGCCTACAGAGCGTCGATCCTGAGCTCGCCGTATTGATGAATCGACTAACCGACGACAGCAACGTCGACGCGGTCATCGTCTATCACCATCTGCCGACTGACGCGGACATCGCGGATTTACAAGCCAACGGAGTTTTGGGTGGGACACGCTACCGGGCTTTGCCGGTAATCGCCTTGACGACGACCAAGCGCCGGTTGACGGCGATTTCGCATCTGCCTTCGGTGCGTTCGCTTTATACCAATCGGACGTTTCAGTGGAACCTGGAACCGGCGGCGCGAAATCTAACCGGCGTCGAGCGCGTGCGGCGTAATACGGACCTGACCAACGCCAATCAGGGTTCGCCAGTCAGCGGCCGCGGCGTCACCGTAGCGGTTTTGGACACCGGCGTCGACGGTACGCACGGCGATTTGTCAGGCCGTGTAGTTCAGAATCTCAAGCTCGCCGATACACAGAGTGTCGGCGTCGGGTTTAGTTATCCAGTGGCCGCGCCCAATCTTCCGAATACCGATCAGGCCTATGGCCATGGCACATTTGTCGCGGGCGTGATTGCCGGCAGCGGCCAGCAGTCGTCAGGTAAATACGCCGGGGTAGCCCCGAACGCAAATATTTTGGGTTTGAGCGCGGGCGATGCCAGCCTGGTGTTCCTGCTTTCTGGTTTTGACTACCTGCTGACCAATCACGCCGCCTTTAACGTGCGCGTAGTCAATTGCAGCTTCTCGGCCAACACCGTGTTCGATGTAAACGATCCAGTGAACATCGCCACAAAGATGCTGACCGACAACGGCGTCAGCGTGGTTTTCTCTGCCGGAAACACGGGCCCGGGCACCGACACTCTGAATCCTTATTCAGTTGCACCGTGGGTAATCGGCACCGGAGCTACCGACAATCAGGGACGTTTGGCAGGCTTTTCATCGCGCGGTGACTTTGGCAATCCGCTGTTCCGGCCAACTCTGGTGGCTCCGGGAGTGAACACGGTTAGCTTGCGCGCCTCGACGGTCGCCGCTGTTACGACTATTGATGGACTTGCCGCCAACGATGCCGGGCTAAGTCCGGCAGAAGTTCCGTATTACACAAGTGGGAATGGAACGAGCTTCTCAGCGCCGCAAGTTGCCGGCGTGATTGCCCTGATGCTGGAAGCAAATCCGCAACTGACACCTGCGCGGGTCCGTGACATTCTGCAAAGAACAGCAACGCCTTTGCCGCCATACTATGCGCACGAAGTAGGCGCCGGGATGTTGAATGCGCAAGCCGCGGTTTTGGAAGCTGCTTTCCCACAAAGGCGTTTTGGGCAATGGCGCGGCCTTGCTTATCAGGGCCAGGTGCAGTTCATCAATAGCGCGCCGCAGGTTTTCAACGGCACAGTGACGCCTGGATCGGCGAGCGATTCATCAATAACCATGCCTGCGGACGTGCTGCGGGCTTCAGTACAGATTGCCTGGGGAGGCTTGTTCAGTCCGAACAACCTCGCCCTGACCCTGCTTAATAATCAAGGCACAAAGCAGACTCCGGTGAGCACTTTGAATTCACCGGGATTGACCGGTCGGCGTGAGCGGAGTGTGGTTGATCTCCCTGCCGCCGGCATTTGGAAAGCGCGCGTGGAAGATGCGGTCGGGCCGGTGACCGCTTCGTCCGGCTACAGCGGTGTCACGCTCGACACGACTACTGCCAATTATGGGCCTCAGGCTTACACTGGAACTCTGCAAACGACTACGGCGCGTTATGCGACGATGACAGATCTTGGGGGGCTGGACGCGTCGTCCGTAGATGAGATTTATCAGAACTTCCGCGGGTTGGTGATGTGGCCGATCGGACAGCGCTTTCGCCCAGGGTTTGCAGTTACGCGCGCCGACCTGGCAACGGCGCTCGTGTTAGGCGCGCGCGTGCCACAGTATCTGCCGGGACAGTCAAACTACAGCGACATTCGTGACAAGGCCACGATGCTCTTTGTTGAAAGCGCTCAGGCCGCGCCGAACGGCGCTTTGTTCCCGAGTACAAATGCGGGTGGGCCTTTCCTGCCTGATGGCGGCGTCGACCGTCTGACTGCGGCCATAGCACTGGTTCGCGCCGCCGGGCTGCGCCAGCAGGCGGAATCGGGCAGCTACGCACTGACCTACATTGACGCGGGATCAATTCCGACTTCTTTGAGAGGTTACGTTGCGATCGCGGTTCAGAATGGATTGATTAGAACAACTGGAACCAGCTTTAATCCGCAGGGGTCCTTCACGCGTTTGGATCTTTCCCACGCCATGGCACGCATCGCCACTCTCGCTGCGCAGTAACTCTCTTGTTCAATCCTTGGTTGGTTATGCGGCATGAGGGTCAGTACCGGGAGCGATAGCGACCGGGTCCCAACACCCAATGACCCGAAATGAGAAGAGACCCGGTCGCTATCGCTCCCGGTACTGACCTCATTGCGGCGCGCCATCTACTCTCCACCCTCTGATCTCGCCGGAAGCTGCCCAAAATAAAGTTCTGTTTCATACGCGAAGACTACTCTACCGTCCTTCTGGTGGGCGTCGAAGATTCCTCGCAGGTCGCCGAGCATCGCCTGATAGTCGGGATGGTTAGGTTCCGGCGCGTAGGAAGCTGACAAGAGACGTCCCTTCAAACCCTCATAATCAAAAGTCTGCTGAAAATCGAAGTTCGCGCACTTACATTTGCCAGGTGCGTAAAATGATTCGACGTCACAACCCACGACTTCGCGCTGCACTTCTGAATAGTCGGTGCCATAACGCACGACCAGGTCCTGGTATGCGGCCATTAACGGACTGGTTTCGACCCGGTAACCGTTCCAGGCGAGCACGACCCAGCCGTTGGGTTTCAGGATCCGAACGAACTCGGGTCGCGCTTTCTGGCGATCGAACCAATGAAATGCCTGGCCGGCCACAATGATATCCACGGAATGATCAGGGAGCGTCGTCGATTCAGCAACAGCATCGACACTGGTGAAGCTTGGATACTTCGCCAAGGCTCTCTCGCCGGCTGCGCGCATTTCCGCATTTGGCTCAACGCCAAAAACCTGGTTGCCGTGCTTCAGAAACAACTCAGTTAAGAGACCCGTGCCGGAACCCAGGTCGGCAATTACCGACGCTTCAGTCAGGCCGCACTCAGACTCAAGCAGACAAATAAGCTCGGGCGGATAGGTGGGACGATACTTAAGATAGTTTTCTACGCGGTTTGAGAACCGTTTGGTTGGGTCGAGCACGAGAGGAAGTTAGCAATGATGCGGTTCTAAGGCAAATAAGTGGCGCAGGCTTTTGTCGTGATTGATTATAAGTGTCGGAAGCCCGACCGTCAGTGAAGGCTCTTTTGGCCGGCTAGCCCTCCCTAACGGTCGGGGCTTCTGACACAAACAATTCGCAGACTGAAGTCGGTACGATTTACCGCGGCGGCACGATGCTTCCTGAGAATCTCGGCGGAGACACGTAATACTTCGCAAAAATCCTGAACCCAAGCAACACAGCCAACAAAAACGCAAACGTCATCGGCAAACGCACATCAGACTTAACCAGCATATAGTAGTGCAGCACTCCCAGAATGCCCGCCAAATATACGACGCGGTGCAGGCGCGTCCAGCGCTTGCCGCCCAAACGCTTGACCATTTTATCAGTTGAGGTAATTGCCAGCGGCACCATCATGAAAAACGCAGTCATACCGATCGCTATGAAAGGCCGCTTGACGACGTCGCCCGGAATCGTTCTCAGATGAAAGAAGCGATCGAAGGCCACGTACGTCATCAAGTGCAGCGAGCCATAGAAGAAGGCGAATAGACCCAGCATCCGGCGAAACCTGGTCAGCCAGTTGAGCCCGGTAATCCTGCGCAGCGGAGTCACCGCCAGCGAGATCAGCAAAAAGATCAGCGTCAGCATTCCGGTCGTCCGGGTGACGAACTCTAAAGGATTCGCGCCCACTTGTTTGCGCCAGACGTCCCAGAGCAGCAAGGTCAACGGCACCAAGCCGTTGATTAGCAAAACAATCTTGGCAAAACGTGTGTCTTTCATATCTAGTGGCACAGACTTCAGTCTGTGTTTCCAAGCTTGCAGACACAGACTAAAGTCTGTGCCACTCTCAAAAATTCGCTCTTAGATCCATGCCCTGGTAAAGATAACCAACCTGATCTGCATAGCCGTTGAATAAAAGCGTGTCGCGACCGCTGAACTCACCCACACGATATTCTTTCGCCTGGCTCCAGCGCGGATGATCGACGCTCGGGTTCACATTTGAATAAAAACCGTACTCACCTGGCCCGGCGATGTTCCACGTGGTCGGCGGCTGTTCGGCAACCAGCGTAATCTTCACGATCGACTTAATACTCTTGAATCCGTATTTCCAGGGCACGACCAGGCGAATCGGCGCGCCGTCCTGTGGCGGCATCGTCCCGCCATAAAGACCGGTGGCGAGGATCGCAAGCGGATGCATTGCCTCATCCAGCCGCAGCCCCTCGACGTACGGCCAGTCAAGTACGGTCGTGTTTTGATTCGGCATTCGCTTGGGGTCGAGCAGCGTCTGAAAGGCCACGTAACTCGCGGACGACAACGGGTCGACCTGTTTCAAAAGTGCGCTCAGCGGAAAACCCGCCCACGGAATCACCATCGACCAGCGTTCAACGCAGCGGTGACGATAGATGCGTTCCTCCTGCGGCGCCAGTTTAAGCAAATCATTTATGTCGTAGGTCCTCGGGTGGTTCACCAGACCTCCGACCTCGACCGTCCAGGGTCGCGTGACAAAGCCGCGCGCTGCTGAAGCGACCGCGCGCTTTTCCGTCGAGAACTCGTAAAAATTGTTGTAATTCGTTATGTCTTCAAACGAAGTAAGCGGTTCATTCACGCGAAAGCCCTGTCGCATGGCTTCATCGGACGGTGAAGTGACCAGACCGGCAATCCTGGGACGTTCTTCGACGACCGCAGCCGGCGGATTCAGCTTGCGATATACGAACCCCGTCGCCGCGGCTGAGCCCGCCAGAATCGCGCCGCGCATAAACAGACGACGGTTCAGGTAGACCTTCTGGTCGGTGATTTCGCTTGACCTGATGTCCGCGGGCTTCTTAATCAACATATCTGGTAGTCCTTCTAACTCGCTATTTCCTTACGCCGAAAATACGCGCCCAGGGCAACGATTGGTTTGCTGCGTCGCCTTCAACTTAATAAACTTCTTGAACCCTTAGTCGGCAAATATTAGTATCGCCGCGCTTTCTTGCACGTTCAAGCCGGTCTGCTGGGGGCTCTTGCAAATGAAACCTGGAGAGGAACAATCCGAAGGGCACCGCGCCGCGCTCTTTGCCGGATTTCTCGGATGGACACTCGACGCTTTCGATTTCTTCCTGGTGGTCGTCACTTTGACGGCCATCGCCAAAGAGTTTCATAAGACAGACAAGGAAATCGCACTTTCGCTGGCCGTCACCCTCGCTTTCCGACCGGTCGGCGCCTTCATTTTCGGACTGCTGGCGGACCGCTACGGCCGGCGACTTCCGTTGATGATTGACCTGGTGTTCTATTCGGTGGTCGAAGTGTTGACAGGGTTGGCTCCCAATTACATCACCTTCATGGTGCTGAGGGCGTTGTTTGGAATCGGCATGGGCGGCGAGTGGGGCGTCGGCGCCTCGCTGGCCATGGAAAAAGTGCCGACGAAATTGCGGGGCATGCTCTCCGGATTGCTTCAGGAGGGCTACGCTGCTGGCTATCTCCTGGCTACCGTCTGTTATTTCTTTATATTTCCGCGTTGGGGCTGGCGGCCGCTGTTCTTTATCGGCGGACTGCCGGCCTTGCTCGCGCTATTCGTTCGCTTCAAGGTCAAGGAATCGGAAGTCTGGAAAAAGACGCGCCACGATAGCTGGGGGCAACTCGGACGCAGCGTCGCTTCGCACTGGAAGCTTTTCATCTATCTGACGCTCTTAATGATGATGATGAACTTTGTTTCTCACGGAACTCAGGACATGTATCCGACATTTCTCGAGCGCCAATGGGGCTTTGGTCCGCGACAGAGAATCTCGATCACGGCCATATCGATGGTCGGGGCGATCCTTGGTGGAGTTCTATTCGGATTCATATCGGACCGCTGGGGACGCCGCAAATCGATGATCACTGCGTTGCTGTGTGCCGTTGCGGTAGTTCCGCTGTGGGCGTTTGCTCCGTCGCTGGCGCTGCTCGTCGTGGGAGCCTTCCTGTTGCAGTTTATGGTGCAAGGCGCCTGGGGAATCATCCCTGCTCATCTGTCTGAGCTGTCGCCTGATTCAGTGCGTGGCTTTCTTCCGGGCTTCGCTTACCAGTGTGGCGTTTTGTTAGCAGGGTCGGTCGGTTATATCGAAGCCATCTTCGCCGAAAAGATGAGCTATGCGAATGCAATGTCAGTCACGGCGGTTACAGTGTTTGTTGGCGCCGTTTTAATTGTTGCGCTGGGACGCGAAAAACGCGGAATCAAATTCGGCGGCGAATTGATCATCAACGAGTAAGCGACAGTCGGTTAGCTTGTGTTAGAAGCCCGACCGTTAGCGAGGACAAGCCAGCCATTGCTCACGCGCGGGCTTCAGACACAATCAGTAAATAGATCTTGCATGGCTGGTTATTCCAAAACACCACTCGTAAGAAAGCTCGGCATCAAACCCGGCTCGAACATCGCTCTTGCAGGCGCACCGTCGGGTTATGCGAATGAACTTGATCTGCCGCCAGAGGTAACGATCAACTCGAGGTCAAGCAAAGCACTCGACTTTGCTCAGTTGTTTGTTAAGACTGAAAAAGAACTGAAGACTAAGTTTTCCGTGTACGCCAATCGGCTTAACGCTTCAGGTATGCTTTGGGTGTCGTGGCCAAAAAAGACTTCCGGTGTGTCAACCGATCTTTCCGAGAACGTTGTCCGCAGAATTGGTCTCGCCGCCGGGTTGGTGGACGTCAAGATATGCGCCGTCGATGAAGTGTGGTCAGGACTCAAATTCGTTTACCGCCTAAAGGATCGTGCGAAAGTGAAGCCTCAATGAGCAACTGAGTCTGGTGTCGGAAGCCAGACCGTCAGGGAGGGTCCGCAGCGCGTCAACCCCTCCCCGACGGTCGGGCTTCTGACACAAGAACTCCTCAATTTAGTTTTCCACAGAAGCTGTTGAAAAGCTGTGGATAGGCCTCTTGGAGTCTCACGCAAGTCGCTCTCAAAAAAGAGGTTTTCGCGTTTTGCACAACCGAGCGGCATCCACAGAAACAACTGGTCGCTAACTTTGCCGGAAGTTGAACGGATCCAAGTGTTTTTATGTGCGCGAAGCGATCTGGGCCAGTTTCAAGCTAACTTGTTGCAGATGATTTGCATTCAACGCGGTCGTAAGTCAATAGCCTCGGCTACATCATCCGAGGCGCGATCTTTCGCGAACGAGCGCAAGACTGCGCCGTCAAGGCCATGTGTTTTGCGCCATCGTCGGCTGTCGGTACAACGTGCTGACAGTACGTAGTCTTGTTTGTAAGAACGTTACGGTGTGATGAAGCTTTGATGATCGCCTGCGCTTAAATTCGCAAAACTTTTCTTCCTTAGCGTCTGACAATTCTGTTCCAATCGAATTAAGCCTAGCTCAAATCAACTAATAGTTGGACCACGATCGCCTTCACCGAAGGTTTAGCGCGAAACATACGGCGAACGCTTTCTCTCTTACACTGGAAAGCATGTTTTTATTGGATCATTTGGAAATTCGTCGCGCAGATTTTTCGGCGCAATTCCTCTTTCGAAATTTAGTGTACAAAATCGCGAGACGCTCTATCTTGTTTCTTCAGAGACGTTGCGAAAGAGAAATCATTTCCAGAAAATATTTTCACGCGCGAAATGATTGTTTGCGCCAGTTGGACCATGTCAATGTGAGAAAGAGGTTGCAAAAAAAATCTTCCTAAATATAATGCCAGTCCCTTACTAGTTCAGAGGTGAGCGCACTGGCGATCGAGTTGACGAGATTGAGTTGAAATCAGAAGCAATCATTCATCCTCGCGAGATAACCGTCAGCCATTCCTGCGACCAACCTCGATACGCACTGGTATTTCACATGCGTTGATGGGTGGGGGCGTCGTCACGCAATGACTAAATCAGCGTGGCCATCGACGGCGGATTCTTTCCGGCTCACATCCGGAGTACATCGCCAACATTAGTCACAGAGGGTTCGAGCGGGCCAGGGTGCAAGACGGCTTGTCTGTCTTCAGGGCAGGTATTTTTGTCCCAGGATCGCGTATTCAAATCGTTTTAATGGAGCGCAAAGAGTGACGAGACTAGCGGAAGTAAGCGAGGTTGAGTTGAAAAGATGCCCCCGGTGCGAAGAATCGCTGCCGCTGTCTGAGTTCGGCGTGTGCCGAGCACGCAAGGATGGCTTGAATCTTTACTGCAAGCGTTGTATTCGGGAAAAGATTGCCCAAAGCCGGCAGGCTTTGCGCGAATACAAGAACGCGCGAATTAAGCATGGGGCGCCCGGAGCAAAGGCCACACCGGAAACCTCCCGGGTATCTCTCGACGCCAAATCGGGTTTTTCGCCGCGGCGCATAGCGCGCATGCTGAGGAAACTTTCCCCCGCCGATCGAGTGCGCGAGGCCATTCGCTGCGGCGCGCGCGAGCAGAAGGAGATTGCCCAGGTCACCAGGCTTCCCAAGGACGAGGTTTGCGACGCGTTGGCAAACCTTTTGCTCTGGACTCGCGAGATTCGTACGCAGGTCATCAATCACCGGCGCATGTACTTTGTGAACGAGGTCACGGAGGAATTGGCCAAGGCCCGCGAAGCCGTCGAAGAGAACCGGAAACGTGGCCTGAATCCTTCATTCAGTTCGGTCGGGGTACTGATGCCAGGCCGCAAGCCCTCGGCTACATCGGCCAAAGGAAAGAAACGTTTAGTAAAAACGCATGCCGGCGGGAAGATAAAGACGGGTTGAAGAACTTTGGGCAGATGGCGGATTGCAAATTTGAGATCTGCTATCTGAAATCTGAGGAGGTCTAAGATCTGAATTTGAGATCTGAAGTCATTCGTCAAAGGCGGCCAGAACCTCCTCCGCGTGCTCTTCCGGCTTAACCTTATTGAAGATCTTCTTGATTTTTCCCTTCTCGTCGATCAGGAAAGTCACGCGGTGAATTCCCATATAGGTGCGCCCCATGAACTTCTTCTCGCCGTACGTGCCATAGGCCTCGGCAATTGCCCGGTCAGTGTCGGCCAGCAAACGAAAAGGTAAACCGAACTTCTGAGCAAACTTCTTGTGTTTCGCTTCGCTGTCGAACGAAACTCCCAGCACTTCGATGCCACGCTTTTTAAACCTGGCGAATGAATCACGGAAGGAACAGGCTTCTTTGGTGCATCCCGGCGTGTCGTCCTTGGGGTAAAAATAAAGCACGACCCTCTTGCCACGGAGATCTTTCAGGCGTACGGTTTTACCTTCGCCGTCATGCACTGTGAAGCCGGGAGCTTTGTCGCCTTCTTTTAGTTTTGCCACGATGTTTTGAATCCTGCGCGTGAAATGAACGAACGTTTCGGATTCTAACGATTTCAACTGAGGACCTGCAACACCAATGAGGTCGCGAACAGACAGGTGTTAGAGTACCAACTTTAGTTGGGCCTTTGTCGTGCCGAAAGAGCCGACTAAAGTCGGTACTCTAAGGCCGCTAGCGAAACTAAGCATTAACAAAAACAGATGACCAGGAAGAGTGCATCAAAGAAGAGCAACGCGAAGAAGAGCGCCGCAAAGAAGACGTCCACACCATCGGGCCTCTGGTTGGCCAAGTCTGAGCCGGAAACTTATTCGTGGGACGATTTCGTGCGCGAAGGCCGCACGGATTGGACTGGAGTAAGAAACTTTCAGGCCCGGAACAACCTGCGCCAAATGAAGGCCGGCGATCGTGTGTTGTTTTATCACTCCGGCACCGGCAAGTGTGTCGTCGGAATCGCGGAAGTAGTTAAAGCTGCTTATCCCGATCCGACCGCAGGCGATCCACAATGGGTGGCCGTCGATCTCAAACCCGTAAAGCCCCTCCATGAACCGGTGCCGCTGGCTTCAATCCGTGATCACACCAAGCTCGGCAATCTGCCATTGATCCGCCAGTCGCAATTGTCGGTGATGCCCCTGACCAAAGAAGAGTTTGAGACGATTTTGGGGATGGGAGCGGGAAAGAAGGCTAAGTCAGTACCACCTGCGTAAGCGGGTGGGATAAAAGCTCACGCCCGCAAGGTTGACTCCTGGATCCACCCGCTCACGCGGGTGGTACTGACCTCATTACGCTGAAGCTTGCCAGCCATCATCACGCCCGCCGAATGAACTTCGCCGCCAGCCAACCAACCGGCACCAGCACCACCAGGTGAATCCAGTCGTAACCTCCGGTTGTATTCCCGCCGTAATGATTGCTGATCATCAGCAAAACCAAAGGCACGGCCATGAAGGTGTTTTGTTTCGAACGCAGCTTGGCCTGGGCGGCGAGCTTTTCGTCTGGCTTTTGTCCGGCCTTAATCGCCTCGATCATCTTTCGTTGCGCCGGCAGGATGCGCATCCAGACGTTGGCCGCCATGATCGTGCCGAAAATCGCGCCCACATGAATGTACATGGCGCGACCGCTCAGGACCCGCGAAAGTCCGTAAGCCGTGCCCACGACCAGGATGTAAGCCACTACCGCGAACAACTTTTCATTGCGTCCGAGGGGCGAAATCATCAGCAGGTCGTAGATCAGCCAGCCAAACACAATCGCGCCAATTCCTACTCCAATCGCGGCGCCCACGCTGATTTCTGATACGTCGCGATCGACCAGCGCCCCGCCGCCCAGGTAGTAAACGATAATGAGCAGCGCCATGCCGCTTAACCACGTCGTGCCGGCTTCCCAGCGAAACCAATGCAACTTGCGCGAGAGCTCGTCCGGTACTTTGCGCTTCTCGACCACATAAAAGCCGCCGCTGTGAACCATCCAGAGCTGAGCTGTTTGGCCGGTGGCGAGCATGGCTTTCTCTTCTTCGCTCAGCCGCGCATCCAGCCAGGTAAAGTAATAGGTGGTACCGACCCACATGATGCCGGCAAATACGTGCACCCATCGGGCGATCAGGCTGAGCCATTCGTGGACTGTTGGATTGAGATTCATTTTTGGAGTGCGCCGGCAGAGCGCAGCGGCGACGGCGCTTTCAGTTGTTGTGAAATCCAAAGCGGTGTCGCGCTGCGCTTGCCACCGCACTGCAAATCAGCTTCCTCTGTACGTGGAGTAGCCAAATGGACTGAGCAGCAAAGGCACGTGGTAATGCTGCGCCGGTTCATTCAAGCTAAACGCGATCACGACTTCGCGATAGAAACTTTCGATCTCCTGCGCCGCAAAGTAAGCCCCAGTCGCGAAGGTCAATCGATATATGCCTTCGCTCAAGACATAATCGTCGGACAACAAGTCTCGGGCGCGGCCGTCAGGATCGGTAGCGCCTTTGCCAATCTCCTGCCAAAGGCCATCTGTCATTTCGCGTTCAAGTGTCACCGCCACGCCACTGGCCGGCCGGCCACGCGAAATATCGAGCACATGCGTCGTAATGGCACTCACTGTTGAAGTAGTTTCTCCAATCTTAGTTGCATGATCTTTCGCTGCTCTTCGGCGGCCATGCCTAACTCGGTTTTCGGATCGTTTCCCAAGCGTCTATTCAGTATCGCCAGCATCTCATCCGAAGTTCTGCCGGTCGCGCAAACGATGAAGATGAAACCAAAGCGCTTTTCGTATTCCTGATTCCCCGCGGCCAGCGCGGCTTTCGTCTCGGTGGCCGCGTCCTGCACTCCTGACTGCTCCTGAGCTGACCAGCTTCGGGCTTGATCTGATTGAGCCGCGGCAGCTTTTTGCTCACCGATTTTTGGGTGAGCGCGAAAGGCCTCCAGCCAATCGTCGCCGGTCAGGGACGACCAAACGCTATCCGCTTTAGCGGCGAGTTCACCCGCAGAGGCAAAGGGTCGCGCGTTGGTCAAGGCGCGGGCCCAATTCCGGCAGCCGCAGCATTTCAAGAACTCATCTTCCGCTTGTGTGCTCGAAAGCGAGTTCAATCGATCAAGTCCGTTCATCAGCAGGCAACCGGTTCCCTCGTTTAGCGGCGGGACTTGTACCGCCCATCAGTCGGTACAAGTGCCGACTCTAAACATCGCGTTAAGGCCAACTTCACTCGATTGTTCCAAAGACTCTCAACCGGCTCACTCCACCGTCGGGAAAAATATTGAAGCGCACATGCGACACCACGCCGCCATCCATCACTTCGTCAAAGAGGTGGCGGGTGTGGGCCTGTAACTTCGTGCGCGCCAGCACCGGCTTCCAGACGAATTCCGGATCCTGCACGGTCTCGACCGCCATGCCCACCACGTTACAGCTTTCCAGCGAACAACTTTCCGGAAAGTTTCCTTTGAAGTAAGAAGTATCCACTTCCAAACGGCGAATGCGGCCCGGCGTGCCCAACTTGATGATCGTCCAGTCGTGGCCCGGGCCCCGGCGGCGTTTCGTTTCCCAGCCGTCGCTCATGTTAGCGGCGCGGCCCGGCATGATCAGATTGTGCCGGTGACCAAAAAACATATCGCTGCACGAAAGCACCATCCCGCCATTTTCCACCGCCGCCAGATCGACCTCGCCGCCATTTTGTCTGAGACGATTCCAATCCGGGACGACCTCGCCGTAGACACGCAGACGCGCGACACCGCCGTCGGGAAAGATTTTGAAGCGCAGGTGAGTCCCGCGCGAATCGCCGCCAATCTCGAACGGATTGAGCGAGTCACCGTTGAGATTTGTTTGCGGCAGAATCTCGGTCCACGTTACCGAGTCGCCGGCGAGCTGTTCCGCAGTGGGCAGACCGTCAATCGTGCAAGCTTCCAGCGAACATTGTTCAGGATAGTTGCCTTTGAAATGACTGGTGTCGACCACTACGCCGCGAATGATCCCCGGCAAACCCAGCCGGATGATGCACCAATCGAATCCCGGGGTGCGGCGCCGGCGAGACTCCCAGCCGTCCATCCACTTTCCGAGATCGGTGTACTTGCCTTCAATGAAAATTGGAGTTGAGGGCTTCAGCAGGTTTTCTTTCGGCGCAAAGAACTCGTCGTTGGCAAACAACACTGCGCCGCCAAGGCGTTCGGAGGCGAGATCGATTAGTTCAGTGAAGTCCATATGAAGATCAGCCAACTCAACGGTACAGAACCCGGAGCGGTAGCGACGGGGTCCAGCCATCCAACTCAGTGGGTCGAGTAAAAACTCGCATCGCTTGTGATATGAAGCATTTTTTCTTTAATGCTTTCGGTCGTCCCATATATCGAGAATTTGATCCGGTTGCTACCGCTCCCGGTTCTGTACCAACTGCCATTTGCGGCTAACGAAGCGTAGCGACGGGGTCCAGCCATCCAACTCAGTGGGTCGAGTAAAAACTCGCATCGCTTGTGATATGAAGCATTTTTTCTTTAATGCTTTCGGTCGTCCCATATATCGAGTATTTGACC